>Ga0209202_1001177_pt1 | contig 16813 bp, 12 predicted proteins | sample AD_UKC032_MetaG_FD_184416 | JGI IMG/M metagenome (GOLD analysis project Ga0209202, IMG submission 184416) | Active sludge microbial communities of municipal wastewater-treating anaerobic digesters from USA - AD_UKC032_MetaG (SPAdes) (version 2) | ecosystem: Engineered > Bioreactor > Anaerobic >... | reverse complement strand
GACGCGCAAAGTGGTTGATGCTGTGCGTGCGGTCAATATCCTGCGCGGTGTCGGCATCGAACCCATGGCTGAACCCAAGCTGTTGGGCATCACCGAGATCGAGAAGATGGTGAAGCTGAAGGGCCTCAAGGTCGGCGAGCTGCTTGGCAATTCGCTCGAAGTAATCCCGGGCAAGCCTGCGCTCGTCGCGGAAACCGACAAGCGGCCGGCACTCGATCGGGATGCAGCAGCTGCGGAAGTTTTCCAAAACGCTTGACAAGTTCGTCAGCACCTGATAGAATTCAGTTTCGTTCAGTCGTTTCATCGTTCATCCTCAAGGAGAAATACCATGGCCCAAAAGCCGAATCAAGTCGTCACCGAGCGTGTCCGCATTTCCTACGCTGACCAGCTCTACACCCCGAAGCCCAACGACAAGGGCGTCCTCAAATACGGGTGTGCCATCCTCATCCCGAAGACCGACAAGGTTACCTACGACCGCATCTTGGCAGCCGCCGAGAACGTCAAGCGCAAGGCGGTCCCGGGCAAGGAGGAAGCCTTCTACAAGGCCCCGCCCCGCACCCTGCACGACGGCGACGGCGTGAAGCCGAACTCCGGCGAACCCTACGGCCCCGAGTGTAAGGGTCACTGGGTTCTGAACCTCAGCGCCAACGAGCGCCCGGGCATCGTCGATGCCGGCCTCAGCCCGATGACCGAGAAGATTTACAGCGGCGACTACATCCGCGGTGATCTCGGCGCCTTCTGGTTCGAGACTCAGGGCAACAAGGGTGTCAGCTTCGGCATCAACAACGTGATGTTCCTCGAGCGCGGTGAGCGTATCGACGGCCGTCAGGATGCAGCCGACGCTTTCGCTGGTTTCGCGTCGTTCTGATTCACCGGTCTTTCCGCGGGGTGTTTCGATTAGCGGATGCCAGCCACTGCCCCGTGTCGCTGGATGGCCATGCACATAGCAAGTCGAGAACGCCCGTTCGCTGGTAAGCCGCATGGGGAAGTAGGCGTGACAAGTCGGGAGAGACCGGCACCTTTCACTCAAACAGGAGATTCACCATGAACCGTACCAAGCTCGCGCTTGCTTTTGCCGTTGGTGCCTGATGTACCGCACCATCTACTCGACGCGCTACAACGCATGGCTCATTCAACTGCTGTGGGCCAACGCAATCTGGCGCACCATCAAGACTGGGCACACCGACGGCAGCCCCTACATGTTCGACACCCTCGACGACGCTGAAGAGTTCATCGAGAAGATCGGCATCGACCGCCAGTACCGCCGCCACGGCGCCACCTACCATACCGCTGAACTCGACCTTACCGAAACGAGGCACTGACATGAGCAACCGAGATTCCCTGAAGAAGTTCTGCGACGGCACGCCGATGCCGCCGCAGGAACTGGAAACCCTGCGCGACGCCAAGTTGATCGCCAACGACGGCGAAAGCTGGTACGTCACCACGGCCGGCAGCATCCTGCTTGGTCGCGCTGATGTCTTCGTCGCCGAAGACTCTAGCCAGTGCCCGGACGACGACAGCTACCTGCCGCCAACCAAGACTGTCAAGGTTGAATCTGATCCGCACGGCAAGACTCAACACGAGACCGGTGCCAAGTTGGATGCCGGCAAGCCGCGACTCGGTCTGGTGCTTGGCGCCTTCGCCAACGCACTTGTTGAGGTCGGCAAGGTTGGTACTTATGGTGCGCAGAAATACACCGACAACGGTTGGCTGGATGTGCCCAAGGGCGAGGCCCGTTATACCGATGCGCTGCTGCGCCACGTTTTTGCCGAGACCAACGAGACCCATGATCAGGACACGCAACTGCCCCATGCAGCACATGCCGCATGGAATGCGTTGGCCCGGCTTGAATTGATGTTGAGGAAGCGTGGGGTGAGCGAATGACCGCATCTCTTATCTGGATCACCCCCGACGCCGAGCGTCTGGTCGCCCACATCGCCCGGGTCTCGAACCCGGCGAACCAAGACAACCCGGACTACGAGCGCCTGCTCCGCTACCTGATCGAGCATAAGCACCACTCGCCATTCGAGATGGCCAGCGCCTGCATCGAGATCAACACGACCCGGGACATTGGTCGCCAGATGTTGCGTCACAGGAGCTTCTCGTGGCAGGAATTTTCCGGTAGATACCAAGACTTCGGCAAGCTCCCGCCGGCCGAGTTGCGCGAGGCCCGCCTGCAGGACACGAAGAACCGGCAGAACAGCTTCGACGTTGGTCCCGGCCCGCTCGCCGACCACTGGGAGATGATTCAGCACGAGGTCTATGAAAAGGCGGTCACCCGCTACGAAGAGGCCCTTGCTGCTGGTATCGCCAAGGAACAGGCGCGTGCGCTGTTGCCCGAGGGTCTGACCCCAACCCGCATGTACATGAGCGGCACGCTGCGCAGCTTCATCCACTATCTGCAGGTGCGGCTGGACCCGAGCACCCAGAAGGAACACCGCCAGATCGCACAGAAGATCGCCGACCTGCTGCGCCCCGAAATCCCGACCATTATGAAGGCGGCCGGCCTGTGAGCATGTTGCTGACCATGTTGCAAGCTGCTGGTGGAAACGCCAAGCAGCTTGCCAAGGATCACGCTGAGCGGGCTGCAAAGCACAAGGTCAGCATGGAGGCCCGGAGCAAGCGGGTTTGGGGTGCAGCGTTCGCCGAGTTTGGCGGCCGGGCATCCACCAACCAGCTTGCCGGGATCAAGGGGCGCTCGGCGTGCAGCATTCTCAAGGCCATGCACGGGCTCGAGAAGAAAGGCTGGGTCACGCGCGCCGGTGTGGTGCTGAAGTCCGGCCCGGGCAAGGCGCAAATCATTTGGGAGTGGTTGCTGTGAGCAAGGAAATCATCGTCTTCGACACGGAGATCGTGCCGTCGCATTACCTGTTCTGCGCACGCCGCTTGAGCGATGGCAAGACGATTCGCTTGTGGGGCCACAACCCCGAGGACATGGAGCGCCTTGGTCTGCTGCTGCGCAATCCGAACCTGACGTGGATCAGCTTCAACGGCATCAAGTTCGACATGCCGCTGGCCGTCGCTGCTGCCGGTGGCGCCACGGTGCGTGAGCTGAAGGCCATGGCCAATGACATCATCGCCAACAACAAGCCGGAATGGATGTGTTATCGCGATCACGCCATCGAGAAGATCAACCTCGATCACATCGACTTGATGGAGGTGGCGCCCGGGGTGATGGTCAGCCTGAAGCTGTACGGCGCCCGCATGGGTTCGCCGTCGCTCGTCGATATGCCGTTCCATCACGAGGATTTCCTCGAGGACTGGGAGGCCGAGGTGTTGGCGGAATACTGCGAGAACGACCTCGAGGAAACCGCGCGCCTGTATCGCAAGCTCGAGAAGCAGATCGCCCTGCGCGCCGAGGTGGGTGAGAAGTACGGGCTCGAGCTGCGCAGCAAGTCCGACGCCCAGATGGCCGAGGCGATCATCGCCAAGGAGCTGAACATCGGGCGTGTCGGTCAGACGCCGGTGCCCCGCACGGTCACCTACAAGGCGCCGCCGTTCATCCAGCCCCGCGGCATGGTGCTGCAGGACATCCTTGCCCGGGTGCAGAAGCACCAGTTCAAGGTGAATCAGGCGAACGGCGCCGTCGAACTGCCGGACTTCCTGAAGGACGAGCCCGTGCTGATCGGCAAGGGTATCTACCAGATGGGCATTGGTGGTCTGCATTCCCAGCACGATCGCTGTGTGCTGTGGGAAGCGACGCCCGAGTTCGAGATCGTCGATGCTGACATCGGTAGCCAGTACCCCACGATCATCAGCAATGCGGGCTTGGCTCCGAAGAACTTGGGCGCCGGCTTCCTGCCGCTCTATCGCAGCATCATCAAGGACCGCTTGGCGGCGAAACACCGGGCCGGGGAAATCAAGAAGCGGATCAAGGAGATTGAGAAGGAGTTGGCAAATGGGTAGGGGTCGTCCAAAAATTATGGTTGATGGGTTTTGCTCAACCGACCACCCGCTCTGGAATACTTGGAGCAACATGAAGAACCGCTGCTACAACCCAAACGCTGTTGGTTACAAAAACTATGGTGGTCGCGGCATTGGTGTCTGTGCTCGTTGGCACGCCTTCAAAAATTTTGCCGAAGACATGGGGCTGAAGCCTTTCCCGGAAGCCACCCTTGAGCGCATGGATAACAATGCAGATTACTCACCGAGCAATTGTACTTGGGCAACCCGCAGCAACCAGTGTGTGAATCGCCGGGTGTTCAGCAACAACACGTCGGACTTTACGGGTGTCACTCAACAGAAGAGCACCGGCCTGTGGGTTTCCCGGTTTGATTACGAGGGGGTTCGCTACAGTATCGGCTGGTACAAGACCAAGGAAGAAGCGCGTGACGCTCGAGCAAAGTTCCTCGAGGACTTCTTCACTGACCGCGAAGCTGCAGTTGCGAGCTTGTCCGTCAAGCGGGCAAGGTCCAGTAGCTCGACAGGGGTTCGCGGTATCACCCCGCACAAGGATGGCGGTTTCACGGTGCGCGTTCATCACGAGGGCGCGCGGAAGTACCTTGGCTATTTCAAGACTTTTCAGGAGGCTGTTGATGTCCGATCGCAATTCCTTGCTCGCTGAATTGGAGCAGTTGAAAGCTGAGTTATCTAGTGTTACTACCGTAGCTGACACGCTGAAAATTAATTTAAATGGATCGTACGGCAAGTTCGGCTCGATGTTCTCGAAGCTCTACGCCCCGGACCTGATGATCGCGACCACGCTGACCGGCCAGCTTTACCTACTGTCTCTGATCGAGGAACTGGACGCCATGGGGGTCACGGTGATTTCAGCCAACACCGACGGCGTGACGTTCGGCGGTCACCCCGATCTGATCAAGAAGGCGAAGGCGTTCATCGAGGTCTATGGTTGGACGACCAACTTCGAGTTTGAGTACGCGCACTTCAGGAAGATCGCCTACAAGGATGTAAATAATTACGTTGGCATTAAGACCGATGGCAGCATCAAGTGCAAGGGCATCTACGCTGAGTCGGGGCTACAGAAGAACCCGACCAACGAGGTCTGCACGCTGGCGGCACAGGCGCATCTGGCCACCGGCCGATCGGTTCGCAGCTTTATCCTCGAGCACCTGCGCATCGAGAACTTCCCGGACTTCCTGCAGGCACGCACCGTCAATGGTGGGGCCATGCAATGCACCGCGGTGCCGACACCCGCCGACATGCCTGCATTCCTGCGCAGCTACGGCTACGTGCAGAACGGCAAGAAGTGGGAGATGGGTGAAGAGTGGTCCGGCACCGAGCTGATGACGGGCCGCCGGCAACTCGAGCTGCTGGTCCGGGCGACCGGGCAGAAGCTGGGGCGCGTGGCGCGGTGGTACTATTCGACCGACTCGCTGTATAGCGAGGGTATCCGCTATGTCAAGTCGGGGAACCTCGTGCCCAAGAGCGAGGGTGGCCGGGCCTGCATGAAGCTGCCCGACACCCTGCCGTCGGACATTGACGTGCAGCGCTACATTCAGGAAACCGTCAGCCATCTCAACCACATGGGGGTACCGTATGTTCCGCAGCAATGAACCAAAGCCCCGGCTCGGCATGGCCCAGATCGGCGACAAAGTGATCCTCAAGGGTGACCGTGACCGCCGCATCTTCGAGGTGCGTGAGAGCGAGTACCCGGGCTACATCGACCTGTGGCGTGGCAAGTATCGCGTGATCACCGCGGCGCCTAGCCAAGAGATCGAGTTCGTTACGACTTGACAAGTCTCGGTCTGGATGGTATCATTCAGGCTGAACTGCAAACAGGAGAAGCAACAATGATCGACGACCTGATTCAACGATTGCGCGACTATCAAGAGCGTCTTAAGACTCGACTCGCCGCCAGCATAGCGCGGGAAGATGCTTACAAAGCCGAGGTGGTCAAGCTGTCGGGGGAACTCGCCGAAAAAGACACGCTTGTTCGCTCCTACGCTGCCGAGCTTGAACTTGTGCGGGAAGAACTCGCCGCGATCAAGGCGCAGCCAGCGCAAGAGCCGGCCCCTGATCCAAATTGCCCAAGATGCGGCGGGACAGGAGCGGCAGACTCAGGCGGAATACTGCCGTGGGGAGAGCCTGCCCTTATTAAATGTGAATGCCTATACCCAGACCCGCAACCCATCTGGCGAAAGCCCTGATCAACCGGCGCCCCATCCGACCAACTCCTTCAGAAAGGAGAGGGCGGGCTGCGGGAAACAGCAGGGGCGCCGACCCTACTGCACCAGCGCATCGTACTTGCTGAGCAACCGCTTGGCCTTCTCGGTCTGGGTCTCGGTGATCCGATTCACCTTCTCGATGTCATCGGCACCCCGCGACAAGGCGCGCTGCTTCCTCGCCTTCGAGTCTTCACGGTAGAACCGGTTGAAGTCGTCGGCCAAGGACAGCTCGGGATGGGCCGCCTTGAATGCTGCCGCCCCCTCCTTGTCACCGCGATCCTTCAACCCCTTGTAGCGGTTGTCCAGACTGTTCAGCTCCTTGCTGATCTCGAAGGCGCGGGTGCGCAGGCCCGGGGCGTCGCTGGTCGTGCCAAAGATGCGGCCGATCAACGGCATCTTGCTCACCGGCATCTCTTCCTGCTCGACGCCGGCCGCGGCCTTTCCGGCATGGAATCCAGCATTGACCAACTTCGCCCCTTCCCGCGCCACGCCGCCACCAAGTTCCCCGAACAGGTAACCGATCTGGTCGCCGGTTGGGCTGATGAAGCCGGGCTGATCTTCGTTGCCGCCGGTCAGGTAGTTCAAACCCTTCGCCATTTGTTGAGGCAACCAGCTGACACCCTCCTTGCTGCGGGTGAAGCCCGGGGTCACGTCGCGCGGGTTCATGTCCTCACGGGCGATCTGCCGACCGAACACGTCCTTGTTCATGTAGAGGGCGATTGCCGGGTCCGTGAGCGCCGGGCTGATCCCGAGCCACACGTTCCCCTGCCCACCGAGCGGGTTGAACGCTGCAGCCTGTCCAGCCGTGGCGTTGATGATGTGCTGAGCCGCCTTCATGCCTTCACCTTGGGCGCCGGCGGCGACCGCATCGGTCATCTCGCGACCGAAGTTGATCAGGGTGTTGAAGCCGTGTGGCATCGGGATCGCCATGTAGTCCTTGCCGCCAAGCGGGATGATGAAGGCGCGATCCTTCACGGACTGGGGCGGCTCATCGTCGTCGAACCCGGCCATCAGCAGGAGCACCGACTGCATGGCGCCGGCGGTAGCCAGCGATCCGATCACCTGCTTGCCGAACGGCGTGAGATAGGTGGTCTCCTGATCGAAGGTTACCTTGCTCATGTCGATCGGCGCCTTGGTCTCGGCATTGACCGCAATGCGGTTGCCGTTGGCGTCGTTCGTGAAGGCCACCTTGACCTTATCGCCGGTCTCGCGGTTGATCGCGACCGGGTGCTTCTGAAACACCGCTTCAGCCAAGCGGCCGGAACCCTGAATCGCCGCATTGAAGAACGGGAACAGCTGGTTCAGGAAGGTGGTGATGTCGCCGCGGCGGTTGAAGTTGGTCGAGATGTTCTTCGAAATGTTGGCGGCCAGCTTCATGGCTTCAGCTTCGGTCATGCCATCCTGAGCCATGTACTTCTCGAAGGCCCCCTTGAACACGATCGTGCGGGTCGCGGCTTCCGCGGCCGAGTTGTACCGGCCTACCCGGGCAGCCAGCTGCTTCGACGCCCATGAACCCAGCTTGGTGCCGCTGGTCTCGCCTTGGCCGAACCGGTAGAACATGTCACCGATCTTCAGGGCAGCGCCCTCAGCCTTGGTCAGCCAATCTACTGCCGCGTCTTGACCCATGGCACGTTGCTCAACTTCAGCACCGTAGAGGCGGCGGATCATGGTGCGCGCTTCTTCGGGCTCAACGATGTGCTCCATGATGCCGGTGAGGCCGCCGGCCTGCTCAGCCTGATCCATCCACCAACCCCACGACCCGCGCGGCGCGTCAGGGGCGCGGCCTTGGTTGCTGTGCAGGTGCTCGAACTCTTCGGCCAAGCGCTTGTTGATGTCGTATGCTGCGGGCAGGAACTGCATGCCGATCTTCCTGCTGTCACCCCACGTCCATCCCGGGATACCGCCGTCCTTGGCGTTGATCATGGCCGCCTGAATGTCGCGCGCCGCGTTGAACGGAATGAACATCGGGTTGAAGCCGGTGGCCAGCGCTACGGTCCAGCGGGAGAACATGCGGAAGGGGGTCAGCACACGGTTCAGCACCTTGGCCGACTTGCCGCCACCGAACGTGCCGGTGCCCTTCAGCGCATTCATAATCCCCATGGCGTCTTGCGAGTTCTCGTCGAAAGTGATGATGTGGTTTTCACCTTCAACCGGGACCACCATCACATTAGGCTGGTTCAGGGCGTTCGGCACGGGTTGGATGAAAACCCGGTCGGCAGTGTCGATCAGCTCGGCGATGATGCCGCTGGTGTTCGGGTCAGCTCCCGGGTTCCTCTGTTCCCACAAGGCTTGCTGGGCGTCGGCATAGAGCCGGGCCTGCTCGCGGTTATAGAACTCCGGCGACATGGTGCCGTCAGCATTTTGCGTCTTGTAGATGTTGGTGCGCTTGATCACCCGGGTCTGGGGGATCACATCAACCTTCCACATCGGCCGCTTGTTGCCGCCCCGGGTAATGAAGTTCGGCACCACGTTCTTGGCAAACTCGAGCATGGTGCGGGCAACGACCGCATTCTCGCCCCGACTCACGATGCGGGTGCCGAGGATTAACGTAGCCGCCAGCGGGTCGAAGATTTCCTTGCTCGAACCCATGGCGCGCTGGGTGATGCCGGTGCGCAAGGAGAACCCTTGGGCGCCGCGCGCCGTACCGATGCCAAGGTTTTCTTCGAGGTCGAGCTCACGATGGAACGGGGTGTAGTTCGAGAAGCCAGTCTCGGGATCGCGCCATGCGTCGATCACTTCCTGCTTCTCGAGACCTTGCGCGACAGCATACTCCTGCAGGTTCGTGATCATCTCACGATACACCTTGACCGCTTCAGCCAGCGCCTCACCGTGCGGGCCGGACAAGAGCTCAGCGGACTTGGCTTGAGCTTCAGCCGTATCAATGCCGGAGCCCGGGTGCTTTTCATCGAACCCGCTGATCAGCTCGCCGGCGGCATCGTACTTGGCCGGATTGACGGTGCTGATCCGACGGTTGTACTCGGGCACGTGCAGCATCTTGAGCAGGGTGTTCATCTCGCGGTGCGCGACTTCACCGTCCTTGTAGCTGCGATACAGGATGGTCTCGATGGCAGCCAGCGGCTCCTTGACCAGACGCTTGTGGGTGCTGGACATCTTCGAGCCAAGGCGATCCAGTGCGCCCATGGTATCCATCTCCAGCTGCTCGGAAGTGACCCCGGCAATCTGCTGGATGCGGCGAAGCGTGACGTGCTTGTCCTGAATCGCCTTGCGCACCATTTCGTAGATGCGCTCCATCGGCGTGCGGCGCGAAGCATCGCGGATCGTCAGCTCGTTCAACGGCGCCGGCGAGGGGGCGACCGGCTCGGTGATGTGGTTCATCTCTTGAGCGATGGAGAACCGCATGTTGCCGTTGTCCGGCTTGTTGAAGCGCGGCAGGTCATCCCGGTACAGGGTCTGGGCTTCCCGGGCCTGCAGGGCGGCGCGCACCGGCGGCGTATCGAACTCGGTGTTCCTGATGGCGACCAACCACTCACGGCCCGTCATGCGGCCGGCGGGCAGCTTCGACTTGGCGAGGTTGGCCGCATAAGTGTCGCCTTGGAACTGGGCCACGACATTGGTCCCACCCTCGCCCGGGGAAACCGGGATTGTGTGGCGACCGATCACGACCGCCACGCCTTGCCCATTGGCGTAATCCGGGGCGTAGTAGCCGTCGAAGCCCGCATTGACGATTGCGCGCTCCATGGCGCTGGGGTTCTCGCGATTGAAGGCGCGGTAGCCCAGCGGGTCAGCCTTGATGTCGTAGAGGTTGTTCAGCTTGACGTTGTGCGCCACGCCGCCGACGCCCGCTTCCGGCCGGATGCCGCTGCCCTCATTCACATAGAAGTGGGTGCGGTCCCGGATGTCGGCGTTTTCCGGCGCGCTCAGGCGGCCGGCTTCTTCACCTTTTGCACCGGTGCCGTAGGCTGCGGTGCTGAGCTGGTTGCGCTGGGAGTTGCTGAAGTGGGTTGCATCGACTGCAACAGCGCCCTCTCTGGGTACGCCGTATTCAGCTTGAGCAGGTACTCCGGCAGCTTTGCCTCGAATGTTACTGGGTTCATTGGTGAATCCTTTCTCGAACGCAAGCTCGTCGGCTGCACGCTGGAAAGCACGCAGGCTACGAAGCTCGTCATTGATCTCGGAACGGCGCTCGTTGCTCGCCGTCTTGTGTTCTTCCATGAGGGCGGCAATCTCGGCGGCCCAGTCACGTTGGGATTTGCGCAAGTCAGAATCGTAGCGACCCTCTTCGCTCACCCACAACGGCATCAGGCCGGTCTTCTGCGGCGCATACACGGTGTCGGCGCCACTGGCCCGGCGGTTCGCCTCGCCGTGGGGACCGTAATTCACCCAGCTATTTTGGCCGCGGGTCTCGGAGGTGAGGGCGCGCTGGGCCAGCGGGCTGAACATGGCGCTGTGCGCGCGCCAAGCGTTCTCTTCGCCGTCGGCACGGAAGCCGACACCTTCCTTGACGTGGCCGAAGTAGTCATGCACCACGCGGAACAGGTCATTCACCAATGCCGGTTGGCCGCCGATCTTGTACTTGGTTTCGGCGAGCATGGGGTTATCCGACACATCCATCTCAGCATCGGAGCCGTAGCCGTCGCGCGTGCTGAACACGCTCATGTGGTTGTTGTTACGCACATCCTCGATGGCAAGGCGCGGGCTGGCCGCATAGGGGTCACCCTTGCTCATGTCCATGAAATCGACCTTCAGGCCGGAAGCCATGACCGCCTCGTACTGGGCGATCGTTTCCTCGGCCAGCGCAGCGAATGCGGCCTTGACCTCGGGGTTGTTCGGCTCGTGCTTCATTTCCTCGTAGGCTTGGGCGATACGGGTCGCGCGCTCAGGATCGACCTTGACGTACTGGTTCGGCGGATTGTAAGCCATGCCGCGCGAAGCCATGTAATCCTCGGCCACCTTGACCGCCGGTTCCCAGACACCGACATCCAGCTTCTTGCCATTGACCTTGACATTGGTGGGCAGGCCAATCAGGTTCCCGGACTTCGGCCGGGGGCCTTGGTTCTGGGCCGCGCGCTTCAGGCCAGCGATAGCCATGCGGGCAAAGTCCTGCGGCTGCACATTCTGGATGGCCCAGACACGCAGCGCTTCCGGAAGCGCCTTGTTCTGGATGATGGCCGTGCGAATCGCCGACATGAAATCGCGGGCCCAGCGCACCAGCGGGTTGGTGCTCTCCGGGTTCTTGGCATACTGCTCGACGGCGTAGGCGGCGGTTTCCTCAAGCACATTCTCGACCGGGGTGTTGGCAGGCACGGCGGCCCGGGCATCCGCCACCCACTGCGCACCCTCTCCGGCTTGCAGCAGCGTGTCCAGACGCGACATCAGGCGGTTGTAGGTATCCTCGCCTACCAGAGCCTTCAGCGTGGCGTGCAGGGCCTCATGCTGCAGCACAGCGCCTGCATTCTTTTCGGTGAGGTTCCCGGTCACCAGCACGATCGTGCCGTCGGGCAGAGTGGCACCCTGCACCGCCCCGGAAACGGAGGTCAGCGGCACGCCGCCAAGCTCGGCCAGTTCAGCCGGGGTCTGCACAAAGCGGACGAGCCCGGTATCGAGCAACACCTTGGCTGCCGTGTCGCCGACGGTCTCGCGCAGCACGCCTTCAGCTTCGGCCGGGGTGATGCCGGCGGCGTCCGGCGCCTGCTCGGCTTCGGAGAAGAACCAGCCGCCGATGTCGCGGCCGGTCTCCCGGGCCACGCGGCTAACCCAACGGGGAATCGTGGCGTCCGGCTTGTCCTCGATGTGGCTCAAGACTGTGTTGATCAGGATGCCGAGCTTGGCTGTGTCCGGCCCGATGCCGCCGGTGCCTTGGGTTCGCTGGCCAAAGGTTGTGAAGCCGGTGCTCGGATTGATGTCTTCGATCTTGGCCTTGAGGTCTTCGTCGCTGACCACCGTACCGCGCGGAAACCCAAACGGGGTCTTCGGATCGGTGTAGGCGACGATGCGACCTTGCTGGTCGAACATCAGGTTCTCGAGCCAATTCCCTCCTGTTGCGGAGAAAGGGCGGTTCTCGGTGATCGAGTGGGCGGAACGCAGTGCGTTGAGGCCGATCTTCTCTACGTCGCTGATGGTGTTCCAAACTTGCGGAGTCACACCTTGCATCCCAGCATCGCCGGCGCCGGTCAGCGGGTTGATCACCCCGGGGCCGAACATGGTGTCGGCCGACAAGGATTGAAGCTGGCGGCGCAACGGATTGACCGTGGTCAAGGTTGGGTCGGCAGGGTAACCCTTGCCACGCAGGTTGGCGATCTCGGCTGCAAACCGGTACGCCAGATCGGCAGAGCCCGGAGCGTCTTGTAGAGCGACCGCATGAATGCTGTAGTCAGCGCTGAAATGAGTGTAGGGGCTGTTCGGGCGCACGGCGTAGGGGTTTTCCCTGCCACCCCGGCCGAGCCCGTACAGGTAAATCGCGAAACCGGCCCGCGTCCCCATGTTGCGGGAGCTGATGCCGCGGATCGGATTAACCCACGTCCCAAGCGGCACGTTGTTTTCGGCGGCCCACCGCTCAGCCATCTCCTTGAGCTTGGCGTTGTAGCGATCACGCACTTGGTTGAGGATGTCTTGGGGGATGCTTTCACCCCGACCAACTGCCGAGCGAGTGCGCGCTTTCAGGTCAGAGGTATCAATGCGGGGCAAGACACGCTGACCCTCATTGCGGGGCGCCATCAGGGTCTTGAAAAACTTGCCCAGTTTGAGCAAGGTGCCATCCTGCTTGGCTTTCTCGGCACGAATCGGGAAGGAGGTTTGCACCGAACGAACGCCGGCGCGCGTCACCGGCGCACGGGAGCGGGTGGCACGCGGGGCCGGGTTCGGAGTGTGATCGGACTCACGACCAGAACGAACCTGCGCATCACGCTCACGGCGCAGCTCGCGTGCTTTTTGGCGAGCCTCAGAACGCTGTTCGTCCGGCAAGTCTTCATTCTCTGCGCGGGAATCAAGCTCGGCGATCTGCTCGTTTATGTCGAGCGGTGCAGTTTCGAGAGCAAGCTCGTCCTGATACTTGGACTGCTCTTCTTCGCTTGGACCTTCTTCCTTCACCCAACCCAGAACAGCCCGCACCCCGGCGATGGTCTCCATGTCACCTTCACGAGCACCAGACTCAAGACCTTCATCGGACAGGCCCCACTCAAGTACCGTGTTGGTGGCTTCTTCAAGGGGGTCAATGTTGATCCCCTCAATCGCTTGGAAGCGCTCAACAACCAACAACGCTTCAGTCACCTCGTCGGGGGCGTTGTTGATGAAAGCATCGTGGGTGGTGGCGGACATTGGAATGCGACCGCTCTGGCTCCCGACGAGACCTTCCTTTTGCAGCTCTTGAATCTGCTCAGCGCTCAGAAGGGTGTCTTCTTCTTGAGTCGGCGCCTCTTGCTCGCCTTCCATCTGCCAACCGCGGAACTCGGCCAGCGCGCGAACAACCGCATGTTGTTGCGGCGCAGCATGAACAGTCGGGTTGCTCAGGATGTTCTGCGCCTGCTCTTGGCTCAGACGATTGACCGACTCGCGAACCCGACTCGGTGCCTGACCGATCTCACGAGCCAACTCGTCAGATGCAGCGGTCAAACGGGAACGAGCGGTGGCGCGCTCAGCAGGAATCGGTGCGCCGCGTTGTTCAAGAAGAGCGCTCGCAAAGGCGGCACGAGAATCACTGGTCTCAATGTTGTCGTAATCGCGGAGAAGGCGTTCGTCATTGGCCGAACGCATGACTTCGGCGACCACCGGCATGTGACCGGCTTCCAGCATTGCCGTTTCAGCTTCAGCAACGCGATCCACCATTTTCTGATTATCAGAGCCCGGCTGCACGGTTGATGCAGCCTCATTGTTCCCGGTAATCGTCGGGAAGGCGTCATTCTCGATGGCAACCTGCTGCACTTCCGCACCCAGCGCTTCCGCATTGATGGTCGGCAGCGGGGTCTCTTCCCTTTGCTGCATCGCTTCAGCGCCAACCTCGCCCGGGGTGTCGCGGATCAGGCCGATCTGGTCGCTCACCTTGGGGGCGGCAACCTCTTCGATCGGGAAGAGGTCGGGGTTGGCAGTGACATCGGCCATCGGAGGCTCGACTTTGCCGGAACGCACACGCTCGATCTCTTCGGCCAGCGCCTCACCGACACCTTGGCGCACGCCGGCGCGGGTGTTCTCCACCGCCTGCGTATCGAGGGTCAAGGTGGTGTGGGCCTCTTGCCCCTTGGCGAAGGACTCGATCGCCTCGTCAGCGCTCTTCGCTTCGAGCGTGCTCTGCGTGGTCTCTGCCGAAACAGCATCAGCTGCCACCCGGGCACCCTGCATTCCAGCATTATCGACCACCGCTTCAGCGCGGGCTGTATCCAGATTCTCTTGGGCGGCCCGGCTGTTCGGCATACGGGCGGCGGTGACGGCGGCCTGAGCCACCTCGACCGCTTGCTTCAATGCGGGGCGCGCTTCAGGAGCGGCTTCAACGTAATCCCGCTGCGCACGGAGCAGGGCAACCTCAGCTTGGGCAACCGGGTTATCCGGTGCTTTGGCGAGAACCTTTTCAGCGGCTTCAAGTTCGGCGGCTTTCGACCCTTCGCCGACGATCGGGTGCATGCCGCCACCCATGACGCCACCAAGCGCGGCGCCGACCACACCTTGCGCGGCAGCTTTGCGGAAGTCCAGCTCACCACCATTGGCACCCTGCTCAATCAGGGCTTGCCCGGCTTCCTGCACAAACTCTTGACCTGCTTCTTGTCCAACCGCTGTGCCGATCCGACCGGCTGCGTAGGTGGCACCCTTGCGCTGCAGGGTGGATAGCGTTTCAACCCCGGTCTCGGCCGCTTCACCGAGACCCTTGCGCGCCACGCCGGCGAGCACGTTGCTCGGGGTCAGGCCGCCAGTGACCGTGCCCAGCGCCAGCGCCTGCAGTGCAGCCGCACCATCACCGGTCTTGTCGAACACGTCGGTGGCCATGATGGTGCCTTCGCCAACACCACTGGCGACGGCTGTGCCGATCCTGCCCAACGTACCGGTTGCCGTCGCAGCGGCTGCCCCGCGCGCCAGCACGCCGCCGATACCGCCACCCGCACCCATGGCAGGCAGAGACTCGACAAGCATGTTGCCCATCAAGGTGGGATTCTGTAGGGCGTAAATACCAGCATCGAAAACGCCGCCGGTCTCGAGCTTCTGACCTAGCTGCTGCTTCTGGTATTTGGCCTTGGCCGACATGCCTTCTTCGGCGATCTTCGAAGAACGATCGAAGTAGTCATAGGCTTCGTTGTCGTTGCCCACCGCCGTAGCGATGATCCCCTTGGCAAGACTGGCGCCGCCGCCGGCGAGCGAGTAAAAGGCATCGGTGCCAACTTCACCCCAGCTGCGTTCCGGTGCTTTGGTCTTGGTGGGAGCGGGCTCGGCTGTTCCGAGGCTGGACAGGTATTCTTCGAACTCGGATTTGCTGGCGATCGGCATGTCGTTACCTCAACTCAAGTTCGAGGGATTGTATCACCACTGCTGAGGAAGATCACCTGCTGAATAGGTTGCGTCAGAGCTGGAGCCGCCGAACATTCTGCCAAAGATTCCACCACCCGTTTCCGGCTTCGCTTTTGCAGACGACGCTTGCGTGGGGGTGCCGCCGGCGGCCGGCGCTGCAGGCTTCTTGTCCCAGTTCGGATTGACCGCGGTCTTGAACAGGGTGTCCGGGGAAGCCTTGGCGTACTCGGGCATGTTGCGAAGCGCATCCACACGAGAGTTCAGCTCAGCCAGCTCGGCAAAAACCGCGGCGGGCTTGCGCCCCTTATTGACGATCTCGTCGTGGCCGTAATTGAATGCCGCGTTGGCCGCACGTTTATCGACAACCTTCTTCCCGTCATCGTCGAAGCCCGGGACATCGAACCGATTGGCGTAGGTGGTCAGACGCTGAAGCTGCTTTTCGTGATCGGCGTCAGCCTCACCGCGCTTGCGAGCGGCCCGGGCTTCGGCGCGAGCCTCGATCTGCTCTTTGCGATTCGCTTCGTTGGCCAAGTGGGAGCGCTCGGTTTCAGAACGAGCTCGCCACACATCGGCGACCTTCATGTAACCCCGTTCCTCGGCCAAGTCCGCACCGTACTTGAGTGCTGCGGGGGTGTCCGACTTGTCGCCGAACTTTTCCCTCACGGCAGCCTTCACTTCCCGCATGTTTTGGGAAACAGTCTCGAGGTCTTTCTTGGCGCGAGCATCCTTCAACTCGTCACGGCTACGCTCGCGGTCCATGATGATGTCCGCCTGATAGCTGTACAAGTCCTTGGAGCGCTGTTGGGCCGCATCCGCCTCACGTTGCTTGCGCTCTTCGGCGATCATGCCATCGAAGACCTCGCCCGCCTCGTGAGCTGCACCCATGACCGCGCCTTGGAGGGCGCGCTTGAGAGAGAATCCCATGATTACATCCCTTCGCGCTTGGTGGTCTCAGCCTCGAAGCCCTGCTGAAAAGCCTCTTCCTCGTTGTTGGAGACCGGGGTCGCTTCTTCCTTGGCTTCCGGCATCTCGGCGACCTTCTTGCCCGCTTCGGTATCGTCGAAGCCCAGCTTCTTGCCCATGTCGTCGATCACGTCGTCGATCTTCGAGGGGTCGATGCCGTAGCCAACGAGGATGGAACGGATCAGCAGCTCGAGCGCATCGCCCAGATCGTTCTCGGTGAATTCGATACCCACTTCAAACAGGTAGTCGGCGGCCTCGAACATCAGGGCCACGCCCAC
>Ga0209202_1001174_pt1 | contig 16824 bp, 15 predicted proteins | sample AD_UKC032_MetaG_FD_184416 | JGI IMG/M metagenome (GOLD analysis project Ga0209202, IMG submission 184416) | Active sludge microbial communities of municipal wastewater-treating anaerobic digesters from USA - AD_UKC032_MetaG (SPAdes) (version 2) | ecosystem: Engineered > Bioreactor > Anaerobic >... | reverse complement strand
TGTGAAGCCTGCTGGGCGTCCATGAAAGAGCAGTCTTCGCGAACCGATACCATGCTCGAGATTCCCACCGAAGCCTTCGGCGAAGTGCCCGACATTTCCGTCGACTACGCCATTATGGAACGCTCGGCCAAGGTCGCCGTCGTTCCGGCAGACATCGGTTGGAGCGACATAGGATCCTGGAACGCCATCCGCGATCTGGCAGCGCCGGATGCTGACTGCAACCGTGCCGTTGGCGACGCCATTTTTGTCGATACCCGCAACACCTACGTGCAGAGCGAAGACCGTCTTGTTGCCGCCGTCGGCCTTGATAATCTGATGATCATCGACACCCCGGATGCACTGCTCGTTGCGCACCCGGACAAAGCTCAGGACGTCAAGCAGGTTGTCGCCCGCCTGAAGCAGCGCGACCACGATGCCTACAAACTGCACCGTACCGTCGCTCGCCCCTGGGGGACGTATACAGTGCTGGGAGAGGGGCCGCGCTTCAAGATCAAGCGCATTGAAGTCAAACCCGGTGGCAGCCTCAGTCTGCAGATGCACCATCACCGCAGCGAACACTGGATCGTGGTCAGTGGCATGGCTAGGGTCGTGAATGGAGAAGACGAAATCTTTGTCGGTACCAACCAATCGACCTACATTCCGGCTGGCCACCAGCACCGACTGGAAAACCCGGGCGTGATGGATCTCGTGATGATCGAAGTGCAAAGCGGCGAATATCTGGGAGAGGACGACATCGTTCGCTTCCAGGACGTTTACGGGCGCTGCTGATGGCAATCGGTCTGCTGCGGCCGCTCTGGGCGTATCGCGGATTCATCGTCGGCAGCGTCAAGCGGGAATTCCAGTCCAAGTACCGTAACTCCCTGCTTGGTGCCGCGTGGACTATCATCAATCCGCTGGCCATGATCATCGTATATACGGTGATCTTTTCGCAGATCATGAAGGCCAAGTTGCCAGGCGTCGATTCCACTTTCGCCTACAGCATCTACCTTTGTGCCGGGGTACTGACGTGGGGATTATTTGCGGAAATCGTCGGTCGCGCGCAAAACACTTTCCTGGAAAACGCCAACCTGCTCAAGAAGCTGAGCTTTCCGCGGCTTTGTTTGCCTGTAACCGTGGTGGCCAACGCCGGGCTCAATTTCGCTATCATTTTCGGGTTGTTTTCGGGCTTCCTTGTGTTGTCCGGCAATTTTCCCGGCTGGCCCTTCGTTGCACTGTTGCCGGTGCTAGCCATTATCGTTGCCTTTGCCATTGGCCTTGGCATCACGTTAGGCGTACTCAATGTCTTCTTCCGGGATGTCGGGCAATTCTTCGGTATTTTCCTTCAGTTCTGGTTCTGGCTTACCCCGATTGTCTACCCTGTCAGCATTCTGCCGGAACAGTTGCAGAGCTTGATGAGGCTGAACCCGATGGCGCGCATGATCGAGGCCTGTCAGGTCATTTTGGTCAATGGTCAGTGGCCAAACTGGTACAGCCTGTGGCCAGTAGCGGTATTGGCAATCATTTTTTGTGTGATCGGCTTTAGTCTCTTCCGCCGCCATGCCGGCGAAATGGTGGATGAACTCTGATGGGCGCGGTCACGCTTGCCAATCAAGGTAAGGCTCTACATTCCCTGAACAAAATCTGGAGGTAGCATGGAAGCACTGCGCCTGATTACCGAGCCTCAAAGCAACCGTCTGGTCATCGATTTGCCGCCAAGCTTTGAGCATTGCAGACTGGAAGTAATCGTCATGCCGGCAGCACCAATTCAGACCATCGATTCAACAAAGCGGCGCGTGCCATCCCCCATGCTGGCCGGAACAGTCAAGCTCAAAGACGATCTGATTGCACCCGCCACACCAGAAAGTGACTGGGACGCACTGCAGTGATTATTCTGGATACTCATGTTTGGGTACGTTGGCTCGATTCGGAAGCGGCACCCCTGCCTTCGTGGATGATCGACAAGATTGAATCCGCAGACAGACTCGCAGTCAGTGCTGTTACCTGTTGGGAGGTTGCATGGCTGAATCGTAGAGGACGGATCGAACTGACCTTGCCCATCGATGTATGGTTTGACCAAGCACTTCAGGGCTCCGAAGTGCTTTGTTTGCCGGTGGAGCGTCACATTGCAATCCGGGCAGCACGATTGCCCGAACATCATCGCGACCCGGCAGACCGTCTGATCATCGCCACCGCGCTGGAGCATCATGCTCAACTGGCCAGTCTCGACCAACACTTTCCCGTATATAAAGAACTCACGGAGCACTTGATACGTCAATAACATGGGCTCAATTACCGTCACCAACCTGGGCAAGGCCTACAAACAATACCCAACCCGCTGGTCGCGGCTGGCGGAATGGGTCACGCCCGGTCACCGGGCACGCCACAGCCTTAAATGGGTATTGCAAGACATAAACTTCACCGTCAACCCCGGCGAAGCGGTAGGCATCATTGGCATCAACGGCGCTGGCAAGAGCACCCTGCTCAAGATGATCACCGGCACCACCCAGCCAACGACTGGCGGTGTGCATATTACCGGCCGTGTTGCTGCCTTGCTGGAGCTTGGCATGGGTTTTCACCCCGATTTTACCGGTCGCCAAAATGCCTTCATGGCAGGGCAACTCCTTGGTTACAGGGTCGAAGAAATTGCCCGATTGATGCCAGAGATCGAAGCCTTTGCGGAAATTGGCGACTACATCGATCAACCCGTCCGCGTGTACTCCAGTGGCATGCAGATGCGCCTGGCCTTCAGCGTTGCCACTGCGCATCGTCCGGATGTGCTGATCGTCGACGAAGCCCTCTCAGTGGGTGATACCTACTTCCAGCACAAGAGCTTTGACCGCATCCGTGAGTTTCGTAAACAGGGAACCACGTTGCTTATAGTTTCCCATGACAAGGGTGCCATCCAGTCCATCTGTGACCGCGCAATTCTCCTCAATGCCGGTAAGCTGGCGATGGAAGGCGAGCCCGAAGCCGTCATGGATTATTACAATGCCATGTTGGCCGACAATCAAAATCAGACGGTGAGGCAGGAGCTTACGGTCGACGGCAAGATTCAGACTATTTCCGGTACAGGCGAAGCGACCGTGGCTGATATTGCCTTGCTTGATGTAAATGGCAATCGGGTTGAAATGGTGGATGTTGGCCAGCCGGTGACTTTGCAGGTTTTGGTTAAGACCAATTGCTACATTGCGCGTCTTGTTCTCGGCTATGGCATCAAGGATCGCCTTGGCCAAGTGGTCTATGGAACCAATACCGACCTGAAACAGCAAGTGCTCGAGAATGTTCCGGCTGCCAGCAAGATTCGCTTCGATATTGCCTTTCCGGCCAATCTGGGGCCCGGTAATTACTCAGTGCAGACGGCGTTGGCCAGCACCGATACGCACATGGTGAACAACTACGAATGGCGTGATCTGGCACTGGTGTTCAACGTGATCAATATTAATAAGTCAACGTTTGTCGGAGTTGCCTGGATCGACCCGACCATTGTGATTAGTCAATTATGAGCTTCGTTTCCTACGCCCAGAATTTTGAAGATGTCATGCTTTGGCGGGCGCTGAGGCATGTCGAAAATGGCTTTTATATAGACGTTGGCGCGAATGATCCCGCAGTAGATTCGGTGACCAAGGCGTTCTACGAACGTGGCTGGCACGGAATCAATATCGAGCCATTGCCTTCGCATCATAGGGATCTGGAAGAAGAGAGGCCGCGAGATATTAATTTGCAGTGCGCAGCTGGCGCTGTTAATGGAGAGATTGAAGTTTGGGAGTGTGATGTTCGCGGTTGGGCAACGGCATCTGCGGGTGTAGTCGCTCAACACACGGCTAACGGACATTCAGGGGCTTTTCACAAAGTTCCAGTTTCTCAGCTCACGGACATTTGTGATCATCATGTCTCTGGTCAAATCCATTTCTTGAAAATTGATGTGGAAGGCTTCGAGAAATCGGTCATCGACGGAATGGATTTCTCGCGTTTTCGTCCATGGATATTGGTCATTGAGGCGACGCGCCCAAATTCAACCGAGGAAATTCACGACGAATGGGAAGGCAACGTTCTATCTGCGGGTTATGTTTTGGCTTATACAGATGGGCTAAATCGGTTTTACGTTGCCCAAGAACATGCCGAATTGCTGAATTCTCTGCGCTATCCGCCGAATGTGTTTGATGGATTCATTCGATCGGAACAACTCAACTCTGAGTTTCGAGCCCAGCAGGCCGAAAGCAGAGCTCAGCAAGCCGAAAGCAGAGCTCAGCAAGCCGAAAGCAGAGCTCAGCAAGCCGAAAGCAGAGCTCAGCAAGCCGAAAGCAGAGCTCAGCAAGCCGAAAGCAGAGCACAGCAGGCGCAAAGCAGAGCCCAGCAAGCCGAGACGACGTCAAACGAACGTTTGGCGCAATTGCATGAGGTCTATGCCAGCACCTCCTGGAGGGTCACCAAACCTCTGCGTGCGATTAAGCGCTTGTTGGCTGGCGATTTTGCCGCTTTGGGGCGCTCGACCGCAGCAGTCAAACTCGAGGGCAAGCGAACCCTGAGGCCGGTGCTGTCCACCAGCATCAAGTACGTTTTCAAGCGACCAGCGTTACGTAAGGTGCTAAGTCCGGCGCTCAAGGCTTTTCCAAGTCTGCACCAGCGTTTGCTGACTGTTGCCATGAATACGGGGGTGGTCGCGGGAGGGGCAGAGCAGGCTACACTGCGACAGTTTGTATCTGCCAGCATTTCTGGCCACCCTTCGGCCCAGGTTATGACACCCCGCGCCCGCAAAATTTATCAAGACTTGAAGTTAGTGATCGAAAATAAGAATACAGGGAGCGCATGATGCGCATAGTTCTTGACATGCAGGGGGCGCAGACTGAGAGCCGTTTTCGTGGAATCGGCCGTTACTCCACGGCACTTGCTCAGGCCATCGCGCGAAACGCTGGTGATCATGAAATCTGGATTGCATTGAACAGCCGCTTTCCGGAAGCGGTAAAAGATGTTCGGACAGCCTTCGCGGGTCTTCTACCTGCAGAACACATAGTCGTTTTTGATGTGCCGCCTCTGCTGTCATGGGAAAATCCATCCAACGCTTGGAGGCGGCGAGCTGCCGAGTTGATTCGGGAAAGCTTTCTATTCGAGCTTCAGCCTGACGTGGTGCATCTCTCCAGTCTTTTCGAGGGTGCCAAGTTTTGTGATGCTACTCATTCAATTGCGCTACTTGAATCTGGTATAAAAACTGCAGTCACGCTTTACGATTTGATCCCGCTGTTGGATCCGGATAACTATTTAGGGCAAAGTTGGGTTAAAGATTGGTATATGGACAAGATTGCCAATTTCCGGCGCGCCGACTTGCTCTTGTCCATCTCCGAACATTCGCGGCAGGAGGCTATTGATGCTTTGGGTATTGATGGCGGTAGCATTGTTAATATTTCGTCGGCACATACAGATGTTTTTCATCCACACGACGAAGATATTATAAGCAAGCAGGAACGGCTTTCGCGCTACGGCATCACTTTGCCGTTCATCATGTATAACGGTGCGCTTGAATTTCGCAAGAACCTGGATCGCCTGTTGCAAGCATTTTCGATCCTGCCATCATCGCTTCGCAAAACTCACCAATTGGTTTTTGTCGGCAAGGTTTCTGAACTTGATCGCAAGCGTCTGGAACGCCTTGCCAAATCTCTTGACATCAATGAAGAGTTCGTCCTCACCGGCTATGTGTCTGACGATGACCTAGCGGCATTGTTCGCGCACTGCGCGTTGTTTGTATTCCCATCCTTGCATGAAGGGTTTGGCCTGCCAGCGCTAGAGGCAATGGCCTGCGGCGCAGCAACTATTGGTTCCAACGTCACCAGTATTCCCGAGGTCATCGGGCGATCAGATGCCCTGTTTGATCCAAGTAATCCGGATGATATTGCCAAGAAAATGGCTCGCGGGCTTTCCGATGAGGGCTTTCATCGCTCATTGCGCGAACATGCCCTGATACAGGCATCAAAATTTTCTTGGGACATCTGTGCCAAGCGAGCAATTGCGGCTTTTGAACAAGTGAGAAAAGATGATCTTGCTGCTCAATCTGCTGGTTGGGCAGAAATTTCTGGTCGGCGGCAGCGGGGCTATCAAAAGTTGATCGACGCAATAGCGCAGATAGCGCGTCAGCCGGTTGAACCATCTGACGGGGACTTGATAGATGTCGCACGCTGCATTGCGGCCAATCGCTCGATAACTGAACACATCGCCCGCGCTCGTAAGCTGCCGGAAAATATAACTTGGCGTATTGAAGGGCCGTTTGACAGCACTTATAGCCTGGCGCTCCTGAATCGGGAAACAGCGCGAGCGTTGGACGCACTTGGGCATCATGTTGTCCTGCATTCAACAGAGGGGCCGGGCGATTTTCCGGCCAACCCAGAGTTCCTGCATGCCCACCCCGATATCGCCAGGCTTCATGCTCGTAGCTTGGAGGTTTCCGCTACCGAGGCTGATGTTGTCAGTCGAAACCTTTATCCGCCGCGTGTAGCAGATATGGATTGTCGGATGAACCTCCTACATCACTATGCATGGGAAGAATCGGGCTTTCCTGCTGAGTGGGTTGAGAATTTCAATGAACATCTACAAGGTGTGACCTGCCTTTCCGCGCACGTAGAGAAATTATTGGTTGATCACGGCGTGACAGTGCCGATGTCAGTTTCGGGTTGTGGTGTCGATCATTGGGAGCGCGTACAAGCTGATGATGGTTATTGGATCGAAGGTAAATCCTTTCGTTTTCTCCATGTTTCATCATGTTTTCCCCGTAAAGGCGCGGACGTTCTTCTCAAGGCCTATGGGCAAGCGTTCCGGTCTGATGACGATGTCACGCTGGTAATCAAGACCTTCGCAAATCCACATAACGAGATCCACCGCTGGCTGGCCGAGGCGCGTGCGGAGAGAGTTGATTTCCCCGATGTGATGATCATCGAGGACGATTTGACTGATGCCCAACTGAAGGCACTGTATGAGCAATGCCAAGTCTTAGTCGCACCGAGCAGGGCAGAGGGATTCGGCTTGCCGATGGCCGAGGCGATGCTGTCCGGTTTGGCTGTAATAACAACCGGCTGGAGCGGCCAACTGGATTTCTGCAACGAAAATACTGCTTGGTTGGTAGATTACAAATTTGCACCCGCAAACACTCACTTTGGTCTTTTCGATTCTGTTTGGGCGGAGCCGGATGTTGAGCATCTGGCTGCGACGATGCATGAGGTTTACGAGGCTCCGCTTTCGTTGCGGAATGAACGTATTACAGCGGGAAAACAACTGCTTCTCGAAAAATTTCGATGGACTCATGTGGCTGAACGACTGGTGGATGCGGCTCGCTCATGGTCGCAGGCACCAATGCCACGGGAACCGCGCATTGGTTGGGTGACGTCTTGGAATACCCGTTGCGGTATCGCAACTTATTCGACTCATCTTGTTGAAAACATCCCGGCCAAGATCACGATCTTTGCTGCAAAGACCGCAGATGTAACCCAGCAGGATGGAGCAGAGGTAATCCGTTGCTGGACTGCTGATGAAGAAGATCCTTTGGACGAAATGGCAAGAAGTATCGATGCTAAGCAGATCGATACGCTGGTAATCCAATTTAACTATGGCTTTTTCAATCTGGAGAAGTTTGGTTGTTTCTTGAGTAGGCAGTTAGATGCTGGCCGGATCTTAGTGCTGACAATGCATTCCACTACCGATCCCGTCCATGTGCACCATAAGCGTCTGGAAATAATCCGTGAGCCGTTGGCTCGCTGTCAGCGTATCCTTGTTCATGCCCCTAGCGATCTGAACCGTCTGAAAGCCTTGGGCTTGGTCGAGAATGTTGCGCTATTTCCTCACGGGATACTTGATTACTCTCCTCAGCAGCGTGCCAGAAATGACGCCGCTTTCCCTTCCAAGAAAAACAACTTCACCATAGCGTCGTATGGATTCTTCCTGCCGCACAAGGGACTCCTCGAACTGATTGAGGCCGTGGCTTTGCTTAAGCAATGGGGCTGCGATGTACGGCTAGAGATGATCAATGCCGAGTATCCGGTTCCCGAGTCTGCCGCTATAGTTCAGGAGGCCAAAGCAAAAATATCAATGATGGGACTTGGCGATCAGGTTCGAATGACGACGAATTTCCTCCCTGATGAAGAGAGTCTTGCCCTGCTTTCTGCGGCTGACCTGATAATTTTCCCTTATCAGGAGACCGGAGAATCAGCAAGTGGTGCAGTTAGATATGGGCTTGCCGTTGGCAAGCCTATCGCTGTAACCCCGCTGTCAATATTTGATGACGTTGCTGCTGCGGTGCTTAAGTTACCTGGGGTTTCCCCGAAACACTTGGCTCAAGGAATTAAAAAGCTGCTGGATGAAATAGCCAAAGACTCGGAAAGTTACCAGACGAAAGCAAATGATGCGGCGAGATGGCGGGCTGATCATAGCTATACCCGCCTTGGATTAAGGCTGTATGGGATGCTAAGAAGTCTCTAAACACCCCATGGGGGATTTGATCTTTTTTGATTTTTGAGTGACATATAACAATTATTAACCCGACAATTAGATAGAGTATTTTTATGATTTTCGCATGAAATAAAGGTGGTGCCCACAAGCTTAGTCCAGAGCGGCAAAAAGAGAGGCGTAAGATGGCGCTTTGCATGCGGATGCGAATTTACCGAGATAGGGGAAACGCTCGGTTGCATCCCCGGACGCTTCAATTCTGGCGGTCGGGCTATCAGGCGGAAGGGCTGAAATCGGTGATCGAAGGAGGAAAACGTGGCGCGGAAGTTGGTGAGCGCCGCACGCTCAGCCTGGAACAGGAGTGGGCGGTGCAGCAGTTGATTGGTGAGAAGATGCCCGACCAACTCACGTTGTCCTTTGGTCTCTGGACTCGCGTAGCAGTTCAGGAACTGATTCATCGCCGTTTCAAGATCGGCATGCCGATTCGGATGGTCGGCGAGTACCTCAAACGCTGGAGATTTGCACCGCAGAAGCCGTTGAGGAAAGCTTACAAGCAGAAACCCGAGCTGGTCGAAGCTTGGCTAAATGATAGGTGCCTGGCGATTGCTGAGCGCGCCAAGACAGAAGGTGCGGAAATACACTGGGGTGATGAAACGGGTGTCCGTAGCGATTGCCAGCACGGACGGAGCTATGCACCGAAAGAAAAGACGCCTGTTCAGCGGGTTCCCGGTAGCCGGTTTGCCACGAACATGATCTCTACGGTCACTAATCAGGGGAAGGTTCGCTGCATGCTCCATCGGGGAACGATAACGGCCAAGGTGCTGATTCGATTCTTGGCTCGGCTGGTTCGGGATGCCGGGCGCCAGGTATTTCTGATTCTGGGCAACCTGCGCGTGCATCACAGCAGCAAGGTAAGGGACTGGCTGAAAAAGCATGCGGAACACACCGAAGTGTTCTTCTTGCCTGCCTATTCTCCAGAGCTCAACCCGGACGAGTATCTGAATTGTGACTTGAAGGCCTTGATCCATGGCGACAAGCTCGCCGGGAACCGGGGGGGGCTGGAATCGAAGGTGCGCGGTGCAATGATGAAAATACAGAGTCGCCAAAAACGGGTAGTGTATTATTTCAGGCACCAGAAAATCCAATATGCCGCGTAAGTAAACTGTTGAATTGCCAGGTTAATGTTTATGCCGAGTTCCTCTTTTTTTTCAAAAAAAAAATTCCCAATCATAAATTTAATTAGCATTTTTCTTGGTATTTTGTTTGTAATATGGATAAATATCCGCCATGTTTCAGGCGTCGACTTTGCGCTCCTCCCGGGGGATAGGTACGATGCAGTAATCGTGACTACAATTCTCGAGCATTGGTTAAACGTGTTCAGGGGGCAGGTGGAATGGATGGAGGTTGGGTATTTTTATCCATATACGAGAGTTCTTGCCAGCACTGATGCGTATTTTATACTCGGATTGATTTATTCGCCATTTAGGATAATCGGATTTGATCCATATCTATCGGCATATTTCTCTGCGTTACTAATGCGCATAATTGGATTCGTTGGCATGTATATGCTCTGTCTGCGGACGAAACTCCCACCGCAATATGCGTTATTGGCAGCTATTATATTTTCCATTGGTAATGGTTTGACAGCCCATGATCAGAGGATGCAGCTATCCACGGTTTCGTTGGCCCCTTTTGCCATCTTGCTTTTGTGCAGAATATATGATGGCCTTAAGGAACGGTGCCGAAAAAAAGTCTTAGTCTACGGGCTCTTTTTTGGTTGCTTGTATGGAGCATGGTGCATGACTTGCTTCTATATGGCATGGTTTTTTGGATTCTATTTACTTGTTGGGGTGATTGTTTTTGGCGTGATTTCATGGGTGAAATGCCGTGATGAATTGAGTAGGTTGTGCATGTCTAGGGAATTTTTATTAATGGTTGTGGCACTAGCCATTATTTGTATAATTCCCTTAATCCCGTTTATATATTTATACTTTCCAAAGTCACTCGACGTAGGGGTTCGTTCCGTAGAAACAACAATTCTCAACACGGTTCCGATTTCTGGGGTTTTTCAGGTCGGATCTGATAATTTATTTCTGGGCCGGGTGTATAACGATTTATTGGCTTCGCTCGGAGTGCAGGATCGGGGTGCAGGCGAATACTATAACGTTGGTTTTACCATACCGCTTTTCTGTATTTTTCTTGCGGCAACGATAAAGAAGATTGGTAAACCAATTTTGACCTTGAATGACGCCAAGTCATTGTCAGGGGTGATTGCGGTATTTGTGCTTATTGTTTTGGCGTTGAGATTTGAAGGGTACACCCTTTGGCATGTGGTGTATTACTCGGTGCCTGGGGCCAAAGCGCTGGCTGTAGTTAGCGCAATATTGCTTTTTCTATTCTTTCCAGTCGTGTATTTCTCGGTCGAATTCTTGAGCAAAGCTAAGGTTCCGAGTCCTCTGGTTTTTCTTGCCGCTATTGTTTTGGTTTTGGCAGAGTTGAATATTAGTGTTCCTCGTCTAGATCGCCGATCTGAAATTGAACGATTGAATGGTTTTCAGCCCCCTCCTATTGGTTGCAGTTCGTTTTATGTTAGTGCTTGGCCGAACCAGAATCATGTTAGAGGTTTTGACCAATGGGTTAATAGTTATTACGCGCACAATGTTTCTGCTATGAGACTGGCTCAGATTTTTGGGTTGCCGACTTTGAATGGTATTGCTTCCTTCAACCCCCCGGATTGGGTATTTGCCGCGACCTCAAACTCATCAGAATATGATCATAAGGTTGCTTGTTACATAATAAGGCATGATTTGAATGGGGTTTGTAAGTTGGATCTCGGTTCTAAAAAATGGAGTCGGGCGGATATGAGTATATTTGATTGCCCAACCTTAAAGGACGAAATACGCTTTTCAAAAAATGGATCGCTCGGAGTCATTCAAAAGGTCGATGGATTGTCGTATCCTGAAGATTGGGGCCGGTGGAGTGAGGGTAAGCTTGTTAAGCTTCATTTCTCAACTCAGCTTCCCGCCTACTTCGTCGTCCAATTGACAGCCCACGCATTCGGTAATAATATCAATGCCCCGATTAAATTCTCTGTTGGTGAATTTAAGACAGATTTGTTTTTGTCGGAATTTGATAAGACTATCGAAATTGAAGTAGTTAATCCATCACGGTCTAGTGTTATGGAGTTTCATGTTCCAAATTCGGATTCGCTATTCAGCTTAGGTACTGGCTTGGATAGAAGAAATTTAGGAATCGGATTCGTTTCAATAAAACTGCAGTAGTTTATTTGTTGATTTGCTTTTTTCAGTTTCGTGGTGTAACAAATATGAGTAATGTGCTGGAAATAGAAAACATCGCTGTGGTGATCCCTTGCTATAAGGTACGTGATCATATATTGGAGGTCATTCGGGGAGTTGGGCCAGAAGTGTCGGCGATCTATGTTGTCGATGATTGCTGCCCTGTGGGTTCTGGAGATTTTGTGCAGAACCAATGTGCTGATCCACGAGTGCTCGTTATTCGGCACAAAGAAAATCAAGGTGTTGGAGGGGCTGTTCTGACGGGCTATCAAGCAGCCATCGATGATGGAATGAGTATCATCGTTAAGGTTGACGGGGATGGCCAAATGGATCCCAGACTAATCCCTTTGTTTGTCGATCCCATTCTTCGCGGTGAAGCTGATTATACAAAAGGAAATCGTTTTTTTGATCTTGAGGAAATTCGTTCAATGCCAAAGATTAGATTGATTGGAAACGCGGCACTTTCTTTCATGACAAAACTCTCTTCAGGGTATTGGGATTTATTTGATCCGACGAATGGCTATACAGCGATTCATCGTGATGCGGCCAGTCATCTACCATTTAATAAAATTAGCCAGCGCTATTTTTTTGAATCGGATATCCTATTTCGACTAAATCTGCTACGTGCGGTTGTGGTTGATATCCCGATGGATGCTAAGTATGGCGATGAGGTAAGCAACTTAAAAATATCCAGGATCATTGGCGAGTTTTTTATTAAGCACGCTAGAAATTTAGCAAAGAGAATCTTCTATAACTATTATTTGAGGGATATGTCTCTCGCATCGATCGAACTTCCAGTAGGCTTTCTACTTATCCTATTTGGGCTTATGTTTGGTCTCACACAGTGGTTTCACTCAGCAGATCTTGGGGTTCCGTCACCCGCCGGTACGGTCATGCTTTCATCGTTACCGATAATAATTGGGTTACAACTAATTCTGGCGTTTCTTGGTCATGATATTTCATCGGTTCCGATTCGTCCTTTCCATCGACTTATACGCAGGGTTGAATGATTTATTTAAATCGCTTTCGCCAAAAAAAATTCATCAAAACGCTTGGTTGTCATAGAGTGATTGTTCGTGAAATGAAGTTTTACTGGATTATGAATGGAACCGTCGGTTAGGCAGCCTCTCGTTTTTGTAGTAGTTGGGGGAGGGGTGACATTAATTGACCTAGGGCTAACCTACCTATTGATACTCGTCACGGGCACTAGGGTCTTTTCAGTTAGCGTAGGATTCCTAGCGGGGTTGCTAGCGAGTTATTTGTTGCACGCCAAGATAAGTTTCTCGGCTTCTTTGTCTCCGGCGAAGCAGTTGCCGCGGTTTGCTATTTTGGTTGGGTTAAATTATCTAATTACATTAGGCGTTGTCCTTGTTGCAACGGATTGCCTCCAACTGACCATTATGATTGGAAAGGTGATTAGCTTGCCAGTTGTCGCTCTGGTTAGTTATTTTGTTTCAAAGCATTGGGTTTATGCAGCAGAGGGAATCTAAGATTTTTTCGTTAAGGAAACTTTGTTCAATTTAATTATACGGATTTAATAGGAGTGCTGGATGCATAACAATATTGCGGTTGTTACAGGGGTTACGGGTCAAGATGGTGCTTATCTTGTTGAGCTTCTTTTAGGCAAAGGCTACACCGTGTACGGTACCTACCGCCGAACCAGTTCCGTCAATTTCTGGCGGATCGAGGAACTCGGGGTTTTCAACCACCCGAACCTGCATCTGGTCGAATATGACCTGACCGATCTGTCTTCCAGCATTCGTCTGCTACAGACGACGAGGGCAACGGAGGTTTACAACCTCGCGGCGCAAAGCTTCGTCGGGGTGTCGTTCGACCAGCCGGTAACGACGGCGGAAATCACGGGCATCGGCCCGGTGAACCTGCTTGAGGCGATCCGCATCGTTAATCCGAAGATTCGCTTCTACCAGGCCAGCACTTCCGAAATGTTCGGCAAGGTACAAGCCATACCGCAGATCGAGTCGACTCCGTTTTATCCACGTAGCCCGTATGGTGTGGCGAAGTTGTATGCGCACTGGATGACGATCAATTATCGCGAGTCCTACGATATTTTCGGTTGCAGCGGCATCCTGTTCAACCACGAGTCACCGCTGCGTGGTCGCGAGTTTGTGACGCGCAAGATCACCGATTCGGTGGCCAAGATCAAGCTGGGCCAACTGGATGTGCTGGAGCTTGGCAACATGGATGCCAAGCGCGACTGGGGTTTTGCCAAAGAGTATGTGGAAGGCATGTGGCGTATGTTGCAGGCTGACGAGCCGGATACCTATGTGCTGGCGACCAACCGAACCGAGACGGTACGCGATTTTGTGTCCATGGCATTCAAGGCCGCAGGTGTTACGGTCGACTTCAAGGGCGAGGCAGAAAACGAGGTCGGTATCGACTCGGCGACGGGGAAGACGGTATTGCGGGTGAATCCGAAATTCTATCGTCCGGCCGAGGTTGAGTTGTTGATCGGTAACCCCGAGAAGGCCAAGCAAAAGCTGGGTTGGGAGCCGAAAACGACGCTTGAGCAATTGTGCGCGATGATGGTCGAGGCCGATTTGCGACGCAATGAAAAAGGCTTCTCGTTTTGAGTGATCCGGATGTCCGCTGGGTGCAACGTTTCTCCAATTACCGCTTGGCGCTCTCGCGACTGGGGGAAGGGGTAGAGCTTGCACACCTGCGTCCATTGTCTGATCTTGAAAAACAGGGGTTGATTCAGGCGTTTGAATTTACGCACGAACTGGCCTGGAACGTGATGAAGGATTACTTTGCCTATCAGGGGAATCCTTCGATCACGGGTTCCCGCGATGCCGCTCGGGAGGCGTTCGATAAAGGCCTCGTTGTGGATGGCAGTGGGTGGATGGAGATGATTCAGAGTCGCAATCAGACCTCTCATACTTACAATCAAAAGATTGCCGATGCCATTGTCGGTCGCATCATCGATCGATATTTTCCGATTTTCGAGGCCTTTTTATCTCGGATGGCGGGCTTGGTGGCGTAAGGAGTCCATTTGCGCTTTGGATTGCCGGATGACGTTTTGCCAAGGGTGCTGGCCGTTTTGGTGAGCAATCGAAAGGTCGGGCAGGTGACCTTGTATGGTTCGCGCGCCAAAGGAAACCCGCGCCCCGGTTCCGACATCGACCTGTGTCTTGAGGCTGATACGCTTACCCTTGAAGAACTTGTGGTACTGGAGAGTCGCATCGACGATTTGTTGCTGCCCTGGAAAGTCGATATCACGGTTCGGTCGCAAATCGACAATCTGGACTTGCTTGCCCATATCGAGCGTGTCGGGGTGAAACTTCTTCCAGATGCTTGAACGGCGAGTGCGCCAAGGCTGGAGAATTGACGGGATGACACAAAAAAGAGCATTGATTACAGGTTTGGCTGGCTTTACTGGCCGCTATCTGGCTAACGAGCTGGCGTTGGCTGGCTACCGGGTGTTTGGTACTGCCCATGTGAACGAACCGTTGGGCAAGGACATGGTTGCGGTCGACCTCTGTAACCGTGCCGAATTGGAGCGCGCCGTTGTCGACATCAGGCCGGATGTGGTTGCCCATCTGGCGGCCATTTCCTTCGTGGCGCATGGGGATGTGGAAGCGATTTATCGAACCAATGTCGTCGGCACGCGCAATCTGTTGGAAGTACTGGCGGGATTGGAGAAACGCCCGAGTGCGGTGCTGCTGGCAAGCAGTGCCAATATTTATGGCAATGCCGCTGTCGCGTTGATTGATGAGTCCGTAGCGCCTTCTCCTGCAAACGATTACGCCGTCAGCAAGCTGGCGATGGAGTACATGGCACGCTTGTGGATGGATCGGTTGCCGATCGTCATGACTCGCCCTTTCAACTATACCGGTGTCGGCCAGGCGCCCCAATTTCTGCTACCCAAAATCGTCGGGCATTTTCAGCGAGGCGAGCGGGTTATCGAATTGGGAAATATCGATGTTGAACGCGATTTCTCGGATGTTCGCATGGTGGCAAAAGCTTATGCGGCCTTGCTCGCCAAGGCGCCGGCGGGCGAGGTGTTCAACGTGTGTTCGGGTGAGGCGTATTCACTGAAGGACGTGCTGGCGATGATGGCTGAGATTGCCGGTTACGAGATCGAGGTGCGGGTGAATCCGGCATTCGTGCGCGCCAACGAGGTGAAACGTTTGCAGGGCGATGCCGGAAAGTTGCGGCGGGTGATCGGTGATGCGGGGGCGATCCCTTTGCGCGATACCTTGCGCTGGATGTATGCCAATGCGTGATGAACCGCTCAGGGTTGGCATTAACGCGACGGCTTTGCTGTCACCGCGTACCGGCATCGGACAATATGTTTACCATCTGGGGCGGGAGTGTCTTGAGGCCGACGACATCAGTCCGTCGTTCTTTTATGGAAACTGGAAAACGCAACTCCGTGCGCAACCGTTGCCGAATATCGACACGATCAAGACCTATATCAAAAAAGCGGTTCCGTGGTCTTATGAGATCAAAAGCCTGATTTTTCAGGCGCAGTTTTCACTTGGCTTGTTGAAGAATCGGATCGACGTTTACCACGAGCCAAATTATCTGGCTTTTCGTTTTCCCGGTCCGTCCGTTATTACGGTTCACGACCTTTCCTGGATTCGTCATCCCGAAACGCACCCGAAGCAACGCCTGGCTGCGATGGATCGCCATTTCCCTCGCTCTCTGGCGCGCGCGTCGGCCATTCTTACCGACTGCAGTTTTGTGAAGCAGGAACTCGTGGAGACGTTCGGGCTGGATCCGGCGCGAGTGACACCGGTGCTGTTAGGGGTTTCGCCCGATTTTTTCCCGCGCGCGCCGGCAGAGTGCAACGCATTTCTTGCCGACCACGGGTTGGCGCATGGGCAATATGTGTTGTCGGTCGGTACGCTTGAGCCGCGCAAGAACATTCCCGCCCTGATCGATGCGTATTCAATGTTACCGGCCGATTTGCAGCAGCGTTTTCCGCTGGTTCTGGTCGGTATGCGCGGCTGGTTGACCAGTGCTCTAGAGGCGCGCATGAAGCCGCTTGTCGAGCGCGGCGTGATCAAGCCGCTTGGTTACGTGGCTGACGAGATGATGCCGTTGATCTACAGCGGTGCGGCGGCGTTTGTCTTTCCTTCGCTCTACGAGGGCTTCGGGTTGC
>Ga0209202_1001172_pt1 | contig 16854 bp, 20 predicted proteins | sample AD_UKC032_MetaG_FD_184416 | JGI IMG/M metagenome (GOLD analysis project Ga0209202, IMG submission 184416) | Active sludge microbial communities of municipal wastewater-treating anaerobic digesters from USA - AD_UKC032_MetaG (SPAdes) (version 2) | ecosystem: Engineered > Bioreactor > Anaerobic >... | reverse complement strand
TGCACTTCTAAAATTACAGGAACTTAAAGAAAGAGTTCAATCGTTCTTTAGTCTCCCTGAGACTCAATATGCGGGTTCTCAAGTGTCTCCGGCATAAGCTATGGGGGATCACTATTAGGAAAGCTATGAGGAGTTTCTCAAGCTCTATGTCGCTTACAAGGCGGAGACCAATTTTGTGGACGTTGTGCCGCAAACCAAGCGGTTGCGCCTGTCGCTAAACATGACTTTCGCTGAGATCAATGATCCCAAGGGCTTCTGCAAGGACGTTTCCAGTCTCGGTCGTTGGGGCAACGGCGATGTCGAGGTTGGTCTCGCCACACTTGATGAACTGCCCTATGTCATGGGACTGGTGCGGCAATCATTTGAACGGCAGATGGGGAACGGAGAAGTGGCATAGTTTGACACCGATTTAAGTTCAGCCTATGCTTGGCATATACCAAAACTTGGAGACGCCGCCATGTCCAACTCCCTTGCTGCTGAACGCCATGCCCGCCTGTTCCGCAACGGTCGCAATCAGGCGGTGCGGATTCCGCGTGAATTCGAATTACCCGGCCAAGAAGTCATCATCCGCAAGGACGGCGACCGCCTGATCCTGGAGCCAGTCAGGAAATATAACGACCTGGCCGAATTACTGGCCTCGTGGGAACCACTGGATGAGGAGTTTCCTGATGTTGATGAAGGCCTGTTGCCACTGGATGACGTCAAGCTATGACTGACGACCTGCTTTATTTGCTGGACACGAATATCGTGTCCAATCTGGCCCGGCATCCACAGGGGTTAGTCGCGCAACGGGTGATGACGGTCGGTGTTCAACGGGTCGGCATCAGCATTGTGGTCGCCTGTGAAATCCGCTTTGGCTTGGTCAAGCGTCCCCAGCCACGCCTCAGCCAACATCTGGAACCATTGCTGGACCATGTTACGTTACTCAACCTGGAACCACCGGTCGAACAGCACTACGCCGATATTCGTAACGCGCTGGAGTGTACAGGGACACCTATCGGCCCCAACGACCTGCTCATTGCCGCTCACGCCCGTGCGTTAGGTTTAACGCTAGTGACGGATAACGTGCGCGAATTCTCCCGCGTACCGGGACTCGCTGTCGAAAACTGGCTCACTGCCAACGCCTGAATTAGCGTATTAAAGCCCGATGTAACCACCAAGATATTCAGGAAATTTCCCATACTTTTATCCGATAATTAAAATAGTAAAAATCAGAAAAACTCCTGCCCTAAAATTGTTGTCGTGCTATCCAGTACTCTAAGGCGAACCGCAACGGAGCGTAGGCGCGGCTGGCCGGATCGCTGATCTCCAGCACCGCCAGCGGATAGGCGAAACTTTCCATCAATATTTGAGCGCATGACCCATATTTCACCAACGGGAGAAAGCGATGGACATTCAGGAACAACGCCAAGGCGACGTCATCGTGCTGGGACTGGTGGGCCGACTGGACAGCCTGAGCTGCCGCGAGTTTGAAGGCCGACTGCTGGGCGCGTTGAGCGAGAGCGGCGCGGTGGTGGTGGATTGCGCGGCGATGGAGTACATCAGCAGCGCCGGGTTGCGCGTCTTGCTGGTGGCGGCTAAGCAGGCCCGCGCTGCTAATAGCCGGCTGGCGCTGGCGGCGCTGCGCGATAATCCCCGCGAAGTCTTCGATATCAGCGGCTTTTCGGCGATTTTCGCCATTCACCCCACCGTCGAAGCAGCGCTCGCTTCCTTCGACTGATTTCGCTTGATGGTTTTCGACAGCCGCCGTCGAGCAGGAGCGTCGCCATGCTGCCAGCCGGTTCTATGCTCGGCGCTTATCGCCTCGAGACCCTGTTGGGACGCGGCGCGATGGGCGCAGTTTACCGGGGTGTTCGCGTTGACGACGGCGCGCTGGCGGCGATCAAAACCATCCATGCGGACCTGTTGGCGGGGCGGGAGCGCGACGCTATGCTGGCCCGTTTTCGCCAGGAAGCCCAGATCGGTATGCAGTTGCACCATCCTCTTATTGTGCGGGTCTACGATTGCGGCGAGCAGGACGGTCTGCTCTATCTGACCATGGATCTGGTCGAGGGGCAGGAGCTGGGACGCCTGTTGAACCAGCGACCGGCGCTACCGCTGGTGATGAATCTGGCTATCGTGCTGCAAGTCCTTAACGCCCTGGCCTACGCTCATCAGCACGGCGTGATTCATCGCGACATCAAGCCGGCTAACATCATGGTTCGGCAGGACTACACCATCGCCCTGACCGATTTCGGCATTGCCCATCTCAGCGGTTCCCAACTGACGCAGGTCGGCGAATTGCTGGGATCGCCATTGTATATGGCCCCGGAACAGTTGTGGGGTGAACCAGTGGACTCCCGCACTGACCTGTTTTCCACCGGGGTGCTGCTGTACTTTCTGTTGACCCATCACAAGCCGTTTATGGCCGATTCACTGGCAGCGCTCATGCAAAAAATCCTGCATGAAGAGCCGTTACCGCCTTCAAGCGTTAACCGGACTTTACCGGCTGTTTTCGATGTCGTGCTGCAACAGGCGCTGGCCAAAGACCCGGCGCAACGTTTCGCCAGCGCCGCCGAATTCGCTCATGCCCTGCGCCAAGCGCGCACTGAGGCGCTGAATGCCACGGTGATCGCGTCGTCGCCCCGGAGGCGTCGGCCCGTCATCCCCTTGAATCAGACCGGTGCAAATCAGGCCACGGTGGTTGTTCCGACCGTGGAAGCCAGGATCGAATCGATGACCGCCCTGGTGCGGGAATGTTTGACGGAACGGGCGACCGTGAGCCGATTGGACCGGCTGGCGGAACAACTGGCGGCAGCCTTGATGTTAGTGGGGCGCGCTCCCGCCGGGGATAATGAAACGGCTGATCGGCGGCGTTTGCGGCAATGGTGCGTCAACCTGCCGTTGACGGCGCTGGCGGAACAGATCGAGCGTGATGCGCCACTGCCGGGCCGAATCCTGCAAGAGGCCCGTGGCGACTGGCTGGAACTCGTTCGGTTATTCGCTTTATTGAGGAACGCTGGACGGCAGATCGGCAATATCCCGGAGTTGGACGCCGCTCGCGACCGGATCATTGAGAGACTGACCGACGCCTTCCTGAATTACTCCAGCGTTTTGAACCCACTGCTGTTCAGCGTGGATGGCCCGCAACTGACGCGCCTTTCCGCTGACCTGATGCGGCTGGATTTGCTGCAACTGGCCCTGGAGGAACTGGAGGCGGATGCCGAAGTGCGCCATGTGCGGCAAACTTTGCTGCTGTTCGCCAATCAGGTCATGAGCCGTATTAACGCCCTGATCCGGCAGTTTCTCGAAGGTCACGATCCGCTGGTGCGGTTCGATGTCGCCAACCTGCTGGTGGAAGTGGATGAGTTGATTACACTGGCGGAACGGTTGCTTGCAGGAAGCAGCGTCATTGTAGCGACCGGCCAGCCGAGCGGCGCGGCGATGGCCGAATTCATCGAGAATGCCAGAACTCTGGGCAGAGTACTGGCTGATGAACTCATCCGGCAAATTCAACAGGAACAACGGCACACGGTCGGGATCGAGCAACCGTCTTTCAGTTCCGGTCAGACGGTGTTCGTCGGCCGGTTGCGGCAACTCGGATTGTTCTACCGCTTCGTCGCCTATTGGCAAACCAGTGATGGGCGGATGGAATCGCTATGTCTGATGGCTACGGAGATGCATTGTCAATTGGAAGACATTACTAATGCGCTGTTGGCTGCACTGCAAACGACGGCCGATGCGGAGTCGTCCGTTGCGGCAGATCTGCTCTGGGCGCGGCTGACGATCATCGCTGATCTGGCTGAACAATTTGGCTGGCCTGCACTGCATCAGCGGGTTTTGTTGACCGCCCGCAGTTGGGTGCAAATGACCTGATACGATTTTGCCTATCCCAGTTGAAAAGCTGGGCTATGAGCATCGTTCCCGGTTGAACGCGGCACGGTTCAGGCCATCAAAATGGCGCTTTGCCATTGACGCACGGCGTTGATGAGGTAGATGCCTCGCGCCTGACCTAAGTCAGCGCAGGTCAGCACCCGTTCCCGGATGCGGCCCTGAGCCAGCAAGGCTCCCCGAAAAGTGCCGGCCAGCAAGCCGCTCTGCACCGGTGGCGTCACCCAGTCGCCAGCCAGATCCAGCACCAGGTTTGCCGTACCGGCCTCGGTCAATTCGCCGCGTTCGTTCCACAGAATCACCTCGTCGCAATCCAAGCGGCTGGCGCGGGCCGCAGCGTAGACCTCACGGCGAGTGGTTTTGTGATACAGCCACAGATAGCCGGAATCCACCGGTTCTCGCGCCAAACCCACCCGCACCGGTTGTGGCAGCGCCCCCCGTGCCAGCGGTTCCGCTTCCAGCGTAAAGCGCCCGTCCAGATCGACGCGCAACCGAATCTTGCTCGCTTCCTTCAGGGTCAGCGCTTGATCAGCCAAGCTGGCTTCAATCGCTAGGCGGTCGAGTGGAACGCCGAAGTAAGCGGCGGTTTCCATCAACCGCTCCAAGTGCGCCGCCAGCAGGAAATAACCACTATTCGGCTCCCATAACAGCGCTTCCAGCAATTGAAATGACGGGCGCGGCGTCGTCAGCACCCGTGCTTTCAACCGGCATTCCGCATATTCGTCAGCCGCGTCCGAATCCCACACCAGGCCGCTGCCCACGCCATAACGGGCCTGCTGCCGGTGCTGATCGATCAGCACGGTGCGAATGGCGACACTGAACTGCGCTTGCCGATCTGGGCCGATCAAGCCGATGGCGCCGGTGTACACGCCCCGTGGATACGGCTCCAGTTCCCGGATAATTTGCATCGTGCGCACTTTGGGGGCACCGGTGATCGAGGCGCAGGGAAACATCTGCGTTAAAATTTCGGCAACTGAAGCTTGCGTTCGCGCAGTGACCGTGGAGGTCATTTGCAACAGGGTCGGGTAGCGCTCCACGGCGAATAATTGGGGTACGGCGACGCTGCCAATCTGCGCCACGCGCCCGAGGTCATTGCGGATCATATCCACGATCATCAAATTTTCGGCCCGGTTTTTTTCCGACTGCCGCAAGCTAGCAATCTGCGCTGTATCTTCCGCCAGCGTGCGCCCACGGGGCGCGGTGCCCTTCATCGGTTTCGCGGTCAGTCGCTCGCCATCTAATTGAAAAAACAGTTCCGGCGAGGCCGAGCCGATGACAAAACGGCCCATTTGATGAAGGCGGCGTACTCGGCCTGCTGTGCCATCGCCAGTTGGGTGAATAGCGCCCACGGGTCGCCGGCGAAATCGGCATGCAGTGGAAAGGTGTAGTTGACCTGATAGCTATGGCCGTCCGCGAGGTAATCCTTGATGCGGCGCACCGCTGATTCATAGTCGGCAAGGCTGATCGCGGGTTGCCAGTCGTTGACCGTACCGGCTGGAGAGACGGGCTGTTGGGTGAGCAGCGCGCGCCAATCGCTGATCGGCGTCGCCTGTTCATACAGGCCAAACCAGAGCAGCGGCAAATCCGGCAGCGGGTCATGCACGGCCAGATCGTAGGCGGCAGCAGCTTCGTAGCTGATAAATCCCGCCGCGTACTGGCGGCGTTGAATCACGGCGGCTTCAATGGCCTGTAGGGCCGGAACCACCTCATCCGCCTGCCGGGCGACCACGATACTCACCGGATGGTTGAAATGGAGGCCGCCTCGGCCCTGCTGAAGCCACACGGTGTTGGGCATTATCGGAATGCGGCTATCACCGTCCATCATCGTTGCGCCTGCCTTTAGTGATGTTGGCGACTGCCAGCCAGCGCTAACCCCGTGTCGTTGGCTGGACAAATGGCCGAGAGTACCGAATGATACGCAGGCATCGCCCGATCCGGGCCATTTAAGCGGTTTCTTTGATCACTATAAACTGATAGGGATAAATGACATGCGTTTTCGGTGGTTGTTACCGTTGCTGTTGGCGCCGGGCCTGAGCTGGACCCAGGAGGCTGCGAAACCCGCCAGTTTGGAGCCGATTCCTGATGGTCCGCCGGAGGTATCAAGAGAACAGAATGTTCCGGCCCCGGAAATCACGATCCGCCAGTTAGGCGATCAGGGTTCCGTCGAGGAATATCGTGCGGGCGGGGTGCTGTACATGGTCCGGGTCAATCCGACCAAGGGTGCGTCGTATTATTTGGTGGACACCGACGGCGATGGCAATCTGGAAACTCGCTACAACGATCTGCAAAGCAATTTGGCCATCCCGGCCTGGGTGTTATTGCGGTGGTGAACGAAGGAGGAGTAGGAGGGTACGCAGTGCGTACCCTACGGGACTAGCGCCGCACGTGGCGCGGTCAGCGGTCGATCACCAAGCGCCGCAAAGTGTTTCATATTCCTGCTTTCGATAGTGAGACTCTTCATAGCCGTGCTTAGACCAGGTATGGATACCGCGCGCTTCCCGCTCTTCTAATTGCATGATCCGTCGTTTCATATCCATGCATTCCTTTTCAACCTCGCCACTGCGCGAGGGGGATGTTGCGCTGACAGCTTGTTGTCGCGCTTTATCGCGCTCTTCAAGATAGGCTTTGGCGGCGTCGCTTAATCCCGCGCCGGTTCCGGTCGGCGAGGTTTTGATATGGATGGTCTCGCCGCCCCCTTGGGGCGTACAGGGCATTTGCTGGAAATTCACCACGCCCGCTGCATTGGGGCATTTGTACATGGTCTGCCCGAACGCGGGCGCAATCAGCAGCAGGGACAGCAGGATGGGCTTGTACATGATGATTCCTCCACAATCAGAAATGAATAGTCTACGCCGAAGGTTGAGAGTGTCCACAATAGGACACAATGCACCCTCCCTAGCACGGGGCTTCCTAATAGCTCAGGGGCGACTGTTGGGCCTGCTTACGGGCCAAAGCACGCACCTTGCGCACGGACAACGGCGGGTGCAACACGGCGGTAATGAATTCTTTGTCGAGGGTCAGCACACGGTCGAGGTGCTGCTCAGCCAAAACCGTCAGTCCTTCCAGTTCGGTCCGGGTTTCATCAAAGTGTTCCTGGCGCAACTCGCTACTGCTGCGCAGGCCATAGGTGAACCGAATCCGCTCGTTGACGGCAAACCCGGCGCTGCCCTGCCACTTGCAGCGCAGATCAATCCGATAAATCAGATCGTGGATCACTTTCCACTGTTCAGCGCTCAAGGTGGGTTGCGGGGCGGGCTGTTCCGCTAGCTCCTTCACCCGCTCAAGGCCACCGGGCAAGACAGGTTTCAATCCGCGCCCGCCAATAATGACGGGCGAAACACGATCACATCCACCCGATATTGGCCGCACATCAACCCCGATAAATGGACAGTATCTGGGGGCAACAACCCGTGCAGGCGCGCAGCGTCATCGCGCCGGTTGTGGAGTGATCCACTTTTTTTGGCGCTTCGACATGAGCGTCGTAACCGGAGGCGTGCAGGCGTGGAGAGGACTCGACAGTCATCGTAATATCCTTTCCCCAATGAACGGCCGCACATCAGTCGCTAGCATCCCGGCGCAGCGGGCGGCTTCCAGGCCGGAATCAGCATCCTCGAACACCTGGCAATCGCACGGCTCCACACCGAGTCGCCGCGCTGCTTCCAGAAACAAATCCGGGGCCGGCTTCGGCGGCAGGCCATCATCCGCCGTCAATACGACTGGAAAGAGCGCCCACAACCCGGCGGCCCGCAACGCCCGCTCCACATTGGCGCGATTGCTGCCCGACACGACCGCCATCGGCAAATGACCGTGATAGCGTCGCGCCAGCGCCGCCACCGGCTCTATCGGCGGCGTCTGATCGAGTCGGGCATACGTTCGTCGCTCCTTGTCCTCGGTAAACCGCACAACATCGATAGTGCAGTCAAATTCAGCGTTATACAGGGCGACAATCCGGTCGGTCGGCTTGCCGTTATGCCGGAAGAGAAAATCCAGCGGACACGACTGACCTAACTCGGCAAAAGTCTCTTCCCAGGCGGCATAATGCAAAGGCAGGCTATCGACCAGGGTCCCGTCACAGTCGAAAATCAGCCCACGAATTCTATCGGGAACTATCAGCATCGGTGATATATCCACTTTGTTCATTTTCAGGCTCATGCGGGACGTAACGCAGGGCGCAGAGTAGCAGGCGGCGGGAATAGTTCGTGTCTGCATCACGGATCAACGGATTAACAGATTGCACGGAAAGTTTTCATCAGTGAAATCTGTGTCATCCGGTAGTCGGGTGAATCCGTGATTCAGACGAGGAGGGCTGAGTAGTTACGAATTTTTATCAGGATTCAACCATCGCCGCACAACCGCCGCGCCGGGGATCGCCTGCGCCGTCGCCCGCCGGTGTGGCGACGTGGACCCCGCCGAAGTACAAATCCTGCACAGGCCAACGATTCAGCGACCAGCGTTGTTCCAGTGCCGCGAGCGCCGCTGCGCTGAAACCCGGCTCGGCTTGAATCTGCTGGCCATCCCAGTGCAGGCGCGGCGCTTCGACCGCGGGTTGCGGACGCATACCGAAATCCACCCGATTGCTGATCACCTGCAAGAGAGCGGTGCGAATACGCTTGCTGCCGCCACTGCCCAGCACCAATTCCACTTGGTCACCGGCCAGCAGTAGCGACGGGGCCATCATCGACGCCACCCGCAAGCCGGGCGGACTGACATGGAAACCTTCAGGATGGAGATCATCCTCGCCCATCATGTTGTTGAGCATGATGCCGGTCTGCGGGGCGAAGTAGCCGGAGCCTTCGCCATTGGTAGTGGTCATGCTGGCGGCGTTGCCCTCGGCGTCACAGACGCTGATATGTGTAGTGCCGCCGGAGGCCAGGCGCACCTGTTCCTGACTTTTCGCAATGCCCGGCTGGCCCAGATCGGCGGGGCTTAAATACCCCTCGGCACGGCGGCGATCCACTTCCTGCATCACCGCCGTCAGCAGCGCCAGATGGGTCGGCGTGCCGAAACCCAACCCCGCGATCTCACGCGCCTCGAGCAGCCGCAGCGACAACGCCAGCAGCGAACCGCCGAAGGAGGGCGGTGGATTGGTCAGCAACCGGAACCCGCGGTACTCGACCGGCAGCGGTTCGCGTTCAATGACCTGATAAGCGGCCAGATCGGCAGCGGTCAGCAACCCACAGCCCTCCCGCATTTCCTGATCGATGCGGCGGGCCAGTTCGCCTTCGTAAAACTCCCGCTCGCCATCAAAGGGCAGAGTTTCCAGGAACGCCGCCAGATCAGAATTGCACTGCACGTCGCCCTCGCCCAGAGAATGTCCATCCGGCGCGAACAGTGCCCGGCCTGGGGCGGTCAGGGTCATGATCGGCGTCAACAGATCGAGAAGATAAGCCTGCTTGGGATTGATCGCCACGCCTTCCCGCGCCAGGCAAATCGCGGGGGCCAGCACTTCTGCTAACGGCAGCCGGCCCAGTCGGCGATGAACATGCAGATAGCCACGCAGAACGCCGGGAACGGCCGCTGATCCCAGACCGACATTGAAAATCTGCTCGCTGCTCGGAAACCGGACCGTAATCGGCAGGAAATGTGGTTCAATTTCACCGGCTCGCAAGCCATGCCCCGGCGTGTTGACGAAGAAATCGAAGAGCGCCGCGCGGCCCTGAGCCGTGCGGGCCAGCAGAAAGCCGCCGCCGCCCAGACTGGTCAGCGCCGGTTCGGTCACAGCGGCGGCGAAACCGGCAGCGAGGATCGCGTCGAAGGCGTTACCGCCAGCGCGCAGCAGGGCGCAAGCGGCTTCGGTCACTTGCGGATGGCCACTGGCGACGCTGCTTTTGGGAGAGGGAGTCATGGGTGGGCGATCCAGCGCCGGACTTTCAGCTACGATGAGCTGGCCGCCGTTGATGCGGCGACCGGCTGCGGCCACGCGGTTCGCCCCCCGGCATCGGCGGACGCCGCCGCTCCATCCGCTTGGGCGGCTTGAATTCCAGCAGCAGTTCCGCAGTGATCGGTAATACGGGAAGCTTCTGGCCGATGAAGTCCTCAATCTCCGGCAGCGAGTAAACATATTCTTCACAGGCAAAGCTGATGGCGTCGCCGCTGGCGCCGATGCGGGCGGTGCGGCCAATGCGGTGGACGTAATCTTCTCGATCTTGGGGCAGGTCGAAATTAATGACATGCGTGACATCGGGAATATGCAGACCGCGCGCCGCTACATCGGTCGCGACTAAAATGGGCAAATCGCCCCGCTGGAACGATTCCAGTAACTGCATCCGCTTGTTTTGCGGGATGTCGCCGGACAACACCCCGGCTTCGTAGCCGTTACCCAGCAAGTAGCCGGTGACGCGATCCGCCGCCCGCTTGGTGTTGACAAAAATCATGGTGCGCTTCGGTTCCTGCTGGCGGAGAACGCCCAGCAGAAGTGGAATCTTGTCATGCGCCGAGACATGGTAAAGCCCCTGACGCACGTTGTCCGCGGTGATATGTTCGGCCTCGATCCGAATGACTTGCGGATTGTTCATGTGCTCATAGGCCAGTTCCATCACCCGATTGCTCAGGGTGGCCGAGAACAGCATGTTGATGCGCTGGCCGGGCGGCGGCATCCGCCGCAGCAAATAGCGAATATCGACGATAAAGCCCAAATCGAACATGCGGTCGGCCTCGTCGAGAATGACCACTTCAATGTGGTTGAGTTTGTAAATGCCCTGTTTGTAGTAGTCGATGAGTCGACCCGGGGTGCCAATGAGGACATCGACCCCCGCTTCCAGTTGGCGGCGCTGGCTGTCGTAACCGGTCCCGCCATAGACCACCGCGAATTTGAGTCCGGTGTAGCGACCCAGTAATTCGGCGTCGCGGTGAATCTGCACCGCCAGCTCGCGGGTTGGGGCGATGACGATAGCCCAAGGACCGACTGCGTCCTCAGCGACCGGGGTTTCCATCAGATGATGCAGGGCGGCCAGTACATAGGCCGCCGTTTTGCCGGTGCCGGTCTGCGCCTGGCCAGCGATATCCTGCCCCTTGAGCGCTAGCGGCAAGGTAGCGGCCTGAATCGGCGTACAATAGGCAAAACCGGCGTCCTCCAGGCTTTCCTGCAGCGAATCGTTCAGGCCGAGCGTGGAAAAGGGGACGTGGGTGAGATGATCTGTTTGCATGGGTGTGCGGCTATCCCGAGTGAGCAGGGTGAGGGGGGCCAGCGCCCGTCCGGGCGGAAAGGCAACGAAAGATTTGTGCCCCGATAGATTATTTTGCCACAATATCCCTCGTTGAACGCCGCGCGCCGCCGATTTTCGCCGGACGCTTCTCGGTGACGGTTCCTTCAGGAGCGACGGATAGCCGCTCATCCTGCTTATCTTCAGCGTATCCCGCCGCCACATTGCCACTTTTGTATCGGAGAACCCTTCCATGAGCGAGAATATCGTGCATATTACCGACGACACTTTTGAAGCCGAGGTCCTCAAGGCCGAACAACCGGTCCTGGTGGATTACTGGGCGGAATGGTGTGGTCCCTGCCGGATGATCGGGCCGATCCTCGACGAACTCGCTGTGGAATACCGGGATCGTGTCAAGGTCTGCAAACTGAATGTCGATGAGAACCAGAACACGCCGCCCAAGTATGGCATTCGCGGCATTCCTACCCTCATGCTGTTCCGCAACGGTAATGTTGAAGCCACTAAGGTTGGTGCGCAGTCCAAATCGCAGTTGGCCGCCTTCCTCGACAGCAATCTACGCTAAGATGCGCCGCGCGGCGTCTGCCGATTGACACGGGTAGACGCCGTTTCGCGACCGTGTTAGCTTAACCCCACATCACGGTGATAAATCGTTTTGTCATCCCGTAACACCGCTCCGCCGCAGTCCGGCCCGCATTCCCCGAGACGCCAATCCCGACCCCCTCCCCGTGGGCATCACTTCTCAACGCCCGCTCGCCTCGAGCATCCAGTTTCCATGAATCTGACTGAACTCAAAAAGAAATCTCCCGCTGAACTCATCGCCATCGCCCAGGAACTGAAACTCGAAGGCACAGCGCGGTCCCGCAAACAGGATGTCATCTTTGCCATCCTCAAGGCGCTAGCCAAGAGCGGTGAGGACATTTCCGGCGATGGGGTGCTGGAAATTTTGCAGGACGGCTTCGGCTTCCTGCGCTCCGCTGACAGTTCCTATCTGGCTGGCCCCGACGATATTTACGTCTCACCGAGCCAAATCCGGCGCTTCAATCTGCGCACCGGCGACACGGTCAGCGGCAAAATTCGCCCGCCCAAGGAAGGCGAGCGCTACTTTGCCCTGCTCAAGGTGGGCGACATCAATTTTGAGCCGCCGGAAGTTTCCAAGAACAAGGTGCTGTTTGAGAACCTGACGCCGCTGCACGCCACCCAGCGTATGACGCTGGAGCGCGGCAATGGCAGCACCGAGGACATTACGGCGCGGGTCATCGACCTGATTGCGCCGGTCGGCAAAGGCCAGCGCGGGTTGATCGTTTCGCCGCCGAAAGCCGGCAAAACCATGATGCTGCAAAACATCGCCCAGAGTATCGCGATCAACCATCCCGAATGCTATCTGATTGTGTTGCTGATCGACGAGCGTCCGGAGGAAGTGACCGAGATGCAGCGCTCGGTGCGCGGCGAGGTGATTTCCAGCACCTTTGACGAACCGGCCACCCGGCATGTGCAGGTGGCGGAAATGGTGTCGGATAAAGCCAAGCGCTTGGTGGAACATAAACGCGATGTGGTAATTTTGCTGGATTCCATCACCCGGCTAGCGCGGGCTTATAACACCGTGGTGCCAGCTTCCGGCAAGGTGCTGACTGGCGGTGTGGACGCTAACGCCCTGCAAAAGCCCAAGCGGTTTTTTGGCGCGGCGCGCAATATCGAAGAAGGCGGCTCGCTGACCATTCTCGCCACCACCCTGGTCGATACCGGATCGCGCATGGACGATGTGATCTATGAAGAATTCAAGGGCACCGGCAACATGGAAATTCATCTGGACCGACGCATTTCCGAAAAGCGGGTTTTTCCGGCGATTGACATCAACCGTTCCGGCACCCGCCGCGAGGAGTTGCTGACCGATCAGGATGATTTGCAAAAAATGTGGATTCTGCGCAAGTTATTGCATCCGATGGATGAATTGCAGGCGATGGAATTCCTGCTGGAGCGCTTGAAGAGCACCAAGACCAACAAGGAATTTTTCGAGTCGATGAAGCGCTGAGCGCGAAATTTCCCGCCCCTGTTTCCGCATCCTGTTCACGCCATGAAACCCTTCTTTAAATTTCCGCCCCGTCCGACGTTACCTGCGCCGCTGGCGCTGCCCTTCCAACTGATTCCCGGCGCGGTGCATTCAACCGTCCTGACGACGGCGCTGAACGTGCTGTTTGCCGGGCGCATTCAACAAAGCGGCGAGTTTGACTTTCTGCGCGACCAGGTGCTGGCGATCCGGGTGCGCGACGCCAAAGTTGAATATCGCTTCCGCTACGCTGGTCCCGCCGGTTTTGTCCCCGGTCAGAGCGATCAACCGCCGGATTTGACGATTAGCGGCGCGATTTATGATTTTCTGGCGTTGGCGACCCGCCGGGAAGATTCCGATACACTGTTTTTCAACCGGCGGGTGGTGATGGAAGGGGATACCGCGTTGGGGCTGGAATTGAAGAATGTGCTGGACGCCATGGACCCGGAAGCGCTCGGTCAGCCCTTGCCGTCTTTACTGCAGGCGGCGAACCAGTGTCTGGCGGCGTATGAGCGGTTGAGCCATTCAGACTCGCCCACGCCTTGATTACCCAGGAAAGCTTCCCAGGGCGACGCCCTGGGCTATAACATTGAATCGCTCTTTCAGAGTTGAACTGCATCATTTTTCCATGCGCTTAAGCCCCAAAGGGGCGCACTAATTTTAGCCCAGGGCAGCGCCCTGGGTGATCTGGATTTCCGCGACCCGCCTGCTTAATCCGCAATCCTGATTTTTATCTGTTTTATCAGATTTCCGCGATCTGTCGGCCTTTAGCCGAGGTCTGCGACCTGTCGCAGTCCGGCCTGACCCCGCCAGTAACCGTCGCACGCGCCATAGGGCAGGGCCGCATTCAGCGCCCGCGCCGCTTCCAGCGGCTCGCGCTCCCCGCGCAAGCAGGCGGCGAAGGTTTCAATCACCGCTTCGGTATTCTCCGCCTGTGGACTGATCCGCATCACGTCCACGTTTAATTCCTGCAATTCCGCCAGTTCCGGCAACAGGTTGCTGGCCTGCGCCGATTGGGTTTGAATGCCGTTGAGCGTCAGAAACGGTTGACCTTCGCGGGTGCTGAGGGTCAGTCCTTCGGGATCGTCCAGACAGCGGTATTGGCAGTCGTCCTTGGGCAGGTTGTGATAGCGGGCGGTGAAGCAGCGGGCGGAATAGGCCAGCGGCATCCGCCCGTAGGCGAACACTTCGGTTTCCACGCCTTCGGGCCGACCAGCCTGGATCGTGGCTAAGGTCTGTCGCGACAATTCCACCGGCATCACCCAGCGTTTCGCGCCCAGCCCGGCGAGAAAGCGCAAGGTTTGGTCGCTGTAGACATTGATCCCGGTGCCCAGCACGAACGGCGTTTTGCGTTCGGACAGCAGCCGCACCGCGCCCATGTCATTGGCTTCTACAGTGAAGCGGCCGTTTTCGCACAGCCGGCGCAGGGTTTTCAGTTCCGATTCCGCCTCCAGCAGCGCCATTGTGGACAGGATGATTTCCTTGCCGGTCGTACTTAACCGTTCCGCCAGCGCCAGCCAGTCTGCCGTGTTCAGGGCATGGCGTTTGGAACAGACGGTTTCGCCCAGGTAAATGATGTCCAGCGGCGCGGCGCTGATCCGGTCGTAGAAGTCCAGCAGTTGTTCTTTCGGCCAGTAATACAGCACCGGCCCCAACGCCAATTTCGGTTGATGTTCGATCATGGTCGCCGTCCTCACTGCCAGGTTCGATGATAAGCGCCGAGCGTGGTCTGCTGGCCCTCGGAGACTTTGCCCAGTTCCTTCAACCATTCCGGTTTGGGCGCGTAGGCGGCGGGGTTGCGCGCACAGGCGTCAATCGCCGCCCGCCAGACTTTGGTGACCTGGGTGACATAGGCCGGACTGCGCTGCCGGCCTTCGATCTTGATCGCGGCGATGCCCATGGCCTGCAAGTCCGGCAGCAATTCCAGCGTATTCAAGCTGGTCGGTTCTTCGATGGCGTAATAGGTCTGGTCATTGACCATGAAGCGGCCTTTGCACAGGGTGGGATAACCGGCCGGTTCGCCCGGCGCGTAGCGGTCAATGAGCAGACCGCCGAGCCGCGTTTCCAGACCGCACGGCGTTTCCTCCCAGCGCACCGCCTTGGCCGGGGAGCAGACCCCGCACATGTTCGGCGATTCACCGGTGACGTAGGAGGAGAGCAGGCAGCGGCCTTCGACCATGATGCACAGCCCGCCGAAACCGAACACTTCCAGAGCGACCGGGCTGTTTTCCAAAACGTGCTTGACTTGCGACAGGGAGAGGACGCGCGGCAGCACGACGCGGCGGATGCCGAATTGTTCGTGATAGAAGCGGATGGCTTCGTAATTGGTGGCGGAGCCTTGCACCGACAGATGCAGCGGCAGGTTGGGATGCTGGCGGCGTGCGTAGTCGAGGACGCTGATGTCGGCGGCGATCACCGCGTCAACGCCGAGATCGGCGGCCTGATCGACGGCGCGTTGCCAGCGTTCCCAACCGCTGGGTTGCGGGAAGGTGTTGAGGGCGACGAATACGCGCCGGCCTTTGGCGTGGGCGTATTGGACGCCTTGTGCGGCGGTTTTGGCGTCGAAGTTCAGGCCGGGGAAATGCCGGGCGTTGGTGTCGTCGCGGAAGCCGATGTAGACCGAATCCGCGCCATGATCGATGGCAGTTTTCAGTGAGGGCAGGTTGCCGGCGGGGCAAACCAGCTCCAGCGGTTGAGCGTTAGGCATGGGGAATGAGGCTCGGTGTCAGGATGTTGAAGAAGTCAAGTGGCATCGCGCACCCAGACCAGGGTGCGGTTGTTGACCGGCATGGGATAGTCTCGCTGAAACCGCAGGCCGTTGTCCCGCGCTAATCGGTCGAGATCGGCGAAATCGCGGATGCCGCTGGCTGGGTCGCGCTGTTTGAGCAGGGTGTCGAATTGGGCGTTGCTGGCGCTGGTGTAGCGACCCTCGTAATTGAACGGTCCGTACAGACAGAACGCTCCGCCCGGTTGCAGCACGCGCCCGACGCCCCGGAACAGGCTTTCTACAGCGGGCCAATGCATGATGTGGGTGGTGTTGGCGGAGAATGCGCCCGCCGCTTGCGCAATCGGCCACGGTTCGCGGCAGACGTTCAGTTCCAGCGGCGGGCGCAGGTTGGGCAAACCGGCTTCGGCGATCCATTGTTGAATGCCCGGCAGGTAGTCAGCCTGATCGGTGGGTTGCCAGTCCAGATGCGGCAAGGCTTGCGCAAAGTGGATGGCGTGTTGTCCAGTGCCCGCGCCGATTTCCAGAATCAATCCAGGTTCGGTAAAAACTTCGCACAATACGGCCAGAATCGGCGCTTTGTTTTGTTCACAGGCTTCGGAATAGGGTTTGGCGTAGGGGTTCATGGCGGTTCGGGAAGTCATTTGTTAATCAGGGCTGGAGCTATTGAGCGTCTGATACCCACAGTTCTACCCGTCCTGGGTGATTCGGGTCAACTGACTTTGGACTCTCACTAGGGCGATAAATTTTTGCGATGAAGGGGCGATGGTTTTCTTGAATAAGCTGTTCTATTTTAGGAAAAGTTGCAATGAAGTTTTTCCTCCTGTAAATTCTCCTGTGATCCGAACGATGGAGTGGGTAGGTGAAGCGAAAACTACTTAGAAGGATCAAGGGGTTGGATGTGGCTGACGCCCTATCCTCGCGCTGCCATAGTTTATCCAATAGATATCCAGACATACCTTACACAGGGGCCTCTTCGAGATTGGCATACTGAGTCGTGGGAAGCTTGAAAAATGAGCGAATTCTTTCAATATTTTTCTTCAATTTTTCCA
>Ga0209202_1001170_pt1 | contig 16870 bp, 14 predicted proteins | sample AD_UKC032_MetaG_FD_184416 | JGI IMG/M metagenome (GOLD analysis project Ga0209202, IMG submission 184416) | Active sludge microbial communities of municipal wastewater-treating anaerobic digesters from USA - AD_UKC032_MetaG (SPAdes) (version 2) | ecosystem: Engineered > Bioreactor > Anaerobic >... | reverse complement strand
CTTAAATATTTAATATCTAACATAAATTACCTCTTATACCTTTTCCTGGCTCCTGCCAGCCTAGGACAGGAGCTCCTATCACTTTGAGATATTGAAGTCAATGATTTTATCGGCTGAATGAACGCTAGGGGCGGCTTAACCGCTTTTTGACCATATTGATGAGAGCGTAAATTTCCTGACTTTTCAGGAGGTAGGCAGAGATAAAGAATACACAGGCGCCTGCGACAACAGAGCTGGTGAGGAAAATCAGTCTGGAGTGAAGGCCGGCGTGTGTGTTCCAAGGCATAAAATATTCAATGATTCCGATTCCCCCGAGCATAGCAACAGAGGATAGAATAATTTTAATCAAAGAGATGTAAAAGGTGCGATCAAGGAACGATCCAATTTTGTTTCTCAGAACAAAAGCCAGAATAAAGACATTGGCAAAGGCGGACAGTGAATTGGCCAGAGCAAGTCCCTTGTGTTTCATCGGATACATTAAAGCCAGACTGAAAACAAGATTGACGGTAAAAGCAATCATGGCCGCTCTCATCGGCCATTTGGAATCTTGTAGAGCATAAAACGATTGAACAAAAACACGGACGACGGAAAAAGCCCACAATCCCATGCTGTAATAGAACAGGGCCTGTCCGGTGCAGACAGCGGCCCGGGCATCAAAAGCTCCGCGTTGGAACAAAACGGTAATAATCGGGGTATTCAAAGCCATCAGCGCGAAGGTTGAAGGAATCGTCAAAAATAGCATCAGCCGCAACGCGAACGATATGCTGGATTTCAGTTCATCCATGTTACCCGCGGCAGTATGCCTTGAAAAACTCGGCAGGATCGCCGTTCCGATGGCAATGGCAAAAACACCAAGCGGAAGTTCCATAATCCGGTCGGCGTAAAAAAGATAGGTGACGGAACCGGCCGGCAGCATCGAAGCCAGCATGCTTCCCACGAAAACATTGATGGTGGTGATCCCTGCGCCAAGTGTGGCCGGAATCAAAAGAATACCGACTTGTTTCAGTCCCGGATGCCGGAAATTGAAACGGAATTTCAGCCGGACACCGCATTTCCGTAAAAAAGGCCACTGCAGGGAAAGCTGTAGCACACCACCGACCAGAACGCCGATGGCTAGAGACGTAATCGGTTCGGCAAAGAAAGAACGCAGGCATAATGCCGATGTGATAATGGCAAGATTCCACATGACCGGAGACAAAGCTGGAGAGGCAAAACGCCGGAAGGAATTCAGAATTCCCATGCATAAAGCCCCCAGCGAAATGATAAATACGTAAGGAAACATCAGTCGATTCAGAAAAACCGCCAGAGCGAATTGCCTCGGATCCGAAACAAAACCGTAGCCGATCACGCTGATAATAAAGGGTGAAAAAATAATGCCCAGCACCGATACAAAAGTCAGAATAATCGAAAGAAAGGTAAACGCGTTGTACGCCAGTTCCAGGGCTTCCTCTTTTGTTTTCTTGTGCAGGTATTCGGTAAAAACGGGAATGAAAGAAGCGGTCAGCGATCCCTCGCCCAATAGACGGCTCAGCGTCGTTGGAATGCGGAAAGCAACCCAGAAGGCGTCCGTCATCCAACTGGCGCCGAAAAAGGCGGCAATGACCATGTCGCGCACAAGTCCGAAAACGCGGCTAACCATCGTTGCTGCGCTCACAATTCCAGCGGCTTTAGCTACTTTGGCATTTTCTGATTTTTCTGCTGTGCTTTCCATCCTCTTCCTTCGGTTCTCTTGTGTTTTAAGGGATGACGAATTGCGCGTTATGAATGATCAATAGCCAGTTTATGGATTTTCTGTTCCAAATCCGCTTTACTGACTTCACGGACCAGAATCGTTTTTTTACGTCCTCTGGCGCCTGCTGATATTTTCATCTGGCTTTTTTTCAGTCCCAGTTTTTTGGACAGCAGTTCGATACAGGCATCATTGGCCGCCCCTTCCACCGGTGGAGCGGTGACTTTCACTTTCAGCATCCCCTCCGCTAGGCCCGCGATGTCGGCTTTTGAGGCATGCGGATTGACATGGATGTCAAAGGATAAGCCGTTTTTTGTTTCACGAATCAGAATCGTCTGGGTCAAGTCGTCTGCCTTTCTATAAGCCGCTTGCCATTTGAATCATGGTTTGAACGAAGAAATACTGTAAGAAAATGATGATCAGCAAAACAACCAGCGGTGCAAAATCAATGGGCAGGCTATGCCGGGGAATAATTTTGCGTATTGGTTGCAACACCGGTTCGGTCACACGGTATAAAAAGATGACAATCTTATTGTATGGATCGGGGTTGACCCAGGAGATGAGCGCGCGGGCAACGATGATCCACATGTAGACTGTCAGAATGATATCAATGACTTTCGCCAGAGCGATAATTAAATTACTGGTCCCGATGGTGAGCATAAAATCCACATCCTTTATGATTCTTTTGTGTGAACGGCCTGCGACAGTGCCGCGGCGAAATCTCGCAAGGTATCATTGAACGCCGATGGTTTTTCGATCATGACCATGTGTCCCGCGCCTTCGATCAGGACAAGTTTTGCTCCAGCGATGCCGGCGGCGATCTGCTCCGACGAAGCAGGCGGCGTCATTTTATCCTCCGTGCCGCAAATAACCAGCACCGGCGCGATGATTTTTTGGAGTTCCCCCGTCATATCGAACTTGCTGCAAGCCAGCATGTCGCCGGACACAACATCAACATTGGCCTGACCGAGGCTTGCGCGCAAGGCATCAAAAAATTTAGGGCGGTTTTCTTTGGCCAGAGAAAATTTGCAGATCATGTCCAGGACAAATTCCGGTTGTTTACGAAACCCATCCAGTATGTCGGGGTTTACAGGCAGGGTTAATCCGCCACCCGTGACGACAACACCGCTAATATCCTGCGGATGTTTTGCGGCAAAATCAAGCGCAATTGCCGCGCCCATCGAATGCCCGATCAAGACCGGCCGTTTCAATTTTAAAACGCCCAGGATTTCTTTTAAGTCGAGCACATATTCAAAAATATCCTGCCTGCCGTGCCCGCCTGATTTTCCATGACCGGGAAGATCGACAGCGGCGATATTGAAAAATTTGTGCAGCTTGGCGTATTGATGAGACCAGGCGCTGGAGTTGCCGCCGGAACCGTGGATAAAAACGAGGCTCTGCTTGTGTGCGCCGAAGTCGCGCGGATTGATCCAGCAGGCCACTTTATTGTCTTTTACCGTGAAATATTTCAACATCAATCATAATCCTTTCGACAAAGTGACTATCACAAAAGCAAATTTTTATGCAACGGAAGAATCTCAAGTATCATTACTGGTATTTGGACCTTAACGAGTTCAGGTGTAAAAGAATTGACAAAAAGATCTTTGGTCTATTGCAGATGACTTTCGTGATGCTCACTGGCCGGATGGTTCACTACCAATCGATATTGAAAAAATCGTCCAGCGCCGGGGATATTACCCAGCCCTTAAAGATTTCAAGATCAAATATAAATAGAACCGTCAATAGTTCGCATCATCTGCGCCATTTCTTAAAACGTTCTTCGCATTCCTTATGCGGAAGCCAACTGCCTTTATCAAGAATACTTTCAAGCGCTTCAACGGCTGTAGATTTAGTTATGATCTTTTTTCCGATTAGCGCATCCATCAACCATAATAGACCGTGTGTTATAACACCTTCGTGCTTAGCGGCATTGCGCAAGGCATTATCGCCGGTAATCAGATAACACGCGTTACGCTTTGCCAAATAAAGAGCAACAAGATCATTTGTTGATGGGCTCACATATTCGTTCCTAAGCGCAACAATCTCTTTTGTTTCTTCACCGGACGTGCCCTCTTCTGTAAAACCAATCTTCAACAGCAATTCGCCAGCAGGTTCTTCTAACTCTGCGACAATAACATCAGGCAGCACAATCTTATGCGGTAACTGTAAAACAGCTTTAAGAAGTTTGCCATGATACAGATCAACACATACTGAAGAATCAAGAATTAGTTTTTTCAAGGCCGTCTATCAGTTCCTTGCGCAATGTGGCATATGGAATATCCAAGAATTCAGCTGCGCGTATAGGTGAAATAATCCCCTCCGTCACAGCTTGTATGACTAATAACTTGAATCTTTGCGGTTCCTCTGGTTTAACGTCGATAGGCTCTTGCCGACGCCATCCTTCTCTGCTAAATTTTTTGAACCATTCAGTTGCTCTACTTTCTGAAATAATATCTAAGTCTTTGGCACGATAAATCCACTGCTGCATGCTCATGCCGTATTTTTTCTTAAGTAAAACCAATTCAGAAAGATCAAGGTTATTTCGTTTCTTACCAAGCTCGCGATACACCGCATCAGCGGGCGCCAGAAACGCACCAGAAAAACGCTTTGCCGCCTTCTCCTCATTTACAGACGAAACTTTCATTATGAGATGACCAAGCTCGTGGGCTAGATCTGATCTCTGGCGATCTCCCATAAGGCCTTTTTTAACCACAATAACTGGTATGTTGTCATTTGCCCAACATGATAGCCCATCAAATTCCTTAGATGCTTCCAGTGGAATAACCATTGCCCCGCGATCTTCGACAATATCCGTCATATTTTCGATGGGATCATTTCCTAAAGACCATTCTTTTCTTAAATCATCTGCCAACTTTTCAATATCACTACTTTTATGTATATTTCGATGTCTCAATTTACTAATGCTGATTTTGTTAAAACGGTCTTCCGGGAACAGTGCCTCTATTTCCAGATACTTTTCGACCTTATCTTTAACTTTTGCATGAATGGATTCGAGATATTTTTTGGGTACAGAAGCCCTTTTTCTATAAATTGGACAACTTAACGAAACTTGCACTGCAGCCGGCCTGAAAAAATATTCAACTTTCACACCCAAAGCTTTCGCCAGTTTAATAAGAACATCAGAACCGGGATTGGTGATGCCCTGTTCATACTTTTGAATAACCTGAGCGCTGATGTAATTATCTGACGTTTCAGCAAGACCTCGCAAAGACAAACCGGCGGCAATTCGCGCCTGCTTAATTCTGTCTCCCAACATATTTTTTTATCCTCCCTTGGTTGACAAAATATCAATTAATTATTAAATTGTCAACCAAGAAAAATAGAGAGGAGGTGAGCCCTTACGGCTAAGAATCCACCTTATGGAGACAACCATCGGCATGGGCAGGTAACAGACCGTTCACAAACGTATAATCCGCATAATGATCGCTGGGTTAAGCGTGATACGGATACTGGCAGATTCATTGATCAAAAAGCCGACCATGATCCATTCAAGGGCGTCAGAAAAGAAAAATAAGTCGCAGGTTATTAAGCACTTAAAGCTTATCAGGGATTCGTCAGCGTATAAACCATATCGCCGACGAAGCGGCGGAAGGATTCATTTTCGACGAATTGCTTATAGACCTTTGTGTCTTCCTTGAGCAAGAGCTGCATCACTTTACCGAGGGCCTGGTCGTGTGCCATGCGCGCGGTGTGTGGTGTATTTTCTTTGGCGTTTTTGTATGCGGTATCCGCAGCAACCTTGGGCGCAATATCTTCACGAATCCGTTTCACAACACGATCGGCATCCGTAAAAAGCGTACCGAACTGTTCATTAAATGTTTTGAGGATATTGCTGAGATAATCGAGTTCCGCCACTTTTTTGTGGCCTTCTGCTTCCATCGGCACAGGTTCGATTTCCGCATCCTCATCCGCCAATGCAATTTTCATTGCCGCTTTTTTCTCTACCCGATAACTGTCCATATCGATGGCTTCCAGAATACCTTTGGAAAGATCGGGTTCCTGCGGCGCAGGCAATTTGGGCACAAGCAGATTAAGCATGATAGAGAGCTTTTCCCACTCCTGATTATTATAGGGGAGTATCGAAGCAAGGAAATCATAAGTGCGGCAGAACGCCTTGGCTTTACTTTTGAAATCCACCTGCTGATCTTCATCCAGCGATTCTTTATAAACCGCAACGCAAACATCCAGAATGGGATCAAGCTTGTCTCTTTCGGCGCCGCCGAGAAACAACCCGACTATTTCGTCAACTTGTTGCGGCGAATAAACTTGCGCACCATCCAAGGCCGTTTTCAGATCGTTGAGTTTATTGGGATCGGTCTCCTCGGCAAGCAATGTCGTGCGATAATAATCCTGAAAAGCATACCGAATTGTTTCGCTATCGTTTTGAAAATCAAGGACAAAGCAATCATGCTTTTGCGGATGGGCGCGATTGAGGCGCGAAAGTGTCTGCACTGCTTTGATGCCTTCCAGCGGTTTGTCCACATACATCGTATGGAGAAGCGGTTCATCATAGCCGGTCTGAAACTTATCGGCGCAAATAAGGAAACGATACGGATCAACCTGAATCCTATCGGCAATATCGCCACTGGAAAATCCATTAAGAGAAGCTTCGGTTACTTTGCTGCCATTGTATTCATGCTCGCCGGAAAAGGCGACAATGGCTTCATATGGACTCTTGCGTTCAAGAAGATAAGTTTTTATCGCATGGTAATATTGGATTGCCCTTTCAATGCCGCTGGTCACCACCATCGCCCTTGCCTGCCCGCCAATCTTTCCGGCTGCAAGCACCTGCTCATGAAAATGATCCACCATGATTTCAGCTTTTAGCCGGATGGCGTGATCGTTGCTTTCCACATAGCGACGCAGTTTTTTGCGCGCCTTCTTTGTGTCATATCTCGGATCGCCAGCGATTGTCTTCACCAGCTTGTAGTAGCTGTTGACCGGTGTATAGCTCTTGAGCACATCAAGGATAAATCGTTCTTCTATGGCCTGCTTCATCGTATAAATATGGAATGGGCGATGTTTGACCTTGCCCTCGGCATCGCGCGGCAACTCATCGCCGAACATTTCCAATGTTTTGTGTTTGGGTGTGGCGGTGAAGGCAAAATAGCTGGCGTTGGTCAGCATTTTGCGCGCATTGATGCGCGCCTCCAGAGCAGCGTTGATGGTATCTTCAGGATCTGTCTCTTCGCCATCTTTACCGGCGCCCAGCGTTTTGCTCATGGCCGCCGAGGTTTTGCCGCCCTGACTGGAATGCGCCTCATCAATGATAATGGCAAATGTCTTGTCGCTGACTGCGGCAATCTCATCCAGAATGAACGGGAACTTCTGGACGGTTGAAACAATAATCTTTTTGCCCTGCTCGATGAATTTGCGCAAATCGCCCGCGCTTTCGGCATGCCCAACCGTCGCCTTCACCTGCATGAATTGCTTGATTGTATTCTGAATTTGATCATCCAGAATTCGTCTATCGGTCACCACAATAACCGAATCGAATATTTCCTTACCGGCGCGTTTGACGCCGATCAGTTGATGCGCAAGCCACGCAATGGAATTTGATTTCCCGCTGCCCGCCGAATGCTGAATCAGATAACGCTTGCCCGAACCGCGTTTGCAAACGTCAGCCAACGCTTTTCGCACAACATCAAGCTGATGGTAGCGGGGAAATATCTGGTTGCGTTTCTTCTTGCCGTTTTTCTTGTTTTTGACCTCGACTATCTGCGCGTAGTTTTCCAGAATATTGGTCAGCCCCGCCGGCGTCAGCATCTCTTTCCATAAATAATCCGTCTTCAAGCCGTCCGGATTGGGCGGATTGCCGGCCCCATCGTTGTATCCCTTATTAAATGGAAGAAACCACGACGCTTTGCCCTTGAGTTCGGTGCACATGCGCACCTCGCTGTCATCTACGGCAAAATGCACAACACAGCGGCCGAATTCAAAAAGTTTCTCACGCGGGTTGCGGTCGCGCCGGTACTGTTCGACGGCGTCTTCCACGGTTTGCTTTGTCAGTCTGTTCTTTAACTCGAAGGTGGCAATCGGCAGGCCGTTAATAAACAAACACAGGTCCAGCGCCCGGCGTGTTTCATCTGCGCTGTATGTTAGTTGGCGCGTTATCGAAAAGCGGTTTTGTGCATTGAGTTCCATCGCCTTGACGTTGCCTTCCGATGGCGTGCCATAGAATAAATCAATATGGCCGATGGGATGATGCTCTATGCCTTTGCGTAAAACATCAATGACGCCGCGCTTTCCGATTTCCGATGAGATGCGGGTGAGAAACTTCAGACGATTGATGTCTTTTGCATCACGATAGCTTCCCAAACCGAGTTTTTCGAAAATCTTTGGTTGCGTAGAATGTAGAAACTCAAGTAGCTGCGGAACGTCGAGCGCGTGGGCGCGTTCGTAATCGCGGGCAAAGCCAGTAATATAACCGGTGCCGTCTGCTTTCCTGCGAGCGATTTCATCCGGTGTTTCAGCTACTCCATCTTTTGCATTGTCCAGCCCGTCCGTGCCGGTCATGTAACGCATGATGATTGTTTCAAGACCTTTTTCGCTGATATCAGTTGTCATACGGCAATCTCCTCATCGGAAATTTCGTCTTCACTGCTTACATCAACTTCTGCCGGCATTTCTTCGTCTGGCAACTTGGCAACCACTTCGCGGACGTCAAGTTTACCCGTAACCACATCGGCGACAAGACGTGTGCGGTATTCATTCAAGTGTTCGATCTCGCGTATAATGCATGAAATAGTAGTCATCAACATCTGCGTTTCACGATCTGCATACTCGACGATGGCGATTTGTTCCGATAAAGTTGGCACGATAGAACGCACATTGTAGAAATTTTGGTTCGAGAGATTCTGAAGCCCAACGGTCATGCCATTTGAATAACCAGCATAAATTGCCCTGTAGGGGTAACTGTGAAAAAGTAGTTCGAAGTACTTAGTATGCAGTTTACGTAATGGTGAAAAGACACCATAATGGAAAGAAACAATGCCACGAAGTGTTGTAGCGAAAAAGACACCAAGATGAGCTTTGAATCGATTGAGTACCAAGTCACCTGGAACGGTGACCTTCCAATTGTCGTATGAAGCAGTTTGGAGCGAACGTTCCTGCATATCCTTTGTCGCAATTAACCCATCACGCTGTGACAAGGATAGTTGTGTTTCAGGTTTACCATTATGAGGCCGAATATTCTCTTTGAAGATCCGTTGATTTAGAGGTGTATTCCAATGTTTCGGAATATCGCCGAGCCAAGGAATGCCAGAAGGTTTTAATGGCACGGAAGAATCAAGCCCGCGAGTGACGGCACGGTGTATGATGGCCTGCTTTTGTTCATTCAACAAAGCAATGACTTTTCGCTTTGCCCGAATTGCTTTTTCCAACCGGATATTCGCCCAATTCAGAAAACGAACAATGGCGTCCTGCTCTTCTCTGGATGGTTGCGGTGTATAGATAACTTTAAAATGTTCCGGCCTGAGGCTCCACATATCCGATGTAATACCATACGACCAGCGCTCCGCTTCTTTAGCAAACTGAGGTGTGCGATAAAGATGATGAAAGTAACGTGGCGTATTTTCTTTATTTCTCAATCTCATAACAATGTATGCGGGACTTATAATGCCGCGAAATTCTGAAACACCAATTGCTCCCTGCCATGTCCTCATTTTGTTATACGCAATGTCGGCGGGTTGTACAAGCTTGTAAGCCGATTTGTTGAGATTAGAACTGTCTTTCTTTGAACTATCCGCGAGTAACGTTTTTTGTCGCACAACTCCGCGCTTGATAGTGACTGACAACATTTCCTCATCAGGATGATTGCGATCTTTCACTTCAAAAAAAAGCGCACGATTCGGCAATACGCCCCAGTGCTTGGGTACAACACCAAACCAATCTTTCTCCGTAGCCTTATATTCAGCATATGGCTTAAGAGCAGCGATCATTCTTCAGTTTCCTCTGATACAAGCATCCATACTTTCTTTAGCGGAAGATCTGCCTGAATTTCAGCGGGTAAATTTTCATAATTACGGTAAATAGCCTCAACAAGATCACTACTATCCCAAAGTCGTACGGTAAAGTAACCTTGTTTGGCTTCGGAAAGTACCGCTTTATTGAAGCCACCCCAACAAACAACTAGACCCTGTTCCGCTTTGAAACTTTGCATTGAACCTTGCAGTGTACGATATACGGTGACATCTGCCGGACTGGTTTGTGATTTTACTTGTACGCAAAGTCGAGGTTGATCAAGACCTAGTAATCCTCGACCGGCAAAAATATCTACACCACCGTCCGGGCCGGGCGGTGATGTTTTTGTTACCCAGCCTTCAGCATGCAATACGGCTGCCACTAGCTTAGTCAGGGAATGTTCTTTAAATTGGCTTTGGATTTGCGCAACTATCTGATCATGTGCCTCTTGTGCCAGATTGCGGACAGCTACCTCTTCGGAAGACATTACAGCTACGGCCTTATTCGTATGCACGATTTCATTTACTGGTCCTGGATCAGACTTTCCCTCCAGTACTGTCGCAATCCTATCGGCAGCGCCGTTTCTGGAAATATTACAAACAGTCATGAATGCCCCGAATGAGGATAGAAGGTCTTGATTAAAAACAGATCTCGCAATATCAGGACGTATCCATTTTACTTTTCGTGTATGACGGAACTCATTACCTAGCTTTAAGTATTTATAAGGCCCGGTCACTCTGCCAAGCGCCACTTGCGATGTAAGCTTACGTGGCAAGACAATTATGTCATTTTCCTTCATCGCCACAGCGAAAGACCACAATTGACCGGCAAAATTACCAGCGGCACGAGGTTTCAGATCAGGCTTCGCTGTTGTAATTATCTTTAATATGTCTTCATAATTTTTTGCACCATCCAAAGAAGGGATGTCTTTATAACCGATAACAGCAATATTGTTATCAAGTACATATTCTTCATCCTGACCATCGCTGCCAGCTCTAACGAGATAAACTTTATTTTGTTCTTTCATAACTTACCTCCGGCACTGCCAATAATTTCATCCAAAAGCCCTTCGGCCTCTTTTTCAACAGCAAGAATATCTTTACGAATCTCTTCCAATGTGCGCAAGGGCTGCGGCTTGTAAAAGTGGCGGGTGAAGCTGATTTCGTAGCCAATTTTGGTTGCATTTTTTTTTATCCATGCATCGGGCGTATAGGGAAGAACCTCGCGTTTGATGAATGCTTCTATGCCGCCTTCTTCAAGCAGCGGCACTTGTTCCGTATCTCGCAATTCGCTGTCGGCTTCGTATTCGACGATAGCCGCTTTACCTTCCACGTTCGCTTCATACAGGCCACACAATGGGGCCGCCTTTGCTTTGCCCGGTTTGTGTATCTTTGAGATTACTTCTGGCGCTGTTTCCACACGCCAGCTTACTGCTTTCAGAATAAGCTTCAGATCAGGTGCGGATATCTTGATGTTTTCATTCTTTAGAGCTTCATCAATTTTTTTACGGAAAATATTATGATCCTCATAAAGGTTGTCGCCAAGAACTTCGCGCAGTTTTGTCGCTATCTCCAAGAGGCGTCCATCACGTTCCCATGTTTTGGCATCAAGTAGTTTCTTTTTCTTTTTTTCAGGCAATTCCTTAGGTGAATCGCCGTTTTCTTCACCTTCATCGTCATCTTTTCCCCAATCGGCAAGTCGTTTCTCCAGCTTCGCATATATTTTACCGAAATCCGTAAAAAGTTCTTCGCTGAATTCATCAAATAAATCAGCGCGGATTTCTTCATCGCCTGAAGCGTAACGCAGAGTTTCAATAGCCTTCAATGAAAGTTGACTGTGCAGTCGAAGCGGCCGCTCTACAGTTACCTTCCAATAACCAAAAGCTTCATTGGGGAATATCTTTGATTCAGGCGTTTCCTGGAAATCAAGAAATGTTTTGCTGATGCGTTCGATATCTTCCGGCGATAGCTCACAATTTTTCTTGCCGAGATTTTTGCGCAACGGCTTATACCATTGCGTTGCATCAATGAGTTGTACTTTGCCTTTGCGGTGTTCCGGTTTTCTGTTTGACAGCACCCAGATATAGGTGGCGATGCCGGTATTGTAGAATAAGTTTAGCGGCAGGGCGACAATGGCTTCCAGCCAGTTATTTTCGATAAGCCAGCGACGAATGTTGCTTTCACCCTGCCCGGCATCACCGGTAAACAACGACGATCCGTTATTGACTTCAGCAATGCGACTGCCAAGTGCTGATTTATCGTTCATCTTCGAAACCATGTTGGCAAGAAAGAGCATCTGGCCGTCACTCGAGCGGGTAATCAGCGAAAGTTCTTCGCCTTTGTGCATGACTTTAAAACGTGGATCGCGGATGCCATCTTTGCCACCCATTGCTTCGAGATCTTTCTTCCAGCTTTTTCCATAAGGCGGATTGGAAAGCATGAAGTCGAACTCTAGCGACGGAAACGCGTCATTTGATAAAGTTGACCATTCCGCGCCGCCGACTATGCGATCTGCATTTTCACCCTCACCTTTCAGCAGCATATCCGCCTTGCAAACGGCATATGTTTCGGGATTGATTTCCTGACCGTAGAGGCGGCTTTCTATTTGAAGTCGTCTTTTGTTTGCAATAGATTTTAGAGTCTCTTCGGCTACAGTTAACATGCCGCCTGTCCCGCATGCGCAATCATAAAGCAGATATGTTCCGGATTTGAGTTTGCCCTCAATCGGCAGGAAAACAAGATTAGCCATGAGCCTTACTGCGTCACGCGGTGTCCAATGCTCGCCTGCTTCTTCGTTATTGTCTTCATTGAATTTGCGAACCAACTCCTCAAAAACGGTTCCCATTGCATGATTGTCGATACCTGCAGGCGAAAGGTCTATTTCAGGATCGAGAAATTTTTCAATCAGCGTACCCAAAGCGTCGGCTTTGGAAAGAGTGGAAAGTTGATTACGGAATTTGAAATTTTCCAGAATATCCTGAACGTTTTGCGAAAATCCATTAAGGTAGTCTTCAAAGTCAGCAAGAAGCTGCTGGCGGTTGCCACGAGATTTCAAATCACGCAGCGTAAAACGTGAAGTATTGTAAAATGCCTGACCGGCAGCATCGGCAAGCGCGGTGCGTTGCTCGGTGATACGCGCATTATCGAGCATCTTCTTGGCATCGAGCACTGCCTGCTTGGTCGGTTCGAGAACTGCGTCCATGCGCCGGATGACGCACATCGGCAAAATAACATCGGGATATTTACCGCGCTTGAATAAATCTCTCAGCACGTCATCGGCAATCCCCCAGATAAATGATACGATTTTATTGTGAGTGGCCTGGTCCATTTGGGTTTTCAATCCATTTCATACTTATTACAACACGTGTATCGAAAATATTTTTTATAATGAAATTTTTGACTGCTGAATAATACAACTTCTTGAAAGCATTGCAAGAATAAAATGGGAAGGAGAAAGTATTTCTGAGTGCCGGATATTCACTACGAAATATGTTGTGATAAAAAACAGTTGTGGACTGTTTTCAATATTGTATTGACAGGATGCCCGGAAAAAGTGCATGTATTGACCATCACCGCGGAGGACGAAAAAACAATGTTTACAGGCAAGAAAGTTGCGATTATCGGAGGCGGAAAGATGGGCAGTATTCTTGCCCATGGGATGGTTGCCCGCAAAATTCTTTCCGCGCAGAATATCACCGTAACGGATATTGATCCCGCAAGGCTCGCTGATTTGCGCTCTTCTTTAAAAGTGCAGGTGACCGGCGACAACAAAAAGGCGGTAAAAAATGCCAATATTATCATTTTGGCGGTCAAGCCTCAAAATTTTCCGGAGACCCTCACAGAGATTCGACCCGTCGTCACTCAATCAAAGATGTTTATTTCGATCGCCGCGGGAGTGACAACAGATTTTATTGAAAAGGCGTTATCCAAAACGCCGCGTGTCTTAAGGGTGATGCCCAATGTCGCTGCGATGGTGGGCGAAGGCGCCGCCGCTGTAGCCCGGGGACATTTTGCTAAAAAAGACGACGTGCAATATGCACTGGCGATTTTAAATGCTGTGGGTCTTGCTGTGGAAGTGGATGAAAAATTCATGAATGCCGTTACCGGTTTGAGCGGCAGCGGTCCTGCATACTGTTTTGTAATCATCGAGGCGCTGACCGACGCCGGCGTCCAGCTGGGCCTGACGCGGGATCTGGCCGAGAAACTTGCAGCGCAGACAATGCTGGGTTCGGCACGTCTGTGTCTGACGGGCAAGCAGCATCCCGCACAATTGAAAAACATGGTGACCTCACCTGGCGGCACAACTGCTGTCGGATTAAAAGTGCTGGAGGAAGGAAAGATTCGATCAACGCTGATGGCTGCAGTGGAGGCGGCGGCAAAAAAAGCAAAAGAACTCGCCGGTTGATTAATGGTTCATCAACGGAATAAAAAAAATTTTATAAAAAAATTGATGAAAAGGTGAGAAGAAAAATGGAAGTAGCGGGGAAAGTCATCATCGTTACAGGTGCGGCTTCCGGCATCGGCCGGGGATTATGTCAACGGTTTGCAAAAGAAGGCGCAAAGGCCATCATTGCGGCCGATGTCAATGAATCGGGCGCAAAAGCAGTGGCTGATGACGTTAAGGGTGAAGCCTTTGCCTGTGACGTGCGCAAAGAATCGGACATCATCAGCCTGGCAAAATTTACGGAAAACACGTATGGCCGCATCGATCTATTTTGCTCCAATGCGGGCATTATCGCACTCGGCGGCTATGAAGTGGATAATGAAACCTGGCAGCGCATTTGGGAAATCAACGTGCTGGCGCATGTGTTCGCGGCGCGCGCGGTCATTCCCGGCATGATTCAACACGGAGGTGGCGCGTTCATGATTACAGCTTCTGCGGCGGGGCTTTTAAGCCAGATCGGCTCCCTGCCTTATTCCGTCACCAAACACGCGGCGGTGGGATTGGCAGAAAATCTTTCCATCACGTACGGCGATCAGGGTATCCAGGTCTTTGCCCTTTGTCCGCAGGCTGTTGAAACGGAAATGACACGTCAGCACGAGGGCGGCGGCGTGGCGGGCGTGGACGGCTTGATGAAGCCCGAACAGCTGGCAGACGCCGTTATGGAAGCCCTTACCGCCGACCAGTTTTTAATCCTACCCCATCCGGAAGTCAAAACCTACATGCAGAGAAAGGCGACGGATTATTCCCGTTGGCTTCAGGGCATGCGCAGGCTGCAGGAGAGATTTATAACAGGAGCACCATTAAAGAAATAGCTTTGGCAAATATAGGAAAATTTTTGATCCGGCACGCGTGACCTTTAGGCGAGCAAAGTTTATTCGCCGGACTAAAGAACCGTTTCCGTTAGCGAGAAAGGGTAATCTATGGGCACCAACGAGTCATGCGCATCCGTGGACAACCTTCGTGATCTGGAGCGGGCTCTTCAGCAAACAGATAGAGTCATTACTATGGTTTATGCGTCATGGTGTCCCTACTGCCGAAGAGTTTTGCCCGTGTTTGAAAAAAAGGCGCGCGAAGAACCGCGCCATCTGCTTTTGGCAGCCGATGATGAGGAACATATTGCCGATTTATATGGCATCGATGTTTTTCCGACGTTGATCCTCTTTGAAAAAGGTCTGGTCGTCAAACGCCTGGACGGCAAACCAGGCATCGGTCTGACGGATAAACAGATTACTGATTTCATTCAATCCTGCCCTTTGGCGTAACCCTATCAACATTCGGAGCTCAATACATTTGGATATTGTAGTTAAATACTGCGGCGGCTGTAATTGTCAAATTGACAGATCTAAGATTATTCAGGATGTTGCAAGCTCACTTGGTTCTGGTTATCGACTCATAACGGATACCTCCTTCACGCCTTATGGGGCCGGCATTCTGGTTTGTGGTTGTTCGTCCGCATGCGCGCGCAAAAAGGAGCTTGATGAAATAACGGGGCATTGGACGGTTATTGCCGGCAAAGCCGTTGATTTCCTGGAAATGAAGGAAGATCAAATGGCCGAAGCCATTGCCCGAATGATCGATAAAATGCGAAAGAGAGGAGATGACATGAATTTACAATACTTGCTGCTGGAGGTGGATGCAAAAGTCGCAACCGTAACCATTAACCGCCCGGACAAGGGCAATGCGCTGGCGCCACAGGTCCTTGATGAAATCGCTGCCCTGTTTACGGCGATCGGTTCGCGTGAGGATGTCCATGTCGCGGTGCTGACCGGCGGCGAGAAATACTTTTCCGCCGGGTTTGATCTCAACGAAATCCGCAACCTGGAAAAAATTTCCAACGAAGCCTATATTGACTTGTTCCACCGGGCATACCGGGCGATTCTGTTTTGCCCGCAGCCGGTCATTTGCGCGGTGGGTGGGCCGGCCATCGCCGGTGGTTTCGATCTCACGCAGATGTGCGACATCCGGTACGCATCAGAGCGCGCGAAGTTTGGGCAGCGTGAAATCGTGCTGTCCTTGACCCCCATCATGGATCCGCTGTGGCGCATTATCGGGATGGGTCGCGCCAGGGAAGTCGCGCTTACCGGCCGAATCTATGACGCCCACGAGGCGGAAAGGATGGGTTATGTCAGCCGTGTTTTCCCGGAAGGAAAACTGCTGGACTCAGTCGGCGAAATTGCGCGTGAAATGGCCACGTATGACCGGGTCTGCCTCAGGGAAACGAAAGCTATATCCAATAAAGTACTCAATGAAGACCTCGACGGCTCCATGCGGATCCAGGAGTGGCTTTTCCGGACTTACATCGGCTCCGAAGACAACCACCGGCGCATCGACGCACTTCAGGCTAAGCTGGCGGCTGCCAGAAAAAAGTAAAATCGGTTTCGAGTATCAATGGCGCATTGAATTCTAGAAAATTTCGGATTGCTTTTCAGCAGATATGAGAGATTGTGGGCAGGGGTTTGGCCGAGGAACCTCTTCGTTTCCGATCCAGCTGTCCCGTTTCAAGTTCGCCAGCCCGTCCGTGTTTGCACATGGTATCCCGAATAAGGAGAATGGGAGATCCCGGATCTGTGGATCCGTTAGAGGATGCGATAATCAATGCTATGTGGAAACCTGGTCGCCCAAAGATGAAACCGCGCCAGCCTTCTGCAAGGCAGCGCCAGAATCATTTCGTTATATTGGTTCGGAAAATCGGTTTTGGTCTTCTGCTGAGCAGAA
>Ga0209202_1001167_pt1 | contig 16911 bp, 14 predicted proteins | sample AD_UKC032_MetaG_FD_184416 | JGI IMG/M metagenome (GOLD analysis project Ga0209202, IMG submission 184416) | Active sludge microbial communities of municipal wastewater-treating anaerobic digesters from USA - AD_UKC032_MetaG (SPAdes) (version 2) | ecosystem: Engineered > Bioreactor > Anaerobic >... | reverse complement strand
CACCCTTCAGCCCGCCATGAACTTTGTCCGTACCCTGACCCTGCGCCAGTTGCAGATCTTCGTTGTCGCCGCGCGCCACCTGAGCTACGCCCGCGCCGCCGAGGAACTGCACCTGACGCCGCCGGCCGTCTCGATGCAGCTCAAGCAGCTCGAAGACAACGTCGGCCTGCCGTTGTTCGAGCGCATGGGGCGTGGCGTTGCGCTGACCGAGGCGGGCGAACTGCTGGTCCATCATGCGCTGCGCGTGCTCGGCGAGATCAAGGACGCCGAGGCCAACCTGCAGGCCCTGCTCGGCGCCGAGATCGGCCAGCTGTCGGTCGGTCTGGTCAGCACCGCCAAATACTTCATGCCCCGCTTGCTGGCCAAGTTTTCCCAGGCGCATCCGGGCGTCGAAGTGCAGTTCACGGTCGGCAACCGCGAGGCATTGCTGCAGAAACTGCAGGACAACGCCATCGACCTCGCCGTGATGGGCCGCATCCCGGTCGAAATCGACGCCCACGCCGAGCCGATGGCCAGCCATCCCTACGTGCTGATCGGCCCGGCCGACCACCCGCTGCGCGCCGCCCGCCGCTTCGATCTGCAGGAGCTGCGCCACGAAACGTTCCTGTTGCGCGAGGAAGGCTCCGGCTCGCGCCGGGTCGCCGAAGAGATGTTCAAGAACCATTTGTTCACCCCGGCCCGCACGATCAGCATGGGCAGCAACGAAACGATCAAGCAGGCGGTGATGGCCGGCATGGGCGTCAGCCTGCTGTCGCTGCACACCCTGCCGCTCGAACTGAAGACCGGCGAGGTCAGCCTGCTTGACGTGATCGGCACGCCGATCGAACGGACCTGGTACGTCGTACACATGAACGCGAAGCGCCTGCTGCCGGCCGGTCAGCAGTTCCGCCAATTCCTGCTCGAACAGGCGGCGCCCGGACTGGAACAGGAATTCGGGCGCTATCTCGTATCGCGCACGGCATCCTGAGTTTGTTACGCTACAATCTGGTGCACCGCAACAATGACCCCGCCTACTCCGATCATGCATCCTCGCCTGACGCTCGCCGGACTGGAAGAGCATCCGCTCCGCCAGCGCCTGAACAACGAATTCCACGCCCGGCCGCCGGTGCCGCTGGTCGGGGCGATGCTCGTCTCGCATCTGGTCTTCAAGCACAGCGCGACGACGGCCCAGGCCGAGCGCGACAACCTCGCCAAACTCTGCCAGGGCCACGTCTGCAATTCGATCGACAGCTCCGACTCGCACATGATGCTCGAGACCGGCGCCTTCCGCATGCGCTGGGAGCTGCACACCGAGTTTTCCAGTTACACCTTCTTCCGTCCGCTGGCGAGCGGCGAGGAACTGCACCCGGACGTCACCGCCTTCGACGCCGTGCATCCGGACTGGTTGATCGGCATCCCCGGCAAGCTGATGGTCGCCACCCACGTCGAGTTGCGGTCGACCGACGAAATCAGCCCGGAATCGGTGCTCTCCAACCTGTCGCCAAGCGGCCGCACGATGGTCGCCGCCAAGGTCGCCGATGATGCGGCGTGGATTTTTACCGACTTCAAGATCGACAACGGCTTTTCGCGCTTTCTGGTACTCAACGCCAGCATGACCCAGCGCCAGACCGGCCGCACCGTGCAGCGCCTGGTTGAAATCGAAACCTACCGGATGATGGCGCTGCTCGGCCTACCGGTCGCCAAGGAAGTCAGCCGCTGGCTGTACAAGGGCGAAAAGCAGCTGGCCGAACTGATGGACAACATCGGCCAGGCCAAGTCGCCGGATGACGAACGCGGCGTGCTGGCAACCCTGTCCGCCCTCGCCGCCGAGGTCGAACATTCGGTGGCACGCACCACCTTCCGCTTCGGCGCCTCCCACGCCTACCACGGTCTCGTCATGCAGCGCATCGGGGAGTTACGGGAAGCGCGTATTTCCGGCCTGCCGACATTCTACGAATTCATGGAGCGCCGCCTGCTGCCGGCGATGAACACCTGCGAGGCGATCAGCCGCCGCCAGGAAGAACTCTCCGCCCGCGTCGCGCGCAACAGCCAGCTGCTGCGCACCCGCGTCGATATCGAACTCGAACGTCAGAACCAGGAACTGCTCGGCCAGATGAACAGCCGCGCCAAGCTGCAGTTGCGCCTGCAGGAAACCGTCGAAGGCCTGTCAGTCGTCGTCCTGACCTATTACGGTTCGCAACTGGTGCAATACCTGGCCAAGGGCACCAAGGACCTGCACCACCTGAACACCGACATCATCACCGCGATCTCGATCCCGGTCATCGCCGGCGTCGTCGCCTGGGGCACCCGGCGCATGCGCAGGAAGCTGGCGGCCGAAGAAAGCGAAGGCGCGCATTAATCTATAATTCGCGTTTTGCCTTCGGGAACATCGCCGTGACCGCTCCGCTTTTCGAATCCACCATCACCAGCCTGCCGCTGCTTAACAAGGGCAAGGTCCGCGACATCTACGCGGTCGACGCCGACAAGCTGCTGATCGTCACCACCGACCGCCTGTCGGCCTTCGACGTCATCCTGCCCGACCCGATCCCGAAGAAGGGCGAAGTGCTGCAGGCCGTCGCCAACTTCTGGTTCGAGAAGCTCGGCCACATCGTCCCCAACCAGCTGACCGGCATCGACCCGGAAACCGTCGTCGCCGCCAACGAGCGCGAGCAGGTGCGCGGCCGCGCCGTCGTCGTCAAGCGCCTGAAGCCGCTGCCGATCGAGGCCGTGGTGCGCGGCTACGTGATCGGCTCGGGCTGGAAGGATTACCAGGAAACCGGCGCCATCTGCGGCATCGCCCTGCCGGCCGGCCTCAAGATGGCGGCTAGGCTGCCGGCGCCGATCTTCACCCCGGCGACCAAGGCCGAGGTCGGCGACCACGACGAGAACGTTTCCTACGAACAGGCCGCCGCCAACTGCGACGCGGCACTGGCCGACGCGCTCAAGGGCACCGGCAAGACCGGCGCCCAGCTCTGCGCCGAAGCGCGCGATGCCGCCATCCGCCTCTACGAGGAAGCCGCGGCCTACGCCGCGACGCGCGGCATCATCATCGCCGACACCAAGTTCGAGTTCGGCATCGACGCCGCAGGCACGCTGCACCTGATCGACGAAGCGCTGACCCCCGACTCCTCGCGCTTCTGGCCGGCCGATCAATACCAGGAAGGCAGCAACCCGCCGTCCTACGACAAGCAGTACGTGCGCGACTACCTGGAAACCCTGGACTGGGGCAAGAAGGCGCCCGGCCCGACACTGCCGGCCGAGGTCATCGCGCGCACCAGCGCCAAGTACATCGAGGCCTTCGAGCGACTGACCGGCAAGACACTGTAAATATTCCCAATGGAACCCGGCCGCCCCGGCCGGTGTCGAACGGCAGTCCTGTCGCCTGAGGGGGAGTCTGCCATGACGTCGAATTTCCAGTTGCACCTGCCGGGCGTGACCTTGCCCACCATCCGGCGCATCTCCTGGCGGCAGCCATTTTCCTGGCTCAGCAGAGGCCTCGACGACCTCAAGGCAAACCCCGGCCCCTCCCTCGCCTACGGCCTGCTTTTCGCCATCGGCGGCGACCTGATCATGCTGGCCGCGCTCCGCCATCCTTATCTGCTGACCGTCGCCGTTTCCGGCTTTTTCCTGGTCGCGCCGCTGCTCGCCGCCGGCCTTTACGAATTGAGCCGGCAAACGGGCCGCGGCCGGAAAATCATGTTCATCGACTCGCTCCGCTGCTACCAGCGCAACGGCCAGTCGCTGGCGCTCTTCGGTCTGGTGATCGGGCTCGCCGCGATTTTCTGGGAGCGCTTCTCGGCGATCGCCTTCGCCCTGCTCGGCGACTCGTCCGGCGCCGAGGCCGGCGTCTTTCTCAGCCGCATCCTGTTGAGCGGCGAGCACTGCACCTTCGTCGTCACCTGGTTTGTCGCCGGCGGCCTGCTCGCCTTGTTCGTCTTCGCGCTGAGCGTCGTTTCGGTGCCGCTGATGCTCGATCGCGACAGCGACTTCGTGACGGCGATGGCGACCAGTCTGCAGGCCTTCCTGAACAACGCCGGGCCGCTGCTGCTGTGGGCCGCCCTGATCGTCTTCCTCAGCCTGCTCGGCTTCGCGACGCTGCTCTTCGGACTTGTCGTCATCATGCCGATTCTTGGCCATGCCTCGTGGCATGCCTATCGCGACCTAGTAGAATAGTTGCATCAAGCCAACCCGACGGGCGGCGCTACCGCCCGTTTTTCACGTCTGAAAAAAATGAACGCCGACAATCCCCTTCTCGATTTCTCCGACCTCCCCCGTTTCGATCTCGTCCAGCCCGAGCATGTGAAACCGGCCATCGAATCGCTGTTGACCGCGGGCCGCGACCTGGTCGCCCGCCTGACCGACGACCAGACGCCAGCCACCTGGGCGGATTTCGCCGGCGCACTGGCAGTCGGCCTTGAACCCTTCGGCCGCGCCTGGGGCATCGTCGGCCACCTGCACTCGGTCAACGACGTGCCGCCCTGGCGCGAGGCCTACAACGAAATGCTGCCCGAAGTTTCGCGCTTCTACGCCGAACTGGGCCAGAACCTGAAGCTGTTCGAGAAATACAAGGCGCTGCGCGACAGCGCCGAGTACGCGACGCTTTCCGTCGAACAGAAGAAGGTCGTCGATAACGAAGTCCGCGATTTCCGCCTGAGTGGCGCCGAACTGCCGGAAGACCAGAAGCCGCGCTTCCAGGCGATCATGGAAGAACTGTCGCAGCTTTCCGCCAAGTTCTCGGAAAATCTGCTCGACGCGACCAACGCCTTCGCCGAGATCGTCACCGACGAAGCCTTGCTCGCCGGCCTGCCGGACGATGCCAAGCAGGCCGCCAAAACCGCTGCCGAAAAGGCCGGCGTCGATGGCTGGAAATTCACGCTACACGCCCCCTCCTACGGCCCGGTGATGCAGTATGCCGATAACCGCGAACTGCGCGCCCGCATGTACCGCGCCTACGCCACGCGCGCCGCCGAGTTCAACGACGGTTCGAGCAAGGCGGAATGGGACAACACGCCACTCATCAAGCGCATGCTGGAATTGCGCCGGGAAGACGCACAGATGCTCGGCTACGACAATTTCGCCGAGGTTTCGCTGGTGCCCAAGATGGCCGACACGCCGGCCCAGGTACTGGTTTTCCTGCGCGAACTGGCGGCCAAGGCCAAGCCTTTCGCGGCGAAAGACATGGCCGAACTGCTGGCCTTCGCCAATGACGAATTGGGCATCACCGACTTCCAGCCGTGGGACGCCGCCTACGTTTCCGAAAAGCTGCTGCAGGCGCGCTACGCTTTCTCTGAACAGGAGGTGAAGCAGTACTTCACCGAACCCAAGGTGGTCGGCGGCCTGTTCAAGGTCATCGAGAGCCTGTTCAACGTGCGGGTCAAACCGGACACGGCGCCGGTCTGGCATGAGGACGTGCGCTTCTACCGCATCGAAACGCCGGCCGGCGAGTTGGTCGGTCAGTTCTACATGGATCTCTACGCCCGCGAGACCAAGCGCGGCGGCGCCTGGATGGATGAAGCCCGCTCACGCAAGCGCATGGCCGGCGGCATCCAGAAGCCAATCGCCTACCTGAACTGCAATTTCTCGCGCCCGGTCGGCGACAAACCGGCGACCTTCACGCACGACGAAGTGACCACGCTGTTCCACGAAAGCGGCCACGGCCTGCACCACCTGCTGACGCGCGGCGAGGAACTGGGCGTCTCCGGCATCCACGGCGTCGAGTGGGATGCCGTCGAGCTGCCGTCACAGTTCATGGAAAACTACTGCTGGGAATGGGAGGTGCTGCAGGGCATGACGGCCCACGTCGACACCGGTGCCCCGTTGCCGCGCGCCCTGTTCGACAAGATGCTGGCGGCCAAGAATTTCCAGAGCGGCATGATGGCGGTGCGCCAGATCGAGTTCTCGCTATTCGACATGCTGCTGCATTCGGAATTCGACCCTGCCGGGCCGTCGACCGCGATGGACCTGCTCGCCGAGGTCCGCAAGGAAGTCGCCGTGCTGATTCCGCCGGCCTGGCATCGTTTCCCGAACAGCTTCTCGCACATTTTCGGTGGCGGCTACGCGGCCGGCTATTTCAGCTACAAGTGGGCCGAGGTATTGTCGGCCGACGCCTATGCCGCCTTCGAGGAAGCCGGCGATCCGTTCGACGCCACGGTCGGCAAGCGCTTCCTCGATGAGATCCTGTCGGTCGGCGGTTCGCGTCCGGCCATCGAGTCATTTACCGCCTTCCGTGGCCGCGAACCGAGCGTCGACGCGTTGTTGCGCCACAGCGGTATGATTGCGGCGTAACCAGCCGCTCAGGGAGAAAGATCATGCGACATCTGCTCGTGTTGTGTCTGGCGCTGACCAGCGCCTGTGCCGTGGCCGAAACCTATCGCTGGGTCGACCCGGCGGGGCGCACCGTCATTTCTGACACACCGCCGCCGGGCCGGGCGCACAGTGTCGCAAAGGCCGGCGCCAGCAACGGGAACACCGATGGCCTGCCGTTTGCCGTCAAGCAAGCAGTCGAGAGTTTCCCGGTCACGCTGTACACGTCGGCCGACTGCGTCAACGAATGCAAGCAGGCGCGTGATCTGCTCAATGCCCGGGGAGTTCCCTTCACCGAAAAAATGCTGCAGACGCCGGAGGATTTCGACGAACTCAAGGCGCTGGTCGGGGATGCCTTCATTCCCTCGCTCAAGGTCGGCAAGCAAAGCTTCCGTGGCTTCGAAAGCGGTGCCTACACAAATCTGCTCGACCTCGCCGGCTACCCGAAAACCGCGCCGTACGGCAGCAAACCCGCTGGTGGCCTGAGCAAGTGAAGATCGCCGCGTGGAACGTCAATTCGCTGAAGGTCCGCCTGCCGCATCTGCTCGACTGGCTGGCCGAGCAGCAACCGGACGCGCTCTGCCTGCAGGAACTGAAACTGGAAGACCACAACTTTCCGCGCGCCGAAATCGAGGCTGCCGGCTATCAGGTCGCCTTTTCCGGCCAGAAAACCTATAACGGCGTTGCCCTGCTCGCCCGCCAGCCGATCGCCGATGTAGTCTGCGGCAACCCCCGCTTCCCCGATGAGCAGAAGCGGCTGATTGCCGGCACCGTCGGTGACACCCGCGTTATCTGCGCCTACATGCCGAACGGCCAGGCCGTCGGCAGCGACAAGTACGACTACAAGCTGCGCTGGCTCGATGCGCTGGCCGTCTGGCTCGGCGAAGAACTGACGAAATACCCGAAGCTGGCGCTGTGCGGCGACTACAACATCGCCCCGGACGACCGCGACGTCCATGACCCCAAGGCCTGGGCCGGCCAGATTCTCTGTTCCGAACCCGAGCGCGGTGCCTTCCAGCGCCTGCTCGGCCTCGGCCTGAGCGACAGCTTCCGCCTCTTCGAGCAGCCGGAGAAAACCTTCTCCTGGTGGGATTACCGGATGCTGGGTTTCCAGAAGAACCTTGGCCTGCGCATCGACCACATCCTGCTCTCGGCGCCGCTGGCGGAAAAATGCACGGCTGCCGGCATCGACCGTGCCCCGCGCAAACGCGAGCGGCCGTCGGATCACGCCCCGGTCTGGGCGACGCTGACCTGAAATGACGAATGCTGCGGTCGACCCGCAAAAAGTCCTCGATTTGTACCCGCCGCTGGCCGGCCTGTCCTCCAACCGGCTAAGCGCGCTGCTACAGCCACAGGCCGTCATGCACCTGCCGGCCGGTACCCAGGTGTTTGCCGAACACCAGCCCTGCCGGGGCTTTCCGCTCCTGCTCGAAGGCAGCATCAAGGTCGTCAAGCTGGCCGCCAGCGGGCGCGAACTGATGCTCTATCGCGTCGCCCCCGGCGGCTCCTGCATCATCAGTTCCAGTTGCCTGCTCGGGCACACCGACTACAATGCGCGCGGCATCGCCGAAACGCCGCTGGTCCTGCTCGCCCTGCCAGTCAGCGCTTTCTCGGCACTGATGCTTGAACACCCCCCGTTTCGCGATTTCGTCTTTCACCTGTTTGCCGAGCGTATCGGCGAACTGATGCAACTGGTCGAGGAGGTCGCGTTCGCCCGCCTCGACCAGCGCCTCGCCAAGCTGCTGCTGGCGCGCAACGAAAACGTACTCAACGTCACCCACCAGCAACTGGCCGATGAACTCGGCAGCGTTCGCGAAATCGTCAGCCGCCTGCTCAAGGGCTTCGCCGCGCAGGGGCTCGTTGCCCTCGGCCGCGAACAGTTGACCATCGCCGACCGCGCCGGGCTGCAGAAACTGGCGGCTGTGTGACCAAGGTTACATACGCCGTCATCCGCCGCCATTAAAGTAGGCCCTGTACCTACTACTCAACGGAGAACACACCATGGCTGCAAATGTTGGCGGTATCGACAAAATCGTACGTATCGTTGCCGGCGCCGGCCTGATCGGCGCTACTGTGGCCGGCATGCTGCCGGTCTGGGGTTATATCGGCATCGTGCCGCTGGCGACCGGCCTGATGGGCTGGTGCCCGGCCTACACGCTGTTCGGCATGAATAGCTGCGGCACGAAAAAGTAATTCGGCGCTGCTGACCGAAAAACCCGCCGCAGCGGGTTTTTTTACGTCAGGTAGTTGGCGATGCGGACGTAATCTGCGACCGCGACATCTTCCGCTCGCCGCGTCGGATCGATGCCGAGTTCGGCAAAACCCGCATCGCTCAAGGTACCCTTCAGCGTATTGCGCAGCATCTTGCGGCGTTGCGAGAAGGCGGTCTGAACGACTTGCGACAGCTTTTCCTGGCTCTTCGCGTTCAGCTCGGAAACATCCTTCGGGATCAGGCGGACCACCGCCGATTGCACCTTGGGGGGCGGATCGAAACTTTCCGGCGGGACGTCGATCAGCCATTCGAGGTGAAAGCGATATTGCAGCATGACCGAGATGCGGCTGAAGTCGCTCTCGCCAGGCACGGCGACCATGCGCTCGACAACTTCCTTTTGCAGCATGAAGTGCATGTCGCGGACGATGCCGACGTATTCGGCGAGATGAAACAGCAGCGGCGTCGAGATGTTGTACGGCAGGTTGCCGACCAGGCGCAGATCATTGCCGATGCTGGCGAAATCGAAATCCAGCGCATCGCCTTCGTGAATGGTGACACGCGCCGGCGGGTGCTGCTTTTTCAGGCGGGCGATCAGGTCGCGGTCGATCTCGACGACATGCAGATGATCGAGGCGTGCCAGCAGCGGTTCGGTGATCGCCCCCAGGCCGGGACCGATTTCGACGACGGTATCGCCGCGTTGCGGATCGATGGCCGAAACGATGGCATTGATGATGCCGCGGTCGGCCAGGAAATTCTGGCCGAAGCGTTTGCGGGCGACGTGGCCTTTCATTGTCGGACCGCCATTCGGGTCGCTTCGGCCACCGCTTCGAACAGGCTGCCCGGGTCGGCGCGGCCGCTGCCGGCGAGCTCCAGCGCCGTGCCGTGATCGACCGAAGTGCGGATGATCGGCAAGCCGAGCGTGACGTTGATACCGTGGCCGAAGGTGGCGTACTTGAGCGCGGTCAGGCCCTGATCGTGGTACATGGCAAGCACCGCATCGCCCCGCGCCAGCACCGGCGGCGTGAACATGGTGTCGGCCGGATGCGGGCCGGAAAGCTGCATGCCCTCGGCGCGCAGCTTATCGAGCACCGGGGTGATGATCTCGATCTCCTCGCGACCCAGATAACCGCCTTCGCCGGCATGCGGATTGAGGCCGGCGACCAGGATGCGCGGTTGCGCCAGGCCATATTTCCGTCTCAGGTCGGCATGCAGGATACGCAAGGTCTGCTCCAGGACGTCGGCGGTGACGGCAGCCGGGACGTCCTTCAGGGGTAGGTGTGTCGTCACCAGCGCAACGCGTAGCGGTCCGCGTTCCGTGGCGCCGGCCAGCATCATGACGACGAGCGGCGTCCCGGTTTTTTCGGCCAGGTATTCGGTGTGGCCAATGAAATGGACACCGGCCTTGTTGATCACGCCTTTATGTACCGGCGCCGTCGCCATCGCCGCGAACTCGCCGCTTTGGCACCCCGCCAGCGCCCGGTCGAGCAGGGCCAGGACATGGGCGCCATTGGCCGGATCGAGCTGGCCGGCCACTGACGGAGACGCCAGCGGCACATGCAGTATGTCGAGGCTGTCGCGGTCGACCGGGTTTTGCGGGTCAAAATCGCGGAACGCCACTTTCAGTCCAATGTCCTCGGCCCTCGCGGCGAGCAGGCCGCGGTCGCCAAGAATGACCGGGTGCCCCGGGCCGTCGTAACCGGCCAGCCGCAGGCAGAGTTCCGGCCCGATACCGGCCGGTTCGCCGCTGGTGACGGCGATGCGCGGCTGCATCATCCTGGAAACCTCAGTTGAACGCCGCCGCTGGTGTGTTTGGGCGGGATGGCGGGCGCGAAGCGACGACGCGGCAGGCTCGTGCCTGCAAGGAGGAGCGACAAAGCCGGACGCCCGACCAAGCGCGCCAGCGGCGGCGTAGCGCAGCCACCCGTTTGGCGAAACGCGGCGAAGGCGCGGACACCGGGAACCAGGCGGCTCCCCGGGAAACACAAGCGGTCAACTGAGGTTTCCAGGATTACTTCTCTTCGAGGCGGTTTTCGACGTAGGTGCGGTCACGCAACTGGCGCAACCAGTCCTGGTAGGCCTCGTCCAACCGGCGCTCGCGCAGTGCCTGGCGGGCGGCGGCCCGCTTGCGATCTTCCGACACGTCGCGCTGGCGGCGCTCAAGCACCTGGATCAGGTGCATGCCGAACTGGGATTGCACCACCGGACTGATCTGGTTGTCCTTCAGCGCATCCATCGCCTGCTCGAATGCCGGCACCGTATCGCCCGGGCTGATCCAGCCGAGGTCGCCACCCTTGGCCGCCGAGCCATCCTGCGAATAGAGGCGCGCCAGTTCGGCGAAATCGCTGCCATTCACCAGACGTTCGCGGACGACTTCCATCTTGTGGCGTGCCTCGGTTTCGGACACCACTTCGTTGACGCGGATCAGGATGTGGCGCGCATGCGTTTGCTGGATCGAGGCTGGCCCGCTGCCGCCCCGCTTGCCGAGCAACTTGACGATGTGGAACCCGGCCGAGGAACGCAGCAGGTCGCTGACTTCGCCCGGCTGCAGGCGCGCTACCGTTTCGGCGTAGAGCGTCGGCAGGCGGTCGAGCTGGCGCCAGCCGAGGCCGCCGCCCTGCAGGGCATCCGGCGCATCGGAGAAGGTCGCTGTCAGCTCGGCGAAGTTCTCGCCGGCCTTCGCCCGCTTGAGCGCCTGCTCGCCACGCTGGCGCAGCTTCTGCAACTGCTCCGGACTGGCCGATTCGGGCGCCCGCAGCAGGATGTGCGCCAACTGGAACTCTTCGCCACCGCCGGTCGCGGTCTGATTGGCCAGGTAGAGGTCGATTTCGCCGTCGGAGATGACGAGCTTGCTGTCCACCTCGCGCTCGCGCAGGCGCATCATCGTCATTTCGCCGCGGATTTCCTCGCGGAAACGCGCGTAGTTGATGCCGTCCTTTTCCAGCGCCTGACGGAATTGCTGCGGGGACATCTTGTTGTTGGCGGCAATGCGGCCGATCGCCTGGTCGAGCTGGTTGTCGTCGATGCGCAATCCGGAATCGCGGGCGAACTGCGTCTGGATGCGGTCCATGATCACGCGTTCAAGCAATTGCCGCTCAAGGACATCCTGCGGCGGCAGCGACGTGCCCTGCTTCTGCAATTGCTTGAGCGCCGCGTCGAGACGGATGCGCAGATCGTAGAGTGTGATGACCTCGTCACCGACGACGGCGACGATGCGATCAGCCTCAACCGGCTCGGCAGGTGCTGCGCCGACGGGGGTCGAGCAGATGCCGATCAGCGAGAAGACAAGAACGAGAAGGCGGCGAATATAAGTGTGCATGGCGGTCATTGTGTCGTGAGCAGGCTGCTGGAGGTGGACAACTCATTGGTCTTGCCGTAACCGGGGATGGAGCGACGCAGCAGGTTGATCGGGTTGGAACCGATGCTGCCGAAATCGTTGAGCTCGAGCTGCAGGAACAGCGTGGTATTGGGCGACCCGGCGATCGCCTCCAGGCGTTGTGCGACGGCGCGCAGCGCCCAGCAACCGGCGTTGTATTCGAAGCCGGCAATGGCTTCGAGCAACTGGTTTTCGCCGAGGAACGAGTAATTGTAGCGGCCGACGGCATAAAAATTCGCGCCCAACGGCCACTGACCGGAAATATCGATCTGGTCGACCGTGGGCAGCATCGTCACCGTATCGCGTGTATAGCGATAGCCAGCACTGATCACCTTCCCCAGTTCCGGCTGGTAGCGCAGGCCGACCGAAAAGCGCTCATTGACGCTGTCGCGATAGTTGTATTCCCAAGCGGCATCGGCGTAAGTCTTGGGCAGCACCAGACCACTGACGGCCGAAATGATGCTGGAATAGCCTTCCGGCTGTTGCGATTGACCAGGCAACGTCACCTTGCCCGGCCTGAAGTAATAGACCTGGCCGACCATGGCCCGCAGCTTCTCGACCCCCGTCGCGCCATCGAGCATGCGGGTGGTGAGGGCAGCGGTCAGCTGGTTGGCGTCATTGATGCGGTCATAACCGCTGTAGCGATTCTCGGAAAAGATCTGGGCAAAGTTGAAGTCCGACTGGTAGGTATCGAAGATCGGGATGTTGCTCTGATTCTTGTACGGGATATTGACGTAGTAAAGGCGCGGTTCGAGCGTCTGGATGAATGGCTTGTCGAGGACGCTGGTGTCGCGTTCGAAAATCACGCTGGAATCCACCGTCACGGTCGGCATGACCCGGCTGATGTTGGTCGGATCGCTGGCCGCCGGTTGATTGTTCAACACGTACTGCGTGGCGTGGAGACCGACCTTGGGTACGAAGTTGAACGAGGGATGCACAATGGGCAGCGAGAGCTGGGGGTACACCACCATGCGGTCGCCCTGAACCTGCGTCGGATTGATGAAGCGCGAATACTGGCCGGCCAGGGTGAAATCCGTACCCAGCACATCGGGCCTGAAGCCGATGAGATTGATTTGCGGCTCGAGAAAATAGGGAACCGCGACCGGATTGGACGGGTCCGTCTGCAGGGTCTGATACTGCAAGACCTGCAAGTTGGTCTGCAACCAGGGAACCGGCGTATAGCCGAGTACGAACTGTTGCGGCAACTGCACCTGCGAGGTCTGCACCAGACGGGACGACAGGTCCTGGAAGTAGAAATTGTCCGATACGCGGTTGTAGTTAACCGTCGCCGAGAACCCCTGCCCGAGGTTCTGCTGGTGCTGAACCAAATAGGCGTAGCGCTCGCGCTCCGCCATCTGGTCGTAAGGCATGTACTCCAGCCGTGTGAGGCCGCGATAGTTGAAATCGATATACTGCGCCTCGGCACCAAGCTGGAAGCCACGCTTGCTCATGTAGCGCGGATAGATGGTTGCGTCGTAATTCGGGGCGATGTTCCAGTAATACGGAACGGTCAGATCCAGGCCGTCACGTGTGGAAGTGGCGAAAAACGGATGCAGAAAACCCGAATGGCGCTCGTGGTTCAGCGAGAAGGTGGCCGCCGGCAAATAAAAAATCGGGACATCCTTGAACCGGAATACCGCATTTCTTGCATCGCCGACTTCCTGATCGTAATCGAGATGCACTTCGGAGGCGCGCATGTACCAGTCCGTGGCGCCCGGCTTGCAAGTCGAGTACGTAGTATCGAACAGGGTGACCTGGTTTTCCCCCTCGAACTCGGCCCGCTCGGCCGTTCCGCTGGCTATGGACGGACGGCGTTCCGGCGCCACGGTCGGCAGGCCGTAACTGTTGGGCACGTTGAGCATCATCGGCGCGCCGGAGGTCACTGCATTGGAAGTGGATGCAGTGGCAAGGATCACCTGCGGTCGATAGAACTTGCTCGTCACTTCCCTGACGATGTAAAAATCCGGCTTTTCGGCAAATCCGACCTGCTCGGATAGCTGCAGGCGGAGATGCGGCGTGTTGATCTCCTGGCCTTCCTGCAACATGCGCGCGCTGCCGGTCACTTCGACCTCGTCGTCGAGCGGCCAATAGGTCATCTTGTCGCCGAAGAACTGGGACCCCGCCCTGCGCAACTCGACTTCGCCGGTACCCTCCGCGACTTCCTCGGTACGACCTTCAAGGCGGTCGGCGACGACAAACAGCGGGTAGGCGACATCCTTCACGGGTTCAACCGGGTACGGAACCCCCACACCCGGCACCAGCGGCTGCTTCTTGCGGCCCATGACATTGAAGCGGCGCTCGCTGCGCAAGTACAACGGCCAGGCGTCGTCCAGCGGATCGACACTGCCCATTGGCACAACTTCCGGCTTCTGGCGCACGCTGGAGGCGTCAAGAAGCAGGACGTCCGTTTCCGGTGCTGCATGCAGCACCGGCACAGCGGCGAACAGGCAGCAAACGAAAACAGCGAGCGGACGGCGGGCGAAACCGGTCATCAAGGCAATCAGGAAAGGGCCTGGACCGGAACGGCCGGAACCCGAGTGTTAAAATCGCGCCATTTTACAACGAACCGAACCCTGCCCGCCTATGCAAGCCACGTCGCGCGATCAACTTGTTACCGACTGGGTTGCCAGTCGCTTTCCCGATCAGTCCGTCCGGATCACCCCGGCCTCGGCCGATGCCAGCTTTCGCCGCTATTTCCGCCTGACCTGGCCGGACGGCAGCACGCGCATCCTGATGGACGCGCCGCCCGAGAAGGAAGACTGCCAACCCTTCATCCACGTCGCCGGACTGCTGGGCCAGGCCGACCTGGCCGCGCCGCGCGTGCTGGACAAGGACCTCGACAACGGCTTCCTGGTGCTGACCGACCTCGGCCGCATCGGTTATCTCGACGCGCTGAACGCCGATCTGTCGCTAGCCGACATGCTGGTCCGCCCGGTGCTCGACGTGCTGGTGCAATGGCAGTTGTCGTCGAAAGCGAGCACCCTTCCGCCCTACGACGCTACCCTGTTGCGCCGCGAACTCGATCTTTTCCCGGAATGGTTCATCGGCCGCCACCTTGGCGTGGAACTGGACGACAGCGAAAAGACCATGCTCGACCGGACATTCAAGTTCCTGATCAACTCGGCGCTGGCCCAGCCCAAGGTCTTCGTCCATCGCGACTTCATGCCGCGCAACCTGATGGTCGTCGAGAGTGCCGAACGCCTGACACCAGGCATCATCGACTTTCAGGATGCGGTCTACGGCCCGATCACCTACGACGTCGTCTCGCTGTTCCGCGACGCCTTCATCTCCTGGGATGAAGAGCAGGAAATCGACTGGGTCGTCCGCTACTGGGAAAAAGCCCGCGCCGCCGGCCTGCCGGTGCGCGAAGACTTCGGCGCCTTCTGGCGCGACTACGAACTGATGGGCCTGCAGCGCCACCTCAAGGTGCTCGGCATCTTCTGCCGCCTGAAGTACCGCGACGGCAAGGAAAAATACAGCGAAGACCTGCCGCGCTTCATGAACTACGCGCGCAAGACCGCCGCCCGCTACGTCCAACTCAAGCCGCTGCTCAACCTGCTCGACAAGCTGGAAGGCAATACCGAGCAGATCGGCTACCGCCACAAGTAAATTGCCAACCATCGGACTTCGCGACCAGCAATATCCACCAGCCCTGACCTCAGGGCTGTGGCTGAGTCTGCCCGTTCTCGCCGTCACGACCGTGATTTGGTTCATCGGCATCAGCCGCCCCGGAATGTACTTGCTGATTGTTGCGGCCGCACTTTCCTTGCCGTGGAGCTTGTTCGGCGGATTTATCGTTTGGCTAATTCTTTCGGCGCTCGCCGACATAACGAATTTCGACCCGTTCGCCGGTTTATATTGGGGAATCAGCAGTGCTGCCATTCTCGGCGCGCATCTGAATGGTTTCCTGCTTTTTTCCCGCCACCAACCGGCACAACCGCCAATCACAACGACTGTGACGCAATGAAAGCAATGATCCTCGCCGCCGGCCGAGGCGAACGCATGCGGCCGCTGACCGACCACACGCCCAAGCCACTGCTGCTGGCCGGCGGCAAGCCGCTCATAGTCTGGCACCTGGAACGACTGGCGGCGGCGGGGTTCAGGGAAATTGTCGTCAACCACGCCCATCTCGGTTCGCTGATTGAGCAGGCGCTGGGCGATGGTTCGCAGTGGGGCCTGCACATTCAGTATTCGCCCGAACCACCCGGCGCGCTGGAAACCGCCGGCGGCATTGCCTCTGCCCTGCCGCTGCTCGCTGACGAGCCTTTTCTGGTAGTCAATGGTGACGTTTATTGCGATATGGATTTTGGCCATTTTTTCGGGTCGACCGCAACAGGCGCCCATCTAGTCATGGTGGCGAACCCCGCTCACCATAGCGTCGGCGATTTCAGCTTGGACGGCAATCGCGTCATTTACGCCAACGGTGAGCAAACGCTCACCTACGCCGGCATTGGCGTGTTTTCGCCCGCTTTCTTCGCCGGGGTAAAGCCCGGCACGGTGATGAAGCTGCGCCCTTTGCTCGACGCCGCCATCGCCGCCGGCACGCTGACCGGGGAACACTTCGCCGGCCGTTGGGTCGATGTAGGTACGCCGCAACGCCTTGCGGAATTAGACCTTGAACTTCGGGATCAGGAACTGAAAAACGCATGAGCCACGCCCATTTTCTCGCCCGCCGCAAGCACCTGCTGAAAATCATCGGCGATGGCGTCGCCATCGTGCCGACGGCGCCGGAAGTCATCCGCAACCGCGACGCGCATCACCTCTACCGCTTCGACAGCTACTTCTGGTACCTGACCGGCTTCCCGGAACCGGAAGCGGTCGTCGTGCTGATCGGCGGCAAGAAACCGAAAGCCATCCTGTTCTGCCGCGAAAAGCACGAGGAACGGGAAATCTGGGACGGCTACCGCTACGGCCCGAAAGCCGCGAAAACCGCCTTCGGTTTCGACGCCGCCTATCCCATCGAGCAACTCGACAAAAAACTGGCCGAATTCCTCGTCGACCGCGACACGCTGTGGCACGCCATCGGCCACGACGCCGCGTGGGA
>Ga0209202_1001166_pt1 | contig 16926 bp, 16 predicted proteins | sample AD_UKC032_MetaG_FD_184416 | JGI IMG/M metagenome (GOLD analysis project Ga0209202, IMG submission 184416) | Active sludge microbial communities of municipal wastewater-treating anaerobic digesters from USA - AD_UKC032_MetaG (SPAdes) (version 2) | ecosystem: Engineered > Bioreactor > Anaerobic >... | reverse complement strand
GACCAATCCGTCGGCAACGACCCCAACGGCAAAAGAAACTGCTTCCCCGGCGTCGTCTGCGACGGTAGGCTACGAGTGTCTTGGGTACGGCGCTGCTGGGCACTACCTGACCATCGCCGCCCTTACGTTCTCCTCCGAAACGTGTGCCGCGCACGGGTATAGTCTCACGCTTGCACGTAGATACGCCGGGGCGACACAGAACGCGCAGCGGGCGTACTTCGCGGGCGGCGTCGGGGACTCCGGACTGACGACGGAGATTGACTCCTTGGCGTTCTCGACCGGAGTGACGAGCAACCCATCGGCGGCGCTCGGGGCAACCGCTGCGGGCCTGTCGTGTGGCATTCAAGGGCTTGGCTATGGGTACTGGTTCCCGAGCGGCTCTGTTAGCGTAGCGGCATCTATTGCATTTTCGACGGAGACGATTAGTGCTACCGCAGCAACCGTCAGCAACTACCAAGAGCTTACATCAGGCGTGTCTTCGCCGAGGTTCGGCCACGCGGCCTCTGGCGGTAACGCAAACAGGATCGACTTCACGACAGAAGCTATGTCGGCTGGACTGGCGACACTGCAGAACGCGAAGCAATACTGCGCCTCAGTCCAGACTACGCCGACCGGTGCGAACACAGTCGAAACCGGATTCGTCCCTCTTTCCGGAGCCGGCAACGAGGCGCTTACACCGGCAGACATCGGCAATGGATACGTCGCGGGCGGGCAGCGCCTTGCTGACTCCCCCTCGCTGAAGATCGACCGCTACGCCTTTGCGACGGCTACTGCCGCGACCATAACGGCGACGCTATCCGGCGCGCGGCACTCTCTGGCCGGGACATGCTCGACAGTAAAGGGCATCTTCGGTGGCGGCAACAACGGGTCGCGTGTCTCGGAAATAGACGGGCTGATGTTCTTCGACGAGTCTGCGCTCAACCCTTCCGCGACGCTTACAGTCGCCAGAGACTTGCTCGCGGGGTGTTCTTCCTCGTCGAACGGGTACTTCGTGGGCGGCAAGAACACTGGCGGCACGGCCACAAGTGAGATAGATGGAGTCCTGTTCGCCGACACCTCTGCTATCAACCCCTCCGCAGCACTGGCCACCGCGCGCCACTCCCACGTCGGCACGCAGTCGTCCACGACGGGGTATGTCGCTGGCGGGGACGTTACGGTGTCTGACATCGAAGGACTTCTGTTCTCCAGCGATACAATAACCAACCCGACTGCGAACCTGACGACGGGAAGAAGCCTTTTGGGTAGCGTTCAGTCCTCGGCAAAAGCGATCTTCTGTGGCGGGTACATTGGGTCTACTACGTACCAGACGCTGATGGACAAGCTCACCTTCTCTGGCGAGACGACGGCGACGATAAGCGCCGCCTTGTCAGCGGGCCGTCTGTCTGTAGCGGGGGTTTCGAGCGCGGACGTCGGGTACCTTGTCGGCGGAACTGAATATCCGGGCGGCAGCGTGACAACGATAGACGGGGTGGTCTTCGCTACCGACGCCGCGCTTACTGTGTCGGCGCAGCTCCCGAACTACAGCACGACGATGGCCGGTGTTCAGGTCTCGACGATGACGGGCACGGGAGCACAGGAAACGCAGACAGCCTCCGGTGGCGCGGGGTCGATAACTGGGGCCGTGGATGAGGCAGCTACTTCGACCGCGACGCACGACGCGACGCCGACTTGGGCGGGGGCAGGTAGCGCCGCTGCGACCGGAACGGAGTCCCAGTCCGCCACGATGGCAGCGGTGTCCGCAATCACCAACGCAGCCACGGCGAACGACTCCGTTGCGGCAGTTGCTACATATCCAGTCGTGAGAACCGAACCGGTGACTTCGGATGCAGTTTCAGCCGTGACTCTGGCAGCGGTGTCGGCGATAACCGAAGCGGTAGCGGCAACTGAGTCTCCGTCCGTCTTCGGCATCTACGTCGACATTACAGAGGCCGGCAGCGGTGCGGCTACCGCTTCCGTGTCTGCGGTATTTGCGCCCTCCGCTACGGAAGCGGTAACTGCCGGTTTCTCGACTACCGTGCTTTCGCAGTGGGTGTCCGCAAAGGACGAAGCGGCGACGGCGACGGCGGCGCACTCGGCGGTGAATTCAACCTCTTCGGCGGTTTCTGAAACTGCTGCTGCCAGTGAGGCAGCGGTGTTGGTCATGTCTTTCGGCGCGCAGGGCACTGGCGAAGCGACAGCAACGTCGACCGAGGTTTCCGGAATATTTCTCGGGGCCGCAGGGGACGAGGCGGCGACGTCCGCGTCTGTTGCTGACAGCGCGATACTGAAGACGCATACTGCCCCGGCGACAGCGACTGAAGCGCAAAGCGTTATCGGGTACCTGAATCGCGTGGCGGTAGAGACAGCTACTGCGGTTGCCTCGTTCTCCGCGACTGGAGTCCTGAACATGAGCGCCTCCGGCGGCGCGACCGCAACCGAAGCTGCGTATGTGTTCGCAAGGACTCCGGTTGCAGCAACCGCGCCGGCCAGTGCGCAAGCGACTCAATCCGCCCTTGCAGCATTCGCCGTGTCGTTCTCCGCCGGCGCGCAGGCTATTTCGGCGCACTTCGCCACGGGTGTGTTCACTCCGGCAGTTGCTGAAGCGGCGGCAGCGGCGGTTGCTGCGTACGCAAAACTGGTCGGCACTGACGGCGATCCGGAGCAGCGGTACGCGGTGCTGTCTACGGCGCAAGGGTTCTCCGTGATGACAGAGGAGCAGTCCTTCGCGGTGAAAACGACTGCGCAGGCGATCTTCGTCAAACGGACGGCGCAAGGGTATATTGTGCAGGCAGCAGAGAAACAGACAATCGTGGTGGTGCCCAATGAATGATGACCCATTTGCCCCGTACATCACTCGCTCCGGCGGCGCTCAAGGAAAAGCGTTCGAGCGGGTGGAGCTTGGTCGGATGGATAACGGGAACGGGATCAGAACCCGGTCGACGATTAACCCTGACGGGTCGGAGACTGTCGTAAAATCCGGAGCGGGCCTTGTTCGGTTCATCCACAATGCGGCTCCGGAAGAAGTTGCAGACTTCCCGTTCTGGCCCCTCACAGAGCGCAACTACGCAGAGCGGGTATACTTTAGCCGGACGCGGGTCCATCTGTCCGAGTCCACGTCACCGACAATGCCGCACAAAGCAATTTCTCATTTCCTGATGCTTGACAAGAACGGAGAAGAAGTCAGCTTTGAACTGGTGGAGCTGCCAACATGAGCAAGATAGACTCTCCGCTTCAGGAGACAAGGTACGAAGACCGTGAGTATTTTACCGAGCGATACAAGACATCCTCGGACGGTATTTTCGTCCTCTACATCCGCCCGATGAAGACGATTGTTTTCAAGGACGCGAAGAACCGGCTCGCAAAGTTTTTCTTCAAGGAGCCTCCGACACCATGATAGACGACGGCGCTGACTCCCTCACAGAGTTCACGACTTTCTTCCAACCGTGGCACGGCAAGAAGATCGAGTCCTCTGGCGCGGTGCTCAACAACCAGTCTGTCCCGATTGTCCCTGATGTCGGCGACTTGGTCCATCTGGACACCTTCGGCGGGGACGCGCACCTTGTCGACTTCGGGATGCCCCCGATAGACACGCCACCGCTCATGGCCGATGCCGGCATGGAGATCAAGAACACCGCGATCCTCTACGGCAGGACGAAAAACTACTCCCCTGTGGCGGGGTGGGGGTTTGGCGACGGCGGATGGCCCTACAGGTGTGCTGACGGGACGGTGTATCACATGCAGGCTAGGCCGCACCCGACGCTCCGGACAAAGCTCATGCTTTACTGCGGGAAGCCAGACGTAACCATCGCGTACCCCTCCTACCTTCTTTTCGAGATGGATACCCCGGACAACTTGTCGTCGGAGTACCACCACGCCCCGGTGGATAACTTCATCGCCGACGGGGAATTCGAATCTGCGTTCACGCGCGGGCCGTTCGCTAATTTTAGCCCTGACGGCACAAAGGCCGCGATTCACTGGTGGGACGAGTTCATGCTGACGGTGTGCGTCGAACTGGTCATTTCCGGCGGGGACGAGGGGACGATGCCGACCGTGGAGGGGACGCTCACGTACTCGCATAACGAGGCCGGAGGGAGCTTGCCGACAAGGTTTGTGACGAACCAAACCACGGGTGTAGCCGGAACGTGCAAGGCGTATTGGTACGATACGCAGGCCAACAGCGCGACCGACGGGGACGCGCCGGACTACTCTAGGGATGGGAACCTGTACAAGAGGATGCCTGACCCAAACCCGATTCACGCCCCTGCGAACGATATGCAGATCGGTGTGGAGGCCGGGAACTACAGAGACGAAAATGTCCTGTGCGTGTGCTACGCGAAAGACGGAGCCAGAAAGGTGCTCTCGTATGGGTATGGGATTCGCCCGACGACGGTAAACATCGTCAGCGAGGAGCTAGACAACACAATTGTCGTTGCCGATCAGGCGTACTGGAATAGCGGGCTTGGGATTTACACGTACCCGGGCGTAAACGCAGCGTGGGACTTCGGGTATTCGACGGTCGTCTATGATGCGACAATCGTGACAGAAAACCTAGCGGTGTATGTTAATGGCGTGTTCTCTGCCGGAGTGCTGACTACCAACGTGATCCGCCGGCGGATGAGGATCGGAAACGAGAACAGCTCTACTTATTTTCCGGACAAAACAATTACCGTGCTCTCCGATACGACGACGTACACTGGATGGGCCGGATGGACCGCGTACCAAGCCGAAGTCGACACCAAGTGGGCGAGCCTGCCTCCGGGTGGAGAGCCGAGGAACGAAATGGCGCTCGTCGCTACAATGGCGGCAACGAACGCGTTCGTGGTTTCGTATTGGTATGGCTCCGAGTACCCGTTCTCGTACGTGAACAGCAACGCATCAATCCGGCACGACCAGATGTTCGTGTCTCCCGAGCTATCCGCACTCGTCAACGGGGAGGCAGGTAGCTGGAAGCTCTCGCCGCCGTACACTGGCGGACCAGCGCAGCCGGAGCGTATCATCGCGGTCAATCCAGAGACGCTGGAATACGACCCTGACGTTAAGAGGTATTTCTGATGAAAACACAGCCTTCCGGCCCGTTCCTCGGGATCAACAACCGCCTGCCCGACTTCGCCCTGTCCGTTCGAGACAAAGGCGACTGGCTGCGGGACGCGGTGAATGTCGACATCGACAACGCGGGGAGGGTGCGCCGGCGCGCTGCTGTGGCTTTGGTTCAAGCCATGACGAACGCCGACTCGCTCTACATGACGAGTGCGACGGCTGGGTACCTTCGCCGGGGGGCAGCGATCTACGCGATCACCCTGCCCGCATACTCCGAGGCTCTGTTCAAGGTTCTGAGCGCCGATGCGCCACTGAGTTGGGCCGAGTTCAACGGCGTGCTGTACTACTCGAACGGCACTGACTCCGGGCGCATCGAGGGCGGAATTGCCTACCCGTGGGGTCTGGCCACGCCGAACGCTCCGACCTGTGCGAACATCGCCGGCGCGCTGTATGCTGGAGCGTACCAAGTCGGTGTCAGCTACTACAACAACATTACCGGAGAAGAAGGGGGTGTCTCTGCGTCCAGCAACCCGTCGCTCTCTGCTGATGGTGGTATCCGCGTCGCGCTGCCCGGTGCGTCCCCCGGCGCTACCCACGTCAATGTGTACGTCTCGACAGTGAACGGCTCGATCCCGATGTGGATTGGAAGCTACGCAGTCGGCACGGCAAGCGTGGACGTGGTAGCGGAGCCTACGCGGCTGCGCGAGAGCAACGGGCGGTTCGAGCAGCCGCTGCCTGCCGGAACGCAGGTATTCATGGCGAACGGGCGGCTCTGCTCTGTCTCTGGCAGCCGCATCAACCTCGGCGCGCCGGCCCGCCCCGGCTACTACATCCCGATTGATGGCCGGCAGCGTGCCGAAGGCGCTCCGATGGACTATGGGTACATCACGTTCCCCGCCGATGTCGACCTCGCGGTTCCGACGCAGATGGGCGTCTATGTTGCCTACGGCGACGTCACTCAGTTCTTCGCCGGCACCGACCTTGCTGCCACGGAGCTAGTCAAAGACGTGCTGCCCTACGGCGCGGTGCCGGGGACCGCCTTCGTCGTGCCGCACAAGGAGAACCCACTGGTCGGCTGGTTCGGAGCGCGCGGCATCGTTCTCGGCGACCCGCAAGGAACGGTCAAGGATGCAATGATCGACAACATCGACCTGACGCCTCCAGCCTCCGGAACGTCTGCCGTGGTCCAGACGGATGGGTACAAGCGAGTCGTGTCCTGCGGCTGGTGCCTGAATCTTGAGAGCAATGCGGCGACTCGGTACGAAGGCTGGTCGGTCACGTCGGCGGCGCGGGGCTATGCCACAATGCCGGACGGACTCTACCTGCTGGACAGCACTGGTCCGGTTGACGCCCACGTCGACCTTGGCAAGAACGACTGGGGTGTGGAGGAGATGAAGGCGGTACCCGCTTGCTACCTCGGCGTTTCGTCGGACACCCCGATGGAGCTGCGTGTCACCACCCCCACGCACGAGGACTATCGCTACGAGGCGCGCACCAGCTCAACCGACCTGCGCATCCAGCGGGTCGATCCGGGGCGCGGGCTGCGGGCCAACTGGTACGCACTTTCGGTCTATAATACTGAAGGTTCTGAGTTCACACTGGCGTCGATCAGCTTTGCGCCAGTCGTTTCCAGCAGGAGGATTTAACTATGCCGTACGGACTACCACTTGACCTTGGGGCGACCCTCCCGCCGGAGGTAATGCAGGAAGCAGCCGTTGTCGCGTTCGAGGCGTCGATCAATTCGACGTGGGCGCTCGGTCTGGACACGCGGACCAAGGTTATCGACGACATCGCTGCGATTGTCGCTGACCTGCAGAACACCCTCAACACCCCCACGATGTCCAACACCACGCTGACGCCGGCCACAGTCGTCGAACCGCTTGTGGACATCCCTTCGTCGGTCACGGCGGCGGACATCTACGCCGAGTTCGAGGTGCAGTACACAGAACTCATCACCCTGCTCGACGCAAAGTTCACCAGCTTCCGGGCGTCGTTCTTCCCAACCGAGAACGCCACCTACACGCTTGCCGAGAACTGGCTGTCTGCCGCCATCGCCAACCCCAACGTGGGGCTGCCACCGACCATCGCTGCGCAAATCTGGGGCGATGACTCTGCCCGTATCCTTGCAGACTCCAGCCGTGCGCAAGACGCCATCGTGGCGCAGTTTGCCGGGCGCAGGTTCCCCCTTCCGACTGACGTCGCATCGAGCGCAGTGCTCCAGATTCAACAGAAAACCCAAGACATGCAGGCCGAGTCCAGCCGCAAGATCGCCGTCATGTCGGTCGAAATGCAGAAGTGGCTCGTCGAGAAGATTCTCGGCCTGCGCGAAATGGCGATGAAGTCGGTGGTTGACTACGTGAAGACCGTGGCGATGGGGCCAGAGATTGCCAGCCGCCTTGTTCCAATCGGGTACGACGCGCAGAGCAAGTTGATTTCCGCCGTCGCGTCGTACTACAACGCCCGCACCGGTGCCGCCGAACTGACGTTCAAGGGCACGCAGCGCAACGCAGAGCTGTCTCAGGACACCAACACCCAGAACCTCAAGTCCGAGATGGCCACCGTCGAGCACTGGGTCAAGACCCTACTCGTTGAAGTGCAGGCGCTGGCGCAGATGGCGACCTCCCTGTTCAACAACATCCACATGCAGTCCTCGATGGCTGTCAACGACAGCCGGACTGTTTCGCAGTCGATCTAGGTGCCGGTGGCAGGCAGGGCAACGACGTTGCCTGTGGCCCGCTGCACGGTGGAGGCGAAGGTCGCGCCCAGCTTGGTGGAGTCGACCACCCAGCACCGTACCTGCCCCTTGGCGTGCTTGGTTTCAGCGCCGAGGGTCTTCTGCTTCGACCGATCCAGCAGGACGCCCTCGTCGACCAGCTGGTCTTCCCACGCCTTGATGCTCGTGTTGCTTTCGGCGCAATACTTGCCGACAGCGGCCTTGGCGATGAACAACAGGCCCGCATCCATTTCGTGGCGGATGTTCAGCTCGCGCTGAGGCATGTGGGCGACGTTGTCGAGGTTGGAGGTGGTGCGGCTGGACAGGATCAGGGTTTCGGCGATGCGGGACTCCAAGAAGGCCGACAGCTCCTCCACTGGCCCGACCACGTACTCACTGTGCTGCTCACGCATGCCGTCGATGTGGGTGCCCATCCACACGTAGTCGTCGTCGATGGGGAAGTCGAACAGCTTCAGTTCGTTGGCGATCTGCGAGGCCACGCGTGCGGCCCCGACGATCTTCATCCAGAACCGCTCGGCCCCACGCCCCTTGAACGTCTGCCATGCAGCATCTTCCGCCGCTCTGACGCGGAGCGCCACCGCCTCGTAGTTGGCAGCCACATACTGCATGAACACCGCGCCTGCCAGACCGTAGTTCTCGAAGATGCCGCGCTTGAAGTTCTCAGCGCCCATCGCCCCTTCGGTGGTGTCGCGGAACTCGTCGAACGGCACGGAGATGATTCGCATCAGGTGCGCGTCGGTGCCGTTCTGGCCAGACAGCGCCTGCGACATGTCGTCGTAGTTGGTGGTCGACAGGACCATCGTCTCCCACGTGAGCAGCTTGCCGTCGTGCTCGGAGCCTTTCATGCGCTGCTTGCCGACCCCCTGCGATACGTTGAGGGCGAAGGCCAGCACAGTCTGGGTGCCGAGGTTGGTGGTGTCGTCCCACATCATCGGGAGCGAGTGCAGGGTGCTCAAGTGGTATTCGGCGGCGTTGCCGGTGGCTCCCTGCGGATTGCCGTTGAGGATCAGCGCGTCCGGGTGGCCCCAGATCGAGCTGCCGGCGCGCAGTGCCGTCGTCTTGCCCCGGCCTGACTTGCCTGATGCGGTGACCAGTGCGCCCTTCTCGTGTGTCATGTGGAGCAGCGGGGATGCCAGTGAGCAGTAGAGGAAGAACCGGTGCGCCCGGTAAATCTCGCCGGCGTAGTGGGTGTTAATCAGAGTCGACCATTCGGCGAGGGAGCCACGTGCGTGCATGCCGTTCTTGGTCATCGTCTTGACGCTCTGGCTGAGGTTGCACGCAGACAGCGTGCCGTCCATGTTCGCCTGCTTGGTGCCGAGGGCGAAGCTCACTCGGGTGGGGGCTTCGGCGTTGTTGTCGAACTGCCATCCGAGCCGGGTGTAGACCCGCTCGCGGTCGCGTTCCTTGGCGAGGTGGTTCAGATATGCGCTCATATAGTGTTGGATTGGCTTTATGTGTTCGCCGTGTGCATACACGCCGAGGTTGTTCAGGAGGGACTGAAGCCCCTTGCTGTCACTAAGCATACTCTGCTTGATCTCGAAGGTGAATGGAGGCAAACGAGGTATTTCAAAGTTCCACAGGGTGCGCTCGGAGATTTCGCCGTTGGCGGAGTTGCGCAGGATGCGTACCGGATAGAAGTCGCCGGGGGCGACCAGCTTGAAGTCTGGGTTGCCGTCGCCGTCTTCCGTAGCGATGGACACCACGCGCATGCCCTTGGCGGCGTCGTAGTGCCTGACGTAGGGCACTGGTGGCTTGAGCAGCTCAATCGTCTCCTGCTCGCCTGTATCTGGGTCTGCCACCAGCATGACTGGGGCAGGGGCTTCTTCCTTCATCCGGCCAAGCTGCACCGGGCTGGTGATCTGGTTCGGACAGGTCTTGCACTCCTCGCATTCGAGCTTCACCCTGAAGTACGTGCAGGTGGTCGGACCTGCGTTCCATCCGTTTGCCTTGGCCCACATCTCGTCTTCGATGAAGTTCGGGTGCTGGTCGGAGATGGCCAGCAGCGCGGCGCGTGGCTGGTGGGCGAACTTGGCGAGGCCGATGGATGCGCGCCACACCGGCTCTGTCGTGTCCCGTCCGCCGGTGGCCATCTGGTGCGCCATGACCGCGCAGCCGAAGAAGACGTGGCCGATGTCTACAGGGTCGGAGTCCGCGCCCACGTTGGAGTACGTGTTGCCCGGCAGGTTGCCGGCGGGCCTGAACGAGGACTTCGGGATGGTAACGCCGCTGTTCAGCTGCTCATACGTGTCCAGTATCAGGCGCACGGACTCGAACGGGGTGGGGGCGTCGCCTTGCTGGTGCAGGTCAACTGGACGGGCGTAGTCCCGCTTCAGGTTGTGGCACCCCAACGGGCGCAGGACGCGGGCGGCATCCGCCGGCACTGCGGGGTCGATGCGCAGGCCGAGACTCAGGCAAACAGCCTTGAACTTCTCGGCCACCGGCTGCCATTCTTCTTTTGTCACGTCGTCGGTGAACGGCCAGTACGCATGCCATCCGCCGCCGGAGTTCAGGATCATTGGATGGGGCAGGCCCACGGTGGCGATCACCGTGCCAAGATCGGAAAGCGCTTCTTCGCGGGTGGCGTACACCTTGCCGCGCTTCTCCGGCGCGGTGGCCGCAGGGTCGATGTCCAGATCGAGGAACAGGCACCGCAGCCAGCCGGCGTTTGCCTGTGTGCGCGTCTGCCAGCGGCCCAGCGAGCCGTCGTACGCCTTGACCGTGGGGTTCCAGACTTTTTCTGCCTTGAACCCGGCCAGCGCGAAGAACACATTCTTGTGGTCGAAGTTCAGGTCAACCGCCTTCTGTACGGCGGTGTCGAGGTCTTCTGTGGTGAAGTGCCGGTAGCCTTTTTCAAGTTGCTCGGCGATGACGATGTGGCCGCTGGCTGGAAGAACCAGCGCAAAGAAGTCTGTTAGATTCATGTTTCCCCCGGGATGAGTCGCCTATTCTGAGCTTATTCTGCAGTCTCATCAACTGCCAGCAGTGCCGCGAGCTGTTCCTGCCGCTCCTTCGGGGTGCCTACGAGTTCCAGTGTTCCGCTTGCTGCAAGGGCGTGCAGGCGTTCGCATGCCTGTTTCATGAGGGCTTCGGTGCGGTCGCTCGGGCGCACACCGTCAACCGCTTCGACGTACTGGTAGAGCGTCAGGGGGGATAGCCCTACGCTGTTGGCCACCACCTTCGCGGGGAGGTTGAACTCCGTCACGTAGTAGCTGAGGACTGCGGCGGGGGACTCATCCTCGATAACGCTGACCTGCGCTTGCACAGCGCGGATCGGGTCAAATGTTCGTGCCATTTTCAACTCCAGAAAAAAGAGGGGGCCGAAGCCCCCTCTGGTACATCAACGTGGATCAGTCGTCCCAGCTACCGAGCAGGCTGCTCAGTCCAGCATTAGCCGTTGCCGGAGCAGCTTGAACTGCCGCTGCCTGCGCGGGAGCCTGCTGTTGCGCGGCCTGTGTCGCGCCGGCAGCAGCACCGCCCCAGTCGCCCTCCTCTTCCTCGACAACAGCTGCGGGAGCGGCAGCGACCGGGGTGGGAGTCGGAGCAGCAGCAGCTGCTGCCGGGGCACGACGGGCACGAGTAGGAGCGGGGGCGGCAGCCGGAGCTGCGGCAGTAGCGGGTTGCGCCAGTGCCGGGGCACCGTCATCTTCGGCGTCATTGTCGACAGGTACTCCACCAGTGGTTTGGACACCATTGAGCAGGTTCTTCACCTCGTCGGTCTTCCAGCGGACGCCGACGACAGCCCACTCTTCCGGGGTAACCCAGCGCTCTGCCGTGAACAGGAGCTTCGGGTACTCGGTACGGTGGTCGAACTTGATCTTCGTGACGACCTGCGCCGTGTGGGTGACCCCACGGCCCTTGAGGAAGTCCATGTACTGGTCCCATGCGAACCAGCCCTTGGCTTCGTTCTCCTTGTTGTCCTTGTCCCACAGGGAGGTCTGCGGCACACGCATGAGCAGGGCAGCGAACTCCGGCTTCGAGGCCGGGATGACGACCATGCGCTTGGCGACGCCGCACGCCGTGGTGGGCTTGTTGTTGGCCGTGATCTTCGACCCCTTGACCGAGTTCGGGCACGAGGCGCAGGACTTGGCGATGGGTTCGGCGATGCTGGCGTCCGGCACCACGCCGTCAGTCGAGGAGCAGCGCGGGGGCTTGTTCTCGCCGGTGACGTACTGGCCTTCGTAGAAGACGCGGCTGCGCTTCATGATCTGGTCAAGGACGACCACGGATACGGACGAGGACGGCTCGCCTTCCTTGTTGGTGATGAGGGTTTCCTGCCCATCCAGCGAGATGCGCCACGCCTTGCCACGGAACGACAGGGCCGGCAGCGGGGCGACGGTCTGGATGTTGGAGTCCTCGGGGGCGAACGCGCCGGCGAAGAAGGTAGGAACAGCAGCTTGTGCAAACGGGACCATGTTGGTCATTTTCATTCTCCAGAGATAAAACGGTTGATGGACTGCAGATGCTCGGCCTGCGACACTGCGTCCGCAAGGGCCGAATGGTGAATACCCGTCCGCTGCATCTTCACGGAAGGGAACTTACTCTTCATGGTGCGGTAGCACCGGTCATTCCAGAACATCCACGGGCGCGCGACGCCGGCCAGTGTATATGCGCTGTTCATGATGACGTTGTCGAACGTCGCCCCGTTGCCCCACACCGGCATGTCCTGCCCCAGCCACGCGTTGAAGCGGTGGAGGGCTTCGTGGATGGGCACCGCGCGCTCCAAGTTGGCCATCATTACATCTCTGGCCTCCCCGCGCTTAGGGTCCATCCACCACAGGACGGTGGACACGTCCATCTTCATGCCGATGTCCACACACGACTGCGGGTTGACGAACACCTCGAATCGGTGGGGGGTGTGGATGTCCACGCCCTGCCCATGCGGCAGGAACTTGCACGCCCCGATGGACAGGATTACGGCGCTGTTGCCGTTGCCCAGCGTCTCAAGGTCGACCATGCACTCCAGTGTTTCTGCTTCACTCATTCCATTTCTCCAGTCAAAAGCGGCACCCCAAATCTCCCACTGGGGCGCGTGTGGGTGCTGCTCCAAAAAGTCACGTGCGCCGCACCTTCATGGTTGCCTCGCGGAAGACGTTCAGCCCCGGTGGCAGGATGCCGTCGTGGTTCTTCATCCACTCCTGCACGTGGGTGGCCTTCACCCGCCGCTCGAAGAAGTCGAGGTCGCCCGATTCCTTGACGAAGTTGAAGAACGCGTTCTCGTCCGCGATGGAGGTGAGCATGCGCTGGTCCAGATACGTGGTGCCGAACTCGGTCTTGAACCCGGTGACACCCTGCTCCTGCGCATCCTTGATGAGCGCGGTTTCGATGGCCGCCAGTGCGTCCTTGTACGCCTGATCCACCTTCTCGGCCTCCTTGTTGGACGCAGCTCGAGCGTCGCGTAGCTTGACATACCGGGCCACCCGCTTGTCGATGGGGGCTGCCGATACGGTCGCCGCCAGCTTTGCGCATGCGTCGACCACCAGCTGTTGTTGCAGCGCGCGGACAGCGTCGAAGAGTTCCTGCTGTTCCGCCGGAGGCAAAAGAGGGATGCCTGCGACCATAGCCGCAAATTCTTGTTTCATGTTTCTTCTCCTGTTTTAGCTATTATGCCTTCTACTTAGGCCAAAAGCAACTCTTTCCGATACATTTCCAGCATAGATTCTTGGTTCAATCTCCTCCCTTCCACTTGTGCGTATATGTTCCATTCGAGGTTTGTTGCAGCGAGCCGGATGATGGTCATCTTGCGCGTCTGCCCCTGCCGGTTGATTCGGTCCATCACCTGCTGACTCTCTTCGTTGCTGTAGATCGGAGCGTAGAAGATCATCATGTCGGCCTCTGTTGCCGTGATGCCATGCGCCATCACCTTCGGGTGGCAGAGCATGGCCTTGAAGTCAGGGTCGCTCTTGAATGCCCGGAACTTCTCGGCGCGCTGCTTCGGCGTCACGTCGCCGTTCACGAAGTCGCATGTCCACGTCGCACCGTCCCGCTTCCACGCGGCCCTCACCTCCTCCACGAGGTTGTACAGGATGCCCTTGAACGGGATGATGATGAGCACCTTGGCCGCTGCCTGCTCTATACATTCGAGCAGGACGTTAAGCCTCGGTGCATGGTCGATGGTGTGGTAGACGTCGGAGTCGCCCTCCTTGATGGCCCCGCACAGAATCTGCCGCATCTTGCCGATCTTGTCTGCAGCGTTGGCCGCAGTGATGACCACGCCGTTCGCCGCCAGCATCGCCTCTTGGTTGCGCATCTCCTTGAGCGCAGCGGCTTGTGCGGAGGTGACGTCGACCTTCCTGTTCTCGTACGTGACTGGGGGCAGGTCGAGGCAGTCCGCCTTCTTGAACCGGATGGCCGGCTGCATGGCATGGAACGCCTTCTCGTGGCTCCCTATCGCCGGCAGCCACTTGTACTGGCTCATCTGCACCATCGTCTCGCGGCGGAACTGCGAGAAGTATTGCGGCACGCGTGAGGGGTCGACCAGCCGGGACAGCGCCCACGCGTCTGTGGGGGCGTTGGGGCAGGGCGTGCCGGTCATCATCCACAGTCGGTGCCACGGGCGCAGCAGGTCAGCCAGCACCTTGTACCGGGCCGTCTTGCCGTTGCGATACGCTGCCGCCTCGTCGACGATGATGAGGTTGATGTCCTTTCGCTTGGCCAGCTCGTCGGCGATGATCTTCAGCCCATCGTGGTTGATGATGTAGAAGTTTGCATCAGTGGCCAACAGCTCGAACCGCTTCTCGCGGGTGCCGTGCAGGATGACGCAGGAGCGGTGCATCAGGCAGCTGAAGATTTCGTCGGCCCACACCAACTCAAGTGTGGAGAGTGGGGACACGATGATGCACTTGCCGACGTACCCCTTGTCCATCAGGTAGTCCGCCGCCCAGAGCGCGCTGGCCGTCTTCGCAGTGCCCATGTCGTTGAGGATGAACAGCCGCTGGTACAGCGTGGCGAACTCCGCCGTGGCCATCTGGTGGTCCAGCACCTTCTTGAACCGGGCCGGGCGCGGCCAACGGTACTCGTACCTGATCGGCGACGGGGCCTTGATGCCCATGTTGCGCAGCACCCGGACCACGTCGACGTCGAACTTCACGGCGACATTATGCCCTTCGTAGTCGATGCGCCTCGACCACTTGGGCATGACCTTGCTTACCAGTTCCGGCTGCCGCAGCTTCAGCAGCAGGGACTTGGATTCTTGGTGGACGATCATGCTAACTCCAGAAAACTCCGAAGGATGGCGAAACTCTCGCCGTCAGTCTCTCCCCGGATGACCAGAACAATGGCTCCTGCCTTCTGCATTTCGTCGATGGTGACCTGCTGGCGTAGCGTCAGCTGCCCCTTCTCGGTCTTGGTTTCGATGGCTAGGAACCGGCCCTTTACGCAGCAGATAAAGTCCAGCGACGGCTTCCCCATGCCGTTCTGCACAGGCATGTGGTAGTACGCGCCGTACTCTTTCAGCAGTTTCTTTACCTTCTCTTTCACAGCCCCCTCGGGAGTCATGGGCGCTCTCTCCAAAAATAAGTGCGTGTTGACACTGACTGGTACGGGGTGTACAGTCGCTCCTGTTTCTCTCTCCCTCCTCCACTTCTCCAGTGGACTTGACCCCGGTGCCCTCCCCCGCACCGGGGTTATTTTTTCCTACTTGCCCTTCATGAAGGGCGGCGGCATCCCTGCCTTGGCCCCAGACTTCTTGGCGAACGGGTTGCCCTTCGGCTTGGCAGCGACGGCCTTGCCTTTCGGTCCAGCTGCGACTGCGACCTTACCGGCGGGGCCGGCGGCTTTTGCGAGGAACTGCGGAGGTACTTTTGCCATGTTGATTCCTTTCACTTGACTCGTTTGGGTTCCCAGAATTCACAGCCGGTGACAGGGCACCAGCCGCGACAAAGTCCAGACTTGCGGGGGGTCCACACGTCTGCCTTGAACGCTGCATTGTACTTCGCGAGGTCGCCGACGAACGACTGCCACAGATCGGCCTCTTCGCGACGGTAGAATGTCTCGTAGTCCGACAGCCCCTCCTTCAGCCAGACAAAGCCCGTCTTCACCGACTGAATCTCCGGATGATGGAGGAAGACCATCAGGGCGAACAGCCTGAGCTGCTTGCTGCCTTCCTTGCGCTTGCCGGTCTTCCAGTCGAGCGCATACGCCTTGTCGCCCTTGAGGATGAGCACGTCGATGATGCCACGGCACCACACCTCCTTGTCGAACCAGTCACACGGCTTCAAGTCCTTGCCGATGGCGTACTGTCGCTCGGGTAGGATTACGTCGCGCGGGAGGGCCAGCACCGACTCAAGGTAGGGCATGTAGACCTTGAACGACTCGTCCGGGTCCACCCCCTGCAGGCGCAGGGTAGCCCAGATTTCATCGGCGGCGGGGGTGTCCCCGTTGAACTGCAGGATGCTGGCCTCGAAGAACCTGTGGACCTGATCGCCCCACAGGGCAGCTTCGCCCTGCGAGTCCTGCACGTCCTTGGCCACCCGCTTGTGGTAATACTGCTTCGGGCAGTTCAGGAAGTCGGACATGGCCGAGTGCGACCACGGTAGGGGTTTAGGCATTACTTGTTGCCGCCTTTCTTCATGGAGCCATCCGCGTTGCGCGGGAAGCTCCGGTTGTCCGACGCACTGACCGCACGCAGGTTGCTCGTGTCGGTGGCAGCCCCGCCCTTGGAGAGCGGAACCTTGTGGTCGATGTCCTTGTTGGAGCCGGGCTTAATCATCCCGGCGTTGATCGCCTTCGCGCGTGCCCGGTTACGGGCGGCGCGCTTGGGCTTCTCGCCACGAGCGTCGGAGGTCTTCTTCTCTTGGTCGTAGTTACGGACGTAGTTTGGCGATGACGGCATCTTCGATCTCCATTGGTGCGTAGCCTATGCTGCGCATGTCTGTTTTACTGACCCTATCCTGCACACCTGCCAGTGTGGGGTCAGCCCATAAGGCCCCGACGACCAGCGTTGCCCCACCATCCTCGACGCGTATGACCTCGAAGACGATGTTACCCATGAAGTGCAACGCTATCGCCACGGCTTGCTACTCATCGACGGTGAGCACTTCGTACCCGAACTTCGCCAGAGATGCGGAGGTAACCACGCGCTCGAACGTAATCCCGTGGCTGCCCTCCAGTGACAGGCGCATGCGCACCTTCTCGGGATCGGTTTCCTCGGGGTTCTCGACCTCACGACTCAGGATACG
>Ga0209202_1001165_pt1 | contig 16931 bp, 13 predicted proteins | sample AD_UKC032_MetaG_FD_184416 | JGI IMG/M metagenome (GOLD analysis project Ga0209202, IMG submission 184416) | Active sludge microbial communities of municipal wastewater-treating anaerobic digesters from USA - AD_UKC032_MetaG (SPAdes) (version 2) | ecosystem: Engineered > Bioreactor > Anaerobic >... | reverse complement strand
AATTTCTTTAATGTAGTTTTCTGCAGTTTGTTTCTTTGGTGTTTTCATAATAATTCAAATTTAAGGATTTTGAAAACACTCTCTTAGTTTTTGTCTAAATCAGTACACTTTTTGCTGACGATTTACAATCAAGCTTTGTTTTAAATTTGAAATTAGGTGCTAATACTTGCTCCATTAATAAAGATGCTGTAATTGCTTTTAGCATATCATTAGTAGCTTTTTTTACATCGTCTTGTATTGCTTCGGGTTGTGCAATTAAATTAGTAAATTGAGCATGAACTTTGTTATCACTATCTCTAGTACATCTACCTATAATTTGGATAATTTCGGTTAATGAACCTCTATAACCAACTGTTAAGGCATGTTCACAATAAGGCCAATCAAAACCCTCTTTTGCCATACCTAATGCTATAATCAAATCCATATCATCAACAGAAGAAATGTTTCGTAAATAGTTTACTATTTTATCTCTTTCTCTTGGTGTATCTTCAACTAAATCAGCAATTTTAATAATCTTTTTATCTGTATGTCTTTCAACATAAATAACTCCTGTTTCACTATCTTGTCTTAAAACACGACCTATTGCATCAATAATAAAATCTACTTCATTATGCTTATCTTTTGTACTTTCTCCTGAGTTTACATTTGGAATATGCACAATAGTTTTTAAATCTGTATCTAACACATCAAGTATAGCTTCTGTATATTTTCCTGTATAAAAATGATACCCAATACCAAGTGATTTAAGGTAGTTATAACCGTTTAATTGTTCGTAATAGTTATATGTTACTTTAGTGAATTTTGCTTCGTTCTCAGGTGTTAAAATAGGCACGCTATCACCTCTGAAATATGAACCTGTCATTGCTATAATATGAGCTGTTGACTTATTCATTATTACTTTTAATAGTTCACCTAATCTATTATTTACATCGGCAGAAACGTGGTGAAATTCATCAATAGCTAATAAAGTATCATTTAATTTTGTTTCGTCTAATGTATCACAAGCAAAACGTAATGTAGCATGTGTGCAAATCAAAATCTTCTCGTCGCTATTAATAAAATTATGAAATGCTTGTACTTTGCTGCTGCTACCATCATCACCAGGAGTACAAAGGTTATAATTGTCGTTTGGTACCCAATTTGCAAAGAAACCATCTTTCATTAAATCTGTCTGAGAAAACGAACTACCAATAGAACGTTCCGGCACAGCTACAATCACTTTTTTGATGCCTTGATTTATCATTTTATCTAAAGCCAAAAACATTAATGCACGAGATTTACCTGATGCTGGAGGTGCTTTTAATAATAAATACTTTGCATCACGAGCTTCAAAGGCACGCGATTGCATTTCACGCATTCCCATTGTGTTGGTGCTTGTGCTTTTTCCTGTTTGGTGGTATGATACGTTTACTAAATTTGGCATGTTTGTTATATGTTATTAGTTGACATTCTTTAATAAAATGATTTGTTATTTAATATTTTTAAACATAAAACTAAATAAATAAAAGTATTTTAATCGTTTGAATAACAATGACTTACATTGTTTTATTCATTGTGTTATTTAATATTTTTATTTAATATTTATAAAATTTATTTAATATTTTCTTTTAATACCCATTTAGACTTAATTCTGCTACCAGCATTTTCAATAGTGGTTCTTGCCATTTCTTGCAAAAGATTATGTACTTTCTTTATTTAAAACTCTGATTCTTCTAGATCATTCTTTTCTACAAAAATTGCATTAACAATTTTTAATTGCAATTCTTCATCATAATCATTTTCATAAAGAATTGATGTAATGATTTCTTGCAATAGTAATTTATCTATTTTATTGTCAGCAACATGTACTGCAATATTTTCCATTTCCCGAATAAAACGACCAACTTTATAATCAAAACCATTTGCCTCAAGAAAATAAGCTGTCAAAACAATTGATGTTCTTTTATTTCCATCTTCAAAAGCATGATTTTTATTTATGGAAAAGAAAAGATGACAAACTTTATTTTCAAACTCTGGATAATACAAATCATTCTTAATATGTTGCAAAACACTATCTACTAGACCAATATTAATAATACCCTTTCTACCACCACTATTTTCAATAATAAAGTTTTGTTCTTTGATGGCGTGTTCTGTGTTAAAATAAAAGTAATCCATAACTATCGGTTCTTTAGTCTTTTAAACACATCCATATTTTCTTTTAAACGTTCTTCTAGAGCTTTACTTTTTTCTCCTAAAAACTTATCAAAATCTTCGGTACTTACAGTACTTACATAATCTTTTAATTTTTCGTGAAGTGCATCTCTAAAAACCATATCTCTACTAGCCATTAGACCTATTGCTTTCTTTATTAAAGGTTCATAGATTTTGCCTGTTAGTTTTTCAAATTTTGAAAAAACTTCATGAGCTTCAGATAGTGAAAATTGTTCTTTATTAACTTCAAATTGTTCCTTTAAAAATTCTGCAAACCCATTTTCGTAACTGGATATTAGATCTAAAACCTCAGAATACATAGTGGCACGAACACTTTCCCTTGCTTTTAAATCTAGAACTTTACGATACTCTTTTGCGTTTTCTTTAAAAATGCTTTTATATATTTTATCAGTTAATTGACCGTATTTAAATTTATTATTCACTACATATAAATCTATTGCAGTGGTAAATTCTTTTCTGTAGTTTATTTCTCTTATTGCAGCAGGAACAAATTCTTCTTCTCTTTGATTTATAAATTTAGTTGAACCTCCTAGATTTTTATTCAAAACATCTATAACCACATTTAGAACAAATGACCTTACTTCCTTAGCTTTTTCAGATGTTTGAAGTAGCATACCTACATTTAGTAATGCTTTAAAAGAAAACACACCTAAACTAGCTGCTCTCTTTCCAACTAACTCATTATCATTATCTTGAAGCAACTGACCGACATGAATGTCGGAGAGTTGATTAACTATTACTTTAAAAGCTTTTAACTTTGAACCTGTAAAAACCTCATAACCAGATTGTTTAAGCTCCTCTTCATGCTCATCTAAAATACGTTCGATGGTTCTATTGTCTACTTCATAAAATTTTGAGACTTGATTTAAAGTGTATCTATATTTGTTTTCGAAAACTATACCTACAAAGCCTAATTGTGTATAAATTTCTTTAACAGCAGTATTATTATTTAATACATTTTTACGGTCTATGTGTGAATTTGTTAAGTCTTTCATTGTTTAGTTTTTCTAGTTTTTTTAGCTTTCTTTTCTTCTTGAAATAATGTTCCTTTTTGTTTTTCCTCTGCTATCATTTGTTCGTATAACTTGAAAAGGTATTCTAATCGTTCTTCGTCTGTTTCAAAAGGTTTACTGCGGTAACAACGTTCTACTGCTAAATCATTTAATCTGTGAGCTTCACGCAAACCTTGTGGCATTTTCTCAGGGTCATATAATTGTGCTAATGTTTTTTCGGAATGGTTTTCTCGTTCTTCTAATATTCTAAATACACTTTGCTCTAATTCTTGTTTTTGTGCACTTGAAATATTAGGAAATGGCAAGTTATTATAGCAATAGTTTACAGAATATCTAAAATCATTTCTCATTCTTGAACCCGTTATTGATAACCAAATAACATTCATTCTAGATGATAACAATGCAAATAAATATGATTCTGCATTGTAAATTGCTAACGCTGAATTACTAATTACAGTTCTATCATCAAGAAAACCGATAGGTACATATTTTCTTCTATACGAAGTAGTTATTGGAAAAATAATTGAGCTAGTTTTCTGATGTTTAATTTCGTCAAACTTATAAGGAATATTATATTTAGCTTTAGTAGCTGCTTTTTTACTATTTTTTCTAAACATCATACAATTATCTATACGCTCCTTAATTTCAGGAATATTGTAAGCTAACGCTTTTTTTTCATCATTAACCCAAATACAAAATCTACTATTGCCATTAATAAAATCATCAGCTCCAGAGTATTGTTTAAAAAATTCAGCAGCATTACTATTATTTCCTACAATAGTATTTTTTTCGGTTTCATTTAGAATTAAGAAACCACCATCCGTTGGCTTACTTCCACTAACCATTTCTGATAAATTAGATAAAGGAACTCTTCTAGGAAAAATAATTATAGACTCACCACTTATTAAATATGGACTAATATTAGAAACAACCTGTTTTAAATTGTCTTTTATAATAATTTTAGATTTACAATGAAAATTATTAGCAACGCCAATAATAATAACCGTTACTCCTGCTTTATCCTTTGCATTATTAGTCCAAGTAAACGAGTTATACGCGAAATTTATTGATTGATTATTATTTAATATTAGAGGCCATAACATTGACACTTGTTCTCCTTGACAAATCGAATTTGTTGAGACATACGCAAAAATCGCATTTATACCTTTTATGTAAATTGAAGCTTTATAAAACCAACATGAAATATAATCTAATTTCTTATAATTTTTTTCATTTGAAAAGACAAAATCCATATCTTCTTTTTGTCCATTACTTAAAAGACTACTTCCAAGATAAGGAGGATTGCCTAAAATGTATATTTCGTCATTTTCTTTTTTAGGACAAACTTTTTCCCAATCTATTCTAGTAGCATTACCGTGAACTATATTACCACCAGCTTGTAATGGTAATGTTGGTGTGCTTTCTCCTAACACTTCTTTAAACTTTTGGTTCATTTGGTGTTGTGCTAGCCATAAAGAAAGTATTGCAATTTCATGAGCGAAATCGTCTAGCTCTATACCAAAGAATTGTGCTAACTCTATACGTGAAAATAACGAATGTTGGTATTGAGCTGCTAAAGTTAATTGAGCTTTTGGAATTAGTTCTAATTGATAAGGTTCAAAACCTGTAGCTGCTTTTTGTAATTCTTGTAATTGAACAAGGATTTTGATTTCTAGAAAACGTATTTCTTTATAAGCAATAATTAGAAAGTTACCGCTACCACACGCAGGATCAAATATTTTAATTTTGCTTAAACGTTCTAATAGCTTGTTTAGTCTTTTAGGTTCGTATTTTCCGTTTTCAAATTCTTCGTTTAATTCATTTAAAAACAAAGGTTCAATTACTTTCATAATGTTAGGAACACTAGTGTAGTGCATCCCCAAACCACCACGATGCTCAGGCGTAATAACAGCCTGTATCATTGAACCAAAAATATCAGGGTTAATAGCTGACCAATCTAATTCGCCTGCATCAATAACAGCTTGACGAGAACGACGTGTAAAAGTTGGTGTTTTATGTTGATGTTCAAATAAACCGCCATTTACATAAGGAAATTCATTGAGATATGCCGGAAGGTCTTTTCTGTTTCTGTTGTGAGTATTTAAAACATCGAATAGTTTTTCAAGGTAATTGCTTAAATCACTACCATCGGTTTGTGTGTGTGAACTGATTGCATTTGTAAACTGACCTTTCTTAAAAATATTGGTATCTTCTGCAAAAAAGCAAAATAACAATCTAGATAAAAACACATTTAAACCATGAATGAACTCATCTGAATTATCAGGATTGTCTTTTTTTATTTCATCAAAAAGCTTTGCCATTTTTTCGGCTGCTTTTACATCGGCAGGGTTTTCATTTTTATGAGTGGCTTTTTCCATACCCGCCCACGGCAAAAAGAAATCGAAATGATTTGGTAAAACGTCTAATTCAATATCAAGCGTATCACTTGTTTTTGTATCAACCGCCAACAACGTCTTATAATCAGTTACGATTATGAAACGTTGTTCTTGTTTAGTTTCTTCTTTGCATTTGGTTATAGCAACATGTAAATCTTCATTTTCAATTGGCTTGAATAATACCTTTTTTTTCCAAGATACTTCGCCTTGCACTTTAGAAAGATTTAAGTTTCCATTTTGAAGCCTTGTTATTGATGCTTTAGGTAAACCATAAGCCAACAACAAATCGAAAATGAACGTGTCTTTACTAAATTTTTTAATTAGGTTTTGAAGATTATTTTCAATTTGTGCTATATTCATCTTATTGAATTTCTTTGTAAAAACTCAAAAATAAGACATTATAATTATTGTTTAACTATATAATTAATTTTAGTTGATTTTTCTGTAATTTCCGTATTCTGGTTGTTCTAAAAATTTACCCAAACACGATTTAAGAAAATTACCCACTGAACGTTCACCAATATCAAACTTTTTACCGATTTCAATTGCCTCTTTTCTTTGGAATTTATTAGGTAACGCATCGAAAAACTTCTTTTTGTTTTCTCCTGATTTGAATGGTCCTTGTTCACCTTGCTTTGGTAGATTAGTAAACATTATAACACTGTGTTGAATGTAGGTTTTTGTTAATGTTAAAGCGGTTTCAAAGTCAATATCTAAACAATATACTTCTTTATGATACTCATTTGTTACAAACTTTCTAATAGCTGTGAAAATCATGCAGAAACGGTATAAAATCAATCCTAAACGCTTAACTATACTTAAAGCATCTTCACTAACAAACGTGTTTATCTGTTCTAAAAACGAGCTGAAAATAGGGTTAAATCTTTCCCATTGTTCCTCTGTTAAATGTAAAATCATTTCGTCTCTTTCGTAAAACTCTACCAACTTTAAAACTAGTTTTGATTGTGTTGTGAAATAGTCTGTTAAGTTTACAGGATTTCCTTTTGGTGATGGGTCTAACCATATTGCATCTGTTTTAAAAACATAGAATATAAATCGACTAAACAAACCATCTTCTGCTGATGCAATGATATTAAATACTTGTTTTGGAGTTCCTGACAAAGCTACTGCCAATTGCGGATTGTTTACTTCAATATATTCGCCGTCAGTTTTAATACTTTTTGATATCTTTTCGTGATGAAATGATTTTCTCAACATATCTGAATAAGCACCCCATTCGTTTTTAAAGGTTTGACCTAATGTATCTGCTTCTGTTTCACAAATAATACCTTTGCCCTCGTTCCAGTCTAAGTGCTGAATTATTTTTGCGTTACTTGTGTTTGCAGGAATATAAACTACTTTGAATTTTGGAGCTTGTGGCATTTCTTGACCATCCTCTAACTTTCCTTTTCCTCTTAGCATTTTATAGGCTGCTAAACTTTCTTCATAACGCTTTTTATCTTCTAACGAAATAGCTAATGTCTTATCGTGGTATTTGTCAGCTAATGCCTTAGCAAATTTTAATGCTCCTTTACCCGAAGCTGCCGGAGCTAGAATAAACGAAAACAAGCTTGGATAAATAACACTACCGCTATATAAACCTGACACATTAGGTAAACAACCTGAAAGAATAGCTAATGCTCCCGTAAGGTAAACATCTCTTTCCCTCTCTTGTGTAAATGCTTGACAACTTTCAAATAAAATAGGAGGTAAATTATCATAAACCGATTGCGGAATTATAGGTGTTGCTTTTAGACAATCTTCATAATCATCAAAACTATTTTCTGTATTTAATTCATTTATTGATAAAGAGCTTTGCATGTTTGCAAACTTTGCAAACTTTGCAAAGTCTGCCGATTGATGTTTGTAGGCACTTTTTACGGTTGATTCAATTTCCTTTGTCTGTAAATCGAAATTGCTTAGACAAAAGTTTAGAGTGTCTTCTTGATAAATCCCAAAACGGTTAGCATTTGAGGCAAACAAATGAATGAAGTTGTTTCTGTTTCCTTCGAAGTATTGTTCTTTTTGTTCTGTAAACTTTAGACATTTATCCAATAAAGCATCTGTATTTGATGATTGATTGATTGTTGGTTTACTTGGTTCAGCAGTTTTTATTTCAAATACAGGATTGAAAATTTCACTGTTATTGTTTACATAAACATCTTCGTCATACGATATAAAACAAAGTCTGGTGATGTCTTTGCATTTTTTGTCGTAGGTGATTCCGGTGATTGATTTGTAATATTCGGCTACTTGTATGTATGTTTCATCATGGCCATCCGCATCACAATTTACCCTGACAATTACTTTGATACCATTACCACTAGGACTAATAAACGATACATGAGTGTAATTACAAATTTTAATAATCGTTAGTATTTCTATTAATTCTTGATGATCTAACTTATCAAAATCCAAACAAATCATTTTGGAATAAGAAGTGATGTTTTCTTTTGTTCTTGCTGTTCCGAATGTTCCGCTTGTTGTAAAACCAATTAATGTACTTTTGATTTCATCCGCTGTTTTTAAATCTTCACTATGAACTGCATATCGAATGGCGTTAATATCTTCTTTGTAATCACCATTTTTTATACATTCAATAACCTCTGTTATCTCAATATCTGAGCTAACTTTTTTAAATTCTTTATAAATTGATACCATCAGTTTGCTTTTAAATTTATTTGGTTCTTGGCTTGTAATTTTCTTTCATCATTTTTTGAACATCCGCAAGGCAATAGTAGATTTTTGAACCTATCATTGTGTGTCCTATTATGCCAGAGTCTCTCCAATGTTGGGCTGTTCGTCTGCTTACTTTGAATAGTTGTAAAAATTCATTGTTATCAATGTATACGTCCTCAGCATCAAAACCACTTCGGGTTTTAATTATTGACGAAATTTCATCCACTTTATCTAAAAGCTGTTGGATTTGTTTTGCTGTTTTTTCGTAGTATTCCATCGCTTATTTTTTTAGTAAGGTTAGACATTCGAGTAATTCGCTTTTTTTGTAGTACCGTCTTGCACCAATGCCGTAGGCTTTGACTTTTCCCTGGTTCGTCCATGCCCAAAGAGTCGAGCTATCCACTTTGAGGAACTGGCACGTTTCATCCCTAGTCATTAGGGCTTCGTTGTCGGATTGTGTTTGAATTTGTTTTTGCAGTTCGAAAATACCATTGCGAACTGAAGTACCTATTAGTTGTTGAAGTTGGTCAACTGTTAGGTTTTCAAGTAAAATTGATTTTGTTTGCATTTCCTGTATTTTTTAAAGTTATACAGGGCAAATGAAACGAGGTATTTTAAGAGGTATTTTACAGGTATATACCTTGTAATACCTGAGGTATTAATTATTTTTTAAATAATTTACAATTCTTTCATCATTGTTTGATAATTCTATTATTATGTTTTTCCAATCTTTACCAAATGAATTATTAAAACTTTTTAAGTTTTTAATATCTACACTCATTCTTGTGAACTCACGATAGAAACCTTGACCAGATTTTCCGGATTTATTTTTACCAATATTCTCAATTTCTTTTCTAACAAATGACCCTTCTAAAGTAGTCGGAGGTTTTTTGTTTTGCGACAAAAGTTCAAGCCAATAAAGTAATGCATACCATTTTTCTGCCATTTTTGATTCTTTATCTTTACTAATACCTATTGAGCTATTTTTTGAATCAACATTATTTGAAACTGCATTATTATCAATAAAAATCTCTTTTAAATTATTTACTATATAGCCTAAGTGTTTAATCTGCTCAAAACCTTCTACTTGGTTTTCAAAAAAATCATCGTGGTAATTGATCATTAAATTATTTAGGTGGACTAATTTAATAGTATCTTCTTTGTATTCAGTTGGTAAGCCCCACACATTATATATTGTTTTATGACTTCCAAAATCACGCACATAAAAATTAAATCTTTCATAATCTCCTTTATACATATAAACATATTCAAGCGAATTTTCTAATACATTTAAAGCTTTTGATATATCTTCATCTTTTACTTTAAACATAAATTCATTTCTCATTAAATTATAAGTGCCATTTATTTCATTTATTAATAATTCTTTGGTTTCTAAAGTTGTGTTTTTATTTATAAAATCAATCACATCTATTAAGGCTACTTTTTCAAAAAGAATTTTGGTCAATACTTTTTTACCTCTTTTAGAAGCGTTTAGTATAAAGGGGTTATTGATTTTAGTGGCTGTATTTTTTTCTTTTTTATCAAGTTGTATTTTGTTGTTTTTCTTCTCGTTTTTATAAGTTTCAATGATTTCAACATCATCGTTTTTAAAATGAACTACATAACCCATTCTTTCAATTTTGGTTTTAAAAATGAGCAATTCAGTTTTTATTAGCTCTTTACTTATCTCATAATATTCATTTTCTAAACTAACACTTTTAGCTGCTCTTTGGTTTGCATACGCAATAAAATCAGGATTTTCTAAAAGATTTGCTTTTGAAGGGTCGTCTTTATATCTTATTTCATTCTCTTTATGAATTTCATTAAAGAAATAATTCTTGTCTTTAGGCGTGTGGTTATCTAAAAATAGCTTTGCTGAAAATAATTCGAGAATCCCGTTTCTTAGAAACAATATTTCATTGTTAGTGAAATCCTTTTCTAGAAAAAGAAGTAATAATGTTTCATACTGCTTATTAAAATCAATACAATTTAAACTCTTAAAATTTTTCGAAATGAATCCTAAACCATTTGCGTAATTAATGTTTTTGACATTAAATTGGCCACTGTATATTTTACTGTAACTAGACATACGACTAAAAATAATTTGTTAATTCCATTGCTATATCTTTATTGCTTTTGCCAATGTAGGTCAAGAACATTGCTTCAGTTGTATGCCCTGTAACGTACATTAAAAAAGAGGTTGGTATTTTTCCGTAATTATTACTTGCAAAAGACCTTCTCCCAATATGTGAAGATACTAATTCCCACTTTTCATATTCTTTTTCAACTTTGTTTTTTGTTTCAGGATCAAATTTAACACCATGTGTAGGTTTTTTGATTTCTGCTAACTTACAAACTATTTTAATGTTATCATTGTATTTTTGGTCTGATATTTTTCTTGGAAATTCTCCACCATACTTATTCACTATTTCAATGATTTTATGGTGTAAAGGTATTGTCATGATTTTTCCGGTTTTCACTTGAGTAAATTCAATCAAGGGTTTTAGAACACCACTTTTGTTTTTCTCATATCGAATCATAGATTTATCAAATCGTAAAAAATCAGAAATCCTTTGTCCGCAATAACAACTTATTAAAAGCCAATCTCGGTCATTTTCTAATCCTTCGGTAAGCTTTTCAGATTCTATATTTTCAATTTGCTGTATTTCGGTTTCATTTAGATAAATGTTGTCCACTTTGATATATTTGGCTTTAACACCGTCAAGTTGGAAATGAGTTTCTACACCATTTGCTTTTGCATGGTTGCAAATTGTTTTGATGAACCTTACAGCACGTGCAATTGTATTCAAAGCATAGCCTTGACTAATGCAATAGTTTTCAAAATCATTCTTGAAATGCAAATTGATGTTTTTGATATACAGGGTTAATTTTCTGTCTGCTTCATAACGAAGTAAGAGCTGCTTAATGACACCACATTTTTTTAAGGTACTTTCTTTAACTTCTCGTTTTTTATATTCTGTATACTTGTCTAAATAGTCAATTAGCTTTTCTGGCAGTTTCTCTTCTTGTTGAGGTGGGTTTATGAAGTCGTTTAGCCAATTCAAATCAATGGCTACTACACCCTTACTTTTATTGTATTCTTTGAGTAGGTTATTTTTTATTTCTTGCAAGTCTGTGTCCAGGTTTGCATAGTCAATATTTTTTAAAGCTTTCTTTGAAGGTCTTTGTTCTTTACTATCCCATAACTCAGGGTCAATATGATAATTGGTTTTAGCTTTAACATCTGTATTTCTACCATCACGGAGACGAATGTAAATTACTGCTGGATTGTTTTTGCTTTGCAAAAGGAGCTTAATTGAAGCCATAATTTTGTCATTTTGAATACATAAATATACAAAATCTAGTCCACATTTAGCCCACATTTACTAAAAAACATACAATAAAACACAAACATATTCAAACATAAATGTTTGATAAGTCTTTGTTAAGTATTGATTTTATTGGATTTATGAGTGGTATTTGAGGTTTTTGAGGTTTTGGGGTTTTGGAATATTTAAGCCCCATCTTCTCCACTTTTAAAAACCGTAATTGTCAATATAATTGATAGTTACGGTTTTTTATTATTAATGAATCCTGAACCAGTATTGTTTTGTAAAATTTGAGATAAACGATTTAATTCTACGCATCCGGTAAAGGGTCTCCCACTTTGATATCACAGCGGTGATGCGGTTGTCCATGAGCCGGGTTGTTCTTTGGCTTAGGTGTGTTGGCATCAGCCGTGGCAGTAGGAGCCGGTTTCGGTTGTGGAGTTGGTGTCGGAGTCGCATTCATCGTAGGAGCAGGAGTAGGTGCCGGTTGTGTGCTCTGTACCGTTTTAAAGAATGATTTTGGAGCCTCCGCCTGGGTTGGAGCCGCGGAAGCAGGTGCTGGTCCGGATCCGTCTAAAGGAGCACCAACAGCAATATCACAACGGTGAAAAGGTTGTCCGTGAGCCGGGTTTAATTTTGGAGCTTCTCCCGTAGTAGCCTCAGTAGCAGTGGCAGCGGGTGTCTCAGGGGTCGTGGCTTCAGCAGCAGCAGCCGGAACAGAAACTTCTGTTGGCACAGCCGGTGTTTCAGCAGGAGCTTCTTCCGAATTTTTACAGGAACTTAAATAGAAAGTACTTCCTGCCAGTAGAACTAAAAAAGAGGTTGATTTCATAGCGTTGATTAATTTCTATTTTCAAATATAATAATAAAAAACAAAGAGGTGCTTTATTTTAACAAGTTGCCCTAAAAATAAGCCCGCAACTGCACATTGCCCGTGTGAATTGTATCACTGGTTTCACTCTTTCTACCCTGATAATTTACATTGACGTCTAAAAAACGGGTCAAATTCTTTTGAATCAACAACCGCCAAGTTTGGTTTCTTCCGGGTTGCAATCCTTCCAACATTTGAAAACCCACAGCCGATAATTCATCCCCCACATAATCATTGGCGTAAAAAGAGACTTCTCCATTCAGCGTAAATTGTTTTTCACCGGCATAGGTAAAAGAAGTACCAAACCGATTTTGTTGTAAGGTTTCCAATTCTCCCATCTGATTTTCTTTGTTTTGGTAGTCATAAAACAAATCCAAACTGGCATTTTTAGTGAATAAATAGCTCACGCGGGGAGCAAACTGATAACCCAAAATCTCAAAATCACGGTTGAGGTAGTTTTCTGATTCCGACTGGGAATTAATCGTTTTGGCGTTGACTAAAAACAGCCAACTCTTTTGTAACAAATGGGTATATTGCAACTGATGGGATTGATTAATCGTCTTTTGAAAACCCACCGAAAGCAGGTTCTGCGACTTACTTTTCACAAAGGTATAGGTGACAGAATGGTTTTGTTTCCCCCGATTATAGGACAAATTGTTCATGAAACTGTTGTTCAGCCCCAATAAATCAGTTTCATCCTGCTGAAAAGGATTCAAATTGAATTCCCCCGAAGCACGGTCCGTTTTCCGATCTACTAAAAACGAAGTCTGGTTATAAAAATAAGAAAGTAACTTTTTAAACCCCGTTTGGTTTTGCCATTGCAAAGGGTTCAAGGTTAAGGCTTGTGAAAATTTAATTTGATGCGTATTCACAAACACCTGATTGGGCAAATACACCCGCACATATTTTGCCTGATCGGGAAAAGGAGCTACTTCAAACTCGGCTAGCTCCTGAATACCGTTATTGTTATAATCATTCCAAGTATACACGCCTTGTCCAGGGTCTACTTCTATATAGGTAAACTCCTGTTGGGCTAACGTTCCCGAAGAAGTTTCATAAACAGTAGTCAATTGAAGCAATTGGTTAAAAAACCGGTCGTTATACAAGATGCGGGAATTTAATGACGGCGAATCATCCAGGGTTTCATCCTCAAACTGTAAATTGCGGTAGTTGACAAAAACGGATAAATCACTCTTCGCTGTTTGCAACAAACGGGAGTTTAAATAGTAGGAATGGGAACGGTTCACCCGTTGGACAAAGCCATTTTGCAAACTGTCATTCACCCGATGCAAATAACCCACTTCCACAAATACTTTTGTTGAATCACCCCGTCCAATGAAACCGCCAAACTCAGAAAACCGTTGACTAAGGGCAGAAAGTGATTGGGTAGCCTTAATTTTTTCTTCATTGTCTTCCGTCCGAAAACTTCCGCCTGCCCAATTTTTGTTCCAATGGTATTTCACCCGACTATCACTGCGTGCAAACGAAGTGGTGGAATAGGTGCCGTCACTTTTCAAGAAACTGCTGTTGTTTTGAAAGAGCCATTTTTTATAGGAATACCGAGCGTCAAACACATGCCGTGACCCCGAATAACTATCGGAGAAATCCAGCTTTTCAAATTGATACTTGGCAAAGCCGTTTTCAGGAGCATTAAAATGTAATCCTGAAACCAACAAACTTTGATTGCCCGTGGTACTGGTCAAGTTCCAATCACGGTCAAATTCAATGGTAAAAAGCCGTTCGATGGTTCGAAACTCCTGTTGGATAAATTGGTAATTGGCAAAAGCATCCAAGGTCCATTGCTTTGTAAACAAACGTTGTTTGCCGTTAAACCTACCCGCAACACCTTGATTATTGGCATCATCGATACCCGAATACAAATTCAGGTCATTGTTGCTCAACCCTAACTCAAAATCGACCATGGTTTTTTCGGAAGGATTGTATTTTCCCATCACGGTGGCAATCTGAATCTTAACCGGAGCTATTAATCGAATAATCGGCTCATAATTTCCTTGGGGTACGCCGGCAATAGATTCCACATAGGCATAAATCCGTCCCACGGCTTGATTGTTCGCCAAGATATAATTCCCTTGATTATTCCCAACGAGTGAAAAGCGTACATTGTATAATTCTTCTAACGGATCAGTAGAAAATTGATAAGCCTCCACCCCGGAAATAAGTACTTTTCGATACAATATTTTATTCTCAGAATAGCTGTCTAAATAGGCCGATGGAGCAACCATTTTAGATTGATCGTCTCCGGCTTCCTTTAAGATTTCCACTTGTTCTGTAGAAAGATTTTGTTGTAAAGGTTGGTTCTTTACGTCATTTTCAGAATACAGAAACCCACCGATACTCCATTTTTCACGCTCATGAAGTACTCCGCCGTAAGCAATAAAACGAGTAAAATTGCGGTCGGAAAATTGGTATTCAATCGAAATCCGCATTTCAGACGTAATAGGAAAAAGGGAGGTAAAGGTTACTTCTCCGGCATTGTAATCAATCGTATACTGATTGTTTTCACCGCGTTGCAACAAAAGGCCATTCACAAAAACACGTTCTGAACCGGAAATAACCAACACGTACGATTCGCCGTTATTGCCTTTTAATTTATAGGGTCCCTGATTGCCTTCCAAACCCGTAAAGGCACTTTTGGCATATTGCCCCCGAACCAACGCCCCGGAAGCAAATACGGAAGTTTTATTTCCTTCATTGCCAAAATGGAATTGTGTTGAGATACCTTGCACTTTCTTGTTGAAATTCAGAAACCTTGATTGCCTGTTTTCTAAGAATAAATCACCGGCACGAATGTTCCATTTATCAGAAAATAATTCGATAAAAATCTGGTCAAATTCATCCAGTTTTTGCGAATAACCACCTTCTTGCAACGGAATGTTGCTGTCTTGTATAGAAGCCCGTAAACCCACTTTATCAGATAATTTTCCCGAGATTTGAAGGTCTAAATTAGAATTAACCACAGCATTTTGATTACTCCCGATGGTCACCCCACGGGTGATGCTTCCGGAAGTGGTGAGCCCGTCAAAAGGTTTGAAATTGTTGATGCGATCATTGGAAAGCGAATACAATTGACCGTTTCCCCTGGCATTAGGAACCACTTTGCTGTCGTCGTAAATACTATAGGTTTTGGTCAAATAGTCGGGGAATGTTAAGTAACGGACCGTTAAGGTATCTTGCGATTGAAAGTTGTTTTTAAAAAGTAAGGTTCCTTTTTGAAAATCCACCTCATAAAAAGAGGTGTCAATCGGGCTGTCATTGGTTGCTAAGATTTTAAAAAAAGCTTTATTAATGCTCACTTTCTCCAGAGCAATCGTGTCTTTAGAAACGGTAACTTTCTTTTTTTTATAAGGAGTTTCTATTTCCTGAGCCCAAAGCCCGGAAAAAAACAGTAGAAAACCCAGTAAAACCGTTTTTTTAAACATAAATACTATAACTCTAAAAGCTCAAAAGTAGTATTTATATGTGAAAGAATCAGGGATTATTTGAGTCGCAATGGAATCAGGAAAGGGAAATGAAAGTAAATAAACAGGGAATTATAAAATTCGGGAAGACCAATCTTTAGGCGAGCGTGAGGTATGAAAAACACCAATGACTGTTATTAAATCATTTTTAATAATATAATGAATGCCATAGGGAAAGCGGTTTATAAATCGAACGTAGACATGTTTATATTTTTTTTGAAAAGCTAGAGGTGTTCTCGAAATTTCCTGAATACCAACTTCTAAACAAAGTTCAAAGTCGAAGGAAAGTCCTTGCCGTTGATGCTCATACCATAAAGCCGCATCTTCAATATCTAAAAAGGCTTCTTTTGTAAATCGAATAAAGGTCATTTTCTACTCTTTTCCAGATTAGCTTTTATCTCTTCCCAACTGTAAATCTCGGTTTTTCCTTCTTCTACCAAGTTAAGTCGATGATCTAATTCCTTCTTAATTTCCTCAGTAATCGATATGTCTTTTTTAGAAATACTATCCCATAATTGCTCAGCTAAAACAATTTTTTCAGCGGTACTGAATTTTGATATATCTTTAATTTTCATGTTTTTTATATAAAAATAATAAAAAATCTTTTTCGTATCACTTTAAAGTCTTAAACATCAAACAAAACTCATTCCTTAGTGACCACTTGCATCGTCTCTCGACTAATTTGTTTCACTAGAACCGTTTTGTTTTGCTCTACCATTTGTGCGGCTTTTTCAGTAAAATGACGAATGGTATAGAGCGATACATTTTCATTATACGACACTTTAAATTTTTTGGAAAGTATAGTTTTTAACTCAGGGAAATGACCAAATTTATCTTCTATACAAACAGAAAAACTAATAGCGGTATTCTGAATCAAACTGACTTTAATTTTATAGTGATGAAACAAGGCAAAAATCTCGCTGATGTTTTCCTCCATGATAAACGAAAAA
>Ga0209202_1001162_pt1 | contig 16946 bp, 25 predicted proteins | sample AD_UKC032_MetaG_FD_184416 | JGI IMG/M metagenome (GOLD analysis project Ga0209202, IMG submission 184416) | Active sludge microbial communities of municipal wastewater-treating anaerobic digesters from USA - AD_UKC032_MetaG (SPAdes) (version 2) | ecosystem: Engineered > Bioreactor > Anaerobic >... | reverse complement strand
TGGTTATCTTTACCCATAAGCCCTCTTGACTACTCGACATCTCCGGCAGATCTGCTTTTCCTTCTTTTCGTCGAGCCAGGTCCATTCATGGGGGCATTGGCTGTTCGCTCCGAACTCGTCTTTGATCATAAATTTAACTCCTAATACCGGAGATGGGCCAGCCGACATCCGGGTACAAGATCCTGAGCGTCATACCGTCTATCTCTTTCGTTACCTGGCCGTCTTCGGTGACGACCTTCTGGCCGTTGGCTTTGATTACTTTCCTGGCCCAATCCCAGGCCGAAGCCGGGGTGCTGGCCTCAAAAAATCTTGTGCTCAAGTCAATCCTTCCTTAGTTCTTCTTTCCTGAAGGGTATTCCTTTCGGCCTACGACGAGCTTGCCGTGGTTCCAGGGCACCCAGTCTGAGAGGTGGGGAGGCTGGCTGTTGATCCTGGGAACCGCACTCCGGTTCTCGTACCGGATATCGCCCTTTAAGTCACAGATAGCTCCAACGATGTCTTCTTCGGGCTCATGGCTGATAACCATCCTCATTATCCGGTCCAGCCTGTCTAGTAGCTTAGGTTCAAACATTAAATTTCCTCTTGATCTCTTCTGGCATCCAGCCGAAGTTCTGTGCGGCCGCTGCAACGAAGTCTACCATCATCCAGAACCCATTTGGACCGGCTACAGAGCTGAGGCGGGTTGCCCGGCAACTTCCGAAGACCGCTTCGCCGGCTGTGAGGTAAAATTTAATTGCCCTACCTGAGTCGTCGGTTAGCCTTGGTGGCCCTGAGGTAAACTTGATCTTTCCCCAGATCCTGTAATCGCCTGGGACGTAGAACGGCAGAGGGGTTAGTTCGCTATACAACCTTTCCCGTTCGATCTTGTCATAGGCCCAGGCTTCTTGGGCAGGATAAGCTATGTCGTCGACCAAAACGTAGATCTCGGTGTCTTCGGCCTTCCAGTGGCCTTTGTGGTCGTGGTCTGGCTCTTCTGGTAGGGGTGGCTTTGGCGGGTTCAGGATATTTATTACCGCCTCAATGTCTGCCGCTTCTATCCTGTCGCCGCCCTCGGCCCAAGCCTTCAGGCTTTCAAGATCGGCTAAAGCCTTCTTTACGTCCGGTTCCATAAGATCACCCATAGGCCCTCTTGACCAGTCCACATCGTCGGCAGATCTGCTTTTCCTTCTTCCAGTCTAGCCAGGCCCAGTCGTGAGGACAGATGCTATTCGCCCCGAAGTCGTCTTTGATCGTGCCGCACTTCCGGCAGACCAAGGGGTTCCTCATGCCTGCTACCCAGTCGCCAGGGCCGGGCCGCTCCCAGTCGTGGTCGCATTCAATCTGGCTAAACTCTTCGGGTGTTAAACGATTCAATCTAGTACCTCCCTTTATTTTTCATTGTGTTACGAATTTCGTGTTCAAGTTCACTGTCAATTGGTAATGCACTAATTAACCGTTTAACCGAATTAAAGAAAGCTTCTTGTTTCCTTATTTCCGTTTCGCTTGGTTTTTCAAATGACGGTGGGCGGTTGCGAAGAGTCTGTACTGGATATACCTCCAAGTGTGTCGAAGCTAAATCCAACAGGTGTATCAGAACCTCATCAGTTACTATCTTTCCAACATTCTCTTTTTTGGGATGGGAAACTAAAATCAGCATAGCGTCTTGAATTCCTTCGTACCATTTTGCTAATTTCTTCCGAGCTTGGAAATGAGTTAATTTCTTGCTACGGTCTTGGTCCGGGTAAAGTAATCTCTCCCTTTCTTTAGAATTTAGCATTATCTTAATACCTCCTCCTGCTTCTTCCTGTGCTGATAAACCTTGCTATGCCTATCTGTTCTTCATCGCAAGAATGCAAGCCGCCGAAGGTGCGTTGCATGTACTCTATAGCTTGGGAAGTCTGGTCTACCTGATCGTCGTTCCGGGCTCCGGGGAAGTTGACCATCTCCGAGATGTATTCGTTAGTCCAGGGAGCGTTCTTGATCCAGACGTTTTTCGCCAGGAAGTAGGGCGTGACGGCTGCCGCTCTGGCCTCTTTGTTTATCGTCTTGGGAACTAGGACTATGCCGCCGATCTCGGTGTGGAGGAGGTCTTGGATTGCTTCGCCGTTTGCCGCCTTCTCGACTACCTTGGCGGAGATGCCGGGGTAGGCTATGAGTATGCGCCGGATCTCCTCGACTGTCTCCGTGAAGCTCAGCTTGGCGTGAAGCTCGTAGTCCAGGTACATGTTCGGCTTCTTCCAGCCCCAGACGCCTATCGCTACGTAGTCCCTAGTCTCACCTTTGCCGAAGGTGGCATCGACCGACATGATCCAGGAGTCGGGATTGACCGGGGTCTTGTCATAGAACTGGAACCAGTCTCGCTGGAACATCGCACCGGCTTTGGGACTTGGTCTCTGTTGCATCTGAGCAGCATAGACATACTCCCTGGTTTTGTACTCTTCGACCTGAGCCCATCCTTCGCGCTCAGGCCAGAGAAGCTCTCCTTCCTTCCGAGAGTGGATTAGCTTATGCCCAGGAAGAGGTGAGTAGAGATCCTCATCCTGCTCGGCCACAAGAGGTAGCCTAAGAAGAGTCCAGCCGTTTTTCTGGAGTACATGGCCCGTCAGGTCAGTTACGTCTACCCCCGTGAGGGCCCCGGTCATATCATGCTGGTGAAGACGCTGCTGGATGCCCACGATGGTTCCGTTGATCTTGTCGTTCAGCCTGCTCTGGAAAGTGTCATAGTACCATTCGTTCGCCCTTTCTCTCTCGACCTCTGAGAGGGCTCGCTTGGGGTCCGTAGGATCATCGATTATAAGCCGATTTCCACCACGGCCAGTCGTTCCCCCTTCAACCGATGTGGCTAACATCTCGCCCCAATAAGTATTAGCGAAGTCTGCCTGGGTGTTTTGGTCTACCCTCAGAGCCATTGGCCATCGGGATTGATACCAAAGAGAGGTAATGAGGTCCCGACGCTTTCTGGAATGGGCGGTGGATAAGCTGTAGCCATAACTGGCGAATACCCATGTCTGATGAGGATTTAGTGCAGCCCATTCCCAACAAGACCAGAGTATTGAGACAAGAACGCTTTTCATATACCGAGGAGGAATGTTGATCCAGAGTCTCTTGATTAGTCCTAGGCTCACCGCCATAAGGTACTCACAGATCAGGACTATGTGCCAGTTATCGATGTACGGAACTCCAGGCTCGATGATCGGCCAGGCTTGCTTGACAAAATCGTGGAGGTGCTGCTCGGCTTTAGTCTTCAGCCGGGAGTCCATGTCGGATATCAGCCGGGCTTTAGCTGAGTGCATTGTCCCTCGGACCTCTTGGCTCAAGTCAGCCACTCGCCGGGCCACGGCCGGAGATATTTCAGTCATTTCTATCTTTCAATTTTTTACTTTAATTTCTTCACGCCTTCGGAGGGTTTGCAGAATCCGGAAAGACCTGGGAGTATGATTTTAACTTATCGCTTAAAATCGCCCCACTTTCCTGGGACCGGATCTGCTGCATAGCCTCGCCGAGGGTCGTCTTCTGGCACTCTAGCTCTGGGACTCTTGTGTCAGTATCGTAGCCTAAGAGCTTATACTGCTCTCGGATTCTCCGGTCTAGCTCCTCCGGGGATTGCTGGATTATCTCTATCGGTGAGCCCATAGGCCCGGAGATGGTCGTGTTCCGGTCAGGTATTCCCAAGGCTACGCAGCCGGCCTTCTGGAGCTTCTCAAGAGTCCGGGAGATTGCTTCAAGCATCGCTATTGTAGCCTTGTCCAGCGGAGCGCGGCGCTTGATTCTTACCGTCTTGCCGTCCTTCGTGACCTCATCGTAGGGGTTGGCCTTCCAATCGGCGAAGTCATCCAGCATCGCTTGAAGGTGGTCGGCTAGGTGGAATATCCCGCCTTTAGTGATTTTGAAGCAGTTCTCGTGGAAGTCTAGCTCCTCCTTAGCTCGCTTCTCTAATCGGAGCTGGCGGGCTTTCTCTTCGAGGTCATGTTGGAAGGTCGCTCGTTTGTCTCGCCAGTGTTCCGCTGCTGCGTGAGTCCTTACTGTACCTGGTCTTACGTTAAACTTCTTGGATACCTCTTCGAGCGTTGGATAGACTCTTTCGCCAGATTGCGATATCTCGCCTTCGATATAGAGACTGGATACTTCGTTCCAGTTGATTTTAGTCATGGTTTACCTCTTAGACAACAATCTTGAGAATAGGGCTTATTTCGGGCCGATATACTCGTAGATAATGTTGCCTTCTGTATCTTTGCCTTTAGGTCTGAGTAATTTGCCGTACATCTTCATGGGACTTGAGCCGCTTTCGGGTTTATTCCAGCTTATTCTGAACCAATCTGCCATAGAGGCATAGTTCATGATAGCTCTCTTCCGGTTCGAGGTGGTGTTGAACTGAGCTGCTTTGTACCACAGGAAGTTGCCGAACAGGTGATCTACTCCGGGTTTGATGTCTGAGTATCGGACTTCTCCCTGGGCTTTAGCCTTCAGGATAGCTCCGCCGAAGTGACAGGTGTTACACTTCCATTCCGGGGGAACTCCGCAGCAATTAGGGGCGTCGTTCAAGTCTCGGCAGTAGGCATCGCTTACGTGGAACCTCATGCCTAAGCTATGGGAGAGATCTCTCATGGCCGTTATGATGGGCCTCTTGATTCCTTCAGATAGCCTCTTGTAACCGTTCTGGGGGGAGTTGCCTTTATAGAACTGATAGATATCATAGCCGGCTGCGGCTGATATCTTCTCGTACCTTTGCATCAGGTTCTCGTCGGCTCTTGTCTCCATACAGAAGAACTCCGTGGTGACGCTATCCGCTCCGGCCTCTTTCCCGGCTTTGATGAGATCTCGCCAGTCGTCGCTGACGCCTATGATATAGGGCCTGAGCCTCAGAGTTACGTGGCAACCGGCGTCTGAGAGCCTCTTGATAGCTTGGAGCCGGGCTTCGGGGCTCGGGACTCCTCGCTCTACCTGGGCCGCTTTCTTCCTGTCTCCCGTGATGATTGAAACCTTAAAGTGCCAGTTGTGAGGATGGCGCCGGATTAAGCTCATGTATCGCTCGTCTTCCGTGTACCAGGCCGCCTTCGAGCTAAAGCTCAAGGGATAATCTATCTGGTCGAAGTACCTCAGGAGATCTAAGGTGACGCCGAACCTTTTCTCGTACTGGTCGAATTGGTCTGCTAGGGCTCCCCACTGCATAACCTTCCGGTCCCGGACGTAAGGTATGAACTGCCGATCTTGGTTGCTGAGCTTGGCGTAGTTACCCGAGAGGATGTTCGTGAACATCGCTTTGATCTTCTCCGGGTTTACTGATCGGACTTTGCCGTCCAGGTAGCCTGTGCAACAATAGGACTTCTGGAAGAACGAAAAGCAGTACATACAATTATAGGAGCATCGGCTGTAGGTGTCAAAGGTCATGGGCATCGAGCAGTCTAAGATCTCGTGAGTCCATCTGGGGCTTTGGTAGTCTTTCTTTAGAGGCATATCTCCATCTCCGTTTCGCCGTTATCGTGTTTGCCTACGGCTACGGCTCCTCTCTTAGTCCACCATTTCGGGATTTTAGTGCGGAGGGTGATCCGCTCTTTGCCCCGCTCTTTGGCTATCCTCATCAGGGCTACGAGAAGTTCCAAGCCGAAGCCTTTCCCGTGGTGGACTTCTTTGGTGGCTATGGCTATTAGCCGTATATGGGTTGGGTGATCTAATAACGCTATAAATCCTACCGGCGAACCGCCTTTCTTCAGGAGATAAGCTTCGGCTTTGCCTGAGGAATAAAACTCTGTGCGGCGAAGATAGTTCCAGACTCCCTTGAAGCTGTTGTCTCCGCAGGTGTAGCATATCTCTTTGATGTCCGGGTCTTGAAGGCCTACTTTGTCTATTGCCACAGAATCGCCTCCTTGGTGAGCTTCTTGATCGGGATGTCGAGCTTATGGAGCCGGCCGGTTCGCATCATGCGGGTTGTCTCCGATTTCCGAGGGCCTTGCCAGTCGTGGTACTCTCCGAGGGTGAATTGGGGGAAATACTCTCGGCGGAAGTCCCAGAGGATTGACCAGTTCAGCTCCGGTACTGCTCTCTGCATGGTGATTAGCTCAGCCTGCATCCGGTCGATATAGTAGCCTAAATACCTCTTTTGGTAGGGCGGAAAGAGCTTCTTGTAGGCGCAGAGGGTTGTCTCGACGTTCCAGATTGAGTGCTTGAACTGGGGATACTCGGCGACTAGCTCCTGGGTTATGAGCCCGAGCTGGTCGTCAAGATAAGCGTACTGGTCTTTCCTCAACTGATTGCCTAACCAGTTGTCTTTGCCTAAAGCGAAACACAACCCATTGCGGCAGGAGTCGGCGTTCTTGAGGTCCAGGCCCGTAGGTATCATGGGGAAGTCGGTTAGCTCATGGACGGACTCTAGGAGCAAGAATAGGCTGAACCGGCCGAAGTAGTAGAGGTTAGACATCTTGGCGTAGACTCGGTTGTAAGCCTCCTCCGGTGAGCCGCCTATACACTCGGCGTAGGTTGCTTCTTGTGAGCCGCCGCAGAGCCTCCGGTAGCTATTGAACATCGGGACGATTTTATCAAAATTCTTGACTTTTGCTCTGTCCGTCTGGAAGAGGCAACGCTTCTTGTTCTTAGCCCACCAGCTTTCGAGCCTCCTGGTATCTACCGCTTCGTAGTCCGGGAACTCGCTGAACATGTAGTAGGCCGTAGCGCCGCAATAAGATAGGGAATAAAGCCAGGCCAACCAGTACCGTTGTTCCGTGGATAAGTTGAGCTTCCGGGCTACGTACTTCAGGGCCGGGTAGGCCGGATCGCAGTCTCCTATCGCCAGCTCAAGGCAATGAAATACCTTATAGCCTGCTCGGCGGTCTAGCCGAAAGTCTAGTCCAGGCATATCTTTACTCCCTGGAAGAATGAGCCGTACTTGGCGAAGTTGTTGAAGCTCTTGGTGCGGGTGGTCTTAACCCAGGCAGGAGAGATCTTTGAGCCTCCTTTGCGTAGGCGGGCGAGAGAGATGTCTAGCTCGCAGTAGAGGAGGTAAAGCTTCGCTCGGTAGCCTTTGGCTAAAAGGTGATTGAAGAACTTGGGGCTGTTGATTCTGTCGCCCTCGACGACTATCTCTCGCTCCGGGTAGAGCTGGTCTATGAGCTGCAAGATCTTGGGCAGGGCGGTATAGGAGAGGGTGTCGGTTCCCTCGGTGCGGATTCCTATACCGTATTTGCCTATGAAAGCCATATTCCCTACCAGCGTCCAGGCTACCGGGCCGCCTTCCTGGGGCACTACTTCGGCTCCAAGGCAGAAGTGCCGTTTGACAAAAGTTGTCTTACCGCAGCCGCTTTGACCTATGATAATGTGGATCATTGGGGTGGCACATACCTTTCAAATAAGATCTCTCGGCAGTTCTCACATTGGAGTAAAATGATTATCTCCGGGCGGGGTGGCGAGGTGGTCGTCGAGCCAAAAGCCCTCATCCTCTCTGAGTTACACAAAGGGCAGTTGCGAGGTTTCATACCTGAGTCTCCATGTCGATTACGATGGTCTTGGCTCCGGGCCTGAACCTCTCCGGCCGGCCCATGGTTTCAAGGAACTCCTGGGCCTTCTCCTGGGTCTTGAAGGTGAGGTAGACCACATAGGCCTCGCCATAGTCCTCGTCCTCGGTGTCTGAGCCAAAGCCAGCGTCGTTATAGGCTTCTCCGCCCGAGCCGCCTTCGCCTGAGTAGGGGTTCTCGCCAGCCATTTCGAGCGAGCTGTTTTCGGCCCGGATGAGGGCTATTGAGTCTGCTCCGTAGCCGGTGAGGTTGAGGTCTATCTGGCCGTCGAGCTTATCCAGGATGCCTCGCATCTTCAGGAGGTTGCGTTCGGCCAGCTCGGCAATCCGGTTGTCGGCTACGAGATCGGCGTACTCGGCTGCTTCGTTGGCGTAATCCTGGTAGTCGAGGGGGATCTCCGTTACGCCAAGATACCTTGCCGCCTCAAGTCTGGCATGGCCCTTGGTGATGAACCCGGACCTCTTGGATACGGTGATTGGGGCCCGCCAGCCCTGGACTTTTATGATGTTCGCCAGGAGTTCGATCTGGGCTTCGGGGTGTTCGTTCGGGTTCTCGGGGTTCGGTATAGCCTCTTCGATGTTACCTATCTTGTCGTGAGCGCACCAAACCGGGATCTCGGATGCAAAAGCCTTTGGCACTATGCCGTCTTCGGGTAGATTAGTCATTGAAATTCCTCTATTCGCCGGGAAAAGGCGAGATATTTCTGGAATAAGGTAGGCGATATGGCTTTAAAAGCCTTGTGTATCAAAAAGAAATAGTTTCGGTTTGGTGCTTCAGAACATCATCCTTCAAGTTTGATCACCCTTGATCAAGATTTGATCAATCTCTGATCATGTTGATCAGCTATAGTTTTTATGAAGAACGGGGTCAAGGGGTAGAGAAAACCCACGGTTTTAACCGTGGGATGAATCGTACCCCTTGTATAACTACCGAAAACTATAAATCTAATAAAGGTATTAACTATCTATTAACATGTACCGCACCATTAAGATAAAGCTCGATAGGTCTAACGAACTCATCCAAACGGTCCGGCTTTGGAATGCCGCCTGTCAGGATGTCATAGACTACGGCTTTGCGGCACATGATTACAACAAGACCAGACTCAACAAGGCGACATACAAAGACCTCCGAGAGAAATATCCTACACTACCATCCGCACTCATCCAAACGGCAAGGGATCAGGCCAGTGATATGCTCAAGAGGCTCAAGTTTGAGACTAAGCCCTTCAAGCATCCTTTTGGTGCCGTGCGATTTGACGTTAGAACCATGAAGGTGTTCTTAGAATCTGGTTACTGCAAGCTCACTACTGCTTTCGGTAGACTGAGGTACGACTTCAAGTTAGCTGAATACTACAAGAAATATGCTACCTGGAAAGTCATGAATGCTCAGTTGAGGATAACCAAGAATGCTTGCTATCTTAATGTTCAAGTAGAGCAACCGGATCCAGAGGCAACCATTGGAGATAAGAGGGTCGGAGTAGATCTTGGAATCAATAACATTGCCGTATGTAGCGATAATACATTCTGGAAATCTGGCCCAGTCAAAGCCGTAAAAGGCAAATATCAATATTTGAGATCAAAACTTCAGTCCATAGGCACTCGATCCGCTAAAAGAAAGCTGCAAGAGCTATCGGGCCGAGAGAGACGGTTCATCAAGGACTCAAATCATCAAATCGCAAACTGGATACTATCAAAACCATTTGACGTAATCGCTCTGGAAGATCTAACCCATATCAGGGACGGCAAGAAGAATAAGAAACTTGGGAAATGGAGCTTTGCAGAACTGCGAAGCATCGTAGAATACAAAGCCGCTGCTATCGGGAAGAAAGTAGTTGCCATAGATCCAAGATATACTTCTCGCACTTGCTCCAAATGTGGGTTTCAGAAAAAGGAAAACCGCAATGGTAGAACCTTCAAATGCAAAAGCTGTGGCTTCCAGATCGACGCAGACTTAAATGCATCCAGGAACATCGCTACCTTCAGTAGATCTGACCGTAGCAGGCTGCCGTCAACCAGCCAATCGTAGCGGGCTAACTAATCACTAGCTACAAGCCCACGACTTCAGTCGTGAGTAGTTGACGGTATCATGGGCTATCAGATGCTATCAAAAGACTATCAAAGAAGAAAATGAGCTGATAGCCTGGCTATCATGGGGCTATCACATCAGCCGGTATAGCTCGTAGACCATGGCATCTAGGCGTATCCATCCATGATAGGTCTTTTCCAATAACCAGCTCATACATTGTGGTGTGATGGGTGTTTGTCATTGGAATGAGGCTGTACTGAAATCCATGCCTCTCAGCCAGGGTCTTCACTTCATCTGCGTTATCATAGGTGATCAGGAAGTCTCCCTTCAGGGTCTCACAAATGGTGAATAGCTCTTCATGATTAATATCGCAATATTTGTATAACCTTTTCCCTGCTTTCTTTCCACCTGCAGTATATGGCGGATCTATGAAGAAGACCGTATCCTTCAGGTCTGCAAACTCTTTTATAACCTTTAGACCATCATCGCATCTGAAGTCAATCCTATCCGCCACCTCCTGAAGGTTTTTGAGCCTTTTTGCTAGGGTTCTAGGATACCACCTGGATCTAATGCCTTTCCCATTTTCACCGAATTTGAGTAGGCCTGATCCTTTGGCCAGGATACCACCATGAAATGTTCTATTCTTTAATATGGTCTGAAAAGCTCTATCTCTGTTAGTTACGGGGGGTTTAGAAAGCTCTTCTAGGACACTTTCTCTGGTCAAATCAAAGCTAAGAATCTGGTCTGCCAGCCAGACATCATCTCCATCTATGATACACTGCCACACTGCAGCTATATCCTCATCTAACTCAGCCATGACAGCTTTAGGGACCATGCTCTCAAATAGGGCAGTTAGGCTGATGATCCCACCTCCTGCAAAGGGCTCTATTAGGATCTGGGGTTTAGGGGCCTTTTGCCCCATCCATCTCCTGAATGTAGGTACGAACCAGGTCTTTCCTCCTGGATACCTGAATGGGCTCCTCTGAGGGACAGAGGCCACATTAACAGGCTTTTGCACTCCACCTGGGAATAGCATGGTCTGCTTAGCTGTGGCCAATTTTGAATGCCTCCTCAATGGTCTTATTATTTGGTGGTGTTTCTAACTGCTCATCCAGCTTCTCCTGGAGGAGTCTTATGAAGTCACCTATCTTTCCTGGTAGTGGTGTGGTTATCGAGAGTAATGCTGGCTCGAATTCTGTAAAGACTTCATCAATCTTTTTGAGGCTATATCTCTTTTGTCCACAGTCCTCCATTAACTCCAGATCATAGATCAGCCATGCAATTTCTGCTTTCTCTTTGCTCACATTCTTCATGGGAGGGAGAGTGTCATAAAAGCCCTTATTCAGGGCCACAGCAGTTTTCTTCTGCCATGTGTGGAGAATGCCACCTTTGATTCATGCAGTCTGTACGGTGTTCTTTGCAGTTGCAGATTGGTTCTTCTGGTTGCTCGTCTATGGCCCGGATTATCCTGCCCTCGATCCTCAGGCGCTTCAGGGCTTTACCCTCGCAATGAACTACATTGACGCAGCCCAGGGACTTACATTCTGCTGGAGAGTTGCTGGCGGCGCAAAGCTGACTCTCGGGATAGATCTGGTCCATGATGCCCGCTACTTGGAGCTGGTAGTCTCGGGCCTGGATCAGCATCCTTAGCTTCTTGGCTTTCTCGCCTTTGGGGATCTTGCTTAGGGTTACGTCTACTATGGCTGCGTCTATCTCATCTACTAGCTGCTCGAATAACGATTTCACTTTAAGTCACTCCAGTTTGGTTACATCTATTTTGGCTTTCTTAAGCAATTCTAGGCCCCTGTCATCTGGATAGGGCTCTCGGTAATAGATATCTGACACTTTGGCCTGGATTATCAGCTTGGCACAATGAAAGCAAGGCTGATGGGTGCAGTACAGGGTTGAGCCCTCGGTGGTTAGGCCGTGGACGGCTACCTGGATGATAGCATTCTCTTCGGCGTGGACGGCGTAACAGTCCTCAAGCTCCTTGCCGGGTTTCATCCTGCGGCATTGCTGACAATGGGGAAGGCCGGAGGCAGGGCCGTTGTAGCCGGTGGCAATGACTCTGCGGTCTTTGACCAGGACTGCGCCAACCTTTCTGTGGAGACAATGGCTCCGGCTGGCCGCCAGCTCGGCCAGGGATAAGAAATACTCGGGCCAGGAATTATTAAGACCTAATCTCGACATTACCCTATTGAACTGCGGTCCAGGTTTCCAGGTCATAACTTTGCCTCGCTTGTCGATCTCAATTACTCCTTCATTCTTCATTTCCTGAAGATAACCGCCTTTTATGCCCGTTCCTGAAGCTTTCTTTGGGCTATCTTTCAGCGATGCAAGCCAGGCCTTTTGATCTTCTGTGAGATCGGACCAGAACTTACTGGTTTGATGTGCCATTTATTCTTCCTCTTGGTTCTCGTCGGGTATTCCGGGTATCTCGTTCTTCCTTCTCTCGTCTCTGAGCCGGTACTTCTTGACCTCGGCCTCCGATATCAGGGGTTTTGGTATCCAGTACCGCTTTTCGATGTCTTTATCGAGCCAAAGCCGGCCCCGGCAATGCTTTTCATAGATCCGGGTTCTAAAGCTGCATTTTGAGCTTCGGATCTCCTGGCCGTTTATCGTCTGGAACTGGTAGCCCCTAAAGAGCCAACAGGTCTCGCAGTCGAACTTGAAGCCGGGCGGATAGGTAGGTGGAATAGGTAGCTCGGGTGGTGGTGGCTTGTCGGGCTTTGGGAGGATAACAGCCCCGAAGGCCCCTAAGGTTTGTTGCGTACTCAATCCCACCTATCGAGGCGATAGCTGGCGTGGCCGAGGGGTGTTCTGACTCGGACGACTAAGCCATATTCACACGGGAAGCCTACTCCGCAGGCTGAGGCCTGGTCGTAGCCCTTGATCTCTACTGACTTGGAATAGGCCTCTATCGTTGATCTTACCTCTCGGAGGTCGGCTCTTAAGGTCTCAGGGAATAGGGCGTTACCGCGGCCTTCGGTTCTACTGTCTTTGGCTCCTTCTAAGACGAATATTACCGCTTTGCCCTGATGATGGAAGCCCTCTTGCCACATTGAAGGGAGGTTGGTTATGGCTGTCACCTTCTGCCAGCCGGGGGTTATGCCCCATTTATGGGCCGGCGAGCCGCCATGGTAGAAGTACCAGGAGAAGGGATTGCGCTTCTCGGGGTGGTCCCATTGGAGGATCGGTGGAGCGTCGGAGTGTTCGGCTGTTAAAATGCCGCAGTAGTTTCCGTGGTCGGGGGCGTAGTATTCTATCTCCAGGGCCTCGGGTAAGACCGTCTCAAAGAACTTCTGCCAGGTTATGTCCTGACGGGGGGCTTCAATCTCCTTAACGGGCTCCTGGCCTTTTGGCTTGATATGGCTGAATACCCCTTCGGGCTTGGCTTCTTCTGGCTTGGCCTCAGCCGGCTTCCAGAGGTAGGCTATCTCATCCAGCCGGGCGAACCTTCTTTCCAGAGACTTCTCTATGCCAAGCTTCTTTACCACTTCTTCGGCTCGGGCTATGTTTCCGGCTGAGGGGGCTGCTTGGGGTCGCTGGTACTGAAGGGGATGCATCTTGGCGGCGAACCTTCTAGCTATGTCCTCGAACCCATAACCGGCCTCCAGGTCCTCGAATATGGAGCCGGCTACGGTGTTCTTGATATGGCAGTAGCCGGTTGGAGCCAGGGCTACAGCTACCCAAATTAGATTTTCCTTTACCCGCTCGTCCTTTGTGCTGGCCAGGTTATCTTGAAGGGCTTTGAACCACTCAACCGGGCCTAAGACCTTCTCTGAACGGTAAAGGCTGTCCGTCTTGAGAAGGTTAAGGGCTATGTCTACCGCGTCGGGTTTGATCTCGTTCAGGCTCTTCCTAAGAAGAAGATAGTCGGCCCTCTTCTCGGCCATTACCTCGTTCGCTGAATGCAGGCCCTCTTTAAATGGCTTGGGCTGGACCGTATGGAGGTGAGTCCATTCGCCTGTTTCGGGTGTTCCCAAGACTTCTTCCTTAGATAGGAATACGCCGGTTATGGGTGAGGCCCGGATAAGCTCTTTAATCCTGTTGGCCGATTCTTGGAAGAAGGGTGGTATCCCGATGGACCACATTACCGGAATCTTCTGGCCTGTCATAGAGACTGTGACCAGCCCGCCGTAGCGGTTGAGGAAATGTTTACAGGCATGGCAGTTGTAATGCTGTCGGCTTTCTGGCGGCAGTCCCTCCAGGTATAGGTCAAAGACATTATCCGCCATGGTGGTGAATAGGGGCTCGTCTTTGAAGGTCTCCAAAGCCGCTCTCATCGACTGTTCCAGGTCTGAGTACCCGTCGTTTGCGTGTCGGGTGTCTGCTTCTAAGGTTCTCTCGCTCATTTAAATCAATCCTCTTATTTCTCTTTCGGATTCAGTAAACCAAATCACCGTAATTTGAGCCGTACTGTAACAGCTCGCCGGTGTTATCATCAAACCATACTTCAGTTATTCTTATGATACTTCCAGATTTGGGGTCCTTGAATGAGATCGTTGCCGTAATGCCGTCTTCGGCCAGATCTACCAGGGGCTTCCAGCCCGATACATCCAACCAGGGCTTTAAGGGCTTCTTCAATGGCTTGCCTCTTCATCTCCAGCCACCTACCAGAATAAGGAAATTAACTATTATGCCCAAAACCACTGCCGCATCCAGTTTTAAATGAAATTCTGTTTCATCACTCATCGTCTGTCACCCGTTTTGTTTTGACACCCCACTATAAGGGGGGTTAGGATAAGGAGTTATTGGTTGTCATGGATCGATATTGAGCCAGCCCCATCGGTGGCCCGTTCGTATTCCCTGGATGGTTTTGGGGGATACTCCGTATTTAGTGGCTAAGTCATTTACCGATGCTGATTTGGCTTCCAATGCTTTTTTTATAGCGATGACCTGGTCGTTGCATAGCTTGGCGTTGAAGTTAGTCTCCCCGCGGCGGGGGGTGTTATGCCACATCTCGGAGAGGTTTACCTTCATCTTCCGTCACCTGAGGCTATAAAGGCTGTCCTGCATTCTGGCGTACAGAATGTGCAGTAGCGGCTATTGGCATCAAAGTGACCGTAGCCGCCTCCCTTAGCCGGGCTGCCGCAGTGGTCGCAGGGTGGTACGTGTTTAGTATGTCCAGAGTCGCTCTGTCTCATTGGTGTTCCTTCTCGGTCTATCATCCTTCTTCAGCTCTTCTAAATTGGTGATAATCAGAAGCTTGCGGAACCTTCGCTTGATTCTATATGCTTCCATTAGTCGGTTAGCTTTCCGCTTGCCTCTGTGGCTCTTCGGCATCCTCTTCGCCTCCTTCTCCAACCCTGATGTCGCAGGCTCCCTCTGCCCTCCTATAGAAGGATGATCTACAGGCGGTGCAAATGAAATGGTGTTTCCATCGTTTGATCCATCTGCCGTCTGGCTTCTCGTTGCCGGTGAAGATGGATTTGCCTGAGCATCTTGGGCATAATGGAGTTCCTTCAGTCTTCAATCTCCTCAACATCCGTAAGGGTGTAGATGTCTTTCCAGGCTTTGCCACAGGCTTTGCATACTACTTCTTGCTCGTAGCCATCATAATAGTCTGCTGATGACGCTACCTCGCCCTCTATTTCTTCCGAGTCACAAAATGGGCATCTTGAGCCCTCTGATTCCAAGTATGCTTGTCGTTGTTCCGCATCCATAGCTATATCTCCTCTATCGTCAAAAAGGTGGAGAGGTCTTATGCGTTTGCCTCTTCTGCTATTTGCTCTGCTTCCTCCGTAGGTGCTGGCAAGTCCAATGCGTCCACATATCTCATTGCTAATCCGCCCTTCTCCTCGCCGTAGGTCTTGAAGAGAAATTTCTGGGCTATTTCCTTGTCTCCGTTGGCTAACTTGATGTACTCGTAGTAAGCATCCCGGATCTCCTGTAACTCCCTGTTAGCAGCCCGTACATTGGTTACTCTGTCCCAAACTTCTTTGCTTATACGGGATTTACTGCGGAGGTAGCTATCGTATCTGTTTTTATGGGTCTGCCAGTCCTGGTAGGCTCTGTTCCAGTTCTGTAGGTCCTGTGCCATCTCAAGAAGCTCTGTCTCGTCATAAAGCTCAACTACCTCAATTCTTACATTGGACTTATTGGAGTAGTGAAACTCTGTGCCGATGTTCCAATGGTAGTCCTTTCTATAGGGCTGGAGGGCCGTAAACTTCTCGGCCTGGCCCATTGTCTTGAAGAGAACCCCGTTGGCCTCATAGAACTTCTCTTTCTTCAGAGCTGGTTTTTGGAGAAGGAATGGGGCCGGTTCATCGACCTTCTTCACACCCTGTTCCATGATTTCTCTGGCTATGATATCTTCCACATCCACATCATCCAGGTCTAAAACCTGGGCATCTGTCAAATCCTTGAATGCCATCTCTACTCACCATCCGTCCCAGGCTTTCTTTGAACCGTACCGGAGCTGCGTTCCTTCCAAGAGGAATACGTCGTTGATCTCTTCGCCGTCTCCCAGTTCTGCCCGGTCCTCGTCTGGCTCTTGGTTTATGATCTCTTCCCGGGAGACTACGCCATTGATTGAGTATTCAAACGGCCATCCAGGTTGCTCCATCAGGAGAACCTGGGCATCCCGGTCGTACTGCTCCAGGTATTCTATGAGTTCGCCTACTGTCATTGACATTTTAAGCCGTCTCCACAATCCTTGTTTCGATAGTCATTATTCTAGCTACCAGATCCGCCCTGTTTGCGCGGGTCTTTGGAGCAGTCTTGGCGGTCTTGCTGGCCTTGTAGCTATTGAAGTTTGCCATCATGGCTTCTAAAGTTGCGTTCATTTCCTGTCACCCGATTTGTTATGTTTTTGTTAGAATCCTATAGGTCTTATGAGTTTAAATAGTTTTTGGTTGGGATGGATCAAAGAGAATTAATTTCGGCGAGAATAGTTGTACGCACCTTCTGGCGACACCCTTAAAATCTGAAGCCACATAAGGGACTCGAACCCTTAACCATCCGGTGTCCTGTTGACTTACAGGCCGGGCGCACTTCCAGTTGTGCTTCTGTGGCATATCGCCAGGAAATGTGGTTACTTGAAACCACCCCCCCGGCTTTATGGGATTTATGCAGGTTGCTTCTCTTCACCAGGTGCTTCGGTGAAATGGTACTCATATGCAGGCTCTGCATATACCTGCATAGGCTCAATGCTGTCTGCCAGTTCACGGATGCTCTTTGCTACAACCCTCATCTGGTCCTTGACTTCCGACTTGATGCCCTTCTGAGCAGCTATATCTTCCAATGTCTGTGCTTGCTGGTACAATCCCTTAAACGTCTTGAATGCGCTCATGTCAAATCCTCTTAGCGGTGTAGCATTAGCTTTCGCTTTCCTGCTTCGTTCCCCGAACCATTGTTCGCGAGTCCACAGGCCCTACGGAGCTGCTCGCCCCTGGCAAACCGATTGGCTGTCGGGTGACAGAATTTTGACCTGGA
>Ga0209202_1001158_pt1 | contig 17040 bp, 14 predicted proteins | sample AD_UKC032_MetaG_FD_184416 | JGI IMG/M metagenome (GOLD analysis project Ga0209202, IMG submission 184416) | Active sludge microbial communities of municipal wastewater-treating anaerobic digesters from USA - AD_UKC032_MetaG (SPAdes) (version 2) | ecosystem: Engineered > Bioreactor > Anaerobic >... | reverse complement strand
AAACCAAAAACAATATTAACCCTTTTTAATGCCCTATAATGCCACATTATGTAAAGAAGCTTTGGGAAAAGTTTTTGTTGCCTACTACCATTTTGTATCGGAGGCATAAACGTCTGGCATACAAAAACTTTTTGGAGCGTTGGCAAGTGGTGGGGAACGAAGGACTAAAACTTTAAACCGGGCAGAGAAGAGTTCTTTTAGGTTTTTAAATTATTTAGTTTTTTTAAAGTAATAAAAAATTCAACTTAATTTTTGAATGGTTGTATAATTATATGATATTTAAATGCCATTCTTTTTTAGAATAAAAACAATCTACTCTTTTTACACTTCTATTTATCAAATGTCTAACATATAAAGTTCTAAACGAGCCTGTAGTTATTTCAATGTCCTCTGTTTCAAAAAGGACTTTAATTTTATCGTCTATTATATCTTTATAATTAAAATAAATCAAATCCCAACGTAACTTATCTAAATTAGATTTATCCATGTCGAACATTAATTTGTCATTGCCTACATTTAAAAAAGGCATCGAACCAATAAGCATATTGTCAGAATAAAGTATAATATAATCTTTACCCAATTCATAATTATTTATTGGTACACCTAAAATAATTTCACTATTTATTGGTTTGTTTGTCATGATATTTTAATCTAATCAAGATTATTTTAATGAACTAATTCTTGTTTGTTCAATAAATTCGTCTACTAAACCGTATTCAACAGCGTCAAAGAATAAAGTTAATTTTGATGTTTCTAACCAATGTTTTCTAGTTAAAACTAATTGAAAGTTATCTATCATTATACTTTTTAAAACGGAACCTAAATTACTTTTTGAATTTAAGCACGAGCAATCAATACTGTCTAAAATATTTAAACGCAAACCAAATTCAGGATCTATGTGTAAATGTTTAGGAAGAATTGATTCAATACCGTCTTCAATACCGCATTTTATAAGTGTTGCAATAGCTTCTGGATGTTCCTCTATTGTAGATTTTAAATTGTTATCATCTTCAATCAATTTTAAAAATGATTGACTAAAGCTATTATTGTTGTATTTATCAGCAGTTATAAAAATATTTATATCCATAATTATTACATTGTTAGTATAAATAACGAATTTATGTAAAATATTTTAAATTAACGAAATGAAGCAAACAAAGAATTGATGCTAGGAATACTTGGACTAGGAGCGATTTTTGTGCAGATGAATGAGGTAATTTAAGAAAATAAATTTTTAAAAAAATCAACTATTATTTGCCAATTGCTTTTATTGTTTACATTGACAACTAGATTTGATTCACGAGATAAAACAATTAAATCGTAATACATAAGTCTTGTTGCTAATGTGTCTTCTGGTTTTAAGCCTGTAAATTCTTTTTCTTGATCTTCTGTACTGAAAAGAGACAAAAAATCATTATCAGTGTAGTATTTTAATGGACCTGGCGTATTATATGAATCAACAACTATGAAACGACAACCTGTTTTATTAGCTCCATCAATGAACCATGATTTAATAAAATCCATTAATTGTTTGCCAGTTCTTTCAGATTCTCCATCAATGAATCTGTAATTTTTATGTACACCTAAACGACCAATCAAAACTGCTGGATATGAACGCATTTGTTTTTGTCGAGGTATTTCTTGTATTACTTTCCTTTTTCTTGAATTTGGTAAGTGAGTTGTTTTGATACTATCATTTGAAATAGTAAAAGCACAAACTATAATTTTAGGATTTTCATCTAAAGTAAAACAATAGGTTTTTCCTAATAACTCAGATTGATAGTTAAGAGCATCGTCACGAAAAAAATCGTTTAAATCGGCATTATCACAATCAAAAGTATCACAAAAAGCCAATAATTGAGCATTATAGACTTGAAGTGTACATTTATCAAGTAGAAAACCCAAGGTGAAATTACAGTTTTGCTTTAGCTAAAATTTTAGTTGCAACATTGGCTTGCTTGGAAAAATCTACAGAAGATTTTTTTGCAGTATTACCACTAATTCTATCTACAAAAGCTTTAGCAGCTTCACTTTTAAGAACTGGTATTGATTTAATTGCAATTGCCATAGTAATTCATGTTTGTTTTGTTATGCAAAGATATGAAAAAATTAATACTTACAACATCTGTTGTAACTTCTTCAATTCTAACTCACTTTGCTTGTATTTATTTAACGTGATAATCTCATTAAAGTTACAAATGAAGTGTTAAAGTTTCTATTACTCTTTTTCCTTTTACTTGTTTCTGTTTATTTAAGGTACTTTGATTCATCATAAAACAGATTCACGCAGCCTAGTTTATCTTTTACAATTAAGCAGGTTTCTCTAAAATCTTTACCATATGGACATTTTTCTACTTTTAGGCTTTTGACTGTATAAAATTCAATGTTGTTTACCTCTTCATCATTTTCAATATCGTAACTGGGGATATTTTTTATAAAGTCATAATTTAAAATATCGTTGTTAAGTACTGAATCTCCCGTATAAAAAAGAGATACAACATAGATTTTATCTACGTCTTTAAAAAAAGTTTTTTGTTTGTCTCTTTTATTTATCAATTTTCTAATTGTTCTACCATCATTAACAACGTCGGTAATAATTAAAACATTTTTAAAATTACCTGTACTATTATCAAAATTTAATTCATTTTCAAAGGGATGATGTTCATCGTGTCTATATGAATATGGAAGAAAGGCATAAGGTTTATTGTATTTTATAGCTGCTTTAGTTGATATAATGTTACCCTCGTAACCTAAACCAATTATTAAATCAATTTTATTTCCTAAATCTTTATTTTCAATAACATCTATAATTGCATTTTTTACAAAATTTAGATTTTTTTTATCCTCTATTAGTTTTGAAACATCAATCCAATTGTGTGCTCTAGATGTCTCACTCCAATGAAAATGACCTGAATGAAAAAGATTTAATTTTTTTACTTTTTCATATAATTCATCTGAGTAATCTTCAGAATAATAAATGTTTACTGTATGTATTATAGAGTTTTCTTCTTCAACTGTTTTTATATCATCATGATTACTACTTGGTATTTCTAATATATCCTCCTTCATTATAGGAGGATTTTTTTTAAATACTACAAATTCATCTGGTTGAGAAAAAATCTTATTAGTACGTATATCCCATTCATATGAAGAATCATTGCCATACGGTTTCTGCAAAGAATATATTGTATTTTTAAAAACTATATCGTCACTTTTTAAAATCTTATAAATTTTATATGTCGAATCCCAACTTTTTGATGATAAGCAACCAGAATCACTAGTAGTTATTTGCCCCAAAAACAAACTCTTACACCCATTTGTATGTTCATTACCTGTAAAGACAAATTCAATACCATTACTTAATAATTTTTCTAAAAAGGATTTTCTGTTTTCAGAATCCCATTGACCGTCATTTTTATTTTCATGAGATGAAGTAAAGTTATGATGAACACATGCTATTGTTTTATGAGACTTAAAATCTGTTATTTCTTGTAATTCTTGTTCAAACTGTAAAATAGGTATATTTCCTAACTTTTGTATTAAATCTATTTTTGTACACGAATTTAATCCTAATAGAATAATTGAATCTTCTAGAATGATATGATTAAAAATTATCTTGTTAGGATTAAATTCCTTTTTCAATAATTCATAATAAAATTTTGCAAAATTTTTATATTTAGATATATTAATTTCCTCTAAAGAACTTGTTTCGTTTCGTTCAAGTTGATTTTCTATGGCTCTTCTGTTTAAATCATGATCGCCAGGAATTAATAAAATATTTTCAAGATTAATACCAAGTGAGTCAATAATTCTATCTATAAATATTTTAGCATATTTAAACTCTTTTACTTCACCTGCGTTTGTAATGTCTCCAGTAATTAATAAATATATTTTACTACTATGATATTCTCTTTTAACTGAACTTATAAATTTATCGATATACAAAATTGATGGTTCTTCATTTTCAGAAGTTGACAAATACGAATCATGATTATTTATTTCTCCTCCAATTTTTTTATCTAAAGAAACATGTAAATCCGAAATATGTAAAATAATACTACTCATCTAAAGGTTTTAAATTTGTGTATATGAAATATTTTAAATCTTGATTATTTTTATCAGTTATAGAGAAAACCGATATTGTCCTATGAATGCTTTCTTTTTTTAAATCTTCTCTTGTAAGTGTCTCTACTTTAACCAATGATACACTACCCAAATATTTACCTCCTGAAAACTCTATTAAGCTTTTTGTGATTTTCACTTCTGTACCTAGGCAAACTAAATCAGATACAACAATATACTTTCTATTTTCAAAATTGTGTTTTTCAAGTTTATTGTATAGTTTAGTTATTGGTCCAATTTTATCAAAAACTAAAATATCTAGTTTTAATAGTTTAGATAAAACTGATACTATAAATGTGCTAGTCAAACTTTGCCCAACCAAAATGGGTTTATCTTTTAATTGGATTTCCCATTTGCTTTTTATTTTGATTGCTAATCGGTATAAAGCATAATAAATGAATGGTCTTTCATTACTAATGAACTTTTTTAAATCAATAAAAGATCTTAAATAAACAAAGGATGAAGAGTGTGGCTTATCATATTCAACTACATAATTTTTATCTTTTAATACTTTTTTAAATTCATCTTCAAAAATTTTATAATTCTTAATTTCAACATCATATAAGTCTGAGGTTGAATCTGTAAAAAAGTGAAAAATGTCAAAACCATCATTTACATTTTTTAAGTTTTTGCTATTTACTATATTCTCTAATGATAAAGACTCAATAATGTTTAAACTTATATTTAAAAAAGTTAGTTTAAAATTCAATTCTCTAATTTCAATGACCTTTTTGAGGATATTTGGTTGAAGATGTTCTATATGATTGAAGTCCAAAACAATATTGTTTTGAGATTTGAAATCAGATTCTTTTATATAATTAAAAAGTCTATTTATAGTTTCAAATTGTAAACTTGAAATGTAAATACCTTGATTATCATCATTCAGATAGTTTGATGAAATGACTTCTTCAGCATGTAAATTGAAGTAATTATATAACGGAGTTACTATATGCGATATAATCATAACTAAGCATTTGGAATTTCTACTTCAATATGGACACCTTTGAATTTTACATTGTAAAACCTAATAGATGAATACCTGTAGTCATTATTATATTTATTACAAACAATATTGTATAAACCTATAAAACAATCCATTATTTGATTTTTCAGTTTAATCATTTGATTATCATAACGGTTATCTTTTATTGAATTAATCAAAATATCTTCGTGTATCTTGTATAAGTCATCTCTTAAATTCGATAATTCTAATAGTTGTTTATTCATTCTATTAGAAACAATAATTTGTGCATTATCAGAATGTAATCTAAAATATCCTTTTGATTCAAGAACAACTGAAATCATTAAATCAAACAATCCTCTTCTATCTTTTAAAGCTGAATAATAAAGTATTTCAAAAATCACATGTAAATTATTGATTATTTTAGGATTAACTTTTAGGATACTTAATTCATCAATTTTTCTTTTTAATTCAAATGGAGTGTAAAGTAAATTTGATGATTTAGATTTTAAAGATTCTTCAAATCCAATTCCATTGTCTGATATTGAAAATTTTGTAGAAAAGTTGTTTACAAACATTAAAGCAAAAGTATTTGATTTAGAATGCAAAACACCATTTGTAATTAATTCAGATAATAATTCTACATAATAATCTGTTTTCTTAGAAGTATTAGAATTATCAAATAATAATTCTTGAAAATGCTGTCTAACTGTGTAGACATATTCTGAAATTAAGAAATCTCTCTTTTCATCTTCACTCCCAAAAACTTCTAACTTACTTTTTAAGTTGTCATCATTAATTGAATAACATCTAACTCTGTGTTCAGGTCTAGGATCTTTTTTTAAAAAATCCCCAAAAAAAGATTCATCAAATTTTAAAATGTTTCTTCCTAAAGGATACAAAGGCATTTTGTTGTTTCCGGCAACCCAGAAAAAATCACTTTTATATAAAAAGTTTAAAACTTGCTTCGTAGCATTATTTTTATAAAGTAATATATCTATTGGTTCTTTGAAATATTTACTTAATTGTTCAGATAAACTTAGTATTAATGGTATTGATATTGGTTCTATTCTATAACTTGAGTCAAATACTTTATCATCACCATTTTCAACAAATTTGAATATAACGTAACCTTCTTTGTTTATGTCTTCTGCTACTTCTTTTAGGAAAGTAGTATAGAATACATATGGAGTGAAATTTTCATTATTTTTTAAAATGCTAACCATTTAATTATTATTTAAGATAAAACCTCATCAACTATCTGCTTAATCTTCTTATTATTCAATTGTTCATGAAATTCAACCGAATAGCCATCAATCGTAAGTTGTTTAAAAAATACTTTTGCACAACTAATTTTTACCTCTTCTGTTTTTCTTAGCGTAGATTGATTTTCAACGTCTTTTGTTTCAACAATTATATTTAATGTTTTTGAGCCATCTTTCTTTTTAACAATATACATAAAGTCAGGACTATACGTTTGACCTGTAATTGTTGGTATTGCAATACTATTTTTTGGTATTTTACCGTATACAACTACTTCTTCTATATCATTTTGAATGTTATCTTTCTCTAGTGGTGAATCATAAGCGAAGGTATCATACAAATACTTATCAATTGTAGTACCGGGCATTATTTTAGTTCCTATTGTGCCTTGTGTAATTTCTTCCTTCGGTTGCCCATTTGCATAGGAAAGTGAAGTACCATTCAATTTTAAACTACTCTTGCCGTATTTAAATCTGCCTTGTAAATTATTTATTTTCCAATCATTAAAAATTGAAACAAAATTTGCAACACTAAATTCGTTGATTTTTTCATTATCAATTTTTTTATCTTTAGTATAGGCTACTAATGCTTCATGAAATAATTTTATTGGAATATTGGTTTGTTTGTTTATTCTTTTTAAAAACTCACCATAAGGTAAAGGGCGACTTATTTTATATTGAACACCACTACTTTCATTTGCCTCTAACGTATTTTGTTCTGATGTTTTAATTACTTGCCTTTTACTTGTTATATAAACGTCTGAAAAAACACCCTTATAAAATAATTTATAGATTTCATCTTTTAAATAATCATCATCTTCAATCTTATCATAAAATAAAACATATTTTTGGTTAATTGCCTCCCAAAGTGTTTTTAATTCTGAATAGACTGCTGGGCGAATTTTAATTTTCTTGTCAACATTTGTATTTCTATTAATTACTTTATTGTTGTTTAAACCAATAGCAAAATCAGGATATTCATCAAAAAATTGAAGTGAGTTTTCAATACTTATGTTGTATTTTCTATCAATATATCTCTTCGAAATTAAATCAATAAATAAATCTTCTGGATCTAATTTTAATTTTTTAGCTACTTCATTTAATTTATCTTCTGTCAAAATAAATCCTTTCGGAAGTTCATCATTAATTTCTTTAATTAAGCGTTCTGCGAAATCAGCTTCAGTAAAATCAATAATGTAATTTAGTTTAAACTCTTCATTTGATATTCTGTTTCCAAGTTCATCTACTGGTAATCTTAAGCCACGTCCTACTTCCTGAATCTTGCTCGATTCGCTACCACTGGAACGCAATTTGGTGATGGTAAATACATTTGGATTGTCCCAACCTTCTTTTAAAGTCCATTTTGAAAATAAGAAACGACGAGTACTGTATGAACCATCATCTTTAACAATAGCTAATAATTTCTTTTTCTCGAAAAGTATTTCGTTTATCTGTTTGGCTATTTCCTCATCTGAACTACTATTGTCTTGGGAAAAATATCCTGCATGACAAGCAGCAATGTCTTGTTTTGAAGCTTCTAAAAAGGCTATGTATTCTTTTTCCGTTACTTTATTTAATGTTGGTAAAACTTGGTTAATTTTTTCAGACAATAACTTTTCAAACGTATTTTTTAAATAAGTCTCTTTGCCTGACTTTTCATCTTGACGGTAGGAATATATATCATCAATGAAAAATAAGGCTAATGTTTTTATTTTGAACTTCCTATCAAAGTTAATGCGTTCGGTTTCAAAGTGTCTGTCAATGGCTAATTTGAGCATTTGCTCTTGGTAGGAAGATGAATAAATATCTGTACTAAATTCCTCGCCTTGACTCTTAATTTGTCCATTTGATAGTTCGATGTAATTTGTTCCAATACCTTCGATTATTATCCCCTCTAACTCATGAGAAATAAGTGATAAGCTATCACCTTTTTTTAATTCAAAACTTTTGTTTGGTAAACCTTTCTGAATTAGGTTAAACTTGGCACTTGTTTTACTTTCAATAGCCATAATTTTCACTTTGTCCTCTCGTTTTGAAAGTGGTTCAAAGTGTTCTTTGGCAATTCCTTTGATAAGATTTTGATTGAATGAATCACAAGCATTCAAATCGTATAATAGATTATGAAAATCTTTAATCGTTTTTTTGGCGGTTCCTTTACCAACAGTAACGGTTGGGTAGGTTGCTCCAAAGCGAATAATGCATTGTGGTTGAATTTCGTTTGTAATAAATTCAAATGTTTTTTGCTCTTTTGAAAATCGATGCGGTTCATCAATTAATAAAAAAGGATTCGTGGCTCTAATACCCTCCACCGGTTTATAGAAATCTTCAACACCCGAATCATATTGGTCTCTTAGCATTTTACTATTGGTTAGTAATGCCATATTTACCAATAAAACATAAATTTTATTTTGATTTTGACTGGAACCTGAAACAAATTCCCGCACTGCACTTGGAAAAAATTGTTTACCTTTTTTCTTTTTGGCTGCGTCTAAAACCTGTAATTCTATTTCTGTACCATATCCGCAAACATCTTTGAAATGCTTTTTTGTATAAGGGTCTTGAATAAATTGTTTCGTTCCGGCTTTTATCGCAAGAGAAGGAACTACAATTATAAATTTATTGATTTTAAATTGTTTGTGTAGATCAAATATGGTGGCAACTTGTACGTAGGTTTTACCTGTACCTGTTTCCATTTTAATATCTAAGTTTAGATAGTTTTGAATACCATTTAAAGCTGTATATTCAGGATGGATACCATTTGTTTTCTGAACTTCTTTGATACTTTGCAATAGTGTATCTTTATCTAATTCAATTGTAGGATTTGCATAATAAACTTTGTTTTTATTGAAACTATCAATAGAAAATACATTTGCGATAGCCTGTACTCCTTTATCCTGATGCGGTAATCCATTTTTTAAAATTAACTCCATAGCTTTACTGATTAATAACGCACTTCAATGTTAATTTTTAAATTCTTTTCACTGTCATTTAGAATTTTAAGATTCTTTTCTAACATTTCAGTTACCGACCATTCATTAAAGCTATATCCAAACAAAATAATGTTTTCAGGATTAAAATGCGGTATGGTATCGTATTTTTCAAAAAGTTCCATTACAGCTTCTTGGGTAAAATCTGAATGAATTAAATATAAATGTTTTTGATGGTAGTAAGCTGTATAACCTTTTAAATCAATTTCTTGTGCTTTTGTAGTTAAACCATAACCATCATAGTTTAACCAAGTTGTTAAAACCGTAACAACACCAAAATCATCTAAAATAGAACTATCACCAATTAAGTTTGCTTTATCAAAAGTTTGGCATTTATCTAAAGTGTTTTGATTAGGCTCGTTTAAAATAAAATGTTTGAAACCATAATCAATATCTGCTTTTGTTTCTTCTTTAATTTTTTTAGCTGCTCTTTTGATTCTTTCGAAGCCAATGTAATCTAATGTTGTTGGAAGTTTATTAGATTCTAAAAATTCAAAAGCATTTTTTTGGCTTGCATTTTTTAAATCTAAAACTTCAGGTAATTGAATCGATATAAATTTTCTTGTACCTTTATCATTAGAGTTTAATTTAATAATTGAATGAGCAGTTGTAGCTGAACCAGAGAAAAAATCAACAATTAAATCATCATCTTGAACGATAAAATTTAATAAATAGCTTATCAACGAAACAGGTTTTGAAAAATCAAAAACTGTTGTTCCGAATATTTGGTTTAATTCTGAACTGGCGTTCTCATTTGTACCAACATTATTTTCTTTTTTATTTAAAAGTGTTGTTGTTACTTTATCCTTGATAAAATTTGTTGGTCTTTTATAACCATCATTTGTATTAATAAATCTGACAGATAGAATATTTGATTTTACTAGAAAATGTGTACCATTTTTTACCTCTTCATCTAAGTTATTTTGTACCCATTTGAAAGGTCCTTCAAGTATTACATCTTCATTAGGTATACCATTTTTCAATTCAATTGCATTCAATAATTTAACCCTGTCTGGTTGAAATGGTTGATAAATACCATCTGGAAAATGTTTTATATTGAATTTTATTTTATCCTTAGGAAAAGTCAAAGATCTTACATTATTACCACTATTCAATAAGGGTTGACTACCACCATCTAATTTTTCACCATTATATTTAATTGTATTCCTAATACGTTCATAACATAAGACATATTCGTTTGTCTTTCTTGACTTAGTTGACAATGATGGTGGCGTAGAAGTTTTAGTCCAAAGAAACATTTCAATAAAGTTTTCTTCGCCAAATATATCATCACATATCAATTTTAAATTTGCATACTCATTATTATCTATGGATATAAATATTACTCCATTATTTTCTAACAAATCTTTAGCCAATTGTAAACGAGAATACATGAACATCAACCATGCAGAATGTGAAGCAGAACCTTTTTGAGTCAATTCTAAAATGCGGTTGGCTTGGTTTTCATCTACACTCAATTTGTCTTGTAGTTCTTCGGCAGTAAAATTGAAATTGTCTTTATAAACAAATCCATCAGTTCCAGTATTGTAAGGAGGGTCAATGTAGATGCATTTTACACTTTTTGCATACGATTTTAAAAGGTGTTTTAAGCCGTCTAAATTGTCACCACTAATGTAGATATTTTCACTGTTAACGTTTTCGGGTTGGTTATTGTGTTCCTCATTGGGTGTAATTACTGTTGTAGTATCTAAAGAAGCCAATAATTTAGCATAACTTTTACCTAAGAATTTTAGTTCGTAGCCTTCATGCACCACATCGACTTTATCTTTCAATGTTTCTTTGAATCGTTCTATATCAAAACTACCATCGGTTTTAAAACATGCCGGGAAGTGTTCTCTTAATATTGCAATTTCTTTATCATTTATGGCAACATTTTCATTGCTTTTTTCGATGTTTTTAATCATGGCTAGGTACTAGAATTTGTAAAATGGTAAATTTAATTGTTTTATTACTAAAATAAGAATTTTATAAAAATAAGTTTTTACTTAGAATAAAATCTTGTACTGTGCAGTTTCCAAGTTTATAGTAGTTGGAATATGCACACTCTTTAAATATTTGGTTTTACGTTCTATTATTTGGCTAATGCTAGCGTGCAAATTATCCTTGCCTAATTTTTTCAGATATGTTTTCTTTTGATTATTAAATTTATTCCGATTCCCGTTTTTTAGAATATCATCCCAAAAGTTGGTGTTAAAAAATTTATCATCAACAGATTTTGATTTATCAAAAAGTAAAATATTGTCCCATTCGTTTAAAAGCGAATTAATCAGCACATTATAATAATTTCTATCTGTGAGATTTTGTAGTGTAAACAACCCTAAACCATTAATAAATTTAGCTTGTTTTGATTTTACTTCAAACCGAAATGTATTATTACAATGGTTTGGAAATTGCACACTTTTATCATAAGCTTTAATGAGTTTATATGCTTCATTTCCGGCAATTTTAAAATCAAAGTTATTAGGCCTATTAAATGCTCTTTTCTCATGATAGATTATATTATGAATTAAATCAGGGACTAAAACTTTAGGATTAATATTCACACCATATTCAAGGTTTACTAAATAGCATTTACTTAAATCCAAATCAAATGTCTGCTGTAATTCTAAAATTGTATCAATGCAGTCTGAAATATAAAAATCATTGGCGTTGTGTTCTTCATTATTAAAATAATAGTGTAAACTCCCTTTAATTTCCAATCTATTTTGAAACTTTGTAAAATATAAATTTTTGTATTTTCTTCTCACCAATTCTTTGACTTCATCATCAAACCTTTTTTCAGACTTACCATCAAACTCCAATAAGGGATTGTTCCAAACTGTGTTAATCAGGTTTTCATCTGTTATTTTAATTTTGAATAAGTCAATCATTAGGTACTTTGATTGGAATTATTTCTTTTTGAATGCTCTATAATTGTCATCCAACATTTTATTGACGTCGGCTATTTTATAGAAGATTTTGTTGTTGATTTGACTGAAGGCTATTAATCCTTTTTCACGCCAATTGGCAGCAGTTCCGGGACTGATTTTAAAGAGTCTTTGAAATTCATCATTGTCAATAATTACTTTATTAAAAATGATTTCTTGTTTATTGGTACTAATTGCAGTTAGTTCCTCTAATCGTTTTTCGATGTTTTTAATGCTAGATTTGAAAGGCTCATCCATCACTATACTTTTTTAGAGTTGATACTGATTAATGCACTTTCAATTTCTGAACGCTTGTAGCGGATTAAATTTCCTAAACGGTACGGATTGAGGATTTTCTTTTTATTCCAATCAGACAGCGTAACAAGAGATACTTTGAGAATCTCCGCTGTTTCTTGTCTGGTTAGATACTCTTGTGGAGTAATGGGTTGAAAATTTAGAGCTAAGGATTTAATTTCTGCTCTAACATCTGTTAAGATGCTTTCTTTGAACTCTTCGGGAGTAACCCCGAATACTTGGGTGATTTTAGACTGTTCCATTTTTAACATTTTTTGTGTTATGATGGAACAAATTTATCGAGAGGTTTCTCGAATCTTATTATTGGAGTAACTCCAAAAGGTACTCCAGAGGTTACTCCAAGTTATCTAAAATATCTTGAATTTTATCTAAATCGTTTTGATAACCTGTACCTAATTCTGAAGGTCTTTTTTCAAGACTTTCGATAGAGGTCTTAATGTTTTTCCAATTTTTACCTAATAATTGACTAATTATTTTTGCTTTTTTAGTATTTGGAAGTCTGGAAAAATAGTTGGAATTAAACATACCCAATTTATCCAAAAGAATTACAGCTTGATTAACTGTTAATTGCTTAGTGTTACTATCTTTTTCATTATTTTCACTATTCATTGTTTTACTTATTGAATTGTTTCTTTTGGTCTCTATGAAATCAGTAATTCTTTTAGCTTCTATCATCGAAGCGTAATAAAAGAAATCTAGTTGTATTTCTTCCATTAGAAATCTATCTGCATCATCCCACAGATGATAATTTATAGATTTAGTGATTAAGTGGTTTACACTTTCATTTTCTAAAAAAGGAAATTCAAGATTTTTTACCTCGTATTTTTTAATCCACTTGTCAAGTATGCTTGGTTTAGTTTTATAATAAGGACTTGATGAAATCTTATCCTCTACATATTCAAAATAGGGATTTAGCTTATCTGATGGAATGATTAAGATATTTTCTTTTATTTCACTAATCAAATTATCTGTAAATCTCTTTATACCAAAATCATAGCATTGTATAAAAGTAGAATCATAAATATCGTTAAGATTACTAATTTCAATTATAAAAGCTTCTAAATATTCGGTTTTGAATTTATTCATTGGCTCTTCCTGCTTCGCAATAGAAACAGTTTCAAGAATCTTTGTTTTTTTCGATTCAAAAAATCCTATTAGTTCATCAGCACATAATTTACAGAAATAATAGTAGAAATCAAGCTGCAAATAATAGGTATCATCTTGTTCTTTGGAAAACTTTTCTAAATCTTTATAATGTTGATCAATAACTTTCGCAATCGGATTATTACGCCATGAGTTGTTTAGAATTTCTTCAATTGTGATGTTATATTTGTCGAGCCATTTTTGAATATACCAAGTTTCAGCTTTTTTATCATAATTACACTTTTCAACTTCATTTATTTTTAAGTCAAGAAAATCATTTCTGTTTGTAGTGTGGCTTTGAAGCTCTTTTAAGGTCTCTGATTTGATTTCTTTAATACAAAGGTTCAAATCAATCAGAACACCAATAGGAGTGGACTTTTCAAGTATATTAATATCGTCAATGATTTCACAAAACTTTTCAAAGTAAGTATCTTTCATATTTGATTGGTTTTTTAAATCTACTGTGTCTTTTTCACTTTTACTTTCATTCAACAATTTTATTTTATTGAGTTCAACAAGAAATTGATGACCAATTTGAAATAATGAAAAAGGAATAAAACTTAATGCTTTGTATCTCTGGTATAGAAAACCCAAAAAATATAAGCTTTCAACTTTTTTAAAATTTGCATTATTAATTATATCAAAAACTTTATTATCAATATCAAAACCTTCATTTCTTAAATTTTCCTGATAAACAATTTCTAAATCAAGTATTATAGGATTGTCTTCTAAAATTGAATAGTATCTAGATTCATCACTATCTGTGTAGAAATCTTTTCTAAGGGTATTCAAATGTGATTTTAAAGTTCTTATACTTTGGTTTAAATATGAATTAAGTTTTAGCTGCTCTTGTGAAAGCATCAAGGAATAAACCTCGCTTAAAGCTTGATGATACACTTCCTTAATAGAAGAAATTATTTCTTTTCTTTTTAACAGAATTTCGCTGTGATTTAATTCGAAATAATAAGAGCTATTATATTTAACCAAAATACCATAACTATCAAATTCTATTGTTTCAGAATTTACATTAATTAAAAAATCTGAGTAATAGTTTTTACCTAAAAGATTTATAAAGGAATTGATACTCTGCATAAATGAATTTGAAGGTTTAAATATATTAAACTTTATCTTACTTTACTACCTTCATATTTATTTCCTCAAAATCATTATCCTCAGCTTGCTTAGTCCAGTACTCTCTTAATTTTTCTGCTTTTTCTTGTTTTGTAATCTTGATGTATTTCAGGAATTGTGTTTCTGTTTGATGCCCGGTGATGGCCATAATAGTCAAATTGTCTAATTTGCCATATAGATTTGTGGCAAACGAGCGACGACAAATATGTGAGGTCACTAATTCATGGAATGGGAATGTACCTTTTTCTTTTCTCTTGGTATCTTTATTTATTTTAGAACCTTCAACCATTTCATCGAATCCAGCTTCTTGACAAACTTCTTTTACATATTCATTAAACTTTTGATCTGAAATCATTCTAGGTAAACCGTTGTGTTTTTCTAAAATTGCTTTTACTTGTGGATGCAATGGTATAGTTACTAAATGTCCTGTTTTTTGTGTTTCAATTTCAATAAATCCATTTTTAATATCTGTAGTTTTAAGTCTTAGAAAATCCGAAATTCTTAATCCTGTGCGTAAACCAATTATAAATAAATCTCTTGTGTTTTCGTGTCTTATGACACCTTTGTAATCAAATTTGAAAATTTCATCAATTTCTTCATCTTTTAGATAAACACTATCAGCTGTAACTTTTGGAACAAAGAAATTTGGATGCTCAATATGTTCATGAACCGGCAAACCTTTTAATTTTGCATCTCTAGCAATTGTTTTTAATGTTCCGATATAATTACCAACTGTACCCAAATTGATATTCTGTTCCTTGTGTAAAAAATTTACAAACTTATCATAGAAGATTAAATCTAAATCGGTGAATTTTAGCTTTGTTTTAAAGCGATTCTCGAACTCTTCTAGCTTGTGTAGGGTAGTATTGTATTTTGTAATCGTTCCGCTTGCTATGGGCTTATTTTTGCCTCTGATTATACGAGAAGGTGCGTTTTGAATAAATGTTTTTATGTAAGGAATAAAGAACACCTGGTCAACTGCCAATTCGTCAACAGGTCTATTGAAGAAATATGCTATCTTCTTTCTTAGCCAATGCTTGTCTATAAATTCGCCTCTACTGTTATCGCTATTAAATTCATTGAAAATGAATCTTTCTAGCTCTGCTAATTTATTATTAACTTCGTCTTTTGAAGTATCATCAGCTGTAAGTTTGACTTTTTGTTTTGCTGCACTCCATTTCTTAGGTTCTACCTTTAAATCTGTAGAAGCAGTTAAATCAAATTTTCTACCGTTTTTGAAACGTAAAAGAATATTGGTTGCGTTTTTTTCACCTTTTATAAGGTAGTTTATTGTTGCCATGGTACGGAACTATTATGTTTTTCAATAGTTTAAAGATACAAAATTATCCCCACATAATCCCCACATTGACTATATTTATATATAATTTACTTGTTTTTATCTTACTTTGTAAATTGAAAAACCCCTTATTTTACAAGGGTTTAGAGGTGTTTTGATAAGATATAGAAAGGTATGATAAAGTGGGTGGTAGTTCCTCTTTCTCCGCTGACTTTCATTCAAAATGAACTAAAACCCTTTAAATTCAACATTTAAAGGGTTTTTTAGTTTTGCAAAATCCTCAATTTATTCAAAATTACACAAATTTAAGGAGCACTATTAGGTGCACCGGTTAGCGTGTAAAAAAGGTGCACCTATTTTCACATGAACCCCCATGAACCCTGTGGTTCAGAAAATGAACATCTTTTCTTGTATTGAAAATTAGTGTAAATTAATTATCAATATAAAGGTTACCACCATGAAAGCAAAAATCAAAGTACTTTTCTATCTTAGAAAATCAAAAGTCAATGCCATTGGGCGAATGCCAATTTTTCAACGGATTACAGTAAACGGTCAAAGATTTGACATCAGTACCGGCCATTATGTAGATGAGGTAAAATGGTCCTCAGAAACTAGCAGAATGAAAGGCAATTCAGAGGAAGCTCATACAGTAAATAGTCAACTAGAACTATTCAAAGCAAACGTTTATGAGACAGAAAAAAGACTGTATATGAAAGAAGTTGAAATAACTTTTGAATCTTTTAAACAAGAACATCTTGGGAAATCAGAACGCACCCGCACCCTCATCCCAATCTTCATCGACCACAACAACAAAATCAAAGCACTAATCGGAAAAGAATACGCACCAGGAACATTGGAGCGGTATGAAACTTCACTTAAACACACCAAAGACTTT
>Ga0209202_1001155_pt1 | contig 17098 bp, 17 predicted proteins | sample AD_UKC032_MetaG_FD_184416 | JGI IMG/M metagenome (GOLD analysis project Ga0209202, IMG submission 184416) | Active sludge microbial communities of municipal wastewater-treating anaerobic digesters from USA - AD_UKC032_MetaG (SPAdes) (version 2) | ecosystem: Engineered > Bioreactor > Anaerobic >... | reverse complement strand
ACACAGAGGATGCGATGGTTTGCTGGCTCAAGCGTTGACTGTTGGTTGTTTGCAGCTCGAGACGTGGACTGGGGGTGTGCTAAAAATTCCTAGGAGCCCTCCGAGACGCGGCAGTGCTACGCCACCGCGACCGTCCCTTACGGCTCCTCCTGCAGCGCGACGACGCAGACGCGCACCTGCAGCAACGGCACCTGGAGTCCGGCCTACCCCGCCTGCTCGTACGTCATCTGTTCGGTGAGCCCTCCGGCGAGCTGCGGTGGCACCGCCCACGGCGGTACCGAGACCCGTCCTTGCTACGCCGCGAACTCGGTGCCGTACGGCTCGCCGTGCACCTTTGCGACGCAGACGCGCACCTGTGACAACGGCGGTTGGAGCCCGAACTACCCGTCATGCACCTACCTGTCGTGCTCGGTGGGCCCGCCGGCGAGTTGCGCCGCCGCCACGGTGGTCTGGTCTCAGGCTCAGGTGGCGTGGCATGGCAACACGGCGACCGCCGGCGGCTACGCTTGCAGCGCCACGGTCACGGCCGCGAGCCACGGCGGGACCCAGAGCAAGAGCCCGGCGGAGAGCACGCGCACCGGCACAGCGACGGCCACCTGTGACAACGGCACCTGGACCGCGTCGGGCTCCTGTGACGGTTCGCTGTTCACGACGATCATCCCGGTGACCTGTACGAGTGGAGACCCGCTCGAGGCGAAGTGGGTGTCCTGGTATGCCGCCGACTTCAAGCGCTGCGCCGACACCGAGGGCCTCGCCTACTGGATTGGCCGCGATCTCGACACCGGGGTCGCGTGCTCGGCCTACCCGACGGTCGGCAGCGCCGAGCGCGACACCTGCATGCGTGACACTCTGCGCGCCACGGGGGGGGGCGAGTACACCTACGCCCAGGCGCACGGGCACGTCTCGTCGACCATCGAGGCCAATTTCTGCGGCGCCGCTGGCGCCTACCCGTGGAACTCGTGGGGGAGTCAGTGCAAGAGCAAGCCGTGAGGGTCGATCAGGGGTTCCGGCCAGGGACGCCGACGCCGGTGCGCGGGCTGTTGACCGGGGCTGGCAGGCCACAGGTCGCGCCGTAGGGGGCGAGCTTGGTCTTCAGGTTCTCTACTGCGGCCTGGCCCTTGGCAACGAGGGTGTCCGAGACGCCAGTCGCCTGCGTGATCGGCGTCGAGAAGAACGCCGGGATGAGCCCGAGGATGTTGTACGGCTCGCCGTTGGCGAAGGCCTCGACTGTCCACTGGACCGTGCCCGCGATCGGCGTGTCGCTGCCCTGATAGGCGGCAAAGAAGCGGTCGCCGCGGCTTACGTTTTCAGTCCGGCCGCGCATCAGCACGATGTTGTAGCCGTCGCTGTCGTCGGGCTTGATGAGCATAGCGGTCAGGCCCGTGCCGCGCAGCGCGCGCTCGACGTCAATGCGACTCGGCGCGCAGCCAGCGTAGATCACCTTCGCAACGTCGACCGGCGTCGTGCTGTCGAGCTCGTGGGTCGTCCCGATCGAGCGGCGCACGCCGGGGCTGCGACTGTTGAGAAAGTCGAACACCTCGCCGGGGCGCGGCGCGACGTACGACATGTTGGTGATGGGCAAACCGTTGATGTAGGGCGCGTCACTCATGGTGGCCTCCTTGTGGTGATCCAAGTATCGGCGCCTGGGAGGAAAGGTTGCTCAGAGACGGCAGGCCACCTACGTCTCGTGCGCGACTGCTGCCGTGGTTGGGGCCCGGCGATCTCAGGTTGCGGCAGTCACGGCCTCTCGACGGCGCAGATCTTTTACGGTCGACGCATTGGCGCCCGTCAGCGTCCGCATCACCCACCGCAGAAGCTCCTTCCAGGGCATTGACCGTTTCTCTTCCAAGCGCTGCGTCACCGAACGGAACAGCGTCAGCAACGTGTAGGCGACCCGTCTCAAGATCACCACCGCTAACGCACCATCAACACCCAGCGCGTAGGAGCCACAAAGCCCACCTGCCGTTGCCCAAAGCGAGTCTACAACTGTAGTTATGTCCTCACTTTGACGGTTGCTCTACTATCCGGCATTCGGTGAGGCCGTCACCGCGATCTGGGCAGGGTCCGGTGGGGTAGCAGGCGCCAGCGTAACAGACACGTAGCACCGGCGCGCCGACCCACAAGCCAACGCCGCGGATACGCACCGCGACTTGTAAGTTGCCCGCCTCACCGGCGTTGGTGGCAAGTATCACCGTGGCCTCGCCCACTTGGTCAGCCGCGCTTGGTACGAAGCTGACGCGCAGCTCGCCGTCTTCGGCATACGCCGCGACCGTGGTGCTCACTTTGTCGATGGTGAAGCTGCCACCCGAGGTGTTGCTCAGCGTGGCGCCGTCAATGCGCAACACGGTGGCGGCATCATTGGCGATGCGGAAGCGTGCCTGCCCCTGTCCGTACAGCGGTACCTGCCCGAGGTCGATGCCGACCGGGGCCGCCAGTGACAGTTGGCTGCCTTCAGGTTCGGGAATGACGCGGATACGCGGTGCCTCGGAGGCCAAGGTGTCGTCTTCGCAGCCGGCGGCGTACAAGAGCGTCACCCAGGCCAGGGCGCGCAATGGTGTCATGAAGTGTCGCATAGTCCTTTTGCCTCGTTTACGATCTATGCGCATCCCTCAAGCTTCCGCAAGCATGGCCCAGTACCAACCAAGAGAATCGAGTGCGCGGCGCGTGGTGCTCTGCTAAGCTCTCACCAGGGGTTGGGGCTGTCCGAGGTGCTGATGCGAGCAGTCTCGCTGCTGGCGTGGTTGTTGGCCGTGGCCTGCGCCGAAAGGCCTCCCTACGTCGTGCTGACTGTCGAAGACCCAGGCGGCGTTGCGGTGGGTTGGACACAGTTGGCCGTGGGTGAGACGCGCGAAACCTTGTCTGCAGTGTCGCCCGATCGTCACGAGCTGCCGGTGAGCCTGACGCTAACTGCCAAGAAAACCGGCGAGAAGACACTTTGGGTAGAAGCTCGCGACGCGAGCGGCGCAGCCCTTGGTCGCGGTACGACGACTGCCAAGTTTGCGAAGAGCGGTGCACCCGCGGCCACGGTTCGGCTCGCGAAAGCTTGTACGGTCGATGTTGAGTGCAACGACGGCCTGTTCTGCTCCGGGACCGAGACATGTGTGGAGGGGATGTGCGGGGCTGGCGAGAATCCGTGCGCGGCCAATGTCGAATGCGCGCTCAGCAACTGCGTGGATCTGGGCAGCGGTGATGGCACCTGCGACGTCACCGTGGACCATTTGAAGTGCCCGAGCGGCAGCTACTGCAATCCGTTGCGCGGCTGCGTGGAAGGTAAGGGGTGTCAAGAAACCTCAGATTGTACGGATAGTTACGTCTGCAATGGCGAAGAGCAGTGCATCAATTTGGTGTGTGCGCCGGGGCTACCACCAGCGACCAACGATGGCGACTTCTGCACGCTGGATGGCTGCAACGATGATCGCACGGCCCAAGGCTATCCCGCTGTCTTTCACGTGGCTCTGGAATCCGTTGATGGTCGCCCGTGCACGATACCGGGAACTGGCGTGCCCGGAACGGCAGGCGTGTGTGTGTCGGCAAAGCTCGGTTGTGCCATTTCCGAGTGCGGCGACGGTGTCGCGGCTGAAGAAGACGGTGAAGAGTGCGACGACGGGAACACGAACGACTTGGATGCGTGCAGAAACACTTGTGAAATTGCTTTCTGCGGGGACGGGGTTGTCCAAACGGATGTCGAAGTGTGCGACGACGGGGGTGAGTCGGCGAGCTGCAACGACGACTGCACGCAGGCCATCTGCGGGGACCGCAAACTCAACACGGCGCTTGGCGAGACTTGTGATGCCGGAGGTGAGACGGCGCAGTGTGACACCGACTGCACGTTTGCCGAGTGCGGGGATGGCGTCAAGAACTCAAGTTTTGGTGAGGCGTGCGACGAGGGCGACACCGTAGGGGGGGATGGTTGCAGCGCCGATTGCCGGAAGGCGGAGGTGTGTGGGGACCGCTACATCGATGCGGGTGAAGACTGCGACGATGGCAACACCAACGCGGCCGACGGCTGTGATGCGTGCGGCGTCACCGAGTGGCGTGCGGCGGCGGTTATTGGAGGCAGCGTAGACGCAATCTCGGTGGGCCTGCAAATGCCCCAGGGTGTGGCTGTTGACAGCGCCGGTGATCTCTACATCGTCGATACAGGCGGTGGACGCATCCGTAAGCTCGACACAGCGACCGGCGTGGTGCGCGTGATCGCGGGGAACGGCTCGGTGGGAGGTTCGGGTGACGGCGGTCCCGCGACGAGCGCCGAGTTCAGTGGACCGCAAAGTGCTGCGGTCGACGGCTTGGGTCATGTCTATGTCGCGGACGAGGGAAATCATCGCATTCGCAGGATCGATGTCGGCACGGGGGTGATTTCGACGGTCGTGGGTGTGGGGACGCCGGGGTTCGCTGGCGACGGCGGCGCGGCGACAGCGGCACAGCTGCAATCGCCCGTGGGTGTGGCGATAGACGGCCTCGGGACTCTCTATGTCGCCGACACCAATAACCACCGCATCCGCAAGGTCGATGCGGTCACGGGCATCATCACGACCATCGCCGGCACGGGCGTGCAAGGAGACTCGGGTGACGGCGGTGCAGCGACCTTGGCGCAATTGCGAGGGCCTGAAGGAATGGCCCTCGACGGCATGGGAGCCCTCTATGTCGCGGAGCCCCTGAGCTATCGCGTTCGCAAGATCACCTTGAGTACGGGCGTGATTACGACGGCGGCGGGGACTGGGACGCCCGGGTATTCGGGAGACAATGGCGCTGCAACCAGTGCAAAGCTGTACGATGTCTTGGCCGTGGCCGTTGATGGCCAAGGTAACCTCTACGTGGCCGATTCCTCAAATTCACGGGTTCGCGAGGTTCTCAGGGCCACGGGTGTGATCATCACGGTGGCTGGCAACGGTGCGGCGGCGTCTTCCGGGGATCTGGGCCTGGCGACGAGCGCGAGCATCCGGATGCCGACGGGCGTGGCACTGGATGCGGCGGGCAACCTCTACATTGCCGACCGAATGAGCAACAAGATTCGCAAGGTCAGAGCTGGAACGGGCATTATCACGACGGCGGCCGGCTCGGGCGCTTTTGGCAACCTCGGCGACGGCGGTGCCGCTACAAGTGCATTTTTGGGAGGGGCCGATGGTGTGGCGTTGGACGGCGCTGGCAACTTGTTCATCGCCGACACCAACAACAACAGAGTTCGACGCGTGGATCTCGCTACCGGAATCATTGACACGGTCGCCGGCATCGGGAACTCCGGCTATTCCGGGGACGGTGGCGCGGCCACGGAAGCGGCGCTGTCTTTTCCCAGCAGCGTGGCGCTCGACAGCGCCGGCAACCTCTACATCGCAGATGCGTCGAACCAACGGGTCCGGCGGGTCGCAGCGGCAACGGGCGTGATCACCACGATCGCGGGGACGGGTGCCTTCGGTTTCGCGGGGGATGGGGGTGCCGCGACGGCCGCCTCGCTCAATCAACCCGCGGGCGTCGCGATCGATGGCGCGGGCAATCTCTATATTGCGGATCGCGACAACTTTCGGGTGCGCATGGTTGAGGCTGGCGCCGGCGTGATCCGTACGGTGGCCGGCACCGGGGTCCCCGGGTACACGGGCGACGGCGGGCCTGCGACGAACGCGCGGATCTTCATGCCCATGGGCGTGGCCGCCGACTACAATGGCAATTTCTACATTGCCGATTCGCTGAATAGCCGCATTCGCAAGGTCGCCGCGGAAACCGGAACCATCACCACAGTGGCCGGCACCGGCACTGCCGGCTTTTCAGGAGACGGTGGCCTCGCAATCAGCGCCAACCTGGACAGGCCTGACAACGTCGGCGTGGATGATGCGGGCAATCTCTATATTGCGGACGTGAACAACCAACGCATCCGCAAGGTTGTCGCCGCGACAGGAGTCATTGGCACGGTGGCTGGAAGCGGCACCTTGGGATTTGCTGGAGATGGAGGCGCAGCAACCAGTGGCCGTCTTCGGATTCCGTCTGCGGTGGTGGTCGATGGGCAGGGTGCTCTCTACGTTACCGATTTTGGCAATAGAGTCGTGCGCTATGTCGACCCGGACACCCAGGTGCTTACAACGCTCGCGGGCAAGGTTGATCCGGAGGGCATGGGCCCCATTCTGCAGGCGACCTTGGCTGACCCGCGTAGCGTTGTGTGGGCCGAGGGCCTGTGGCTCATGGCCGGCGGTAGCTCGGGGACAGTTCAGGCGCTGCGAGACTCTTCGAATTGGCTTGAGGTTGCTGCCGGACGTTATCCGCAATCTATCTCCACCGCCAACCTGGGGCGCTTCCGCGACAATGCTTTTGGCTCGGTAGGTGGTGTCGAGTATGACGCTGCTAACAACCTAATCTACCTAACAGAATCCTCGGCCAACCGCGTGCTCGTCGTTGCCGTTACTGACCCCGATGACGAAAACACTTGGACCATCGCTGGCCTTGCAGGCGACGCAAGTGGCGGCGCACCTGGCTTTGCCAACGGTGTCGGCGCTTCAGCTCGTTTCAGAAACCCCACCGGACTCTATTTCGACAGCGCCGCGCGCATTCTATACGTTGCCGACACCGGCAATCACTCCATCCGCACCATCAACGTCGACACGGGAGTCGTGGGTACTGCCTTCGGCACACCGGCCACACTGGGCTTTTTCGGCGACAACGGCCTTGCGACTCACGCTCTTATGTACCAGCCGCAGGCGCTTTCTCGCTGCGCCAACGGCGACTTCTTCATCGCCGACACCGGTAACAACAGAGTGCGCCGGGTGCATCGTTTGGGCTCTGACGACATCATGACAACGGTGCTGGGGGATGGCACTGCGGCGTCATCCGGCGAAGGCACACCGGCGTGGACGTTCCCGGTAGAAGCGCCTTTGGGGCTCGCCTGCGACGACTTCGGCAACTTGTTCGTAACCTCCACGAGCACCGTGCGCATGTTGCCGGCGAGTGACACTGGCGTCGTGGACGGCGATGGCCCTGTGCAGACGATCTACGGCGGCCCACCTCGCGACAGCTTCCCGGCGAGCATCAGCGAGTGCTTGACCGGCATTGCCGTGGTCGATGCCGAAACCGTAAGAATTACGGATGCTTGCGCGGGGTTGTTGGTGGAGTTGCAGCGAACTCCGGCACCATGAGGCGACCTTCCAGACGTTGCAGGGCCCTGCGAATCGTGGCAACAGACTCGCGATGAGGCGAGGGACGAAGCGGTCCAGTGAAGCGCTGCGCGTCGGCGATGTGGGTGAGCAGGGCTTGCTCGAACGCATCGCGGCTCGTTTCGGGCGTTTCAAGGCTCCCGGTGTCTTGGTGTCGATCGGCGATGACGCTGCGGTACTCAAGCAGATCGGGCCGGGCGCGGTGCTCTCGACCGACATGTTGGTGGAGGGCGTGGATTTCGACTTCGCCTGGACCTCACCCACCGACGTGGGCGCCAAAGCCGCCGCCGCAAACCTTTCTGACTTGGCCGCGATGGGAGCCAAGCCCCGCTGTCTGATGCTGTCGTTGGGGCTGCGCACGCATGACCGCGTGAAGGACGTTTTGGCGCTGATGACGGCATTCGCCGCCGTTGGTCGGCCGCTAGGTGCGCCCCTTGTGGGGGGTGACCTGTCGCGGGTGGACGGACCCTTGGTGGTTTCCGTGACCGTGATTGGCGAAGGTCTGGTGCGGCGGCTCTTGCGCCGACATTACGCGCGTGCCCACGACATCGTATTGGTGAGTGGGGCCTTGGGAGGCGCTGCTGCTGGCCTCGCGTTGTTGCGTGCCGGGCGACGCACACCCAGGCAACTCGTGGCTCGACAGTTGCGACCCAGGGCACAGGTGGCTCTCGGCCTGGCGTTAGCGCGCTCGGGGCTTGTCACCAGCGCTGCCGATATTTCTGACGGCCTGGCGAAAGACGCGCTGCACCTTGTACCCCCGCACTTGGGGGTGGAACTCTTGCGGGCGCAGTTACCGTTGGCACCAGGACTTGCGGTGGCGGCGAAGTCGCTCGGCGCAGATCCGCTGGCGTGGGCGTTAAGCGGTGGTGAGGACTTTGAGCTGGCGCTGACGGTGCGGCCTTGCGACGTGGTGCGGGCGCAGCGTTTGGCCGCGCGGGTGGGCGAAACACTGACGCCGGTTGGGACGGTCGTCGCTCGACCGGGGTTGAGTGTGGTTGGCAGCACGCTGCCTCGGGGCGGTTTTGACCACTTCCAGTCAGGGTGACCGCGTTTTACAGCTCGTCGTTCGGACCACTCTCGTTATTCTCAACCGCCAACTCGCGCTGCAACCCATGGTGTTTGACGCGGCGCCCGAGGGTTACGGCATTCACACCCAGCGCATGTGCCGCGCGGCGGATCACCCCGCCGTGACGCAACAGCGCCTGGCGGATCACCTCGCGTTCGAAGCGCCCGACCTGTGCGTCAAGGCTGCCGGTGGTGTCTTGGCTTGGATCGCTCGTTGGTGTCGCGGGGCTGGGGAGTCGCAGGTGAATGGCGCCATCTTCAGGGGTCAAAAGCACGCTGCGCTCAACGGCGTTGCGCAGCTCGCGAACGTTGCCTGGCCACGGGTAGGCGCGCATAAGCTGGAGGCTTTCCGGGTGGAAGCCGGCGGTATGGCGACGCAAGACCACTTCGGCTTGCGCGCGGAAGCTCTCGGCCAGCGGCAAAATGTCCTCGCGTCGTTCACGCAGCGGCGGAATCGCGACCGGAAAGGTGCTCAGCCGATAATAGAGATCGGCGCGTAGGAGCCACAAAGCCCACCTGCCGTTGCCCAAAGCGAGTCTACAACTGTAGTTATGTCCTCACTTTGACGGTTGCTCTACTATCCGGTTCAGCGACCTAGAACCCTATCCGCGAGCCAATCAGGTTGCTGCGATGTGATCGCCATAAGATCGCCCCTGGCGGCTGGTGGATCCCCTCCAGGCTGACACGACTGCGCTCGTTCGCAGGGGTTGGTGCTATCATTTTCAGTAGTTATAGAACGAGAAAAAACAAGTTACTTGAGTAATATCAGTACCAACGGCACAGTCAGCTCACAACTCCGGGACATCACCGGAAAGGAAATGGAGTGAGCTATCATGTTTACGACACTAACGATTTCGAGTGCGTTGTGGGTCGCCAATCTTCTGACTGCGAGCCCGTGCTTGGTTACAGTTTCTGAGTCGAGCCGGACGCCGGTGGTGGTTGCTCCGGATGCCGCGCGTCCCGTATTTCTCGCCGATGCTCCACAGGGTGCGGCCGTCCCCGCGTTTCTTTCGGCACCAACACCGCCACGCCACCCGGGGCTGCTAGCCACAGGGCGCACCATGACACTGCTTGGGGGTATAACGTCAGCCATTGGCGTCGCTGCGTTGGTGTCAAGCGCGAATGATTCGGACGCACTTAGCCGCGGGGCCGGAACGATGGCCGGCGCCTTAATCCTCGGCAACGGGCTATTGGCAACCGCGTTGGGGGCCGGCATGTGGGCCGCAGCCGACTAACCCCACCCCTCGAAAGATCATCTGACTGCCGCTGATCCATCCACCCTATCGATGGCGGTCAGGGCGTTCCGGTCCAAGTGGCAGGCGCGCAGGGCGAAGCGCAATAAGTCGAGGTCGGCGTCGCCGAATTGACGAAGCTTTCTGGGTTGCACGTCGTGCCGACCACCAGCCACGCCATCAAGACGGCTGTCCGCACGTCCCAACGGTGGCACTCTCGGCAACTTGGCAGTCGGCGTCGCTGCCGCACTCGCCATCATTGGCACAGCTCTGACCGACCAAACGCATGTGATAACAGACACGCCATCCACCGGTGCTACTCAGCATGCCGCAGGTCGCCGATGCTGCCTGGCAGTCGTTCGCCGCACCGCCGCACAGCGCATAGCAGATGAGCTCTGGCGTAACCGCACCGGGGGTCTCCGGTACGTATTGCCCGCAGACCCCTCCGCCATCGGCACAAGGGGAGCCTGCTGCCTGACCTGCACAACTGGTACTGCATGAGCCGACCTCAGTGCAAAACAGGCCGGGGGCGCACTGTTGGGTGCCGGAACAATCGTCGCCAAGCTGCGCGTAGGACACACAACCTCGCTGAGGGTCGCAGAAGGTGTCCACCGCACAACCGTCGTTGATGCAGCTTGCGGCGCACACCCCCAATCCTGACTCGTCCATGGCTACGCAGCTTTTGGAAAGGCACTGTTGGTCGGCAAAGCAGTCGTCGAGATCGTCTCGCAAGTTGATACACACCGGGACCGTCTCGAGCCCCGGTACGATGCCACAGGCACCATGTTCGCCGGCGCAGTGGGTGCTGCCATCGCAACGCTTGCGACAGTAGGGGAATCCATTTGGGTCGTCGGAGGGGCCGCAAACCCCTTGGCCACCTTCGCAGCTGCTGCCCACAGTGCTTTCGGAGCAGCTGCTGACACACGCGCCATCCATGCAGGCCATGCCGTAGCTGCAGTCCCAGTAGTTGGTGCAGGCCCCACCGAAACCCGCGATCGGTACGCAGCCGTCTGACCCGCAAGCAGTTCCTTCAGGACACAACGAACAATCGTACTGACAATAAAACGAGTCGCAGTCGTCCGCGTCGTCGGTACAGTCATCATCCTCACAATGGGAGTGTGCTCGGACGCAACTCTGGTGCTCGCCACACTGGTCGTCGGAAAAGCATTGGGAGTAAGGACAGGCTGGGGCCGGTTCAATCAAGCAGCCGGCGAGAGAGAGCGACGCGAGCCATGCCATTGGGTGGGGTTGAGTTTTCATGGCGCCGGCAAATGCAACAGCGGTGCCAGCACAAATGCTCACAAAGACAGTATGTTAGGGCTGACATTCGGAGCGGATCCCAGCGCGACGCGACCTGCTTGCCGGGAGTGTGATCGCGCTCACGTTGGTGCCACGAGGGCCGCGAGCCGCCGTAAGTGGCATGAAGGCTCAGTGGGGCGAGTCAAAGCGAGTATGAAGGTCCGCCTTAGTTGGCCCACATGATTTTGATGCCATAGGGTTTAAGGAGCGGATCGGCCGTGACCAAGGCCACGCGTTCGAGCATGGCCTGGGCCACAAGCAGCCTATCAAACGGATCGCGGTGATGGGCCGGCAGCCCTGCAACCTTCAGAGCATGAGAGTGATCGATGAGAAGCGGTGCCAAGCCCAAAAGGGCCATCCGTGAGGGCACGTACTCCGCGGGCGGCAACGGCAACGTCAGTTTTCCCAAACCAAACTTGATGGCGATCTCCCAGGCGGACACCGCCGACAACAAGAGTTCATTCTCCCGGCGTTCGAGCAGCCGCCGGGTGCGTGGGTTGAGGCGCTCAGGCTCAGCGGTGGCCCACAAAAAGACGTGCGTGTCCAACAGCAATCTCACGACTCGAAAGCCTCTTGCAGCTCCGCGGGCAACGGCGCATCAAAATCCTCGGCAACTGTCACCACATTGCGGTCGAGTCCCAGCGGCCGCATCTCAGGTTCGCTGGCCATCGGCACCAGTTTCGCGATCGGTTTGCCGGCCTTGGCAATGATGATGGTTTCGCCCCGCGCTGTACGTACAAGGAGCCGCGACAACTGGGTTTTTGCCTCGTGGATGTTGACCGACTTCATGAGACTAAGTTAACACGCTAAGTTAGCTAAGTCTATCGAGGCCTGGCGCTCGTCTCGACCTCAATTCCGCCGCGGCATCAAATACTCGCCGGACGGATCGGTTTGTTTGAGGTGTTGGACTTTGCCGCCTGCAAGCACGAATTCGAACACCGTGTCGGCGGCTTCTTTGATGCGGAACTTGAGGCCGCGATAGGGCAGCAGCTTCAGATCAGGTTGTCCGACAAAGGCAATGACCAGCGTGCCGTCTTTGTCGAGTTTGATCACAAAACGCCGACCGCTGGGTGTTTCGTAGTTGCCTGGAAGCACGGGCAGAAGCTTCGGATCGACTGTTTCCGGCCGTCGGGTGAAGGTCAGCTCTTGTTCGTCCATCGAGATCAGCAGGCGACCGATTTCGCCGAGCGAGCTGGTGACAAAGTTCACGGACCATTTGCCATCGGCGCGTAGGAGCCACAAAGCCCACCTGCCGTTGCCCAAAGCGAGTCTACAACTGTAGTTATGTCCTCACTTTGACGGTTGCTCTACTATCCGGATCGTGTCCCGGTTGGTTATATTGAATGTCTACGGAAAAACTGTGAGGTCGTGTTGTGACGGATAAATTGATCAAACGCCATTTCGGAATTGTCGGCGGATTGGGGGCGCTTGGTGCGGCTGATGTCTTCTTCAAGCTGGTCAAGGCATTGCCCGCGAGAAGTGGCCAGGAGCAGCCGGAAATTCTTTTCGAACAGCATCCGTTTCGCGAGGAAGAGAATCCTGGCGATGCCGGTGCTTCGCAGAACGGCCGGAAGATCTACGTTTTCGACATGGTCAGAAGTTTTGCGGATCGGCATGTCGATACGGTCGTCCTGCCGTGTTTTCTGAGCCACACCTTCCTCGATGAGATTACGGCAGAGACCACGCTGCATATTGCCAACATCATGGAGGCGCTACGTGACTATCTGACGCATCAGCACCCGGGCGTCAGGCGCCTAGGGGTGCTGACGTCCGATTATGTACGTTCCCGGCGTCTGTTCGAACGCTATTTTCCGGGCGCGGATTGGACGATTGTCTATCCGCGAGACGAAGTGCAGCACGATTGCGTGATGCCTGCCATCTACGGGCCACAGGGGATCAAGGCGGGCTGCCTGCGCGGTGCTTCTGTCGATCTTCTGTCCCGGGCCTGTGTCGATCTGCTGGAGCAGGGTGCCGAACTGATCGTACCCGGATTTTCGGAGATTCCGGTGGTCATCAACGCCTTGCAGGAACGCGGGATACCGATCATCGATACGAACCAGATATACGCTGACTATGTCGTGGCCGATCAATCCGGGGCGCGTAGGAGCCACAAAGCCCACCTGCCGTTGCCCAAAGCGAGTCTACAACTGTAGTTATGTCCTCACTTTGACGGTTGCTCTACTATCCGGCGACAGATAGTGCTCCGCATTGGTCGACACCGTAAGCGGGATCTGCCGCTCTTGCAGCGTCACCTTCAGCATTGCCATCGTCGTGGCTGCCACCTCAGGGTCGACGTCCCCCCCAGGCCCCAGCAGCTTCAGCGAGGGTGCGCTGCAGAGCTATTTGGCGAGCGCCAGCTACGACGTCAACGCCAAGCCGATTCGCACCGACTTTGGCAACAACGTTGCCACCTGCCATAGCTACGACAACCGTCAGCGCCTCACCGGCATCAAGACGGGCGTCGCGACACCTAGCTTCTGCACGGACGCTAGCCCAGCGTTCCAACACCTCGGCTATGGCTTCACCCGCGACGGCCTCATCGCCTGCATCACCGACCAGAGCGTCGCGCAACCGGGCATCCCGCGCTTGGACGCCAGCTATACGTATGACCGTCTGTACGAGCTGACCTCGGCCACGATCGACACCGGTCGCATCGACTACGCCTACGACGAGATCCAAAACCTGGTGCGTCGCTCCACGACGATTTCCTACCTCGATCTGCCGCTCGGCGATTTCGGCTATGGACATGGCTATGACGTCGATAGGGCCGGCCCCAACGCCATCGCCAGCGCCGGTAGCGAGCGTTTCGCCTACGACGCCGTGGGCCGCATGGAGCGCTACGGCGATTGGGCGCTCGAGTGGAACGTGCAAGGCCAGCTGGTCGCGGCGCGCCACCTCTACGACGGCCGGGTGCTCAACTACCGCTACGACTTCGCCGGGGAACGCCTGCTCAAATGGTTGGAAACGCCCGGGAAACCGGCGCAGGTCTACCGTTACATCTTTGGCGCCTACGAAGAGCGCGCGAGCGACCCCACCTGGCTCATCAAAGCCGGCAGTGCCACCATCGCCGAGGTCCAGAGCACCGCCGGGCTCGTGCCTGACCTCGCTTTGCTCGACGAACTCGTCGCCTACGCCCAAGCCCCCAGCACCACGCCGCGTCCGGCCGCTGTTGAGCTATTGGACTTCGATGCCGACGGTACGAGCTTCGACTCTCAAGACCTAGCCGCAGCGTTCCGCCGTTATTGGGGCGAACAGCCCAACGCCCCACGCGTCAGAGTCACGAGCTACTACCACCCCGATCACTTAGGGAGTGGCACGCTCACCACCGACCCGACCGCGGCCGTGATCTCGCATACCGGCTTTTACCCGTACGGAGCCGTGAAGAGCCGGCGCGGGGCGCAGCCCAGGCTCGGGTTCACCGGCGCCGAGGCCGATCGCGAAAGTGACCTCGGTCTGATTCGCATGGGGGCGCGATGGTACTCGCCTCGGGTGGGGAGGTGGGCGACGCCGGATCCGTTGTATCAGACCAGCCCGAAACGCGGTGTCGAGAAGCCGTTTGAATTCAGTCTGTACGGCTACGTATCAAACAATCCGCTCAACTCGCGTGACCCAAATGGTTTGGATCCGGTCGATCCGCCCGACTACTACCAAGACATGTACATCGAGGACCCAACGGTCCTCGCGAACAACCAGAGCGCGCGCCAGGCAGCCGGCACCATCGGCATGGGTGTCGTCACAATGGGGGTTGGTGGAGCGCTCGTGCTCGAAGCCGGAGCGCTCTACTCCGCAGGGTCTGTCACTGGGACGCTGTTCACCGCATTCAACGGCGGTCTGGCGTTGTCTGGTGGCACGGTCGCCACGGTAACTGCTGTCGCGGGCGAAACGGAGACCGCCGGGTTGATGCTTGGAATGTCGAACGCAGCCGGGCTCGCAGGAGGAATGCTGGGCCTGTCGCTGCGGTGCGATGCGGTCGGTCTCCAGCGTGGCGTGCTCGTTGGGAATCTTGCGGAGCTTGGGCTTGGTGCATTGGCGCTGAAGTTGAGGCCGCCGGAGCTTCCACCCCCGCCGAGGATCAATGCACAGAAGCAAGCGGGCCATGTTCCAAATACGCCGCAGCTCGCAAACCGGTTGCGAGGCGGGAAGAGGACGTCTACGTTCTTCAGTGCGGAGCAGGCCGACCAGGTCACGATACAGGCCTGGGAGAAAGGCAAGCACTTGAGCAAAGATGGGAAGTTGCGTCTGTTCGACTTCGGCAAGCCCGTTGGAGTTGGGCCAGAGGGAGGCGGTTACCAGACTCAGGTTCGTGTGTCTATGGACTCTGCGGGCACCATTCACGGGACTCCATACGGCCCCGCGTTTGAGGGGCCATTGCCACAATGAGAGCTGTTTATACCGTCTGGTTCAGAGAACTCACGTTGCCAGCAGACGACCCTGAAAGTGAATGGCCGGCCTGCATGATCATCCGTGCGGCAAGTGAGCCTCGCGCGAAGGCCTGGGGCGACCACCTCGCGGCGCGGTATTCGGCGTCGCATCGTCAGCTGGTTCTTGGGTCCAAAATCGAGCCCGTGGAGTGTTCAACCTTGCCCGGCCTAGATTCTCTGCCCGAGATAGCCGATGGCAACGAGGCCACAGATGCGGAGATTGGTTGGTGAGTGGTGAGGGGTTGCGACCGTCGTCCACCACACCCGTCGTCGGCCGATACCCCACGCCACAAGTTCAGCAACCAGTGCCAGACCCCGTCACGTGACACATACCCACCACCACCGCCAGCCCCAATCCTCCCCCGCCCGCGGCTGCTGCCCCTCGTCCGAGCGGTTTGCGAGCTGGATTCGCGATTTGGACCCGCGGCGGCGCGGCGGCACAACTTGCTCGCGGTGACTGCCAAACTGGCGGTGGGGTGCGGCCCAGGATGCCGCGGTTTGTGTCGGGTAGGACTGGCAGGGCAATTCAAAGTCGCATAAAGAGCACCGGCACGAGAGCCACAGTGCTGGGAGGCCTCTCTCAATGAAGTCGCCAGTGACGTCAGCCGTATCACTCTTCCTGGTGTTCTTTTCGTTGTATCTTCTCACCGCCTCGCCCGGCCGATTGTTCTCGGGCGACGGCGGCATGACACTCGCGATGGCTGCTCGCACCTATGATCAGGGCTTTGGCCCGATGCCGCTGCGCGTAGGAGCCACAAAGCCCACCTGCCGTTGCCCAAAGCGAGTCTACAACTGTAGTTATGTCCTCACTTTGACGGTTGCTCTACTATCCGGCGACAGATAGTGCTCCGCATTGGTCGACACCGTAAGCGGGATCTGCCGCTCTTGCAGCGTCACCTTCAGCATTGCCATCGTCGTGGCTGCCACCTCAGGGTCGACGTCCCCCCCAGGCCCCATGCCCATATGCGGCGACGCCGCCACCTGCGTAAATCCGAGTGCCACCAGTGCGCGCGCCATCTCCAAGGCCTCATCGAGGTCACGCGCACCATCGTCCACGCCCGGCAATAAATGACAATGCAGATCAATCACGTGCGCACTCGTCCCTGAACCCCGAGAAAAAGGCGGCCGCTCTTATCACTTCAATCGTGGGTAGGAAAGCGGCTAGCGTTTGATCCCTAGAACCTTCGCCAAGCGTTTGTGCATCCCCTCGGCCTGGCCCGCGGTGCGCTGCACAAGTTCGGCGCCCGCACGCGCAACATCCTCGACCTGATCGAGCGCCTGCCCCTTGGCATCCTTGGCAAGCACCACAGTCACGGACGTGGCGGGTTGCTTGGCTCGACCTTGCGCCATGCGCGCCAACGCCGCTTTGCGCGCGGCCACCATCGTCTCCAGATGCAACAGTCGCTCTTTGATCATCTCGACTGTAACACCCCGAGCGCGAGCCCAACCGTTTTGCCGGCCCAGAAAGGTCGAAAGACTCAGCTCCAATGCACCATCCAAACCCATCAACTCGCCAGCTTGGCGCAATTGCACGGGATTTGGTGTTTCAACACCAATCGCTGGCGGCAACACAACCTTGCGTAGGTCCGAAGCTCCCTCCGCCCCGCGCAACGCCTGCAAATTCCGCTGGCGCAAGTTAGCCTCGCGCACACCCGACGTATCCTGATTGAAATACGCGGCCTTGAAGGCGGGTGCCTTTGTCTGACTTGTTTCGCGCACTTGCGGCTGTGGCGGCGGCGCCACCGGTGCCTCGCCGACGCTCCCCAGCTCCCGCGTCTTGCTTGGCTTAAGCACATTGCCGCGGTCGCTTGCGGGCTTGGTCGTGCTCGATTCCTCAGGAATGACGAGCGGTACATTCGGCTTGTAGAGCAGGTCGCGGCCAGACATCCATTCATCCTACACGGCGAAGCGAAGCGTCGCCAGGGGGTGTCCGGGTTCATAACCG
>Ga0209202_1001154_pt1 | contig 17102 bp, 13 predicted proteins | sample AD_UKC032_MetaG_FD_184416 | JGI IMG/M metagenome (GOLD analysis project Ga0209202, IMG submission 184416) | Active sludge microbial communities of municipal wastewater-treating anaerobic digesters from USA - AD_UKC032_MetaG (SPAdes) (version 2) | ecosystem: Engineered > Bioreactor > Anaerobic >... | reverse complement strand
GCTTGGCGCCGCGGAGGACCGGCCAATCATAAACTTCCTGAAGCGTATGGAAAGAATCTCCGCCCGCTTCGCGGATCATCTGATCACCGTTACGGATATCTGGAGGGACAAACTTCTGGCTCGTGTCAACAACGGGATAAAATGCACCACCGTTTTGAACGTCCCGGAGGAAAACATGTTCACGCCGTCATCCGCCCGGAAGCCTCGTCCCGCAAACGGCTGTAATCTGTTTTACCACGGATCGTTTGAAGAGCATTTCGGGGTCGATACACTCATCAAAGCAATGCCCATCGTAAAACAGCAGATCCCAGGAGTCAGCCTGGACCTTTACGGTGGCGGGCGGCTTTACGAAGCCATGATGGATCTTTCGAAGGAATTGGGCCTTGACGACTGCGTGCACTTCAACGGTGGAGTGCCTTTTTATGAGCTTCCTGAAATTCTGAAAAAAGCAGACATTGGCGTCGTCCCGACGAAGGCATCTGTCTTTTCCGATGAGGCGCTGAGCATGAAATCGCTGGAATATATGACGCTGGGCATCCCCATCGTCATTTCAAACACAACGGCCCACCGTTATTATTACGACGATAAAATGGTTGTGTTTTTCAAACCGGAAGACGAGAGCAATCTTGCCAAGTCCATCATTTCACTTTACCGGAAAAGCCCTGCCGAATGGGACAGGCAGATTGACCATGCCATGAAATTTCTAGACAAGCAAAACTGGAGCAACGCGAAGGAAATTTATTACAAAATCATAGATTCCCTCATAGAGCGAGGCGGAGCGACCAAACAGTAAGTGCTTCAATCTCTCGATAAATATCTCACAACGACAATTTTCGCCCCGCTGGCCAGAAGACGTTCCGGCCAGGCGGGCGGCTCGGCTATTCCCATTCTCATGTATCACAGCGTGAGCAATGCACCGGAGGCCGGACAACATCCTTACTTCTGGCTCAACACAACTCCGGAACGCTTCGAAGCGCATATTAAATTTCTCAAGGAGAATGGCTATGATGTCATCAGCCTTGCCCGTGCCATCGAGCTTCTTCAAGGCGCCGGCAGCAACACCGGCAGGCGCAGCGTTGTAATTACCTTTGATGACGGGTTCCGGGATTTTTATCTCAATGCCTTTCCGATGCTCCAGAGGCATGGATTTACGGCCACGGTTTTCCTGCCAACAGATTATATCACCGATCACACCCGGAAAATGGATGGCAAAGCGCATCTTAGCTGGGATGAAGTTTCTAAACTACACAAGCAGGGCATCTCATTTGGCTCGCATACGGCAAGCCATCTGCAACTCAAAAGTGCAAACAGAGATGATCTCCATTTTGAGATTAAGCACTCCAAGCAGGCCATAGAAAGCAAAATAGGCGCGCCTATCGATTCTTTTTCTTATCCATTTGCCTTTCCAGAAGAGGATCTGGGATTGACGCAGTACCTCACCGACACGCTGACAGCCTGTGGGTATAAATATGGCGTGAGCACTCGAATCGGCAGGGCCTCCGTAAAAGATCCGATCTTTTTCCTCAAAAGGCTGCCGGTCAATTCCCGCGACGATCTGGCCTTTTTCAAGGCAAAGCTTGAAGGCGGCTACGACTGGCTGCACTGGTTTCAATTGACAAGCAAAATTATCAGAGCAAAATTGCGCCATGGCAAAAACCGGAGCTGATTATATCCTCATCTCGCCTGTGAAGGACGAGGAGAAATATATCGAGCAGACTCTTGAATCTGTCATCAACCAGACGATCAAACCATTGCAGTGGATCATTGTCGATGACGGATCATCAGACAAGACACCGGAAATAATCGATTCATATCGAAAGCAGTTTGATTGGATCGATGTTCTGAGAATCGAGCGGGACACCTCCCGCCAGCCTGGTTCACCGATCGTCAATGCCTTCAATCGCGGCTATGATCTGGTCAAGGACAGCAAGTTCGATTTCGTAGTCAAACTCGATTGCGACCTGCGGTTCGCGCCCGATTACTTTGAAAAGCTCCTGCGTGAATTTGCAAAGGACCCCCGCCTGGGCATAGCGTCCGGCATCTACCTTCAGGATTTCGGCAACGGTTGGGTTCCCATTGAGATGCCATCCTATCACACCGCCGGAGCCTGCAAGTTCATGCGCAAGGAATGTTTTGCCCAGATAGGCGGGTTTGTTGTCGCTAAAGGCTGGGACACGGTTGATGAAATCAGAGCCCAGATGCGGGGATGGCGAACAAGGCATTTCAGAGAATTGACGATGTACCATCTTAAGAATGAGGGTTCCGGCATCGGCTTTCTGAAGACCAACGCCATGCACGGCGAAATATTTTACATGACCGGCGGCAGCAAGCTTTTTTTTCTCGGCAAGGTCCTTCACCGGATTTTTGCCGGGCGGCCGTTGCTTGTCGGAGGAATCATGCTTTCGTACGGCTATCTAAAACCTTTTCTGAAAAGAAAGCAGCGCCTTGTCAACGAAGAAGAGGCCAGATTTTACAGCAATCTGTTGCTATCAAGACTTATTGGCAGAAACGGGTGATCAATCAGTCATGACGCGTAAATGTTTATTAATAGCACCGCAGCCAAACCACTTCAGATGAAAAAAGCATAGGCAGTAAAGCTAAATGAACGACTCTAACAAACAAATCCGGGTATGCCTGATAGGGGCGGACTTTGATACCCCGAACCGTGGGGTATCCGCCCTGTCCAGTTCCCTGGTCAGGCTTGTGAAGGAGACCGTACCCGGCGCAAAAATTTCTTTTTTTACGGGAAATCCCGCCAGCAGCCACAAGCTAGTTAATTTTGCCGGGAAAAACGTTCCGATCGATGTCATCAATTTCCGTCTTTCCCCAAGAGCAAAACTTCAGGAACACATTTTTTTCCTGCTGTTTCTGGCGTTCCTTATACGACTGATTCCTTCGGTCCGGTTGCGTGAAAAGATCGTTCACTGGAATTCCAGGCTAAGTGATGTCTATAAATGCGATTTTATCGGCGCTATCAACGGCGGGGACAGTTTCAGTGACATTTACGGCCTGTGGTCCTTTCTTTACGGAGCGGCTCCCATGGTAATCACCATCCTGTTGGGAAAGAGCCTGACGCTTTTACCCCAGACATACGGTCCTTATTATTCAAGGCTGGCACGGACCATTGCAAGATGGATTATTCTCCATTCGGGAAAAGTTCTGTCCCGCGATCACGACAGCATCCGGTTGATCAATGAACTGCTGAATAAATCCGGAATGAAGGTTGCCGTTACCTTTTGCCCTGATGTGGCCTTTACCCTGCCTTCCGAATTTCCCGCCTCGTTTGCCGTGCATCCCCCTGCCGAAGTGTTCGGAAAGGATGCCTGGGTGGGAATTAATATCAGCGGCTTGCTGTTTAACAACAGTGTAACGGGCGCAAACAGGTTTGGGCTTCGTTTCGACTATAAGACCTTCGTACTGGACATCATCGAAAAACTGATGGCCGAATCATCGACCAGGATTATTCTTATTCCCCACACCTACGGCGAAGAGGGAAGTGTTGAAAGCGATACCAACGCGTCCAGGCAAATTTGTGAACTCCTGAAAGACAAACACAAAGACCGCCTTTTTTTGCTGACGGGCGAATATAGGGAATTTGAGATCAAAGGCGTCATCGGGAGGTGCGAATTCTTTATCGGGTCGAGGATGCACGCCTGCATCGCCGCGATTTCGCAGGCCGTGCCAATGGCGGCGGTAGCATACAGCAAGAAATTTTTCGGCGTTTTTGAAGGCGTCGGCCTGGAAACGATGGTTGTGGATGGACGATCTACAACCCTGGATGAAGCTGCCAATAGGATTACTGAACTTTACCGGAACCAAGAAACAGAGAAGCTGTCGATCAAAGATAAAATCGAAGCCGCAAAAAACAAAGTGAAAGGGACTTTCAAATCTTTGTTGAACGGGTCGGCTTAGGGAAGCAAGACAGGGTGATCAGACGCATTGTCAAACTTCTGATTGTGACAGTATTCCGTGAAACCTTTGCATAAATACATAAAACTAACAATTTTGCCATTCGGTGCAAGCGCAGCGCTACACGGAATCCAGCATTATTAAAGGTTTCCTGGATACCGGCTTTCGCCGGTAAGACGATTAGAGTGTTTGTGTAAAGCTCTATCCGTATCTCCATGAAAGCAATCGTCTTCTTCCAAGATGGGGAAATTAATGGTGCAGGCTAAAAAATGCAACATATTATTTTAACATGATTGATATCTCTGTCATCATTGTCAACTGGAATACCAAGACTCTTCTGCTCGATTGCGTTGCCTCTTTGTACCAAACAACACGGGCAGCGAAGATAGAAATTATTGTCGTTGATAACGCTTCCACAGACGGCTCCGTCGATGCGATGCGGCAAAGTTTTCCCCAGGTAAAAATTATCGAGAATCTTCAAAACTTCGGCTTTGCCAAGGCTAATAACATCGGCATTAGAAAGGCGCAAGGGCACTACATTTGCCTGGTCAACTCGGATGTGAAGGCGCTTGATGGCGTCCTGGATAATATGCATACCTATATGGAAAAACATTCTTCAGTCGGTGCGCTTGCTCCGAAAATTTACGGCGGAGATATGCAAATCCAGAAGAACTGTCGAGAGTTCCCCAATGTGCGAAATATTTTCTGCGAGGAATTCTTCCTAAATAGATTATTTCCAAGAGCGTCAGTTTTTCGCGGAAGGGATATGATTGATTGTAATTATGATGTGGAGATGGAGGTAGAAGTTCTATCCGGCTGCTTCCTGATGGTGCGGCGCGAAGCTATTGACCGAGTTGGTCTGCTTGACGAACGGTTTTTCTTTTACTCTGAAGACATGGATTGGTGTAAACGCATATATGATACGGGTTGGAAACTAATTCACTACCCAGGAGCAGAAATAATTCATTATGGTGGTGCTAGTTCCGATACTGCTCCAATAAGATTCAGGCTCGAGATGCTTAAAGCCAACTGGCAATATTGGAAAAAGCATAAAAACGTAATTGAGTTCGCCCTGTTCTGTCTGATAGAATTTGCAGGCAAGCTTGGAAGGGCTGTGGGTTGGTTTATCATTAACTTTGTTGGATCAAAAAGCCAACCAAAAGCTAAAATGATGGCGGCCGCTTATGGAAACATGATGAAATGGCTGATCAATCCAAGACTGAGAAAGAGTTAACCATACCGAACATGCCCGACTCGCGGGTTTTATGCGATGGTAACCTATGGATGAAGTCATAAGTAATATTAACGCCATCGGCTACATATTCACCGTAGTGATGGGAGCGATGCTTATTTTGCTTCCTCGGCGTTTTGCCGCTTTGCCGTTAATCATGACCGCAAGCTATATGACTTATGGCCAGGTGGTTGGTGTCGGGCCGCTGCATTTTTACGTAATACGGATCATGATTTTCCTGGGTTTTCTAAGGGTCATTCTGCGAAAAGAGTTTGTCGCGATTTCATTCAACTCAATTGATAAACTCATCATTGCCTTTGCCGTTGCTTATGCGATCATTTATTATCTCCTCCGCAAAGATACTAGCGCTTTCATCGCGTCAATGGGTTTTGTTTATAATGTGTTAGGCTTATACTTTATATTCCGGTCCATTGTTCATGATGAGGACGATTATCATCTTATATTCAAGATGCTGGCCTGGGTGATGTTTCCCCTTGCATTCTCTATGATCGTTGAAAAAACCACGCAGAGGAACTTGTTTTCCATATTCGGTGGTGTTCCTGAATATACATTGATCCGTGAAGGTAAACTCAGGTGTCAGGGCGCGTTCCTGCATCCTATTCTTGCAGGCACATTCGGTGCAACCAGCATTCCTTTTTTTGTTGCTCTCTGGGTTAGGGGCGCTGGTCAAAAGTTGACTGCTGTCCTGGGGCTTATTTCTGCCACCATTATTGCCGTGGCATCGGCTTCCAGCGGGCCGGTAATGGTTTATGCCACTGTGATTCTCGGGCTTTTTATGTGGAAACTGCGGGACAGCATGCGCATGGTAAGATGGGTTATTCTATTTATGATTGTCGCGCTGCACCTGGTCATGAAAGCTTCTGTATGGGCGCTGATCGGTAAGATTGGCTCGGTCATCGGTGGAACAGGTTGGCATCGCGTTGCACTAATTGACGCAGCTGTTGAACATTTTAATGAATGGTGGCTACTGGGCACGGACTATACGCGGCACTGGATGCCGACGGGTGTTACATGGTCTGAAAAACACACGGACATCACCAACTATTTCATCTCAATAGGTATTAATGGCGGTCTTCTGTCCCTAATTCTCTTTGTAGCCATACTGGTGTATTGCTTTAAAACAATCGGAGCAAGGCTGAAAGAGATTGACCCGGCCGAATTTCCGAAAAAATTTGCCATGTGGTGTTTGGGCGTATCCCTTTTTTCCCATATAATGGCATTCACTTCCGTGAGTTATTTCGACCAGATCATCGTTTTCTGGTATCTCCTGTTGGCGATGATTGCGGGGTTGGCTGTTAACAGGGTGAATATGAAAAAATTACCGGGTCATTCATGAAAGGTGTCTGATAACGATTTGTAATTCAGACACTTTATGACTCCATCATTTGTTATTTACAAAAAAACGGAAACCTTTAAATTCTGATGATTTTAACGTCTCAATGGGTCTGGTGATAAAGCTGGCAGCAGACTTGAATTCGGTGGTATGTTAAAGCGACGAGTATGATTGTCAAATCCATAAACAGTTTTCAGGAACTGGACACTTTAAAGGTCATTTGGGAGGCATGGCAAAATCACCCCAATAATGATTTTGACCATTATAAACTCGTCTGCAGATTGAGAAAGGAAGTTGAGTCCCCCTGCGTCTTGATTGCGGAAAATCACGGTGATATTGCGGCCATGTTGATTGCACGTGTTGAAAAAACTCCTTTTTCTCCAGCCATTGGTTATTTTCATCCAATCCGCATCCCGACACAGAGTATTACGGTACTTCATCGGGGATTACTGGGTCGTGATGATGATGAAACATCACGATTGCTGGTTCAGCACATCTGGTCTTTTCTTGAGTCAGGTCGGGCAGACATGGTTACATTTCATAATCTATCCGAGCATTCTCCCCTTATGAAAGCAATAGAGGCCTACTGCCCTCGACGACACCGTGAAAACATAGTCCGATGGAACACGCATTGGGCCATGACATTGCCTGAACAGCCGGGATTTCTTTTGAAAAAACTTCGATCCAAACACCGGTCATGGATTACCGGCAGACAAAAGAAACTGGAATTAGCCTATCCCGGGAAAGTGTCCTGGCAATGGATAAGCAAATTTGGCGACATCGCAGGTCTTGCCACGCGGCTGGAGGCTGTGGCAGCCCGAACCTATCAGCGCGGATTAGGTGCCGGTTTTATCAATGATGAGGAACACCGGCAGCGATACAGCCTGTTTGCTGATCGGGGTCAATTGCGTATTCAACTGCTGGAAATAGAGGGCGAAACCAAAGCATTCTGGATAGGCACAGTTTATAAAAATGTATTTCATTCCGCCGAAACCGGCTACGACCCGGATTTTCGCGCCTACGAGTTGGGAACCCTGATTTTTTTTAACATGGCTGATGAATTAGTGCGTGAAGGTGTGCTTCAAATCGATTTCGGATTGGGCGATGCTTTTTATAAAGAGAGGTATGGAGACAAAAGCTGGAGGGAGGCAAACGTTAGTGTTTTTTCGCCAGGTTTCAAAGGACTACTTCTTCATTCAAGCTCGAAATGCTTCAACATGATTGACCATGTTCTACGCAGATTACTCGAAAAGATAGGGGCGCTGAACCGTGTAAAGACCGGTTTACGTCGTCTGCTCCAGCAAAAATCAAAATAAGTATGTCTGTTTCGCATGCCATTCAGGGTTTACCTCTCAAAAAGAGTTTATCGAAAGCGGTCATCGTTTAACAATCTGAAATAGAAAAAGCGTTGAATAACTTCATATCCCTGCCGTCAGTTGTCCATTTTCATCACTGGCATTTACGGGATGCATGCGCATTATATTTTTACCTATGTCTTACCAACATAGAATCTACCGCTGTGCGTAATCATGATTAAAACAATGAATGTAAGAAAAGCCTTTGGCAAACACATTGCCTTTCCAATTCTTAATCTAAAGAATCAAACGGCAAATCAATTGAAACATCTGGAGACAAGCCAGTGGTTTGCGTTGGAGAAGATCGTATCTCTTCAATGGAATAAACTTGCTGACCTGCTCAAACACGCGGCATCAAACGTGCCCCACTACCGCAATGTGTTTCAGGAACGGGGAATCAGCCCAGAGGATATAAGATCGCTTGACGACTTCCGTGTCCTCCCACTGCTTCAAAAAAGGGATATTCGTGAAGATTTCGCCAATATGATCGCTTCCGGTTTTGACCGGGGCAGTCTGAAACGATTTACGACAAGTGGTTCAACAGGCGAACCAGTTACGATCCTCCGGGATAGTCAGGCAGATATCATTGCCTCGGCTTCCGGAATACGATTTCGCAGATGGGGTGGGCAGGAAATCGGGGTGAAATATGCCCAGATATGGGGACGAGCGCTCGATCTTGTACAGTCTTCTGACTCCGGCCATTCCCTTCGCAGCAGATTGAAAAGATGGTTGGCTCGTTTTGAAGAACCGTCTGCCTTTTTGAATGCGTATGACATGACCGAGACGAGTATGAAAGAGTTTGCCGACAAAATTGCAACGCAGAAGGTTGATGTCCTCGTGGGCTATGTCAATATGCTCTACTTCTTTGCTCAATCCGTTCGAAAATGGAAAATGGAATTCAAACTGAAATCTGTAAGAACAGTAGCAGAAGTGCTGCACGCGCATCAACGGCAATTAATCGAAGAAATCTTTGGCTGTAAGGTATTTGACAATTACGGCAATAGAGAAAACGGACTGATCGCAGCCGAATGTGAAATGCATTGCGGTTTGCATGTGAATGCTGAAAATCTTTACGTCGAGATTCTCGATCCTCAGGGCAAACCTGTACAAGGCAATGAGAGTGGTGAAATTGTAATTACCGACCTCAACAACTATGGAATGCCGTTAATACGCTACCGGACTGGTGATCGGGGATATTTTCTTAACGAACCATGCCAATGTGGAAGAAGGCTTCCTTTAATTGGGGAAATCCGCGGAAGAGTCATTGATATGGTCGCACTCTCAGACGGTAATTTTGTGGATGGGAGGGTTCTGGGTCATGCTCTGTGGGCATTCCCTGATGAAATTGACCGTTTCACGGTTGTGCAGCACAAACGTGGCGAGGTAGAGCTTATGCTCAAGCCGGCCAACCCCATTGCTGATGAGCGCCTGCGCATCATCATTAACCGTTTGCGCGATTTTACAAAAAACAAACTTACTATTAAATTGAACATTGTGGACGATTTACCTATAGATCCCGTCAGCGGCAAATACAGGTTCGTTGTATCCGATATAAGTTCAAGGATTGACTCTAATGAATCTGAATAACATGACCGTTAAAGTCGAAGGAGTATTATTGCATGATGGACTACAGAGATCCTAGAATTCTTGATGCCTTATTCTCTGTATTATACAAACTCAACAATCGCATTGTGAGAAAAGCTATTCGCGAATTAATATTCAGGCGAAAAGGCGCAGGATATTACTCGAAGACTTTACGCAAATTACTTTTGAAGTATCATGGTGTCGAAATAGGAATGTATTCACGTGGAGCATTTTGGGCAGATTTCCCTCCCGGCACCATAGTTGGCCGCTATACGTCTTTGGCGAACGGTCTTCTAGTAATAAATGGAAGTCACCCCACTCGAAACAAATCGACACATGCCTTCTTTTTTAATCCTACACGTGGATATGTTGACAAATTATTAATCGAGCGTCGAAAAAGCCTGACTATTGGCCATGATGTTTACACGGGCAGCAATGTAACGATCCTACCCAATGTAAAATCTATTGGTACGGGAGCGGTTATCGCAGCAGGCAGCGTCGTAATTAAAGATGTGCCGCCTTATGCAATAGTTGGAGGTAACCCGGCCAAGTTGATAAAATACCGTTTTACCGAGGAGACCATAAAGAAACTCATGGAATCGAAGTGGTGGGAAAAGGACATTGATCAGCTCCGCGCAGATGAATCTGAATTTAAAACCTTTCTACGGCCTCTGGAAGAATGAAAGGAGTAAGGCGATTCATTGCAGAGAATCACATTTAAAACTAAGTGTCATAATGAAACTCTGCAATAGACTCGATAAATACATGTACAAAATTATCAGAAACAATTTGAAAAGAGGTTAAATTCTTTTCCAGTTAGGCAGGTTTCGTGAGGGCTTCCGATATCGATTAAATCTCCTGCTATTGTTATTCATTACTCTTGAAATATGAAATAGGGGTTTAATATTATGTTGAAAAAAATATTGCAAAAGGTACAACCTTCTCCTAGCAAATTCATGAAATACAATAGTAAATATTCCAATTTCGATATTGGAGATTGGACATATGGAAATCCAGATGTCATATTAGGCAGAACGCATGGCACATTGCGCATGGGAAGATATTGTTCGATTGGCCCGAATGTTCAATTTGTCCTAGTCGGTGACCATAGAACTGATTTTATTACTACATATCCGTTTTCAGTATTATTTGATGAATTCCAACATATAAAAGGTTATCCCAGACACCGCGGGGATATCAATATTGGTAATGATGTATGGATAAGCTATGGTGCGCGAATTCTTTCCGGCACAAAGATAGGTGACGGTGCCGTAATTGGCGCAAATGCAGTGGTCGCCAAAGACGTTCCCCCGTATGCAATCGTTGTTGGAAATCCTATTCAAATTACTCGTTATAGATTTTCGCCTGAAATTATTGACAAATTATTAAGAATTAAATGGTGGGCTTGGGATCACGAAGAAGTGTTAAAAATTGTGCCATTGTTGATGAATGCTGACATAAATAAGTTTGTTGATTATGCAATGAAGAGGCTGGGCGAAAAGTAGGATTAAGAAGAGTGGCTTAAACTGTTCCGGTCATATCCATAGAAATACGCTTATTTCGTATGTATATGTGATTATTCTTAAATATATCGCGAGGCAGAGCATTTTATTCAAGAAGTAATGGATGAAGCAATGAAATACGCAACGATAAAAAATACCGATATCAAGGTTACGAGGATCGGTTTTGGATGCGCAAATTTTGGCGGCATCGGAAGTGACCCCCGACTGGTCGGAAAAGGTGATTCTGAAGATGATGCACATAAAATACTCGATAAGGCCTACAATTTCGGAATAAACTGTTTCGACACTGCAGCAACATATGGGAATGGGAAAAGTGAGGAAATCCTCGGTAGATGGATAAAAAGAAATAAATTAGCCAGGAAAGATGTGCATATATCATCAAAAGTCAGTAAGAAATCGCGAGGATTGTTCTGGAGTAGCAAAGGCCTGTCAAAAGGATATATTTTAAAACAGATTGAAGTCTCCTTAAAAAGACTACAATTGGAATATCTGGATATATTTTATATCCATGCACCTGACCCCGCAACACCGATTGTAGAAATACTTGGTGCTCTGAATGAATGCGTAAAGAAAGGACTGACCAAAGCAATCGGCATATCAAATGTAACTCTGGAATATCTGAAGGAGTCAATACAAATCAGCAAAAATAAATCCTGGGCGGAATATACGGTCGTTCAGAATTCATATAATTACCTAAAACGAAATGACGAGAATGACGTAATACCTTACTGTAAAAATTATGGCATTTTGTATGTTGGTTACGGGCCACTTGCAGGGGGAATATTAACTGGAAAGTACCAGGCAGGGCGGGCTTATCCGGAGAATACACGGCTAAATCTCAGAGAATCACTGTATAGAACATATCTAACAAGAGAAAATATGCAAAAAATTGACGAGCTGAAAGAAATAGCCGGAAAAAGGAATATGAAGCTTCCGGTCTTGATGTATGAGTGGCTTTATAAGAATGAAAGCATAGATTCCTTTCTGGTTGCTCCGAGGACTCCGGAACAGTTCCAATCTCTAAGAGATGCCTTGGAGGACAATATTCTGAGTAGATGAATGATTTGACTTAATAGATAACGAGCGAAATGTACCTTAATGACAAGAAAAAGATAAGCTGCTGCGGATGCGAGAGTTGTAGACAGATATGTCCCCGACAGTGCATCGAAATGACATTCCAAGATGATGGATTCAGCTACCCGGTTATTAATGAAGAAGAATGCATAAAATGCAATATATGTAAAGAAGCATGCCCGTTGGAAGAGGCAAAGAAAATCGTAAACTCCCCTCAGGAGCGTGAATGCTATTATGGCTGGCACCGAGATGGGGCTGTCAGGCATGAAAGCACATCGGGCGGTGCATTTTCAGCAATAGCTGAATTGATTTTGGATGACGGCGGTTCGGTATATGGTGCAATGTTTGATGATAAATTCAAAATCTGCCACCAGAAAGTCCGGATAATAGATGACCTGTGGAAGTTGCGGCAATCAAAATATGTGCAAAGTGAAACAGGGAACTGTTACACAGAAATCAAGGAAAGACTCGATAACAGCAAGAAAGTGTTGTTTTGCGGTACACCGTGCCAAGTGCATGGATTGCAGACATTTCTTCAGAAATACTATGAAGGTCTTGTGTTAGTTGATTTCATTTGTCATGGAGTAACGAGCCCGTTGTTATTCAAGAAGTATCTGGACTCCCTGGAAAAGAAGAACAAGTCAAAAGTAAAAAAATTTAGATTCAGGGATAAAGTAACGATCAGGAATTTTTCATCGCTTGCATACACGACAATAGAATTCGAAAATGGCAAAAAAATATCTTCGGGTATGAACAGTTATTTGATGTCATATATGAAAGGCTTCATGCAGCGCGAAAGTTGTGAGGCGTGCCCCTATGCAAACCTCTACCGATGGTCCGACATCACCATCGGCGATTTCTGGGGCATCGAGGCCATCGTACCCAATATTAAAGATGAGTTTATGAAAGGCATATCGCTGATAATGGCGAATTCGAGAAAAGGTAGGGAAGTATGCAATAAACTGACGGAAAAGATGCATCTATTCAGCATTGATGTTTCCGACGTGCAGAAAGGGAAAAATGAGCAACTAGAAAAACCTATTAAAAAAAATAGGCATAAAAAGCAATTTTATAGAGATGTGAATAACATGCCTATACAGTTGGCTTTAATCAAGGGCATTGGTATGGGAAGCTATCTGAAATTGCTTGTAGAGGAAATAAAGAATGGAATTAGAATGATATTTCCAAAGAACATTAAAAACATAATTTTCAGCTTAAGAAATCATCTAACAACAGGTCATAATAAGGCTAACCAATGTTAATGACTGTTAAAATGTTAGTTTTAAATTTGCATCGCAATGCTTTTTCAATTGAATTGAAGACAGGTAAATCAGGTTTGTGACAATAAAAGAAACAGCCATCAGGGGATCACTCTTCCTGGGCGGCGGCCGTATGATAGACCGGGGCCTGCAGTTTTTGCGCAATATCATTGTTGCGCGGCTGGTCAGCCCTGAGGATTTCGGCATTGCCGCTCTTTTTGCAATGACTGTCTCTTTCCTGGAGATGATCAGCAATCTTGCCGTTGACACCCTTTTGGTGCAGAGCCCAAATGGAGAGAAGCCGCGCTTCCAGCAGACCTCGCAACTGATGATGGCGGTTCGGGGGGCGGGCATCGCGCTTATGCTTCTTGTTTTTGCCGGACCCGTGGCCAGGCTCTTTGACATCCCGGCGGCAACCTGGGCGTTTCGCCTTTTGGCATTGGTGCCCCTGATAAGGGGTTTGGCCCACCAAGACATGAGCCGTTTCCAGAGGCACTTGAATTTCAAGCCCATTCTGGCGACGGATATTGCATCCCAGTTCATAAGCGTTTTGCTGGCGTGGCCTCTTGCCGCATGGCTGGGCGATTACTCGTCCATTCTATACCTGATTCTGGTCCAGACCCTGGCAAGAACCGCTATGTCCCATTTTATGGCGGAGCGTCCCTATGCCTGGGGATGGGCACCGATTCATGCCCGCGAGATCATAACATTCGGTTGGCCTCTGCTGATCAATGGGATTCTGCTCTTTGTAATGATTCAAGGCGATCGGTTTGTCATCGGCGCCGCGGACAACCTATTTGCTAGGGAAACATATTCCAAGGCACAGTTGGGCTTCTATTCGGCAGCATTCGTGCTCTCATCAGCGATAACAGAAGCCGTCACTTCTATTATAGGCCCAGTGATGTTGCCGCTTTTATCGAGGGCACAAGATTTGGAAGACCAATTCCACAAACGGTGTCGCTTCTGCATTCAAATAGCGGCTTTCATTTTAAACCCGATCGGGATTTTTTTTATCCTGATAGGCGGATGGTTTTTAGTTCTGGTATATGGGAATCAGTATCTTGCCGCGGCGCCACTGATGGCATGGCTGGGCGCTACAAGCAGTATTCGACTACTCCGCGTGGCTTTTGCAACCATTGCACTTTCCAAGGCTGATTCTCTAAACTCGATGGTCTCTAATGTATTCCGTTCTTTTTCTTTTGTCCTAGCTTTCATCTGCGCCGCGCTGGGAACCGATCTTGTCTGGATAGCCGCAAGCGGTCTTCTGGGAGAGTTGCTGGCCATCGGGATCAGCATCGGCATGCTGAAATATCGCCTTGCCATCCCCTTAAAGTATTTCTCAAAACCTTTAATCATCTCTCTCACGGGTCTTTTGCTGGCGGCCCTGTTCTGGAATGCAGGGCTATCCAACGCGAATCCGTTGTTCGCATTTTTAGCTGCTACCTCTCTAAGTATTTTCATGGCGGCTTTGTTTTTTTTGTTTTTCCCCGAATTCCGCAAAGAGATCGGCGGCATTATAAGGCTGCTGCTTTTACGAAATAATCAGTAAAGAGAAAGCTTAGAAATCGGTGCTGCTTGACACGGCGATGCCAAGCGTACAGACGAAAGAGTTTAAACAACGGCAAAAAAGCCATCCTCACCGCTCTTGCGGGGGATGGCTTTTTTTGCCGTTACTTGTTTGTATGTATTTTGTGACTTTGAAAAAAGTAATTATTTCAAACCATTTTTACTTCTTCGTCGCTCTTAGATTGCGGGGTGCGGGGGCTTTGAGGGTGGCGGTAGTAACACCGGCAATCTTATAAATATGAACGGCGTTCTTTGCAAACGTATCCGTAAATTTGCCGTCGGTTACGGTGCGTACACGGCCTTCATCCACAACTTCAGCGCTGGCACTACCCGTTAATCCGCTTACCTTGAAACTGACCGTGATGGATGCAGGTTCAACGCCTGTGTATTTGGCCCCGTCAATGGGATCGGGTTCCGTGACCCGCGCGGCAAAGACATAGACCACTCCGTCCTTCTCACGGATCATGGTGTCCACGCGATTGAGTGCTGTGTTTGCGTTATCCGTCACGGAGATTGACGGTGCAGGTTGTAAGACTACCGGAGCTAATGTACTCATCTGATCCGCGAATTTCTTCATGGCTGGCCAACGGATGGATGCCGGATCAAAATACTGGAACCAGACAATCCCTTTTGCTCCATGAATTACATTTGCCCACGCGTCAAAAAATACCTGTTCTGGGGTATGTTCTGGTGTTAATCCGGCATTTCTGTTGCTTGGATTAATTGCGGGTATGAAGGGCGCTAAATTTTTATTGTGTGTTCTGAATCTTTCTACACCATCAAAATATGCTGCATACATTCCCTTTTCAGAAAAGTTCAGCGATGCATGGAGGCGAAAGTAAGTGATAGGATAGATATCAAATGACAAAACATCCTGCATCCATTTCTTGCCACCGAAAAGGGGAGCGCTGGCCATGTAATCGTATGCACTTGGTACTGCTCCGGCACTCAGGGAATAGTCATTACCGTAAAAAAGATTATAAGTTGGATGCTGAGGATCCAGGTTGTGGCAGACGTAATTCCATGCTGCCAAAGTGGGCAGATAGACTTTTTGTTGTCTGCCGCCCAAATTCGGTTCATCCTGCCAAATCCAGGCAAACATCGCCGGACTGTCTTTGCCGGCGTTTACGTAGTCAGCCATCCGATCAAGATTGTGATTGAACTTCCAGCGATTTGCAGGTGCAGGCGCGTAGTTGACAGGATAATCACCCCGGCCTGGCCCTATTGCTAGAAGTCCAGAGGCATCGGCCTTGTTTAAGTAATCCACCCACGTGCTGGGTGTGTGTGCCGTGTAATACCCTTCTGTATTCACTGCATTAACACTCGCTTGATTTATATATTTATCAAATTCTGATGTATTTGTCATAAATGGCATTATTGGGAAGACCAATTCCCCATTGACTCGAAATGAATTGTTCTCATCAATGCCCACCTTGGGAATGCCGGAATATCTCTTGGAAAACTTGTCTCGCCACAGACCGCCGGATATTCTTGCGCCACCGGAATTCAACAACTCCGCTATCACCACATAATCATCCTGGACAAGCGGTTTGTGGTCGAGGAAGACACGTTCCTCGGCGGCAAGGTTGCTTTTCGATAAAAGCACGCTGCTGCTCCCCTTTGCCCCCTTCAGCGTCACGCGGAGAGTCGTTTCATTCCTCTGGTATGCAGTCGGGATCTGCACAAAGAGATACTGCGCGAGACGGTTATGGAATGGGGCCCGCTGAATTTCAAATCCGGCCATTGGCGCTTCACCCGCTACATTAATGACACGGGCAGTTGTTCTTATTGCAAGAGGACTGCCGACGGGATTACCTGCGTCATCAAACTCTGCCCATACCGTTACTTTGAGCGTTACCGTAAATGCCCCAGGCTTCATGTAGTAGTGTGTAACGGCAATGCCGGAACGGGTAATTGCAACAACAGCTGGGTCAAAGCGGTGGTAATAACCGTCGCCGAAGTCCCATTCGTATCGGGCCTTTCCAAGAAGCATCGCATTCGGGTATGTCGTCCCGGTTGCGCTCAGATAAACTTCCTCGCCCACTTCAACGCTTGTGCCTGGCTGAATCTCTATGGCCGGGATCAAATCTTGAGCCAGTGCAATGCTCGCCGTTGCTAAAATCAGTACTCCTATCAAAAGGGTTCGCATAACATTCCTTGATGTCACGATGGAATGTAATATTTTTTTTCTCATAGCGCTGCGCCTCCATTTTTTATTTTATCCATACAAACCAAAATCACTTCATG
>Ga0209202_1001150_pt1 | contig 17138 bp, 11 predicted proteins | sample AD_UKC032_MetaG_FD_184416 | JGI IMG/M metagenome (GOLD analysis project Ga0209202, IMG submission 184416) | Active sludge microbial communities of municipal wastewater-treating anaerobic digesters from USA - AD_UKC032_MetaG (SPAdes) (version 2) | ecosystem: Engineered > Bioreactor > Anaerobic >... | reverse complement strand
ACCGAGAAATGGCAGCAGACGCTTGCGGATCTGGAGCGGAACAGCTTCGACCAGTCCCTGCAGCAGCAGAAAGAGCGCAAGTCCGAGTTGGGCAACTCCTATGCTCAGTTGGCAGGCGTGTCCCCGCCCGACTCCGCCGAGCCGGAGGGCGCTCAGGCCTACCAGACGCTTCAGGAAAGCCTGAACCGCAATGCCACCCTGCTCTCCGAGGCCCTCAAGATCGTCCAGGAAGCTCGCGGGCTGAGCGATGGGGAAGCCTCCGGCGAGAATCACCCGACCGCGACACGACTCGAGGCCATACTGTGCTACCAGCAGGCCGACCTGAATCGCCGTCAGGCCGCCGTCCAGATCGCCCTGGCCGACCAGGCCCGTGAACAGTTCGACGCGAACGTCCTGGCCTGGAATCGACTCGAAGTGGAGGTGACCTCGATTTCTCGCGAACTCGGCCAGGAGCACGTCCTTATCCATCTGGACGATTCCGGCCCGCCGGCGTCGCAGCCGGTGGCCGCACCGGCCGCCTCAGCCGACGAGCCCGCCAAAGCCGTCCCGGGGCAACCCGCGGCCCAGCCGACCACCGGGGCAAAGAAGAGCGGACTCGGCAGTCTGATCAACAAACTGCTCCGCCGCAGCAAGGGGGACAAGGAGGCACCCAAGACGGCAACCGTCAAGGCCGCCGCGAAGGCCTCCCAGGCCGAGGTTGCCGAACAATCCGCAGAGAATACCCAGCCGCTGGACGCCCAGATCGCCAAGCTCACCGAACGGAAGGGCCAGGTGCAGGCGGCCATTGCTGCCGCCGAAAAGACCGTGGCGAAGCTGACTGACCAGATCAGCAATACTCAGACCCGGCTGGCGGCGGCCCAGGCCCAGGCCTCGGAAGCCGAGCAGAAGATGTTCAAACTCGAGGATGCGGGCGTGAAGTCGACCGATCCTGCAGCCCTGAACAGCTTTGTCAAGGACTATAGCGCCGCCTCGGCCGCCAACCGGGCAGCCTTCCGCGAGTCGACCATGCTGGCCCAGGGAGCCATCAAGGGGGCCAAGACGGACGCGGTACACGAGGACGACATCCTCAACGCCCCGTTAACCGGGGATCAGGGCGCAGAGCGGGGCCTGGTTGCGCTCCAGAGCGATCTCAAGGCCGAACAAGGGCTGATCGAGTCGAACAACCTCCTGCTGAAGGAAATCCAAAGGCAGACCGCCGAGCTTAATCGCCGCCAGGACACGCTGACCAGGCAACTCGCCCAGTTGAAGGCCGAGCAGGCCACCTTCGCGGAGAAGGCCGGCGAGGCGGCGAAGGCAGCGATCGCAGCCCTGCTCGAGGCCGAGAAGTTGGCCGCCAAGGGGATCGAATTGGCCGAGGGCTCCGGCCAACAGGCTGCTCGGCGGGCCAAGGCCGCGGCCGAGAACCGAATGCAGAACGCGGAGCGACTGAACCAGGATAACGCTCCGGAATCACGCAACCCACGCCTGACCCTGATCGCCGGCAACAAGTTCACTGCCGGCCACGCAATCGCCCTCGAGGGCGACATGGCCTACGTCGTGGCGATGACCCAGGCCCAACGCGAAGAGAGCCTGCGAAGGCACGCCCGACTGCTCGCTGTGCTCGAAACCCTCGGCATGAAGCCCGAGGCCAGCTTGCGGCCCGAGGGCGTCAACGCCGCCGACCTGCCCCAGGCGATCGTGAAATCTGACGCCGCCCGCACGACTGCCGACCAGGCCCATGCCGCCGCGGTCAAGGCCGCTCGATCGGCCCTCGAAACCTACAACCAGGCGGACGACCCGCTCAAGCAGCTCTGGGTCCTGCATGCCAACCTCGGGGCGATCAACTACCTGCTGGCCAATCTGAGCACCGGCGACGAGGCCCAGCAGTACCTGGCCCAGGCTCGCCAGCAGTACCAGCGGGCGCTCAGAGGGCAGGAGGATCGCCCGGAAGCTCAGCCTTACAAGGAAGTGCTGGCGGGCATCGCGCCACCAGCGAAATGACGCCGCGGAACGTGGAGCCCCCTCCCATCAGGGATTCGAGCGAGAAACGCCTGTCACCAGCCTGATGGCCGGATGGCGAGGACCGTGGTGGTCCGATGCCCGGGGCGATCTTCCCCTGTGGGAATGAGGACCGTCCTGCCGCTCAGGCTCGCCGAAGTCGTCACCGCGAGTGATGGCAAGCCCTGTACGACCGCCCATTGATCTGCCCCGGTGTCGTAGACGAGGACTTCACGCCGGAAGCCCGGATGATCATCGCCCAAGGCAACGCCCTGCGCGGCCAGTCGTCCATCATCTCCGCCGAAGACCAGGATCTGACGATCGCCCCAGGCAACGACGGGGGCCGCAACCACGGCGTGAGGCAGGTCGGCGATGCGGCTCCACCCCTGTCCCGGGCGGTATCGGTAGGCGTCGGTCAGGTAGCGGCGCTCAGACCATCCGTCCTTCCCGGGCACAAGTTCGGCGCCGCTGAAGACGTAGACCGCGCCATCTTGACCAACCACACGCGGGAAGATCCGAGCCGGGCCAGGCCAAGGCTCCAACTCGCGCCATCTGTCACCGAGCCGATCCAGATCGAGGGCGAGGAAGCTACGCATCGCCCGGGGGGCATCGGGTGCTGAACGCCCACCGGCCACATAGAGGGTGTTTCCGAGCCGCGTTCCCTCGAGATAGGCGGCCGTCCGGGACAGCGGCGGAAGGGTAGCGAAGTGCACTCGCCCGTTCACCAGGGTAAGCAGCCGGACCGTATCGAAGTGCTGCCGGGCATCGCCGCCGCCGGCCATCACCACGCCGCGCGGCGTGGTGATGGACGCCCCGTAGGCCAGGGGCGGCTCCAGCCGGCCCAGCGATTCCCAGCCTCCCGCGCCCGGCGCCAGGGCGAAAACGCGCCCATCCCACTGTTTCGCTCCACCGCTCCAGGGTGGCGCCGAGAAGAACGTGCCACCAGCTACGAGGAGCGTGTCCCCGACAAGGCCGGAATACGCCCCGCCGAGCCCTAGCGGCATCGGAGGAAGCACGCGGCATTCGAGACGAGGTCGCTCCAAAGAGCGAACCAATGGACGCCCACACCCCGCACACATCGGCGCGAAGGCCAGCACGAGCCCGAGCAGGCCGCGAACCGCGGCCGTTGGCTCAAACAGGCGAGTGAACCGCATTTCTCTGGTCTATCCCGTCACGACTTGCAGGGCAAGTCCCGCGTGGCAGAGCCGGCCTCATCAGCATCCGGATCGACCCGTCGGCGGCACACACCCACCTTGGCCGCTTGCGAGCCCTTCGCTGCCGGCCGTGCAGAGGAGAGCCAAAACAACGCCACCCCCGGGGACCAAAAGCCGGGGGTGGCGTCAAGAGACACAATGGCGTGCAGCTGCACGAAGGTCAGTTCACACACTCCGGATCGTAACTGTGGCCGGCTCCACTATAGCACGCCTGGAACACGCCGAAGTCCGCCTGGTCGACGTCGCCATCCTTGTCCACGTCGGCTCGCTTGCAGCCCTGGATGGTCTGGGGAATCGCCGGCCCGCTGAAGCATTGGGCGAACCCGGTCAAATCGGTGTTGTCCACGTCCAAGTCCTTGTCCCAGTCAAAGGGGAACGGCTCGCCAAACTCGAAGATCCAGATCCAGCCTTCGGTCACGTTCTGCGTGGTGTCGCACACCACCATCTTCTTGCCGTCGCTGGAGAACTTGATGCTCGGATCGTGGAAGTTGATCTGGTAATCCGGGCGTGTCTCGCCTTCGCGGCGGAACGACACCTCCAACTGAGCCTCGCCGGTGACCGGATCGATCGACCAGAGCTGATCGAGGTTGTCATCGCCGACCCAGATGCGGCCATCTTTGGGATTGACCCCCAAGGAGTCGAGATTGGCCAGCCCGGCACCCGTGATGCCGGTCACCGTCAACTCGCCGAGCGAGGTTCCATCCGCCGCGAACTTGGCGATCCGGCCCTTGTCGAGGGCCAGGTACATGACGATCTCGTCGTTGCGGGCCGGGTCGGGCCCCAAAGACATGCCGTTGATGTTGAGCGTGTCGTCGGCGCCGTAGGCGCTCAACGAGGCGGTCGGCAGGAAGAACGTGCTGTAACCTGTCAGGGGCGTTCCGGTGTACAGCGCGGGCGGGAACGCGTAGACGCCTTGGGGGTTGTTGGCGTCCACACCGCGATCGGCGATCAGGAGATCACCTGGACTGATCAGGGCACTCGAGAAGCCCGGCGGCGCCGCGGCCACGACGATCGGATCGTCATCGCCGGAGCCGACAAACGAGCTGATCACCGTGTCGACCACGTAGGGCGCTCCGGTGCGCGGCGAGGCTACTCGAAACAAGGTGGCGGTCAGGTCATACACCCACCAGAGGGCTCCGTCCGGCGTGAAATCCAGCGATGACGGATTAGCCCCCTCGGCGATCTTCTCGCCCAGCTCGTAAGTGTCGCCGTTCTGATTGATGCGGTAGATGCCACCGCCCTGAGCCACGGTGCCATCCTTGCACACGTAGATGGTGTTGTTGTCCGTCGGGTCGAATGCGGCATCGCCTGGATAGCCGCCATTACCGAAGACCGCGAAGGACTTCACAATCGTGGTGCCTGTCGGCAACTCGACGCTGACCGCGGGCATCGTCAGATAGACCGAGGCGCAGGCCACGTTGTCCGTGGCCTGATGATCATCCACCTGCAGCGTGAAGGCGTAACTGCCTTTGACCGGCAGGGTCACGGTGGTCACGGGCGCGGTCGGCGTGGCGATGGTCGCGGTCGCCGGCCCCCAGGCCTGCACCCACTGGTAGGTCAACCCGGCGGTCCCGCCGTCACCGTTCGTGGAAGCGCTGCCGTCGAGCACGGCCGTGGTGCTGCCCATGATCCCGCTGGGCGGATCGGTCACGATGCGCACCGTCGGGGGGTGATTGGTTCCCGTGGCCTTCTTGAATACCCAGACGTAGCCCGGCGTGTAGGCATCGCTGACCGTGAACAGGCTCCCGTCGGCGTTGAACCGCAACGAGGGGTCATTGAAATCGATGGTTGCGGGCACGGCCGCCCCGGTCCGCGCGAACTTCAATTCCCGCTGGACGGTATCAGTCGCTGGATCGATCGACCAGACCTCATCGAGGTCATCGCTGGCCACCCAGATGCGGCCGGTGACGGGGTGAGTGGCGATCGCCGCTGGGTTGGGAGACGCCCCGGCGATCGACGCCTCTCGAAGGATGTTGCCGCTGGCGTCGAGCTGCACGATCGTGCCGTTCGCGAACAGGGTATAGAGGCTCGCCCCGTCGAGCGAGAAATCGAAGTCGTTGATGTTGATGTTGTCGTAGGCCCCCAGGGTGGGAGTTGGCGCCATGTAGTTGATGAAGGCCAGCGGATCGGTGGGCGTGCCCGGGTCGCCCGGAGTCGCGCTCGCGGTGTAGACGTAGAAGTCGTTCGGAACGCTGCCATCATCGTCCCGGCCGCGGTCGGCGATAATGATGTCGCCGGGCCTGGCCACCGCGCCGCTGAACGCCGCAGGCGCGGTTCCCAGGGCGATGGGATCATCGTCGGCCGCACCCCCGAACTGATCGATCGCGTGGTCAACCGTATAGGGCGATCCGGTTCGTGGCGTGCGGATCGCGTACACGTCACCGGGGTAGTCCAGACAGGCAACCAGATCACCGTTGCCGGCGAAGGCCAGGCCGGACGGCCGGTCGAGTTGGGCGACCAGATCGCCCGGGACCATCGCCCCGCCGGGCAGGGTGTCGATGCGATAGACCCCACCGCCCAGAGCGATGGTCGCGTCGACGGCGACGTACATCCGGCCGCCGTCGGTCGGATCGAACGCGGTGTCGCCCGCGGAACTGGGCAGAATCAGCAGTTGGTATGGATAGTATTCCCCCTGGTCAACGGAAACCTGCACGAGTTGTCCCTGGGCCTGGCCACCCATCGCCAACCATACCGCCAGGATACCGAGGGCCCCGACCCGCGCAGAGCGATACCTCTTTTCCCCACAATTCGCGTTCATCATCCGTCCTCCTCGCTAGTAGCTGTAAAGCCCTGGCTCCTGGTGCGTCCAGGAACCAGGATGCTTGTCAGATCGTCACTACTTGGCACGATACCGGGTGTGGCCATCCTCCGTGGTCTGCTCCAGATGCGGGTCATACACGGCAGCACTGGGGTTGTTCCAGCCGGTCGGTGGCCACTGCCAACTGGCCGTGTAGATGCGCGCCAGCTGCTTGGGCTTGGCGAAGACCACGTGGCCGTCCAGGAAACCGATGTTAAGGCCTGCCTCCTTGTGGTTGTTCCGCAGGTCAGGAGCGTTGTTGGGGTCCGTGTCGTCGGCGTCGATGAGCAAAATGGTGTCGAACGGCCGCTTGACCGTTCGATGGGTCTTGATGACGTGAGTGATGGTGACGTACTTGGTGTCGCTCACCTTGATGGGGACCAGCTTTCCGTCAATCAGGGTGTTGTCCGGATAGCGGCAGACCCCGTCGTAGAAGCCCCAGACCTCATAGCTATGCCCTCCGCCGTTATCGGCCGCATCCACTGCATTGTCATCAAGATCCGCCTGGTAGTTGGAGAGAGCCTCCTCGCCACCACGAGGCGGCGGAACCACCTTGTCGGCGGGACTGTCACGAACAATGTTCTCGGTGCTGGGGCAGATCGCCACCCGCGGATCCCTCAAGTAGCGCGGGATGATGTGCAGCAGGCTATCGGTGCCGTTGTTGTAGTTGGCGGGGTTCCGATTAAACATGTAGTTGCCGCCGCGGTCGCTGTCGGCATACTGGATGCACGCCATGTTCATCTGCCGGATGTTCTGAGAGCACACCCCGCGCCGGGCCTGCTCGCGGGCGATCGAAAGCGATGGGATCAGGATCGCGATCAGCAATGCGATAATCGCCACGACCACAAGGACCTCAATCAGGGTGAATGCCGCTCTCTTGGATTCGCCATGACACGACATGATCGTTCTCCTTCAGATGACGCGTTCGTTCGAAGCCATCGTCGCTCTCGAAGGCCCGGTTCGCGGTTCGAAACGACAGACTCGTCGATCGAAGCCGCATACTCGCAGGCCTCGTCGGCCACGCGCCCTCGAGCCAGATTGCGGATGAATCGGGACTCCTCCACTCCGCCCCTCAGCCGGGGTGGCGATCTCGATCACCGGCATTCCCGTCATCCACCTGGATCATAGTCCAAACACCCGTGCCCGGGCCTGCTACAGAGAGGTTGCAGTGCGCGCTTCCTCTCGCGATGTGCCGCCACGCCCGAACCAGGAGCCATCGTCTCACACGTGGCGCGCGCAAAAAACCCCCGCGAACTACGCTACGCGGGGGCCTTTCTCTTTGATCTCTGGCCCGCCATACGATCCCGTGCCGGCCTCGGGCCCGCACTTGGCGCCACTTGTAAGTCCTAGTATATCGTCAGAATCCATCTTGTCAAGGAGGAGAATGGGGCTCAAGGCAAGCGAAATCGGCCATCGCGCCTGAGCCTACAAAGCAACGCTGTAATACTCCAAAATCCGATTGATCCACGTCGCCGTCGCGATCGAGGTCGGCCGTGGTGCAGAAACCCGCCGCCGGAACCTCGCCGGGGGCTGTCACGCAGCCTCCGAACAGCGTCCAGTCGTCTGCGTCAACGTCAGAATCCAGGTCGAAATCGCACGGATGGATCGCCGGGTCAACCAGCCAAGTCACCCCGCCCGGGTGATCCGTGATGATGCCATCCACCCCCAGGTCGATGAAGCGCTGGGCGGCCGCCATGTCGTTGACCGTCCAGACGAAAACCTGCATGCCGGCCTCGTGAATCATGTTCACGGTCGTATCGCTCACGCCACCTTGCTCCCAGGCGACGATTGAAGCACCGGCGGCCTGCATCTGAGCGATCGAGCTGGCGGTGAGCGTGCCGCTGCCCAGCGCCCCCAGGCGGATGGCGGGATCTAAGGCGTGAATCTGAGATAACAGGCTCCAGCTGAAGCTCTGGACCAGCACATCCTTCTGGATCCCGAGGGCACGCAACTGGGCCACGTAGGCTGCTGCCTTGCCGGATTTGGCTTCGATCAACGGGGTCACATCGGGGAGCATGGTCAGCAGGATCTCCTCGAAGGTCGGGACTTGCTCGCTGATGAAATCCGAGGAGAACCACGAGCCCGCGTCCAACGCCTTGAGTTGGGCAAGGCTCAGGCTGGAGACCGAACCCGTGCCATCCGTCGTCCGATCTACAGTGCTGTCATGCATGATGACAAGCTCACCGGTCGAGCAGGGCATGACGTCAAACTCGCCGAGGTGCGCACGACCTGCCCGGCAAGCATTCTCGGCCGATAGCGTGTTCTCCGGTGCGACGATCGAGTTCCCACGGTGCCCGATGGTCACCGGCCCGTACCATCGAGGCCGGTGCGGCATTTGGCTAACGACCACGGCGGCATCGTCCAGATAGCCGTCCAGATTGGTACCCGACGGATCGACGGCATCGTAGGTGAAGACCACGCGATAGGCACCCGGGGCCAGCAGTTCCTGATGGAAGAACGGCGAGGGACGCTTGTTGGCCCGGACGCGGCCGGAGTCGTAGTGGCTCAGCAGGCCACCGGCCACATCATAGACATCCACGGTGACCTTGGCCTGCCCGACATCCTGGAAGCTGTACAACCACGCCTCGGTGCGAAGGAAGAAACGGTTTCTGGAGTCGCTGAGAACTGTGCGATTCAGCCCGTAGTGGGGGAGAACGATCTCTTGACAGGCCGCCGCCCGATTGGGATCGGTGTCCATACTCCGCTGTCCCCCGGCCAGCAGCCGGGTGCCCGATTTGGCCGGGACGCCGTCGAGCCCGGCCGGCCGAGCCCGGGGGTTTCCCGCGGTGACCGTCCACCCCTGCGTTCCGAGCTCGAAGCCCGGATCAGCCAACAGGTTGCGATCGAGCATGGGCGACGACGGCCAGACGGTCGGCCAGAGGAACACCCAGGCATCGTCGATTCGGCCGTCGTTGTTGTTGCCGGCGGCCTTGGTGAACTCGGCCTCGAAGCGGATGAACCGCGTTCCCGAGGGCACGGCGACGGTTCCCGATTCAAAGAGCGTCCAGTTGTCAGGGGCCTGGAGGCCCGATGTGTAGGCCGCGGCCTTCACCGCCTGGCCCTGGTCCAGAAAGTAGACGGTGAAGCGGACCGCGTCGGAATCGCCGGGGTAGCTGCTCAGGTACGCCCCGGCCTCCATCACCAGCAAATGGCTGTCGAGTTCGGCTTCGGTGAAGCCCCAGGTCAGCAGGTCGATATCCTGCTTCATCGCCGCGACTTGGCCAAGGCCCGAGCTGAAGCTTCCCCCCATGCCGTAGTAATCCCCGCTGTGACCGGTGCCGCTCCCGTCCGTGCGGATCCCGCAGACATCGTAGCCCGAATTGAGCCACCCCTGAACGCCTCGGCCGGTGGTGTTATCGGTCTGGAGATCATATTGCACGGTGGCCCCGCTCTGGTAGACCGCCGCCGCGGCCGTGGAGTAATCCTCGAAGCTGGGATTGCTGAGCAGATTGGTCCGGTACAGACCGGCATGAGCGGCTGGTGATCCAAGGATCATGACCAGGCCGACAACCGCACCGCCCCCTGGGCCCCGAGCGTGGATCCGCAACATGAGGTTCGCCCTTCCCCTTTGCGGGACTGACTCCGCGACATACCTCTTTGAGGAGTCTACAGTTCATGATACCCGGCCGGCCGGCCAGATACAAGACATGGCGAGAGAGGCCAAGGGTTGACGACCGCGCCGATGGCTCGTATCACCGAAGCATGACCAAGCCAATCCTCACCTGTGGCCTGGCGGCGGCCGCTCTTCTGACCGTCGCGCCCGCGGCCTTGGCACACCCGCTGGGCAACGAGAGTGTCGTCCATTTCAGCATGCTGCATGTTCTGCCCGACCGGATCGAACTGGACTTCCTGCTCGACATCGCCGAGGGACCGTCGGTGATCGTCCGCCGCGACGAGATCGACGCGGACCGCGATGGCGAAGACACCGATGAGGAACTCAAGGCCTGGCTGGTTCGCAAGGCCGACCAGCTCGCTCCCCTGCTGGTCGCAAAACTCGACGGCCAACCAATCACGTTCAAGCCAATCCCCGAGGAAACCGACCCTGAAACCGGCCAGATCACCAATGCGACCCGCATCCTCCTCAAGCTGGCCGGCGTGGCGGGCATGCCCACCTATCGGCTGGTGGTCCGCTATGCCGGACAGTTTCCTCAGCCGTTGACCGCCGGAACACACGAGCTCGAGTACGAAGACACCAGCTTCTCCGAGCGACTCGGACTGATGCGCATTCTGCTCCGTCGCGAGAACCCGCCGGGTCTGGCCGGCGGCGAGCCGGGTGCGGCCGGTTCCGAGTCCGCGCGGAGCGAACCCACGGTCGCCGGCCGGGCCGGGCCGGGAGTCATCGTTCATCAGCCGCGGCCTCCATTCATGGATGAATGCCCGATGGATCCGCTGATTTACGAACAGTACGACCCGGCCAGGATGCCGCGGGAGAAGAAGACCCGCTTTCGATTCACCGTCGAGCCCGTCGGGGCGCAGAACGCGGCGACACACGCGGCCACGGTGTCCACTGCTTCGATCTCGACCTCCGCCCCGGCTCCCGGCGCCGATCGGATCTCCCTCTACGTCGCCAGCCTCAGCGATCCGCGCAACGACCCCGCCCAGCAAAGCAAATACCAGCGTGACGCCGGCCGGCTGATCAAGCTGCTGGGCGAGCCCTGGGGCCTGACCGTGTTCCTCACCATCACCGCCCTGTGCTTCGGCTGGGGGGCCGCCCATGCCCTCATGCCCGGCCACGCCAAGACCCTGGTGGCCGCCTACCTCATCAGCCAGCGCGGCACCTGGTGGCATGCGGTGCTCCTGGCGGTGATCGTGACCATCACCCACACCGCTCTGGTCGTACTCCTCGGCGTGGTCATCTGGGCCTATCAGAAGACCCACCCCGACCTGGGACAGCAGCTCCAGCTCTGGCTGGGCACGATCGCCGGCCTGCTCATCGCCGGCATGGGGGCGATGCTCATCTGGCGGGCGTGGACCGGCCGCACCGGTCATCGCCATCACCATGACCACCATGGGCACGCCCACGATCATGATCACCATCACCACCAGGAGCGCCATCACCCCGGTCACGAAAGCGCGTGCCCCGAAAACCACGGCCACGGGTACGAGCATTCACCCGACCGTCCGCACTGCCATGGAGGCGATCCGGAGCGGATCACCGTTCGGTTGCTGCTACTCCTGGGTATCACCGGCGGCATCGTGCCCTGCCCGACCGCGACGATCATCATGTTCCTGGGCATCGGCACGAACGTGATCCTGGGGGCCCTATACGCCGTCGGGATCTTCAGTCTTGGTCTGGCTCTGACGCTGATGGCCATCGGCTTCCTGGCCCTCTACAGCCGCCGGTATGCCTCGCGGCTCCTGTCCGAGTCCCACCATGAGGATCGCTTATCTCCGCTCGGGCAGCGGCTTCTACTGCAGCTTCTGCCGGCGGCCAGCGGACTGGTTGTGGCCGCCCTCGGCTTAGCCATTACTGCTCACTACGTCTACTATATGCGCACCGGACTCTCGCTGTTCGGCTGGATACAGTGGTAGTACGTTCTATGCCTCATATCGGTATTCTGCAGCACTTCTGGTGCGAACCTGCGGTCGAGTTCGCGTCCGCCCTGCTGGACGCCGGGCATTTCACCACCACTGTGAACCTCTACGAGGGCGAACCGGTGCCTTCGCCGGACGCGTTCGACGGCTGGCTGGTCATGGGTGGACCGATGAACGTCGACCAGACCGACCAGCACGCGTTCCTGGCCCCCGAGCGACAACTCTTGGCCGAACTCATCGCCCGGGACCGCCCGGTGATGGGCGTCTGCCTCGGCTCCCAGCTCATCGCCCGGGCCGCCGGGGCCAGGGTCTACCCCAAACGTCCCAAGGAGATCGGCCTGTTCCACGTGACCCCGGCGCCGGCCGCGGCCGGCGATCCGCTATTCAGCCTGCTGGCCGGTCCTACCGAGGTCTTTCAGTGGCACGGGGACACCTTTGACCTGCCGGCGGGGGCAACGTTGCTGGCCAGCTCGAAGCGGTTTCCGCATCAGGCGTTCCGCCTCGGCCGACGGGTCTACGCCGTCCAGTTCCACATCGAGTGCAACCTGACCATCGCCCGGCAGTGGGTCCAGACCGGGACGGCCGAACTGGCCGAGCAGGCCCCGGAAGACAACTTCGCCCAGTACGAAGCCCGGCTGGAGGGGGCCCTGGCCCGCCAGAATGCCCTTGCCCGGCAGTTCATCGGGCGATGGACGAGCCTGTTCGATGGACCGGCTGAATCCGTCTAACCCACGCTTCGGCAATGGATTACAGATGGTCGAGGCGCCGCGGTTCGGCTCCCCGGGGTCCGGCGGTGCAGTTGACACCGCGCGATTGGCGATTACACTAATAGATTCAGGCCAAAGTGTCGGCTGACCAGCAGACGGCCGCCGGTTTAGCGATCGGGCGGTTTTTTTGTCGGCCTCTTGGCGGGCTCGTAGCTCAGTTGGTTAGAGCGCGTCCCTGATAAGGACGAGGTCAGAGGTTCGAATCCTCTCGGGCCCAATAACCCCTTTTGCCACTATCAGACACTACCGGACACTCAGGGCCAAATCCTTGGTTTTGTTGGGCTTGTTGGTCTTCTGCTGAATCGGGTGTCTCGGCTTGTCCTGCCCCGGAATGGTCTTGTCCGCCACCGCACCCTGGCTTTTTACTGGTCCCTTCACCGTCGCCATTCAGGCCCGCCGCACGCCGGAAATCGGCGTTGAGATCCACCGAGGTGGCGTAATGTCGAGCGGCCACTTCCGGGCTGTTACCGATCCAAGCGCAGACCGTTCGAAGGTCGTACGACCGCATGAGCTCAGTCTCTCGGGAGCCGCGAAGATTGTGGAACAACCTCGGCCAAGGGTCGACGCCCGCCCGCCTTAAGATCCGCTCAAACTGGGTCCGAAGGTTGATGCACCCTTTCCGGTATCGTGCGATGAGAAACTCCGCCCCCTCCTCGGCCTCTGCGAATAGCTTCAGTAGGTACGTCCGTAGTTCTGGGAATAACGGGATCACCCGATGGTCGAGCCCTTCGAATCTCTCCAGCTTCGGCACGGTTACGCGGATCGTGCCACGTTCCCAGTCAACATCCTGCCATCGCAGGAGAAAGGTTTCTGAGGGCGTCCGCAAGCCGCCATAGCGGGCCAGGGCGATGATGCACGCCCATTCCGTGTCTGGGGCGTGGGCGATCGCTCGTTCAACGACCTCTTGCGAAATGAATACCGTCCGGGCATCATTGCTTTGCTTGCCGGCCCTGATTTCGGCGAATGGGTTCTTCTCGACCAACCGCCAGCGAACGGCCGCCCGCCACATCGTCCGGGCCGCTTTCACCCGTCTACTGACCGTCGCTGGCGAAAGCTGTTGTTCGGAAACCAGCCAAGCCCGCCACCGCTCCGCGTCCTCGGGCGTGATGCTGCTCAAAACTCGCGTCTGGCCGAAAAACGCCACAAGGTTTCGCCGAGTGTGCCCGTAAAAGACTGTAGTCTGAGGCTTGACCGCGTGGGCAGCAAACCATCGCTCCAAGAAGTCCCCCAACGTGGTTTCCGTCACGCCGACCCCGTCGGCGAGACCAGCGGCCCGTAGTCTGTCGAGCATTTTCGCAGGGAGTTTGGCCACCCATTCCGCCAACCCGGGCCCGTGGGGCCGGCCAAGGGCTTGATCCGACACGATTTCCGCAATGCGAACGCGAAACTCGTCTGCCTTTTTCCGTGTCACGCGACCTAACCGCACCGAATGCGGTTTGCCACCGGGGGTGGCCGTGAAGTCGACTCGCTTGAGACCTTTGCGGTACTCAACAACCCATGCCATCACGAATGTCTCCTCGTTCTCCTCCGGACCACCGCCACCACGCCCAGAACCTCGGCCAACCGGTCCAGCGACCGGCCGGACAGGCCACGTTGACCCCGCAGGAAGCGGCCAAGGTGTCCCCAGTGGACGCCTGATTCGATAGTGATCGAATGCAGCGTCCGACCGGTGGCTAGGGCCTTGGCCAGCTGCTCCCGGATTGTTTCGCTGATGGTCACGGGTAAATCTACACCACCGAAGAGGTCTGTGCCAAATTGTACCGCCAATTTCATACGCTTTTCGGACAGCCGGCCTTTAGCCAGGCCAGGAAGACCGCCTGGGGCCATCTCTTCTTGGAACCGATGGCCACAGGAGGTGGGACCAATCCCGCCCGCACCCACCGCTTGACAGTCTTGGTGCTCACATCGAGCACGGCCGCCACGTCACCAATCGTTAGCAACGCCTTGACCCCAAGGTCACACTCACTTCGGGAAACAGATCCGCTTGACTGCATTTTTTACTCACTTCCTGAAATCAGGATCCGGGTGCCTTAGCCCGGACCGTCACTCACCATTCGATGCCTGCGGGTGCCAAGGCGCCAAGATCAGATAACCTGGCGCCTTCGAAGGCGCCAAGTTCGAAAACCGCGTTTTCGGGCCTGTTTTCACGAAGGCGCCAGGTTGCCAAGTTATTCATACTTTGGGCGGCCTGGCGCCTTCGGCGGGTAGCCCCCAGGTCCACCCGCCGCCGAAGCTGTCTTTACCCCGAAGCACGCTCAGCGACTCGGCGGCTCTTTGGACCGTCCGCCACGCAAGACCAGCCGCCGTGGCTTCCTCCTTGATCCTTGCCGCCGCCATTGGCCCCGGCTCAAGCAGGTCTCGCAACCAACCGGCCGCCGCCTTCTGCGCATCCGGTTCTGGGCCAGGTTTTTCGGCTCGGGCAGCGTTTTCGGCGGCAAGGGCGGCGTCGGCGGACATGTGCACAGGTTCTCGATCCCATGCTAGTGCGGGCGGGTCGCCCGTAATGGCGAACGCTAGGCCGCCGCCCTCAGGAGCTAGGTTGTTTTTTCCGGCCAGCAGGAGCCGTCGCTCGGGGTCAGCAACGTCGCGGCTCAAGTGCCAGACCACCCGGGCAATTCCTGTAAATGCCCTAGACCCAATCGCGAGGTCATCGGCCAAACCGCCAGAGCTCTTGCGCCTATGGGCCACCACCAGCACCGCCGGCCCGTACTTCTCCGCGAGTTTCGCCACCGGCGCGAGTACTGCTCGAACTTCGTTGTCCCTATGGGCGTCGGTATCGCCCCCGAGGAATGAGCCGATCGGATCGACCACGACCAACCGACAATCCGGCAGCGATTTTAACGCCGCCTCTAAATCTGCTAAATCGGCCAGGTTAAACAACTTCTCGTGTTGCCGCCCGTCAGAACTGACGCGTCTTACAAGGGCCAACCGATAAATTTTTGACACGTCGGCGCCAGCGGCGTCCAGTCGCGGCCGAATCGTATCGGCCGGGTCGTCCTCGGCGGAAATCAAGATAACCGACCCACAAGGACAGGTGCTCCCGTCTGGCCAGTCGCGCCCCGTGGACACCCGCGCGGCCGCATCTAGAGCCAGCATCGACTTTCCCTCACCCGGCCGGCCCACCAAGAGGGAAATTCTGCTCAACGGCACGCGACCGGGCCATAGCCACCGAATCTCGCGTGGTTTGATATCCGCCATCCGGGCCAGAACCGGGCCGTCGTGGCCCTCCGCATCGAGGAGCTCGGACGGCCCGACAATTTGTGCGGCGTCAGAAAGTCTCTCGACCTCGGCGCGAATATCTTCAGACTCGACGCTATCGCGGTCCTCCAAGTACTCAACAAAGTCCCCCCCAGCCGGCAGCCCGGGTAGGTCGACGACCCGAACCATTGCGGGCGGAGTCAGTCCCGTCAGGATGCGCGCAACCTCAGCGGCGTATCGCCGGCCGGCCGGATCGTTATCCGGAAGAACCACTACGTCGCGCCCTGCGAGCGTTGCCCAGCCGGCCTTGCGCGCACTCTTTGCGCCGTGGGGAGAAGTCGTGGCCAACAGCCCGACCGACGCCGCCGCAGCCGCCGCTTTCTCGCCCTCGCACACATAAACACGCTCGCTCGGCCGGGCCAGTAGGTCCGGCAGGCTGTACAGCGGTCGCGGCTCGATCATTCCGGTGAGGGCCCATCCGCCGCCAGCCATTTTGCTGACTGGACGAATGTCCTTGCCAGCTGGCGTATCCCATCGAAGAATCATGCCGACGGCCTCGCCGTGGGCGTCCCTGTACGTCCAGGTCGCCGATGTCTTACCGTGCGCCCGCTCCAGGGCATCCGCAGCATCCAGTGCCGTAGCAAACGTCTTCACCGGCCGGGGCGCCGCGGTTCGGTGGGCTCGCCGTGTCGACCGAAGCGGAGCGGTCGACTTGGGCATCAAGTCCGAGAGCTGCAATCCGATGGCCGCGGCCACCGCCTCAGGTTCACAGCCGGCGAAGCAATGCAGAAGACAGCAGCCGTCGTCCCCTTCTGCGATCGACAGGCTTGGACACCGATCCTTATGGGCCGGACAACGGGCGACCCAGCCTGAACCGTTTCTTTTCGCGCCCCGCAGTTTGGACAAAACAACCTCGACCGGCTTCATCGGCGCACCTCCCCAGCCAGGAACAGCGGAGCTTGACCGGGCACGTTTTGTATGGTATTTTCTGACATCGTCATTCCCTTCGCCGGCCAGGTGGCCGGCTTTTTTTTCCATGTCAGCCGGCTAGAGGGCCGAGCAGGTCCTTGTGCAGACGCAGGCCGGCGGCCGCCGCCCGGATTTCGGCTAATCGGTCGGCCCGCCACACGAGGGCGTGGCCCCTCCTTCCATCCGCCCGAAGCTCGTAGGACCGGAGCACCCTCAAAAGCTGAGACCTTGACAGACCGAGCCGCTGCCCCAGATCATGCAAAGTTAGGAACGTCACACCTAACTCCTTTCAAGAAGAAGCCGCAACATGACTCTACAGTTTGGCATAGTTCGGACGGGTGCGGCGGGCTGAAGCGTGAATTGGCTGTCAGTACTGGCCGGATGCCCGGATTGGGGGGGGTGTCACGCGCGGCCGCACGGGGGCCTAATCGGTTGAATATCCGCACCCCGTAGCAGTAGTAGTGCGGTCCGGGGGGGGCCTTCTCTTGACTACACGATCCCCAACCGCAAGAACCCGACCAAGCCGAGCGAGAATGGAATAACCGTGAGCGAGTTCGAGGCGGCCTTTGCTCAACTGAAGTCCTCAGGCCAGTTCACGCGCGCGTGGTTCAACCCTGAGCTACCAGCTTGCGCGGGTGAGGGTAGCTGCAACTTCACATCGATTGGCGGCATCTTCGAGTT
>Ga0209202_1001149_pt1 | contig 17162 bp, 13 predicted proteins | sample AD_UKC032_MetaG_FD_184416 | JGI IMG/M metagenome (GOLD analysis project Ga0209202, IMG submission 184416) | Active sludge microbial communities of municipal wastewater-treating anaerobic digesters from USA - AD_UKC032_MetaG (SPAdes) (version 2) | ecosystem: Engineered > Bioreactor > Anaerobic >... | reverse complement strand
GTCTGCTTCCCGCAACTTCAGGATGATCTCCTCCGCCTTGTATCGCTTCGCTCCCATGTCCTGGGCTCCTTGCTTTGCCTGCCGGATATACTATCCGGCTGGTATCGCTTCAGGGGGCCAGGTCACTTTGCCGCCGGCGCTCCAGCGAGCGCCGCGTACTAGTAATAATTACTATCTCATTCCGGCCGGCCCATGTCAATACAATCCGAGCCCCGCTTGTCGGTAGCCCCGAAAGCGCGCGATCCGCCTGCCGCTTCCCTGGGCGCGATGATTTTTCATTGTCTCGAGAGGCGATCTGTTCCATAAACCGCCTGCGAGAACCAGAAGGATTCGGGCTCGAATTCAGCCCTGTGAGCCAGTGCGCTCCATGAAGGGAAACCCCGTGAAGCGCTCGTGATAGGGGCGTTCAGCGGAAGTCTCCAGTAATCAGTTGGTTATCGGGCTGGGCCTATGAGAATAAAACACGTCCATTGCATCCCCGGCCGTCGGTCGCGGTCTTTTTGGCCCTGCTTCCCGAAGGCTGTCCTGGGGGCGGTGGCCTGCCTGTTGTGGATCGGGCTCCTCGCGGCCCCGGCCCAACCCCCCGGCGCCCCCAACCGCAAGCTCCGCGAGTACCAGGAACTGCTCCAGGAAGCCCAGCGCCGGGGGCTGGACACCGGCGAGGCGGAGCGGCTCGACCGGCTCTCCCGCGCGGCCGCGCAGGGCGGCGACCGCGCGGAGGCCGAGCAGTTGCTCGATCAGGCCATCGCGATGTTGGAGGGCGCCCTGCCCGCCGACGCGCGCCCGGCGGAAGGGGCGCCGCCCGGCCGCGGCCCGCGCCCGCAGGGCCGCCCGCCCTGGCGCGAGCGTGACCCGGAGCCCTCCGGCCGCGGCGCCGTCTCCGCCGGCGGAGCCCGGCAGCCCGTGTTCCTGATGGCTTTCACGCACCACTACGAGGGCCCCGGTGGTTATTACCCGGCTGCCGCCGAGGTCCGGAGAATGGGCGAGTTCTTCGTGCGCAACGGCATCCCGGGCACGCTGTTCTTCGACGGCATCCTGGTCGAGCGGCTGCAGCAGGAAGACCCGTCGATCCTGCAGCAGGTCCGCGAGTGGGGCCTGCCGCTCGGCTACCACGGCGAGGAAACGCACGGTCCGTACCCGGTCGCCTCGGAATTGCTCGGCGAAGTGTACACGCTCCGCGAGGCGCAGGGCTACCGCGGCCCGTGGTCGCTCACGACGGGGAAGGGTTGGGCGGACGCCGTCGCGCTCGTCGAGGAGCGCTACTCGCACGCGCGGCCGTACCGCATCGACGAGTCCACGCGCATGCTGGACCGGCATCAACCGTCCGAGACGGACCGCGCCCGCGTCGGCGGCCTGAAGCTGGTCCAGCAGGTCTTGGGCAAGGACGTGTCCATGCTGACCAGCCACGGGCTCGAGAGCGCCCCGGAAGGCTACGCGTTCCGGCGCATGAGCAACTTTGGCCTCGACCAGCCCGCCGTGCCCATCGCCCTGCACGCGCTGCGGATATTCCGGATTGGCGAGACGGCCGACGAGATCATGAAGATCGCCGGCGGGGACGAGAGTATTTTCTGGTGCATGGGCCGGCTGACCTGCAAGGGCGACGAGGTGGGCGAGGCCGGCTACCGGTTCGGGCCGCTCCGCCACAAGCTGGAAACGCTTGATCGCCGCCGCCCGCGCCTGCTGCTGATGGGCTTCAGCAAGGTCGAGGAGCAGGAGGGCTCGCAGACCGCCCGCTACCTGAAGGAGGAGTTCTTCCCCGCGAATCCCGGCAGCGGCTGGGTCACCGGTGACACGCTGGCGGACCATTTTGAGCTCGAGAAGGGATACCGGCCGTTCGCGCAGGACGTCTCCGCCCTGGCCCGGGCCCTGGTGGAGAACTGGGCGGGCCGGCCGCCCGACCTCGTCGCCGTCGGCGAGCGGGTCTATTCGCTGTGCGACGCGTTCGAGGCGCTGGCGCGCAGCCTGGCGGCGGATCAGCCCGGCGCGCCCGTGGAACTGCACGCGCTGTACGGGCCGGTGCTGGAGGATGACCAACCGCTGTTGTCCAGGGAAACTTCGTTTGCGACGGAAGCGATCCGCGCCGCGGCGGCCTCGGTCGTCCGGGACTTGGACGGGGCAACCGGTGATCGATTCGTACCCGCGACCGTGTCCGTGGGCGCCGTGAAGCTGAACAGCGGCGAGTTCATGCGCGCCATGGCGGGCGCGCTGCGATCGGCGGGCACGCAGGATACGGTGCCGGTCGCCCCTTCGCGCGCCTTTCCGCCCTATGCCGATCTGCTGCAGGAGGTCTTCAAGCCGCGCGCGGTTCAGCCGCTGTGCTACACGAAGGGCCAACTCTGGACCGTCAAGCCTGCCCGGCTCAAGAACGAGGCCGGCGCGCCGTCCGCCGCCGTGCCGGCTGACGGCTTGAAAGGAAAGCTGACGCTGGTCTTCGCGGCGAATCTGGATGCCGACGAATCCTGCACCCGGGATTCGCATGGCGGGGCCGATCTGTACCGAGCGGAGTACGACCTGGCGACCGGCGCGGCGTCCAATCTCCAGCGCCTCACGAGCCGGGCGGGGCTTGCCGAGTGGTTCCCGGCCTTGTCGCCCGACGGCCGGGTGGTTGTCTACGATCGCGAGGAGCAGCCGGCGCCGGGGCGGTCCCGACCCTCGCTGCACGTGCTCGACCTGGCGACCGGCGCGGACGTGCTCCTGGCCGACGACGCCCGGTTCGCGTCTTTCTCGGCGGACGGGCGCGCCCTCTTTTTCTCGCGGCAGGAGAGGGGGGAACACAGCTTGTGGCAGGCCCCCTTCGATACGGCGGGCCGTTCGGCGCAATGGGGCCGGCCCCAGCTCATCGCCGACGCCCGGACGGGCGGGGGCATCCTGGTGGAGGACCCGGCTCCGTTCCCGGACGGGCGGGGCGTCGCCTATCACCGGAAGGTAGATGACATGAGCGGCGCCCAGGTGGCTGTTATCGGGGCGGACGGGTCCGGCCCGCGGGCGCTGACCCCGGCCGACGGTTGCGGGCACGCCGCCGTCAGCCCGGACGGGCAGGCCGTAGCCTGTACCCGCTCGCGGGACGGGCGCCTGGTGATCATCCGGAAGGCCGGGGACACGTGGAGCGAGCCCGAGGAAGTGGCGCTGCCGGACCGGCCCGCGGACTATGCCGCGTTCGACCCGCGGTTCGGCGGGGTGCGCGAGGTGCGCCACAGCTACGCGGAATGGCTCGCGCCGGACCTGCTCCTGCTGACCACGCACGGGGCGGACGGGGCCCGGGATTTCCGGATCGCGCGGCTGTTCCTTGTGCGGCTGGGCGCGCCCGGCCGGACGCCGGCGCTCGTCGACCTCTCCTCGGCCGTCGAGAAAATGGCGGGCCGCGCGGGGCGGGATTTCTGCTCGGCGGCCGGCCGGCTGCAACAAGCCGATTGACGAAACGCGGCCGGATGATGAACTATTAGAACGTCTGCTGCGCTATTCCTATTAAAGAGGCATGCGATGAAAAACGAGATGGTCCTGGCTGCGCTGCTGTCGATCTCTTCAATGTCTCTGGCCGAGACCGTGACCCTCCAGGCGAACGAGGGCGAGCCCGGGCCGGTGCCGGTGACGCTCCAGAACGAGGCGCGCGCGGCAATCGACCGCTCGGCGAAGTGGCTGCTCGCCCAGCAGCAGCCCGAGGGCAACTGGTCCAACCCGGACTTTCCCGCCCTGACGGCCCTGCCGTTGTGGGCGCTGGCGCTGACGAAGTTCCCCGAGAAGGAGGCCATGGACAAGGCCATCGCGTACCTCCTCGCCAGCGTCCACGACGACGGCTCGATCTGGCGCGAGCCGAAGGCGGCGCAGAAGGGCGGGGGCTTGAGCAACTACAACACCGCGATCTGCATGACCGCCCTGCACGCGGTCGGCGACGAGAAGCTGGTGCCCGTGATCCAGAAGGCGCGCCGCTTCCTGGCCGGCTCCCAGCACCTCGGCGGCGACATCTACGAGGGCGGCATGGGCTACGATCCCGAGACCGGCCGCCCGTACGCCGACCTGTCCAACAGCTACATTGCCTACGAAGCCATGCGCCTGACGGAGAACGTCGAGGATCTCCGGCAGTCCGGCGAGGAAAAGGCGGACCTGGACTGGGAGGCCGCGCAGAAGTTCATCTCGCGCGTCCAGAACCGGGCGGACAGCAACGACCAGCCGTGGGCGAGCGACGATCCCGAGAACAAGGGCGGCTTCGCGTACAAGCCCGACTCCAGCCAGGCCGGAACGACGACGAACGAAGCCGGGGAAGTCCGGTTCCGCTCCTACGGCAGCATGACCTACGCCGGCCTGTTGAGCTTCATCTACGCCGAGGTCAACCGCGAGGATCCCCGCGTGAAGTCCGCGTTCGACTGGGCCGCCGCGCACTGGACGCTGGCCGAGAACCCCGGCATGGGCGCGCAGGGGCTCTATTACTTCTATAACGTGCTCTCCAAGGCCCTGGCGATGTACGGGCAGGACCAGATCCCCCTCGCGGACGGCAAGTCCGTCAACTGGCGCAACGAGCTGATCCGCAAGCTGGTCGGCCTCCAGAAGATCGATCCGGCCACGGGCCATGGCTACTGGGTGAACGAAGAGGGCCGCTGGTGGGAGGCGGACCCGATCCTGGTTACGTCGTATTCCATCATCGCTCTGCAGATTGCTCTGAATCCTTAATCCTGAACCCTCCCTTGCTTTCGCGGTCGGCGGGAGTATACTTATAAGCAGAAGTTGTTCTTCGTTTGTCACATGGGGGCGACCCGGTTTCGACGGGTAAGGTGGAGCTCCGGTGGCGCGCCGAGGACCCCGGTTGGCCTCGTTAAACATCCGGGAAACAACACAAAAGCCAACACAGAGATGGCTCTCGCGGCTTAATGCCGTGACGTCCGGCCGCTGACACCTGCTACGCGGTTCGGGCGAAGACAGCAGGCTGGCCCCAAGGGCGCGTGCCCGGCCGGAGGGGCGAGAACCTAACGTGGGCGCTGGTTCCGCGCGTGGCCTGTCCGTTGGCAGCGCGCGGGACGAGATCCAAAGACGGAACACGCGCGTAGAAGCCGGTGCGACTCTTGCTCGGACGGGGGTTCAATTCCCCCCGCCTCCACTTTTTGACTGTTTGCGTGTGAAGCAACCGGTAATCTGTTGGAATTGGAAATCATGCGGAAGCATGCAGAATCATCAATAACGACGCGGGTTTTCTGCATGAAACGAGCCTGTCCAGGCGACCCATAATCTGCTGCGGTTTTGATAATCTGCCGCGGTCGGCATGTCCAAGACCGATCTCGTAATATCAACAGGTTACGAAAAAACAGATAGCAACTTATCGGTTGCTGAAAAGGTGTGAAGTGTGAAGTGCCGCAAGGCTCATTCCAAGGGCCACACGGCCGGGATCCGGCCTCCTGCCGGGGCTGTGCAGGCGCTTTCCAAGACGGCTGCAACCAAGCTTTAAAGCCTCTCCCAGGGCGTCCCGGCTGTGGCCGCGGCCTGGTTCGCCGATGATCTCCGCCCAGGAGGGCCGGCGGGCTCTGCCGCCCGGGCCGGCCGTGGCCGCCGCCGGCGGGTGGGGATCGCCGGGGCCTGGTTCAACCTGGGGAAGCCGCTGGACCGACCGGAAGGACCGAGCCGACGGCGGGCGCGATCTGCGCCGGGCTCTCCGCGCGCCTGGTCCGCCAGCCAAGCCGATCTTCAGGCGGGCATGGCATGTGTACGTACAGGAGAGATCATCCCTGAATGCTTAGCATTCATTTATCCCGCGCTTTCAAATAACTCTTCGCCATTTCCAGAGAGAAAAGGCCAAAACGCTTGAGTTCCCTGTACGGATTTCTGTCCAGAGCGATAAGCGCATTCGCGCGTTCGGTTGAATCGCGCATGGGCTTAATCTTCCTCGCCGCCTCAAGGAGTCCCGCGCGGAAATGTGTCGGGAAAAGTAGCTTGCCGGCCCGATCTACAGGGTCGCTTGACCAAAGTAGCACCGCTAATCCAGCGACACAATGGGCACAGAATAGAAAAACATTTTCTCGCTGCGGATCAGAAGTCCAGCCGCCATTCTTCAAATCTGCCGCCAGGTCTTGATCCTTTTTAACCTTCTTAAGCAATGTCTCATGATCGCAATCAAGTGCCAGTTCCAAGAGGTTTCCAGGTCTCATGCCCGCCGCGATCGCGATCCTGCTGAAAGTGTCCAACGTCGCGTTGAATTCACCCCTTTCTATGCGGCTTATCTGAGCCTTTGAAACTCCCGTAAGCCGAGCGATATCTATGAGTGTTGCGCCATTATCGATGCGCGCCTGACGAAGAATGATGCCCAGCGCCCGGATGTTCAGATCGATTCCACAAATCATGGGAAGCAGGGTAGTACGACTGCAGGAAGCGGGGAATAAAATAATTTCAAATAGGGTGTTGACAATTCTCTTCAAGGTCGTATATGTGAGAATAACAGATTGATTCTTCAATGAACCATAGAGCGCAAAACATAGACCTTCTCCGATCTCTCTTGATCCTTAAAGGACAGACGCCGGCCGGCTTGGCAGACCTGGTCGAGTGTTCGACAGGAACCCTTTACAATCTGTTGGAGGGGTCCTCGCAAAGCCGCCGTCTTCGTCTTCGGATCGAACTGATCCTGAAAACGCCGATCTGGTCCGGGGCGCGCGAACTGGCTCTTCGTCTGCGAATCCTAGACAGGTTCGGTGTTGACCTTTGGCTTTGTTCTTTCAGGCGGCTGCAGTTGCTCGCCAAGGAAAAGCACATTGCCGGGTGGAGCCGGGTAAAGAGCAAGGTGGCCCTCATAGAACTGATTTCAAAATATTTTCGCGATCATCTGGCCCGGCATGGTGCTGGCCGGCGGGCGCGAGGAAGGAAAAAATGAAAGAGGGAAACGAAAGCTCCCCTGACAACGCGCGAGCGTTACCAGGCGGGTTCGAGCCGGAGCGGTTGCGAAAGGCGACCCGCGCCTTGGAAAAGCGTGTGTTGCTTCTGGCCGAGTTGCAGGAACTCCAGGAGCGCCTGCCGGGTGAAGTCGCGGAACTGAAGAAGACGGCCGATCCGAAATCGGAATCGGATATGGTCGCGCTGCACACCAAGCAACTGCAACTCACGCTTCTGCCCGACCGTGTCTCCAGCGAGGAAGTGGCGGTGGAAAAGCTCCGCGAGAAAGTCTACGCCGAGGTGGCAGAGGCAAAGAACGCCGTTGCCGTTCTTGCCGTAGCTGAAGGCAAGGCCCGTGCCGCTGAAATCGCCGACAAGCTCCAGCAGTTTTACAGCAACCGGGAGCGGGCGGAAGCCGCAGCACGGGGAACCGATGTTTGCTCCAAGCTCCTAACGATCGGCCAGATCTACGGCGACGCATTGGTTCAAGCCGGTCATCTGTTCCGGATTCTCGATCGTTATCAGAGAACTGGATCGTTGCTGGACATGCCCGCCGTCGTGGGGGTGGGCCAATGAACCAGCTTTCATTCAGTGGCGAGTGGAATCCGGAGGGTGCCTTCTGGAAGAATAATGTGGTGTTTTTCGCCAACGAAGACAGATTCGAGGCCAGCCACTATTCCGAGCCCCTGACGATCTTTGCCCAAGGCTGGAGTGATCCGGCCGGGATCAAGGCAATCCTCGACTTCGTCGCCCCAGAGGTCCCCGCGCCGCGCCGCTTCGATTTCAAGCGGCCCGCGTCGAACGCAGAGGCGTTTGCGATCGAAGATAACGATATCCGGGCCATCGGAAGCGGATTCAAGACGGTCGATTTTACGAGCGAATCGCAAGAAAGCATGACCCTCAACAAGGGGCTGTGCGTTCGGCTCGATGACGATGTCCTGGCGGATAATCCGCAATATGAAGAGATCTACGTCGGGGCACTACTGTCACTGCTCTATCGCATGGAGTTCAAGCGAGCTGTCACGGCGCTGGAATCCATCGCGACGGCTGCAAGCAAGACATGGAATTCGGCGGCATCTCCAGACGATGATGTCGCTGAAATGCTCTCCGCGGCGGAGGATGCGTCTGGGCTTGCGAATAATCGACTCCTGTATGGCCAACTGGCGTTCCGCACCCGCTGCGCGTGCCTGCGCGTGGCGTCGGATGGCAAGGCGGCGATGGGGGCGGGCGGCCTCGACCAGCTTGCGCTTACGCTGGGTGTGAGCGGCATTCGGGTGAGTGGACACAGATACCAGGAAACGGCCACGACAAAGGGTCGAATCGTTCCGTCGGCGGCATTTTCTTTTTACGGCAGTTCCGAAAACCTGCTCGATGATCCGACTCACATTAAACGCTTTATCACTCCGATCGAGAAGGGGCAGACCGTGCGGGTCTTTCGCGAGCGGATCGGTGTGAAAGTTGTCGAGCTCGGGATCGAATTCTATTCAAGGATCGTGGCCGCTTCGACTGTTGGCGCCCGAGTTCTGAACATTGTTTGAGAATCCGGTGATCCGAGCGATTACAGATCCTCTGATTTACGAGTGCCTGGGGCCGGTTCGTCCCCTCCTTCGGAGGCACTCCCGGGCGGGGGGCCGGCGGTTAAAACCCGCCGCCCCCTTAACGGAGAACATTCGTAGGGGCGATGATGAAATTCAAAGCCCAAGGGAGCGTTGGTGCGGGCCGCGCGGGGATTTGGTCATCCGCGCAGATTTTGCTGTTTCCGGCGCGATTCATTGCACCCCGCGCGGCCCGCGATTCACTGACAGCAGACACGATAGGAACCAAAGGAGAGCGTGCGGCATGAAAACAAGCAACCCAGGACGGAGCAGGAAAGCGTCAAGCGGGCGGTGTGGCCAGGGTTCACTTCAGCTCCCTGCCTTTCGGCTTTGGCGACATCGGCGCTCGAAGCGTCATGCCGCCCGCTCCTGTTGCGGGAAGTGCGGAAAACAAGAAGGAGAAGACCGCGTGAAGAAACAAGTACAGCAGCAGAACATGAAATATTCACCGTCGGCAAAGCGGGTCGTTGTATTCAAACTGCCGGCGGACCTGCGCAGACAGGTTGACCGCCGCGCCAAAAAAGCCGGAGTGAGCCGCGCGGAGTACGTGCGGCGTGTGATCGCCGCGGAACTCAAGACGGCGTCTCTGCAACCCGCGCGGGGTGAGTCATGAAGCGCGCAGGCGGCCAGCGGGCAAAAAACCCCGGGCTCACTGCCCACTGGACGGCACTCATTGAATCGGCCAAAGCAGAGGGGAAAGCTCCGGCGCGATTCGACTACGATGAGCAGCCGTTAAAAAATTCGCCGGAGGCGGCAGCAACCCTTTTATCCGATCTCTATGAACGCATTCTGGAGATGGATTTCGAGAACGCCATCGCCGAATTTTACGGGCTGTATCAACTCATTCGCCACAACCCGCATTTCAAGCCGGAGGTGGAGGCTATTCATTCGATGATCTGTGCTGAAGGCGTCCTGAATCAATTCTCGGCCAAGGTCCGAGGACTGTAAATTCTGGAACATTATGAAGGCTCAATCCTGGAGAAATCGCCGCCTGAAGCTGATCGAGCGGGCCATGTTCCGCCTGGCGGCGCTGAACGCGGCCGGCGTGAACCTCCGGACGGCCGCCCGCCGTGTGGCCAGGGAGTTCAACGGCCGCGACCTGGGGAGCGGCCATCCGCTGCCGTGTAGCACCAGCACGGTTATCCGCTGGTTCTATCGCTGGCGCTTCTCGCAGAAGAATATCCGGGCCCTCGATTACATGCCGAAGGGTCGCTTTGTCTCGAAGGTCGGGCCGACGGTCATGAACGGGCTTGTCCAATTCATCGTTGATTGCGGCTTGCCCGTGGCCAGGGCCTTCTCCGTCGCCGGGGGCAAGAGGAAGCTCAAGATGTCCCTCGGGACCGTGTACCGCCATCTTGGGCCGGATCTCGTGAGGCTGATTCGGCAGAACCACGAGCAGCTCATGCAGCAGCGGAGCCTTCAGACGGCGCTCTACGAGGCCGTTGCGGCACGGAACCGCGTAAAATGGGCTCTGCGGCCCGAGGGGTGCGGCGAGTGACCAGGACAGGACCAGAGCCCGATCGCCCCGCTGCAGAGCATGGAACGCGGCCTGCAGAGACGATACAGGGCAAAGGCATTCAGGATTGGATGCACCTGGCAAAGCGCCATGGACTGCCGGCGGCTGAAATCGGGGTGCACGCGACAAAGTGCGAAATTGGCGCCATGCGCCAAGGCGAAAGATCTCCTGTCTCTTCCCCGGTTCCCAGAGCGGCGCCGCCGAGCGACCACGGAAAGAGGCTCGCAGGCGGACTGCCAGAGAATCGGGAACGATTGCGGGTTGATGAAGTCGCCCAATATCTCGATTGCACGCCCGAGCACGTTTACAACCTGATCCACGACGGAACCCTGATCGCCCAGGATATCAACATTGTCGAGGGAGGGCGGACGATCTGGAGGGTATCGAAGAGCAGCCTTCTGGATTTCATGAAAAGGCGGGTGTCGGGCTTGAAGTCATGACTGAATCCGAACAGATTCCGAGTCCGGGAGCCCGCCAGGTTTTCCCCGCCTCCCGAATTGCTTTGGCGCTTCGGATGTCGAAACGCGGTGTGTTGATGGCGCTGCGGGATATCAGGCCTTCAGGTTCCGTCCTGGTTCAAGGGAATCAGGCTTGTGCCTGGTCAGTGCCGGAGCTCCCTGCAGCCATGCGGGCCGCCGTGGAAGCCGAAGCCCAGAAGCGCGGCTATCGCAACACCGAGCACTTGTTGACCAGCCCGCCGGATCAGTGGCGGCCCGAAATACCCGTCTCTGAAATTCGGCCATTGCATCTTGAGAAGGCGGCCAAACTACAGAGGGCTTTCGCGGGTACACTTGTCAGGATGAACGACATCTCCCTGGCCTCGGGAGAGATTGAGCGGGCAGGCCTGGCGGAATACAGGGCCGTATTCGGGCAGGCCATTTCGGCTCGCCACTGGCGGCGATTGCTGGAACGGATCCTTGAAAGGGACGGAGGAGCGGAAGACTTCTCTCGCCTGGAAATCTACCTGGATGAATCGGCGTTTAACAAGCCGGCGCCCAGCGTGCCCACGCCGTCGGCCGATCAGGTCGACGAACATCTAAGGCCCTTGAAGGAAATAATCGCTTCATTCGCGGATCCGTTCAAACCGTCCACTCGGGAAAAGGACTATCTCTGGATCCATTCGATTGAAACGCTGGATTTCATGACGCAGGAAGGACTTTCACGGAAACAGGCGAAGACGGCGGTTCTGGCCTTCCTGGTGAATCGTGCGCCCTTCCTGGCCGCGAACTCCATCGCGCTGAAGTGGGCATTCGAACGGAAGTTCCGCGCGTGGGTCAAGGCCGGGCGGGTGCTGTCCGCCATAACGGACAAGCGGAGCACTCAATCAGGAAACCGACGCTCGCCAGCCCTTTCCGAGGCCGATAAGCTGGCGCTGGAGGCGCGGAGCCTTCTCTGCGGCGGCCGGATCGCGCAGGCATGGAGAGAGCTTCTTCGCGAAGGCAAGTTGAGCAGAGAAATCACGGAATATTATCGCGCGAACCCGAGCAGGAAATCCTACGTCCCGTTGAAGGTTCTCGGCGCCGTGAAGCATGAAGTGAAGATGCTCGACGATATTCACCACGGGCCAAAACGCGCGCGGTTGAACGGTGCTTACATCGAGAGAGATCCATCGGGAGAGTTCTCTGGAGACTGGCAGCAGGGTGACGATCTGACGGCCTGCGTCTACTATTTCGATCAGGGTGAGGAGGGGTTGCAGATAGTCAGATCCCAGGTGTTGCTCATGATCGATGTCCGTTCGCTTTATGCCCTGGGCTTCGTCCTCACGGGAACGCCATCTTATAGCGCTTTTCACATACGAAACCTGATCTCCTGCGTTCATGACCAATATGGATTGCCGCGCCGCGGCTGGTACTTCGAAAATGGCAGTTGGCGAGCGCGGATCGTAACGGGCAGAAAAGATGAGGTCGGCTGGGCAGAAACAGAAATGGGGCTGCGCGGTCTGGGCCTGGAGTTCCGTCACGCCCGGCTTGCTCGGGCCAAGGTCGTCGAGAATGTCATGGGGGCGATTCAAAATCGCATGGAAGGGGAGCCTGGTTATTGCGGCCGTATCGAGCGCCTGGACGGATTCGAGCGGATGGAACAGCATAAGCGTCTTGTGTTATCCGGCAAGGCGGCCCCTGAAGAGTTTTTCATGTCCCGCGCGGAATGGTTTCAGCGCCTCGATGCCATCCTTCGCGATTACAACAGCGATCCACAACAAGGGAAATACTGCCAGGGCCTATCTCCCAGGGATGCCTATGAGCGGTTTTCTGGTCCGGCTGGCCTCGTGAGGCTGCCGCAGAATTGCAGATATTTGCTCGCGAATCACCGTATCAAGGTTCAGGTAGGCAGAAACGGAATTTGCTTTCGCCACGGGAAGCAGTCCTATGCCTATCGGAACGAACAGACCGGAGCCTTGAAGGGGCGGACGGTTCTGGCCTGGTTCAATCCGGAGTTCCCCGAGATCCTGCATGTTACGGATGTGAAGTTCGGATCCGCTTTTTCGGTCGAACGAGTCCACCCGATCCCGGCCATGAGCGCCACGGACGAAGATATCTCCGCGGCCCTCGCGAAAAACGCGCAGCACGATGCCTATGCCAAGGCGCTCTATAAGGCCATTGTGCCGGAATTTTCCGATCATTTCATGCGCCGCAGGTTCAAGCCTGTTCTGGTGGATCGGCCAGAGTACTCCGCCCTGGGCGAAGCCATGAAGCAGAATCAGGAGCGCATGGTCAACGCGACCAGAAAACATGAGCGCCTCGATAGCGACGTGCTGCAGAAAGCCCGAAGGCTTGGCTTCTCAGCCTATGGTATGGCCCGCGATCCTGAACGGGCAAGCCGCGGGCTCGATCTCATGGAAGCGGCCGAACGCCTCCATGCGGGTGCTTCCAGGCGCCAGGATGCCGAGGTTGAATCATGAGCAACACCCGGCACGCCAAAGATCCGACCGTCTACCACCAGCACCGATTCATGTCGGATCCCCTCCTGGCCGAGCAGCGCGGCTTGCTCGGCAACCTGGTCGCCGAGCGGGCCGCGCTTTTGTTGTCTCGGTCGAAACGGGAACTCATTTTCTTCCTGCAGGGCGAATCTCTTAAACCGGGCGGCCTGAAAAGGGTTGCCCAAGAAATAGTGACCATGTTCCCCGAACGGCTTGGGACCCCTACAATGCACAGGGTAGGGAATAGTAGGGCTGCCGTCTATGGCGCGAAAGAGGCGCAGGCAATTGAAGATGAGCTATGCGACACGACGGCTGCGGACCGGGCCCTTCGTGAGTTGTTCGATCATGACGAAAAAACGACCAGGCGGCTGACGCGGAATGAATGTCTTACGGAATGCAGAAGCGCCGCGGAAAGGCTTGATTCCTTTCTTGCCGACTTGTGCCTGAATCCTCGTCTCTCTTTTCACACGCCGGGGGAAGATCCCGCGCTGCATGAGTTCGAAGAGGAGGAGGCCGAAAAATCGCTGCGGGAAACCAGCGGATACAGCCGGGCCGCTTCAGTGCCGTATTTCCGCGACATCATCGGGGCCTTGTTCGAGTACCAGTCCAGAAAACAAAAAGAGGCCGCGGCCGGATTGGTAGAGACCTCGATTTCCAGGACGATCTTCGAGGCCATGGATTTCGCGGCTGATTCTCGGGGGCTGGTTGTGATCAACGGAAACGCCAGAATAGGGAAGAGCACGGCGGCGGCCGCCTGGTGTGATCTGAACGCCGGGCGTGCCCGTTACGTGTCCCTGGTGGATGTGCCCGATGATGCCAGCTTCCTGCGGCCGATTGCCCGGGCCTTGGGCCTGGCGCACTCCTACACCCGCAAGGCGGCGCAGATGCGGGAGAGAATAGCCGATACCCTCAAGAAGAGCGGGCTTGTTCTTGTTCTGGATGAGGCTCACTACCTGTATCCCGACAGCCTGCGACCCACAGCCCTTCCGCGTCGCATGAACTGGATCATGACGGCGCTTTGTAACTACAGCGTTCCGGTTGTCATGGTCTGCACGCCGCAGTTTATCGCGAATCAGAAGCGGGTGGAGAAGTTTACCGGCTGGACATCGGAACAGTTCAAAGGGCGAATCAAGCGCTTCGTGGATCTACCCGGTGAACTCCAAAGCAAGGATCTTGAGACCATCGCTCGGTTCCATTTGCCTGAAGCCGACAAGGCGACGATCCTTTACCTGGCCGGATACGCCACATCCGTTCAAACGTATGTGGCGGGCATGGTCAACGCCATTGCCGAAGCTCGTTACCGATCTCGGCTCCGGGGCTGTGAAAAGATCACATACGCGGACATCAAGGCCGTGATCAAAGAATCCGCACTCACGAGCACGACCGCCTTGTGTAAGGCATTTGAAGATCGGCGCCCCCGTCCATCTCGAACATTGCTGGCGCAGGGCAGGGGTATGGAACCGTCCATGCAACACTCCGGCAGGGATGCTGAAACATCGTTTCAAAAGGCCCGCGTTGACCGTCCAGCATTATCACGCGCCAGGGCGGTTGGTAGCCCCCGTGAACCGGCAATGGCAATGGATAAGGCGTAACAAATGGACCAGGACAAGAAACTTACCGTTGGCATCGAAATCCCAGTCGACACCGCCGGCGCCGCCGCTGCCGAACAAGCCATCGACGGCGTCAAACAAGCTGCGCTGGAAACCGGCCGCGCCATCGAAGAGGGCCTCGGCGAAAACATGGATGCCCGGGCCGTCCGCGACCTCGCCGCTGCCGAGGCCGACGTTAAGGCCGCCACAGCAGATCTCGCGGCCCAATTCGACGCCGCGCGAACGCGCGTTGACGAACTGGCCAAGGCCCAGGACGGCCTCGCCGAGGCGTCAGACACCTCCGCCGTGTCCATCCGTAACCAAAGCCAGGCTATCGACGCAATCGTCAAAGAATTTCCCAGGCTCCAGGCCGCATTCACTAATATCTCTGCCGTCCTGGTCTCCGGCCTCGCCGGCGCCGCCGTCGGCAAAACAATCTACGACTCCATTGTCACCCCCATCTGGAATGCTATCGAAGGATCCAATAAGGCCGTATCCCAGTTTGCCCTCGAAAGCCAATCCAAGCTTAAGCAGATTGGACAAGTCGAAGTCACCTTCGACAACATCGTGGCCGCCTCCAGCAAAGCCCAGGATGAGCTCGACAAGATGCTCGACCGCGTCCGCCAAGCCAAGGACACCGGCCGGGGCGTATCTGCTGCGCGTTCTGATACGGCGATCGCTGCGATAGAGCTTCAGCGCCAAAAGGATCTTTTGGTTGCTGGCGATAACGAAGAGCTTAAGAGTGTAATCGACACCATTGCTGGCGCCAAAAAACAGATTGAAGCGCTATCCAGGCGCGAAAGTGAAATCGCATCTGATATCACGGCAAAAGAGAAGGAACGTGAAATCCTGGTACAGCAGATTGCCGAGGAGCATAAAAAGACCCTCGAATCATCTCAAGCCGCTACCCAGGCTCTTGATCGCTACAAGAAACTAGTTGGAGAGTTAGAGGCCGGTGGCATCGGTGCAGAGCAAATATCATCTCCACGAGATCGAGATAGAGTCGGGCACAGGATCCGTGACGACTTGTCCATGGCTCACCAATTACAAGCGAGCGGGATTGACCAATCAGACGTGATCCCGCAGTTGGAGCGCCAGGAGCAACTCGTCACAGACTTCATCGGCGCGCTCGGCGCTGCAAGCAAAGCCCAACTCGAATCGACGCGCCTCGCCAAAGAATCAGCCGATACTGTTCAAAAGAAATCCGATGAGCTGAACGACGTCGTGGATCGCATTGCTGAACTCCAGGAAGGCCGCAAGCAAGTAGCCACTGAGCGCGAGACTCTTTCCGTCAAATTTGACCCGGCCTCCAGCGGGGCTCTTAAAAACCTGGAAGACAAAATCGCAGAACTGACACGGACTATTCAAGTCGATCGCCAGGCTGTCAGCGCCGCGGTTGTATCCGGCGATCCGGAAGCCCAGGCCCAGACCCAGGCCAAACTCAAGGCCGATACAGACCTCCTCGGCGACCTCCAGGCTAAATATAATGCGGCCGCGATCGAGATCCGCAACATTGTTTCATCCCTCGGCAAGGCCGCATCCGCCGCTGTTGCCGATATGGGCCCTGTTGTTGAAAGCGTAAATGCTGCCATGTCGGACACCGCCTCCGCTGTCAAGGATGGCGCTGCCAAGGCCGTTCAAACTGTGCAACAGTCGGGCGACGATGTCCTTCGCGCTACCGACACAGCCACCGGACAAGTCGGCGCCGCCATACGTCATTGGGGGGAATCGGTGGTCACTACATTCGCCATGCTCAAGGATCTGGTCATGGCCCAGGCGACAGAAATATCCTCGATTCGCGCCCAGGCCGATTCAGCCAAACACGATGCATCTATTGCGCTCAGTCAAATAAGGAATGGCCGTGAATAGTCATCGGGATGCAATTGCTTCGTCGAAATCCTTCCGCGAACATATGGGTCGCATTCTTCAAGAACTGGCTGGGTCCAGAGGATCTGTCATACCCGACATCATTCTGCTCATAGATGCGTTCTGCAGCACGTATGTGGAAACTGCGCGAATTGCGGATGTCGCCTGTGATTTCATTTCAAAACACTCGGGCGAGATTGCCAAGACTGTTCCAGGTGCAACTCATGACATCTTTGAATTTGAACTTGCCCTGGCTTCATGCCTTGAGCGGTTCGGGCTTCATGTAGAGCAGGTTAAGGATCTCGTAAAAAGACTTTCAGCGTGAGATAGCGCTCTCGCAGTTCCTTGATGAGCTGATCTGTGAGAGGCGCGAGGAGTGTGCACGCAGATATTGGACATTGGACACGAGAAAACGCGGCAGATTATCGGTTGCGATACATGCGAAAGGTCGCGACAATTCGCAACTCGGCACGCCTAACAGCCTTGTAGTAAACGAGTTGCGCGTGCAATATTCTTCGCTTTCTGCGACAGGCCGCGACACGTCCGGACTGCCCGCGACTGGAAAAAGTGCGTCTGGAAGTGAGGCCTGCAGCGAGGTTTCTCCTCCTTGGCTTGGGGTGAGGAGGAGGGGAAGACTCTGTATCGCATCCCTTGTCGGCAAGGCGGTCGCGTCAGTGTAAACCCGCGTCGTGAGTCGCATGTCGCTATGGGAGCTTCCCCCCATCCTTTGGACAGTTTCAAGGGTAGCATAAGCTAATGGTTCGTCGTCATTCCACCTCCTTCTTTCTTCCCCCCTCCCGCCCCCCCTGGGGGGCGGCGCGCCTCTCAACTTC
>Ga0209202_1001145_pt1 | contig 17185 bp, 15 predicted proteins | sample AD_UKC032_MetaG_FD_184416 | JGI IMG/M metagenome (GOLD analysis project Ga0209202, IMG submission 184416) | Active sludge microbial communities of municipal wastewater-treating anaerobic digesters from USA - AD_UKC032_MetaG (SPAdes) (version 2) | ecosystem: Engineered > Bioreactor > Anaerobic >... | reverse complement strand
CTAAAAACAAAATAAGAACTAAAATAGTTAAATTATGCAAGAATGTTGGACTTTATAGGGTGCAAAAAAGTGTTTTTCTTGGCAAGCTTGAACCAAATGATATTGATGAGCTAAAAGTGCAATCCGGCGACTTGATTGACGAAAAAACCGATTCTGTTTATATCTTCCCAATGTGCGACGCTGACTTTAAGAAAGCTGTTTTATTGGGGCAGGCATTTGACGAGGCATTGGTTACCGACCAGATAAAGGAGCTTTTTATTTGATATGGCTAATATCACTGCTTCTGATGTTATCGAATATCTTTATTGCCCAAGGTTCATCTATTTTATGCGCTGTCTTGATATTCCCCAGCATGAAGAAAAAAGGTATAAAGTTCAAAAAGGCAGGGATATTCACTTAATTAAAGCGGAAGTTAACAAAAATTATCTGCGCAAAAAGCTAAATGTAGTAAGAAAGGAAATCAACGTCCCTCTAAACTCTGAGAAATACAATATTCACGGGATTCTGGACGAGATACTTTTTGTGGAAGACGGTTCAGCGATGCCATTTGACTATAAATTTGCTGAATATAAAGAGAAACTTTTTTCAACACATTTTTACCAATCCAACATTTATGCCTTATTAATTCAGGAAAACTTTAATGCGCCTGTAAATAAGGGATTTGTGTGTTATACTCGTTCAAGTAATCTTGTTAAGGAAATGAACTTCAGCGCAAAGAGCTTTTCTGACACACAAAGCTTAATAAACGATGTGGTTAAGGTCATAGAAACCGGATATTTCCCCCCAAAGACGAAGTCTGCGAATAAATGCCCTGATTGCTGTTATAAAAATATATGCGTAAGGTAATTTTCTCCGTACAGAATTATTGGAGAATCGGCTTAATAATTCTTAAAATCCTTGCCAGCCAAGAATTTTCGTGATATAATTTCTGCGATTGCACCTTGAAAATATAGAATATTTAGTAATTTTGTTAAGCAAAAATTGCAAATTTGAGCGTTTCAAAAAAAGAGCGATAATCAGTAAGGTTCTATATTTTCAGGTCATAACGGATTTATACCTCTATTCCAACAAAATCAGGATTGAAACAAAAAAACCGGCTAAAAAAAAGCCGGACTAGTCAATATTTATACCTCTATTCCAACAAAATCAGGATTGAAACTATACGTAATTGAATGAAATGTAAGCCTTTCGCCTGATTTATACCTCTATTCCAACAAAATCAGGATTGAAACAATTAATATATTTTTTAATAGGCAAGCTACAAGGCTATTTATACCTCTATTCCAACAAAATCAGGATTGAAACCACTAGTCAATGCATGAATGAGAGGGAGGATCAGGAATTTATACCTCTATTCCAACAAAATCAGGATTGAAACAACGAAATAATCAATAAAATAAATAAAGACAAAGAATTTATACCTCTATTCCAACAAAATCAGGATTGAAACTATCCAAAGCATAAGCCGTTAGAACTTGATGATTCATTTATACCTCTATTCCAACAAAATCAGGATTGAAACAAGTAAGGGATAAAGAATTAGGGAGCTATTATGGTATTTATACCTCTATTCCAACAAAATCAGGATTGAAACAAGAAACTAGGAACTATGTCTAACGGAAATGTTATTATTTATACCTCTATTCCAACAAAATCAGGATTGAAACATTGTTTGTTGCATTCGCTCGCTAAAATACCTCACTATTTATACCTCTATTCCAACAAAATCAGGATTGAAACTAGAAGTGAGTCTTAAATCAAATCTAGGTTCATCTAATTTATACCTCTATTCCAACAAAATCAGGATTGAAACGATAAATAATTGGAGGAAATCTCATGAACCCAGAAGATTTATACCTCTATTCCAACAAAATCAGGATTGAAACGCAAAAGACTTGAATAATTCTATATCTGTTATAATTATTTATACCTCTATTCCAACAAAATCAGGATTGCAACTTGATATACTAAACGACATAAATAATTTTACAAAATAAACGATTTATAGCACTCTATTCTTGATAATAAAGGAGTTTTAAGATGAAAAACGGTTTAAAGCTTAAAGAGACAGTACAAAAAGAAATTAAAAATGTATTTAAAAGCAGTGAAAGCGCTAGGTTTATAAGAAAAATTGATATTTTAGCTCTTGTATCAAATGGACATCATATAACATCAGTTTCAAAGCTTTTTAAAATAAGCAGGATGAGTATATCAAACTGGATAAATCAAGCAAATGATAAAGGATTAGAAGCGCTTAAAGACAAGAAAAGACCTGGAAGAAAATCAAGCATAATTCCAGAAATAGAAGAACTTTTAAAAATTGATATAGAAAAAAGTCCTCTGGATATTGACTATGAAAATAATGATTGGGATGGTAAGTTACTGGCGCGCCATTTAAAAGAACAATATCAGATAAAACTTGGAATAAGACAATGTCAAAGGCTTTTTCATAAGCTTGGTTTGTCCCCTGAGGAGGCCTCGAAAAATTCCACCGGAACAAAAACAAAATAATGACAGGAAAGAAAGGTTTAAAAAACGCATTAAAAGGCTTTTTGAACTAAATAAAAAACTAAAAAAGCGAGTAATAATGTTTTTTGACGGGGCTTTCTTTCATCTTGAAAGTACAATAAAAAGAGTCTGGCGGAAAAAAGGAAGCGCGCCCTGTGTTCAAAGCTCCGCTTCAAAAGATAAAATAGGTATTTTGGGTTCAGTAAATGTTGAAAAAGGTGAAATTCCTGATGTTGTATTCAAGGGAAATTTTGATTCTGATGTCTTTATAGCCTATTTAGAACTTTTGATTAAAGAAAAATTTGATGGGATTAAAATTCTTTTGATTCTTGATAATGCAAGTCCTCACAAATCGAAAAAAACCAAAAAATGGCTTAAAGAGAATAAAGACAAAATTAAGCTTCTTTATTTGCCTCCTTATTCTCCGCAATTAAATCCAAAAGAAATAATATGGAAGGATATTAGAGAAAAGAAAACCCATAACACATGCTTCGGAAACATTTCTGGCTTAAAAAAGTCATTAGATAGCTATATAATTCAATATTCAACCCCTAACGAATATATTAAGTCAAAATGTAAATTTAAATATGTCGCTTAGTATAATTATAAATTTCTTTCCAATTTTCTTAAATTTCTAATTATACCAATACAAATAAGTTTTCGTTAATTTGTTAAAAGGCTGAGTAAAGATGTAGCCGGTGTTTTGCCTTCGGCGCATGAATGAGTTAAAACTCGCGCTTGCGCTACAAAACACCGGCTAATTAAGGATTTACAAAAACCATCTTTCATGCGGCGAAACCGAAACGCCAGCTATACCAAAACTTTTTGAGATTGATATAGAAATGCCCGCAAGAGGGTTAAATAATATTCTCTCTTATTGCTTTTACAGCCGCCTGAACTCTATCATCCACACACAGCTTTTGAAGAATGCTGCACACATGGGCTTTTGCCGTATGAACACTTACTATAAGGTCTTTTGCAATTTCAGTATTGCTTTTGCCTTTTACAAGAAGTCTTAAAACTTCCATTTCTCTTTCAGTCAATTGCGCTCTGGCATCGGTTATTCCAGCGGCGTTTAATACTTTTGTTGACTCGGGTTTAGGAAACATTTTAAGCGCAACTTCAGCTATATTTGGATCAAGCCATGCCGCTCCCTGTTTTACATTTTTTATTACATTTACAAGCGTATTAGGCTCAATATCTTTAAGACAATATGCGTTAGCGCCTGATCCTAAAGCGGCAAGCACTTCTTCATCTCTTTCATGCGAAGTTAAAACTATAATTTTAATATTCTGATCAAATTCTTTTATCTTCTGGGTTGCTTCTATTCCGTTTATACCAGGAAGTCCCAAGTCCATTAAAACCACATCAGGCTTAAGGTCCTTTATTTTTTGTATCCCAAGCTCTGCTGTTTCAGACTCTCCTGTTACTTCAATCCCTTCAAATTCACTTAAAGACGACTTAAGACCAACTCTGGTCAATTTGTAATCCTCAACAATAATTACTTTCACAACATTAGTTATTGTAGAATTCATTTTGTTTCCCTTCCTCAAGATTTTCTGCCTGCATTATTTAAAATAATGACATATGTACTATTACAATAATACTTACGTTTATTTTTATATTTCATTAAAATACTTCAGTAGCTAACAATATTTTTAAATTAATTAGTTTCGTGTATTTAGTATAATATTTAAAAATAGATATTATATTAATATTTTCTGATAAATTTATATTAACATGAAATCTTTTTTCTACATAATAACTATAAAAAATAGCCTGACTGACTATAGTCTTTTGGTAAATTTAATTTATCCTAATAAAGAATTTTTTTTCGCGACAGAATGTGTTTTAGAAAGATATCAATCATTATACAGATTCATCTTTAATCGAGAATTATTTATTTAACGTGTTTTTTAGCGGCTTTATAGCAAATTAACAGAAACTTATTTTGATTAGTATAAAGAATAAAAATTTCTAAATAATATTTACATAATAATAATAAATAAGTAATATTATATTATATGCAAATAAGTTTTTGTTAATTTGTTAAAAAGCCCTTTAAGGACTTATAAAATGCGAGCAGTATACAGATTAAATTGTTTTTGCAACTTTTTTAAGTTCTTTAACAATATTTTCCGCAGAATCCGGCTTTGCAAGCTCTCGATTTGCGTTTTTCATATTTTGCAGTTTTTCGGGATTGTTGAGAATTGAATTTATTAATTGTACAAACTTTTCAGAAGAACAGTCCCGATCTTCAAGATAAACCGCTGCGCCTAACGCTTCCATCGCTTTTGCGTTAAAACGTTGATGGTCAGCGGCGGCGTAAGGATATGGAATAAGCGCGGAAGGAAGTTCGCATAAATTTAACTCGGAAATACTGAGCGACCCTGCTCTTGAAATTGCGATATCAGCGGCATTCAAGGGGATAGACATATCATCAAAATAAGGTTTCACTATATAAGCCGGATTCGCCTTTAAGTCAGGGTATTTTGCGTAAAACGCTTTTATATACTCATCAAACATCTTTTTCCCTGTCTGATGTATGATCTGAAATCCGTATTCTTTTATAAATAGCGGAACCGCATCCATCATTGCTTCGTTAATCGTCTTTGCTCCCTGAGAACCTCCTATCGCTAAAATGGTTTTCTTCTCAACACTTAATCCAAGTTGGCTTAAAGCTTGTTTTTTGTCTGTGGATTTTAAACTTCCTCTCATTGGATTGCCATACAGCTTAATATTAGGGTTTTTAATATGTTTTTTAGCCTGTTCAAAAGCAATAGAAACAGTTTTTGCCCACTTTGACATAGTTTTATTAACAATACCAGGATGCGCATCAGGATCATGTATTATATATGGAATTTTCAAAAGCCATGCCGCCAGTAAAACCGGTCCTGAAACATAACCGCCTGTTCCAAAAACCACATCCGGCTTAAGTTTTAACAAATAAAAAATAGCAACATTTGTTGCTATAATTAGCTCTATAGTCCATAATAAAAATTTAAATCCGGTTTTTCTCGGCATGCCAGAAACATTTAGCGAGAAAAATTCAATATTTTCTTTAGATACAATGTCTTTTTCAGGATTTTTTTCACATCCGATATAATAAATATTGGTAATTTCAGGGTCTTTTTTCAAAATTTCCGTAACAGCAATGGCAGGATAGATATGTCCTCCTGTTCCACCGCCTGTTAAAACGACTGAAATACCGTTTTTCATTCTCTGATCCTTTGTGTATGGAGTCTTCTGATTCTTTTTCTGGAAATATTAAGAAGAATACCGGTCATAAATAACGTCAACACTACAGATGTTCCGCCATGACTGATTAATGGAAGTGTTACTCCTGTAACAGGAAGCGTTCCAACCGCTACGCCTATATTAATAAATGCCTGGACTATTATTGCAAAGGTAATCCCAAAAGCAAAAAGCTTTCCAAAAGGGTCAGAGCATTTATTCGCAATATAAAAACCTCTGTGTAGAAACGCAAGAAATAATCCAAGCAATGCAAGACAGCCAATTAAGCCTAATTCTTCGGCTATAACCGCAAAAATGAAGTCCGTATGGCTAAACGGAAGCCAAAACAACTTTTGCCTTGAATTACCATAGCCCAATCCAAAAATTCCGCCTGAACCTATTGCGTAATAAGACTGAATGAGATTATAACCCGTCCCTTGCGGATCAGCCCAAGGATCAAGCCAGCCTTTAACCCTGTCTATCTGATAAGAATGTATTGAAGTCATAATTGCCAAAAGAGCCATTGTCGCCAATGAAAGGAGAAACCGGAATGATACTCCCCCTATAATCATTAATGTAGCGGTTATAAAGCAGAGAATCAGCGCATTACTCAGGTTTGGCTGTAATAAAAGAACAACTATCATAACGCCTATTAAAAATAAATGCTTAATCATTTTAGAATCAAAAAAGTTTTTTGATTCAACAATCGCCGATGAAACAAGAATTATTGTAGCGAATTTGCAGAACTCTGAAGGCTGAATAGGTATTCCGGCAAGCCATCTTGATGAGCCATAAATTGTTTTGCCCATTCCTGGTATCAATGTAGCCACAATTAACGCTATAATTATGTATGTTATTGGAATAACAGATTTTTTCCAGAAATTATAATTTGTATTAAAGGCAACTATTAAACATACAAGCCCTATCACAACTGCGATAAGGTGCCTAATCAAAAAATAAGCAATATTTCCGTACAACTCCGCGCCTTCAGGCGCGCCTGCGCTGAAAACTGCCATTATGCCAAAAATCACCAACGAGCATATAATAATAACCAAAATGCTGTCTGGCGGTCCAAGCATTACAGCTTTTGGATTTAACGATCTTATAACTCTTCTTTCATCTCGAGCCAGTCTAGCCAGCCGTCTTCTTTTTATTGAGGACATATTCTTTAAACGCTTTTCCTCTTTCTTCAAAATTTCTGAACATATCAAAACTTGCGCACGCCGGCGATAATACAACAGGACCCAGTTTTAATGACCCCGCTTTATCAATTGCGCTTTCCAAAGACTTTTCTCTGTAAATATTGCTGTAGCCTTCATGCCTTAAAGCTTCTTCAAACCTGTCGGCGGCTTCGCCTATAAGCGCTACTGCGGCGGTTCTTTTCTTTATTTCTCTTGAAAACTCGGTTAAATCAGTTCCTTTATCTCTTCCTCCGGCTATTAACACTATTTTTTTATCTTCAAAAGCTTTCAATGCGCATATTGTAGAATCGCAATTAGTTGCTTTTGAATCATTATAATATTCTATGCCGTCAATTTCGGCAACATATTCCAGTCTATGCTCAGGAGGAGAAAATTTTATTATTGTTTCCCTTATTACATCATTATCAACCCCCGCAATATGGCAAACCGCAATAGCCGCCATAATATTTTCAAAATTATGTTTGCCTTTGAGAGGAATTTCGCTTAACTTTATAATTTCATGAATTTGTCTTTTTTTATCTTTAAGTAAAATTTTCTCATCCCTGATAAAAACGCACTTATCATCGGCTTCCCTGTTGAAAAAGTATGTTTCAGAAGAGAGATCAAGTTTTAAATAGGCAATTTTAAGGTTTTTTGCGTTTAAAACAGCCCAAGCAGGTTGTCTGTCAATAAATAATGACGCTTTTGCCTTAAAATATTCTTCTTCTCCCCCATGCCAATCTATATGATCCGGCGTATAGTTTATAAATAAAGCTATTTGAGGCGTAAAAGCTTTGCTTGTAGCGATTTGATAGGAACTGACCTCTGCCACAAAAAAGTCAACATTCTGCTCGATAAAGTCTGAGCAGGGAATCCCGATATTTCCGCACGCAGGAGCATTATATCCGGCGTTTGTCAGTATTTCAGATATTAATTTTGTGGTTGTAGTTTTTCCGTTTGTGCCCGTAATCGCAATAAAAGGCTTTGCAGCTTCTCTGTATGCAAGTTCGAGCTCTCCAAAATGTTCGATATTATGAGCATTTATTAACTTCATTACATCCGAATGAGGCGGTATTCCTGGGCTGGTAATTATAACATCCGAATTAAGTATGGTTTCTTCTTTATGCCCACCCATTTCAACCTGAATTTCAAGTTTTTCCAGTTCTTTTATTTTTTCCTGATCTTCTTGTGTGGCTTCTCGTTTTTCGCTGATAATGCAGTTTGCGCCTTTTGAAGAAAGATATTTAGCCGCAGAAATCCCGCTTTTTGACAAGCCGAGTATTGTTACATCAAAATTAGTCCATTTTCTTTTCATATTTTTTCACTCTTTATAAAATATGTTTAATAAGTTAAATTAAAAATAATTATACAATAAAAAACGGTTTTGTTGATTTGCGATGAGCAAAAAGGGACGTTATACCAATTTAAATAAGTTTTCGTTAAGTAACAGACAAAAAATTTTCAGCTCTTATTAAATTTTGCCGAACGAGCGAAGCGAGTGAGGCAAACAAACAATAAAAGCCCCTTCCCTTCAAAGGGAAGGGGCTGGGGTTGGGTAGATAAAAACCTGAAAACTTTTTGTTACCTACTTAATTGGTAAAAAAGCTAATATTTACAGCCCGTGCCGCCCTGCGGGCGGCACGGGCTAGGTAAGGGTATAGCGGGTGTTTTGCTGAAGGCAAAACACCCGCTAATTAAGAATTTATAAAAACCATCTTTTTTATTTACCGGTTTTTTAAATTGATTGGTATAGGCGCATACCGGTTAAATTCTCTGTTTCGACAAAACCGTTCCCAATAAAATAAGCGACTCCGAAAGACGCAGGTGTACACCGATAAGCGTCTTTCTTTATTTCATAGAAGGAAAAAGTTTTTAAGTAAAATTTTTTATTCTTTTCTTTCTACATTGATTGTAACTTGGCATAAGGTTTTGTTTCAAGAACTTTACTTAGTCTTGAAAGACTAAAGCAGATTATAAAATATACAAACGCAATAAAAATCAGGATTTCAAATTCATGATAAGTTCTTTCATAAATGATTTCTCCAGCCCTTGTAAGTTCAATAAGCCCTATTGTGGATGCCAGAGAAGTGTCTTTTATAAGAGCGATAAACTGACTAACAAGCGCCGGCATCATCCGCTGAAACGCAAGCGGAAGGATTATGTGTTTTAATCTTTGAATTCTGCTTAAACCAAGGCTTCTTGCCGCATCAATATGCCCTTTTTCTATGGAATTAAGACCTCCCCTTATAATTTCCGCCACATACGCCGAAGTAAAAATGATTAAAGCAATACACGACGAGAGAAAGAAAGAAGATTCAGTTCCCGGAAAAAAATAAGGCAAAAATCCGAAATGAATAAAAACAATAAACAAAATTAAAGGGATACTTCTGGCAAATTCAATGTAAGAAGCGCTAATCAGGCTAAAAAACGGCAATCTCAAGTATCTTGTAATTCCCAGAAAAGTCCCAAGCATTAAACTTCCAAGTATCGCAATAAAAGCAAGCTCTAAAGTTATTAAAAGCCCTTTCATCAGAAAGCCCAGGTTATTTATAACATCTGCCCAATGCGTCATACTCTGGCTTCCCTTCCATGTAGTTTAAACATCTTCTCAATTCTGTTGAAAATTACCGCTATAATTCCTGTTAACGTCATATAAACAAAAGCTCCGGCGATAAAAAACTCAAAGAACCTGAAATCGTCAACAGCTCCTTTATAAATGAAATAAAATAAATCTGTAACAGCAATAAAACTTACCAGCGAGGAATTTTTCACAAGGTTGATAAACTGGCTTCCAAGCGGCGGAATTACTATTCTTATTGCCTGCGGAAAAATAATAAGCCTGAAAGTTTGCCATTTATTAAGCCCAAGCCCTCTTGCCGCTTCATATTGCTGAGAAGTAACGGAATTTACGCCTGATCTTAGAACTTCAGAAATATAAGCTCCTGTATAAAGGCTTAAAGCGATAATTCCGCAGGCAATCGGATGCAAAAACAAGCCTAAATCAGGTAATGCTTTATAAACAAAATATAATTGTATTAACATAGGCGTGTTTCTTATGATTTCAACGTAAATCGCGCCTATAGCCTTTAACAGACTGCCTCCCATTGTTCTCATAAAAACAATAACAAGACCAATTATAAAAGCGCAAACTGAACTTATAACAGAAATAAAAATAGTTGTTTTTATTCCCTGTATAAGCTGTGGAGCGGCTTGCGCAATTACATCAAAATTAATATTGTACATTTTTAAGATTTATTTTCATTAACTTTAACTTTAGCAAGTTTTTCGCCATGAACGGTTTTCAGGTCCCCAAGCCATTTATCTTCAAGCATAGCTAAAGTTCCGTCTTCCTGAAGTTCCTGAAGAACAAAATTTACAGTTTCCACAAAAGATTCAACTTCCTGACCCTTTTTGAATCCTATACCGTAAGGCTCTCTTGTAATTCTGTCTTTAAGCATTATATATCCGGGATTTTCTGCGATAAATCCGTAAATTATCGTATCATCCGTAGTTAAAGCATCTCCTCTGCCGTTTCTCAGGGCGGAAAACGCATCTGTATAGGTTCTGAAACCAAGAATTTTAGCTTTGGGGAAAAGCTGTCTTATATTTATTTCACTTGTTGAACCAAGCACTACAATTATTTTTTTGCCGTCCAAATCGTTTATAGATTTGACAGGACTGCCATGAGGAACCATTATTGCCTGTCCTGCAATATAGTAGGGACTGCTGAAATTTATTATTTGAGCTCTTTTAGGGGTAATAGAAGTTGTTGCCGCAATTAAATCTACTGTTCCTGACGTTACGGCAAAAATTCTGTTTGAAGAAGTTACCTGTTGGTATTCTATAGCATTTTCATCGCCGAGAATTCTTTTTGCCAACTCTTTACACAGATCAACGTCAAAACCCTTGATTTTTTCATCCTGATCAATAAATCCGAATGGTTTTGCGTCATATTTTACGCCTACAATTATTTTCCCTCGGGATTTTACTTCTTTAAGCAGGTCGGTTTTTTCTTTTTTTGCGCAACCTGTTGTAACAGACATTAAAATTAATATGCCGGTGAAGATTATTATTAATTTTCTAAAAAATTTCAATGGTCTTACCCCTTTTTATTCTCTAACAACTCTAATAACCTGTTTTAATGCTTAAGAACGCTGTTTATAAAATCTTCTGTAATTTTTTTTTCGGGATTATCAAAAATCTTTGAAGGTTCGCCTTCTTCAATTATTTTGCCTCTTGAAAGGAAAATAACCTTGTCGGCAATTTCTTTTGCAAATCCCATCTCATGAGTAACAACGACCATTGTCATCCCTTCTTTGGCAAGGTCTTTTATTGTATCAAGAACTTCCAGCGTCATTTGAGGATCAAGAGCGCTTGTAGGTTCATCAAACAACATTATTTTAGGTTGCATCGCTAAGCTTCTGGCTATCGCAACTCTTTGAGCCTGTCCGCCGGAAAGCTGGTCAGGATATTTATCAATTTTATCAAGCACTCCAACTTTTTCTAAAAGATACATTGTTTGCATTTCAACATCATTTTTTGGCATTTTTTTTACTTTGACAGGAGCAAGATTAATGTTTTCCCTTACTGTTAAATGCGGAAAAAGGTTAAACTGCTGAAAAACTATGCCGACTTCTGATCTTATTTTATTTAAATCCACGCCTTTTGCGGTTATTTCAAGGTCATCGATATAAATTTTACCTTCTGTAACAGAGGTAAGTCCGTTTATGCACTTTAAAAAAGTGCTTTTGCCGCAACCGGAAGGACCTATTAAAGAAATAATGTTTCCTTTTTCTATATTTACATTTATGTCCTTAAGCACACAAAGATTTTTGTAATATTTACTTACGTTTTCCAGTCTTATCATTTTTTTATTAAAAAAGTCTTTCTAACCCAATAATTTATATATGCAGGATAATTAAATTTTTAAGATATTTTTAATTCTACAGATATTCTCAAATTTAGTAAATAAACTCTTTGATATATTTTTTTATGGGCGCCTCTAAAAACTCAGTTTTTTGAATTTTTTACAAAATTTGATTGGGGGCTTGGTGTAGGGTTGGGGATGGGTAGATAAAAAAATAAAATTAACAAGCCTCTACATTAAGCGCAACTTGGAATTAGAAATGCCTCACAATGAAATTACACTACTATATCCTGAATAACACCGTCTTTAACGATAATTTCAGCGTCTTTAAATTTTTCATATAAATTTTCACCAGGTCTTAATTCTACATAATTTTCAAGACTGCCGGTAATAATAACATTGTCAAGGGCAAGATGTTCAATATTTTCCTGCTGAAACTGCAATTCCTGTTTTAGTTCGCCCATCTGCTGAAGCCTTCTGATAATTTCGTCAAGTGAAACCTGGATTTGCTCAAGGTTTTGCTCTCCGTAATATAAAGCGGAAGCTCCGGAAATTTGGTCCTGTATTTGCTTGCCTTGTAATTCCAGCTGCATTATCTGATTTTCAACGAGGCGTATCTCTTTACTTAATTCTTCTTTAGCCTGGTGTTTAAATCCGTCAGTTACTATAGTCTTGACTTTTACAGGTCTTTTAACCCGAATCATCTTATTTCCCATAATTTTACCTCTTATATATTCTAAAAAATTATACATATCAGCGCAATTTCTTTTTTAACCAAACAATACCCTTTTAGTTAAGTTTATTATATAAACTGATTTTTTAAATCACTAATTATGAGAATTTTTAAATCAAACATTAAAAAACCGGTAAATATACGAAACGACAAAACTATACCAATCAATTTAAAAAACCGTTAAATAAAAAAGATAGTTTTTGTAAATCCTTAATTAGCGGGTGTTTTGCCTTACAATTATCCGCATTTAATCAAATTTTTTTAAAAAACTTATGACCGATAATATTTTTTATGTAAAAAGCGAAGAAAAAACAAAAAGTAAGCATTTGAACAAAAGGGGGTTCGGGGGCTTGCCCCTGACAGTCTTGTCCCCTTTGGGGTTCAGTTTTTCTTTTCTTTGCTTCGTTTCTTTTCTTTTTGCGTTCAAAAAGAAAAGAAATGAAGAAACGGCAAGTATTGTATTTGCATGCTGGAAAGATGCTGTTGCGAAGCAGTCGGCGCTGTCCGCATTTCGCAAACAAGTTCAGCATAACATTTTTAGCAGGTTAAGCAGTTAATTAAAAACTTACATAAAAAATATTATAGGTCGTAAAAAGAATTAATTGCCTGAAAAAGCAATAACAAGTCCTGATATATTCTCAATACCGTTTTTTTGCAATTCTTTAATCATTTCCTGCAACGTTGCGCCTGTTGTGGAAATATCATCAAGCAAAACAAGTTTTTTGCCTGTATAAAATTCCGGAAAAACCCTAAACGCCCCTTTAAGATTTTCTTTTCTTTCTTTTTGCGAAAGATTATATTGAGGAGGCGTGTTTTTAACCCGTTTAATTAATTGCGCATTTACCGTACAGCCTGCAAGAGCAGCAAACTCATTTGCAATAAGCTCTGTTTGATTATATTTTCTCTTTTTTTGTCTGTCATTATGTAGTGGAACTGGTATTATTTCAGTATTTTCTTCTGAAAATTCTTCTTTTTGCGTAAGATTATATAATATTTTTGCTGTATCCGCCGCAAGCTCCCTTTTATTATGGTATTTAAAACCCCTTATAATGCTTTTAATCTCTTCTTTATAGAAATAATATCCTTCAATTTTAATGCCTTTAAAAGTTCTCAGCTCTTTAAATCCGTCAGCCTCAATCTTTTTAAAACATTTTAGGCATAAAAGTCCGCTTTTTGTTTTATTTCCACATAAATAGCATTTTTTATAAAAAATATAATCCAGTAAATTACTATAAATACTAAACATTATTAAACCTACGCAGGATTAACTAATCAAAAAAATAATATAAAAATGAATTATATTAAATAGAAAAAGAATAAAAAGAAAATTGGAAAATAAATATGAATGCTTATAATGAAAACTTGCCGGAACTTCCGACTATAGATGAAATTTCTATTGAATTGCCGGCTGTTTCTGAATATTGTCCGGCAACAAGATTGCCTGAATTATTTAAAAGCCTTGCTATAGACACTTTACCGGTTGTGAACACTTTTGGAAAACTTGTAGGCATAATTTCAGAATATGATCTGGCAAAAATTCTTCCTGAATGGAGTTTTAACGAGGAAAGCTACCTGCATGACTATCTTGTTTCGTCGCTGATGACAAGTGATGTATGGACAGAAACATCGCATACCAACATTTCTGAACTGTTGGCGAAGATTAATAAAATGCATACAAGGGTAATTCCGATTGTTGAAGAAAACGGAACATACACCGGAACAGTAATTACAAGAACGGGGATAGTGGAATACCTTACGCGGTTTGTAAAACCCCGTTCTCTTGGAGGACTTGCCACGCCGCTTGGAGTTTATATAACCGACGGAAAACATCAGGCAGGCGCCGGCAATTTAGGACTGTTTCTGACAGGAGCTTTATTGGGAACCATTATTTATATTGTACAGTCTGTATTTTTATTTATATTCGGCATATCAGAAATTGAAAAACTGGAAAATCAATATATTCCATTATTTTTAGTGGGAGAAATCTTTTTATTCCTGTTAATATTACGCTTTACTCCTCTGGTTAAAATTCATGCGGCGGAACATCAGACAATAAATGCAATTGAAAAAGGCATGCCTTTGAGTATTGAAACGGTAAAAATGCAGCCAAAAGAGCATATTCGCTGCGGAACAAATTTAATGGTTCTAATATTAGGCATACAATTCGTTATATTAGTTTATGCCAGTTATTTAACCTCTATTAACCCGTTATTTCAGTTTGTTTTTCTTATAACCGCATTTTCATTTGTTTTTTCGAACTGGAAAAAAGGCGGGATGTTATTACAAAAGTATTTTACAACTGTTAAAGCGTCTGAAAAATACATTTTGTCAGGGATAAAAGCCGGTCAGGAAATTCTTAAAAAAAATAAAGAAGATACTGATCCGGCTTCGTCGTCGTTTTTGTCAAAATTATGGAATATCGGGCTTATTCAAATAATTAGCGGATTTATCTTAATTAATTACTTTTTTGATACAATACGGGCTTTATTATTTATCACAAAAAGTATATGATTATAGTAATTATTAATTTTTTTATGATGAAAATTTATGTTTAATGGAGATTAATTACAAAATATGCACATAATTACAATGTTGTTGCTTTTAAGCGTTCTGATACTTGTCCATGAGTTTGGCCACTTTATTGTAGCGAGAATGCTCGGAATAAAAGTCGAAAAATTTGGGTTTGGACTTCCTTTTGGACCGACGCTTTATGAAACCAAATGGGGAGAAACAAAAATCTGTATACATTCCTTTCTTTTAGGAGGATATGTATCATTCCCTGATGATGATCCCGACAGCGACATCCCGAAAGACAGCCCTGAAAGAATTGCAAACAGAAAAGTCTGGGAGCGTTTTTTGGTAATTTCAGCCGGCGTAACGGCAAATGCTATAATCGCATATTTAATAGTGCTTATGGTGGCTGGTTTTTCAGGTTCAGTTCCTGCAAATAAGTACGCTCTCTCTATAGAAGAATTACAGGAAGGGAAAACCTCAGCCGCAAGAATAATCGGAATGCAGTCAAAAGATGAAATTATATCAGCAAACGGCAAACAGATAGATTCTCTGTACAAATTCGTCGGTACTGCCAAAAGAAGCGGTAAATTCAATGATTATATAACTTATGAGCGTCATGAAAACATAATTAATCAAATTCGAGCATTAAATCCTGAACTTTCTAAAGATGGAATTATTCCTAAAGGGACGGTTATAAAACTTCCTGAAGTAACGCCTGAAGAACCAGTAGATGTTCCTGAAGATATTTTTTCAAGCTATAAGCAATATAAACCGCAGGGAAAATATCTTAACGAGCAGGAAAAACAATTAAGAGCAGAAATTCAGGGAAAAAGTCAATATATTACGGAAGAAAACGCAACAATTGCCCAGATTGCAGCAGCAAGCGGCGATACAGTTCACCCGATAAATATAATCGTTAAAAGAAACGGGGAACTTGTAAACCTGCCTCCTGCATTTCCTGATGAACAAGGGATTTTAGGAATTAAGTTAAAGGTAAATGAAGTCAAAGTAATTGTTACATCCTCTTCTGACGCTGTTATTAAGTCGTGGGATTATTTACAGAGAAATGCTGTTTATATGGTCAGAGGTTTATGGATGATTATAACGGGTCAAATCCCTCTTAATGACCTGCATGGCATTGTTGCTGTCACTAAAATAGGCAGCGATATCATTGAAAATAAAGGCATATGGGACGGATTACTTTTAACCGCGCTTATAAGCATTGATTTGGCAATAGTAAACCTGCTTCCTATACCGGCATTAGACGGCGGTCATCTTTTATTTTTATTTATTGAAAAGCTGCAAGGCAAGCCTGTTAAAGAAGAAGTACAGGAATCATTCGCAAAATACGGATTTATATTTCTTATTGGTCTGATGTTACTGATTATTTTTAATGATATTTTTGCTTTACTGACGGACAAATTATAGATAAAAGCATGCGCGGGCTGTAAATATCAGCTTTTTAATCAATTAACGAAAACTTATTTGGATTGGTATAGATTGGTATAACCTAGCCATTTAAGACTTTATAAAAATTATCTTTTTATTTACGGGTTTCTTTCAAAGATTGGCATACAAAAAAAGCCCCTGTTAAAGGGGCATTGGCAAAGGAATAAGTAGAGGTTATATTGTTTTTCATTTTATTTATTCTTGATAATAAAAATCAGTAGACTTAAAAACATTTTCTATCATACTGAATAATGGCAATAAAGCGTAAATTATCAATACAAAAGACACTATAAAAAAAGAGACTTTTTTTATATTTTCAGGCATAAAAAGCAATCACCGCATTAAAAACAATTTTTAGAGATATTTAAATTATAAACTTTGTTTTCTATAATCGCAACCATATTTCTGTTTTTAAAAAATTACATTACAAAAACATAACAAATACGAATCCGAGCAGATTTTGGAATTGCGGGAATTTTGCCTTCGACAAAATTCCCGCAATTTATACTAAACGACAAAACTAATTAACATGAATTTCTTGCGGGTAATGAAGAAAACTCGTTAAATGTAAATATACTAAAATGAGTTTGAATTTAGGAAAACCGGCAAAGCCGGATTTTCCCAACTTCATCACTCCTGCTTCGCCATACCGCCCCTAACGTTTTAAGAAAAAATCCGAAATTCATTTTGGGGGCGGTA
>Ga0209202_1001144_pt1 | contig 17200 bp, 12 predicted proteins | sample AD_UKC032_MetaG_FD_184416 | JGI IMG/M metagenome (GOLD analysis project Ga0209202, IMG submission 184416) | Active sludge microbial communities of municipal wastewater-treating anaerobic digesters from USA - AD_UKC032_MetaG (SPAdes) (version 2) | ecosystem: Engineered > Bioreactor > Anaerobic >... | reverse complement strand
ACGTAGTCCATCGGGTTCTCGTCCGGGTCGATCTGCGGCCACAGGTAGCGGCAGATGTCGGCCGAGACGTCGCCGTGAATGCGCGAGACGCCATTGTGGTGGCGCGAACCGCGCAGGGCGAGGGCGGTCATGTTGAACTCGCTCTTGCCCGGCTCGGCGCCGAACGCCAGCAACTGTTCGCAGGGCAGGCCGAGGCCGTGGCACCAGTGCGAGAAATAGTGGCGGATCATTTCTTCGGAGAAATGGTCGTGGCCGGCCGGTACCGGCGTATGGGTGGTGAACACGACATTCGACGCCACCGCTTCGATGGCCGCGGCGTAGGGCAGGCCAGCGGTGACCAGGCCGCGGATGCGTTCGAGAATGAGGAAGGCGGCGTGGCCTTCGTTGACGTGCCAGACCGTTGGCTTGAGGCCGAGGGCGGCAAGGGCGCGAACGCCGCCGACGCCGAGCAGGATTTCCTGCTCGATACGCGTCGTCTTGTCGCCGCCGTAGAGACGATGGGTGATCTCGCGGTCATGCGCTGCATTCTGCGCCAGCCAGGTGTCGAGCAGGATCAGGCGGACATGGCCGGCGCGGACTTCCCAGACCTTGGCGTGGATGGTCCGGCCGGGAAACTCGATTTCGACCATGACCTCCTGCCCGGCGGCGTCGCAGAGCGGCGTCACCGGCAGGTCGTCGAAATCGGAATCGCTGTAGGTCGCCTGCTGCTTGCCGTCGGCGTCGAGCGTCTGGTGGAAGTAGCCCTGGCGGTAGAGCAGGCCGACGCCGATGAAGGGCAGGCCCATGTCGCTGGCCGCCTTGCAGTGGTCGCCGGCGAGGATGCCGAGACCGCCGGAGTAGATCGGCAGGCTTTCGTGGAAACCGAACTCGGCGCAGAAGTAGGCGATCAGGTCGTCGTCCTTGAACGGCCGGCCATGCACGTGCGACATGTTGGGCAGTTCGTGGTAGGTGTCGTAGGCGGAGACGACGCGGTTCAGCGTGCCGAGGAAGACCGGGTTTTCGGCGGTAGCTTCGAGCCGCTTCTGGTCGGCGCGCTTGAGGAAGGCCTTGGGGTTGTGGTTGGTCGCCTTCCACAGGGGTTCGGAGAGCTGCGCGAAGAGCGAGCGCGTCGGCCGGTCCCAGCTGTACCAGAGGTTGTTGGCGAGTTCCTCCAGGCGCTCCAGGCGCGCCGGAATCCGGGGGTTTACTTCGAGTTTGTAGACGGTTCCGGTCATGGTGCGCTCGGTGCGATGGTCAGTTGAAGGCGGATGGTGCAGTCGTCGGCGGGCACGGTCCAGGTGAAGCTCACTTCGGCCGCCTGCATGATTTTCTCAAAGCCGGCCTCGGATTGGGAGACCGTCTGTTGCGGTCGACCGGTAATTTCGGCCGAAATCGAGGATTGCAACCGCACATGGCCGTCGAGAACGCCGTCTTCCAAGGTCAACGCGGCGGCTTCGGCGAGATCGAGCGGCTGGCCGAAGCCGCCGGGAATGCTGCCGTCGGCCAGCACGTAACGGCCGAGGAAGCCGTCGCAGCTGGGCATGGCGAGATTGAGCCGGGTCGTCAGGCGGTGTCCGGCGAGCCCGCGGCACTGCCAGGCGACGGTTGCGGTCGACCGTTCCAGGGCATAGGTTTTGACCAGACCGGGACGGGTAAATGCGAGCGCCGCCGGGGCTGCCGGCTGGTAGTCGGTAAGCGCAATGCCATCGAGTTCATCGAGCCAGAGAACGCGCGGCAGGGTGTCGGGAACGATGTCTGCAGCGGCCACCGGGTGCTTGAAGCGGACGATGTCGTGCGCCGAGGCGATGCCTGCGCCGTTGTGCTCGCTCGGCCCGCTGGCGATTTTGTCGTGATAGTGCTCGTGGTAGCGGCGCAGGGTGTCGCCGAAGTTGTGCGTCAGCGTGTAGCTGCTCAGTTCGTGGGCGGCGGCCAGCCCGTCGTCGCGCACGGCCACCTGCAGTTGCGCGGTATGGGCGAGGATTTCGGTTTTGCCGTCGAAATCGAGGTCGACCGCAACCAGCGCCGGGCGCGGCTGCAGGGCATCGAGCTGGGCCTCCAGCGCGACGATGTTGTTCCACACGGCGCGCCGCAGGTGCGGCAGGTAGAGGCCGCCGAACAGGCCGTGCCAGTAGGCGTCGTTGGCCTGGGCGCGGTAGAGGTCGGCGGTCAGCGCCGGCGGTGCCGCCGGCAGTGCGGCGAGGCGCGCCGAGAGGGACTGCATGCGCTTGTGCATCCAGTTGGCTTCCGGGTAGCGGGTCAGGAAGTTGCGCCAGATGCCGCCGCGCAGGAAGGGCCGGTGCTGGTCGGCCCGTCCTGCCGCTTTCTCGCTGGCGAGCAGGTTCGAGTAGATGCCCGCCGCTGGCATCGGCAGCGTCCATTCGTTCATTTCGCTGTACGAGGTGGTCGGCAGGTAGACGATGCCTCGCGTGGTGTTTCGCGCGTGGAAGTCGGCGTAGGTGGCGGTGCGGATCTTCGGGCTGGCCAGCACGCCTTCGATCAGCGCCTTGAGCCAGCCGCGGTTGTAGACCCAGTCGAAGGTTTCCGGCCAGATGCCGAATTTCTCGATGTCGTCGAAATAGATGGCGGCAGTGTGGTCCTGGTCGGCCAGGTTCTCCAGGTAGCCGACGACCTCGTGCGCCGGCGAAAAGGGCAGGCGGTAGCGCAACGCTTCGGAAATCGGGAAGAGGTCGAGCCGCTGGCCGTCTTCCTCGGTGCTGAAGAAGCCGTCGAGTTCGTCGGCCGATTTGCCGGTGCAGAAGAAATGGTAGTCGTCGACCGTCACGTAGCGGATGCCGGTTTCTGCCAGCGCCGGTACCACCGACGATTCCCAGACGCGCTCGGTGAGCCAGGCGCCGTGCGGCTGGACATCAGTCCATGCGGCCAGCTTGTCGTTCAGCGTGCGCAGCTGGCCGATCCGGTCGCGCTGCGGGATGGCGGCGAGCACCGGTTCGGTGTCGCCGGAGCTGAACAGTTCGACCTGGCCGCGTTTGACCATCTGTGCCAGCAAGTTCATGTCGGCCGGGTAGCGCTCGCGCAGCCAGTCGAGCAGCCAGCCGGAGAAATGGGCGGCGAAACGGAATTCCGGGTAGGCATACAGGGTTTCGAGGAAGGGCTTGTAGCAGCGCAGGTGCGCGTCTTCGATCACTTCCGGAAAGTTGCCGACGGGCTGGTGCGCGTGGACGCCGAGCAGAAGGGTGACAGCTTGAGTCATGGTGAGGCTTTTCAGGTGGCGCGGCGCATCGTGCCGCCGCTTTCGGGGGCGCCGCCGCCGTGGCTGATCGGGTGGTCGAGGCTGACGGGAACCGGCAGGTGGAGCAGGCGGTAGAGGGATTTGATGTTTTCGCGGAACAGGTTGTCGAAGCAGGCGACCGACTGTGGCGAGTTGTAGTCGCCGAGCCACCAGAACCAGTCCGAGCTTTCGCAGACCGCCAGTCGGCGCAGTACCTCGGTGCGTTCATCGGGGTTCAGGCGCTGGCTTTGCAGGGCGCGGTCGGCGCACTGCTTGACGTCGCACAGCAGATCCCAGGCGCGGTTCTTGTCCGGGTTGCCGATCCAGGTCGACAGCGTGCCGAAGACCCAGCTGCCGGCGGTCAGGCGCGGCAGGCGGGTGCGCCGGGTGCGATGCACGTTGGCGGCCTCGCTCAGGGTCACGGTGCGGATGGCGGTGTTTTTTTCGAGCGCGCAGTAGAGGTCGAAAAAGAAGTACCAGGCGTTGTAGGGGTAGTACTCCCAGGCATTTTCGCCATCGAGAAAGACCGGGATCAGCGCGTCCTTGTCGCGGATGTGGATGGCCTTCAGTTCGGTCATGAAGTGCTGGGCGGCGTCGCGGCCGTGCCAGTTGGCGTACTCGAAGCCGATCAGGTCGGAGAGGTGCTCATTGCGGAAAAAAAGCGTGACGTCGCCTGGCGTGCCTTCGGGCGCCTGCCAGGGAATGGTGGTTGGGGCCTGGGTGCCGGCCGAATGCTTGAGCACGCCGTGGCTGCTGGCGGTCCAGCGGAATCCGGCGTCGGCGATCTGGTTGAGGAAGGGCGCCGACAGCGCCCCTTCGGCCGGCCACAGGCCGCTTGGCGCCTTGCCGAAGCGCTGCTCGTGGCTGGCGAGGGCGGCCTTCAGATGGGATTCGACGCGGGAACGGCCGCCCGGGTATTCCGGCGCCGAGGGCAGCGGACTTTCCGGCCAGGCTTCGCGGGCGGCATTGAAATCGATCAGCAGCGGGGACAGCGGGTGATTGGCCGGCGTACAGCTGAGTTCGATCTGGCCACGTTCGCCGAGCGCGCGGTAGCGTGGAATCAGATTGCGCAGAACGTCGCCGAGTTCGGCCAGCAGGCGCTCGCGGTCAGCAAGCGTGAAGGCGTCGCCCTTGGCCATCAGTTCCGGCACGGCGTGCCCGTCGCGGCGCAGGCTTTCGCCGCTCCACGCCAGCAGGAACCAGGTCGCGAGGTCGGCGTAATAGTGGCCGGAGAGATAGCTCAGCGTATTGGCGTCCTGCACCTTGACGAAGGCCAGCAGGTCGCGCAGCCGGCGATAGGGGGCGAAGGGTTCGAGCATGGTCGGCGCGTGGCAGCGAAAGGCCATGTCAAGCAGCCAGGCACGGTCTTCGTCACTCAGTGCATCGGGTTCGGGGTGGGCGGCGATGCGCAGCAGCGGGTCGCGCCACTGGCGCGTGGCCAACTGGTCGCAATAGTCCTCGATCTGGTCGAGCAGCACAGGTACGAAGTTGACGGTGCAGTGGATGCCCGGGTGGCGCTCCAGATGGCAGGCCATGTCGGAATAATCCTTGATGGCGTGCAGCAGAACCCAGGGCAGCACGAAATGCCCGCTTTCCGGGTGCCGGTAATCCGGCTGGTGCATGTGCCAGAGGAAAGCGAGATCAGCCATGGCTCAAAAGTGGTTGGCGCCCTGGCCGAGCATTTCGGCGGTGACGAGGGTGATGCCCTTGGGGCTGACGAAGAAGCGCTTGCGGTCTTCGTCCGGGTTCTCGCCGATGACCATGCCGGGCGGGATGCGGCAGCGTTTGTCGATGACGCAGCGCTTGACGACGGCGTGGCGGCCGATGTCGACGCCGGGCAGGATGACCGAATCTTCGACGCTGGCCCAGCTATGCACCTCGACACTGGAAAAGAGCAGCGAGCGCTTCACGGATGCGCCGGAGATGATGCAGCCGCCGGCGATCAGTGAATCGACGGCGGTGCCGCGCCGGTCGTCGTCGTCGAAGACGAACTTGGCCGGCGGCAGCTGTTCCTGGTAGGTCCAGATCGGCCAGTCCTTGTCGTAGATGTTCAGTTCCGGCGTGACCTTGGTCATCTCCATGTTCGCCTCCCAGTAGGCGTCGATCGTGCCGACGTCGCGCCAGTAGGGCTGGTGGTGGTCACTGCCGACGCAGGATTCGGCGAAGCGGTGGGCGAAGACGCGGTAGCGCGAGACGATATAAGGAATGATGTCCTTGCCGAAGTCGCGGCTGGAATCCTGGGTCAGGGCGTCGCGCTGCAGCTGCTCGAAGAGGAACTTGGCGTTGAAGATGTAGATGCCCATCGAGGCCAGTGCGCGCTCGGGTTGGCCGGGAATGTGCGGCGGGTGCTGCGGTTTTTCGACGAAATCGATCACGCGATCGTCTTCATCGACGCCCATGACGCCGAATTCGCGGGCTTCGGCGAGCGGCACGTCAATGCAGGCCACGGTCATGTCGGCCTTCTGCTTGGCGTGGAAGGCCAGCATGCGGCCGTAATCCATCTTGTAGATGTGGTCGCCGGCGACGATCAGCACGTGTTCCGGGTTGTAGCGGCGGAGAAAATGCATGTTCTGGAAAACCGCGTCGGCGGTGCCCTGGTACCACTGCGTTTCGTCGATCTGCTGTTGCGCCGGCAGCAACTGGATGAACTCGTCGAATCGGCCGTCAAGGAAGCTCCAGCCGCGCTGGATGTGGCGAATCAGGCTGTGCGCCTTGTATTGCGTGGCGACGCCGATCTTGCGGATGCCCGAGTTGACGCAGTTGGACAGCGTGAAGTCGAGAATGCGGAACTTGCCGCCGAACGGTACCGCCGGTTTTGAGCGGAAGTCGGTGAGCTGCTTCAGGCGGCTGCCGCGGCCGCCGGCCAGGATGATGGCGAAGGTGTTGCGCGTCAGGTGGCTGATGAAACGCATGTCGGTCTGGTCGCGCATTTCGCAATAGGCCTGATGCGGGCATGGGGTGCTGAACGGCATGGCGGATCTCCCTGTCCACTGTTTTGTCTTATGATACTGCGATAGGGGGAGCAAATGCAGTCATCGGATGCGCTTTATCTGTTCAACGAAGGGCGGAATTACCAAGCCTATCGTCTCCTTGGCGCGCACCCGGGCGAAGCCGGTACCGTGTTCCGCGTCTGGGCGCCGAATGCCGGCCAGGTATCGGTGGTCGGCGACTTCAACGGCTGGGCGGGCCGCGTCGACGCCCTGCACTCGCTCGGTGCCTCCGGCGTCTGGGAGGCGACCGTGCCGGCCGCCGTGCCCGGCAGTCTTTACCGTTTCGAGATCATCAACCGGCATAGCGGCGAGAAGCTGACCAAGTCCGACCCCTACGGGCGCGGCTTCGAGTTGCGGCCGGGGTCCGCCGCCTATGTCGTGCCGCCCTCCGGCCATGCCTGGGGCGATGGCGACTGGCTGGCGCGGCGCGCGGCGTGGGACTGGCAGCGCGCCCCGGTCAATATCTACGAAGTGCACCCCGGCTCCTGGATGCGCCACCCGGATGGCAAGCCCTACCTGTGGCGCGAACTGGCCGAGCGCCTGATTCCCTACGCCGTCGCCCAGGGCTACACGCATCTCGAACTGCTGCCGGTCACCGAGCATCCGCTGGACGAATCCTGGGGCTATCAGACCACCGGCTATTTCGCGGCGACGGCGCGCTACGGTTCGCCGGACGACCTGCGCGCCTTCGTCGATGCCTGCCACCAGGCCGGCCTCGGCGTCATTCTCGACTGGGTGCCCGGCCACTTCCCGCAAGATCATTGGGCGCTTTCCAAATACGATGGTACCGCCCTCTACGAACACGAAGACCCGCGCCTCGGGCTGCATGCCGACTGGGGCACGCATATCTTCAACTACGGCCGCCACGAGGTGCGCAGCTTCCTGATGTCGTCGGCGCACTGGTGGCTGAGCGAATTCCACTTCGATGGCCTGCGCGTCGATGCGGTGGCGTCGATGCTCTACCTTGACTATTCGCGCAAGGCCGGCGAATGGCTGCCCAACAAGTACGGCGGCCGCGAAAATCTCGACGCCATCGACTTCCTCAAGGAACTTAACGCGATGGTGCATGGCGAGTTCCCCGGCGCGCTGACTATCGCCGAGGAGTCGACCGCCTGGCCGCTGGTGTCGCGGCCGACCTACGTCGGCGGCCTCGGGTTTTCGATGAAATGGAACATGGGTTGGATGAACGACAGCCTGCGCTACTTCCAGCGCGACCCGATCCACCGCCGCTGGCACCATGACGAATTGACCTTCGGCCAGATCTACGCCTACAGCGAGAACTACGTGCTGCCCTTCTCGCATGACGAGGTCGTGCACGGGAAGGGGTCGTTGTTCGGCAAGATGCCCGGTGACGACTGGCAGCGCTTCGCCAACCTGCGCCTGCTGCTGGCCTGGCAGACATTCACGCCGGGCAAGAAACTGAGCTTCATGGGCAACGAATTCGGCCAGCGGCGCGAGTGGTCGGAGGCGCGCGAGCTCGACTGGGGGCTGGCTACCGAGCCCGGGCATGCCGGTCTGCAGCGCCTGTCGGCTGATCTGAACGCACTCTACCGCGATTACCCGGCGCTTCACTCGCAGGACTTCGAGAGTTGCGGCTTTGCGTGGATCGACTGTCACGACAGCGCGCACTCGATACTTTCGTGGCTGCGCTGGGGGCGCGACGGCAGTTTTCTGGTTGTTGCGGTCAACTTCACGCCGGAGCCAAAAAACGGCTACCGGATCGGCGTGCCGCAAGCTGGCCGCTACGCCGAAATCCTCAACAGCGATTCGGCTTACTACGGTGGCAGCAACCTCGGCAATGGCGGGACGCTCGATGCCCATGCCGGCGAGTGGATGAACTGCCCGGCCAATCTCGAAATCACCTTGCCGCCGCTGGGCGCAGTGGTCCTGCAGCGGCGCTGATTCGGCAGCAAGTCACCGGCGATGCTGCGTTGCACAATGCCCCTGGTGACCTGTCGGCGGGGCTTTCACGACATAGACATAATGTTGCAGCAATACTCTCGTGTTAGACTGCCGCCTGTTTCCGGATTTTCATTTGGATGATCTATGTCATTGACTGACCAAAACTGCGTGGCGCGGAAGTTCGATCTGATGCTTGTCGGCTCGGTGCTGATATTTCTCGCTGCCTGCCGGCCGGCCGAGGAGGTCGTTGCCCCGGAAATCCGCCCGGTGCGTGCGGTGACCATCGCTTCAGGAAACGGTGGCGATTCGGTCTCGCTCACCGGCAGGGTGCAGGCGGAATCCGAAGTCAATCTGGCGTTTCGCATCGACGGGCGCATGATCAGCCGGGCGGTGAATGTCGGCGACACGGTCACGGCCGGCCAGGAAATCGCGCGGCTCAATCCGGAAAACGAGGAAGATGGCCTGCGCGCGGCGGAAGCCACCCTGCAGGGTGCCCGCGGGCAGCTCATCGAGGCGCGAGCCAACGAGACGCGCAACCGTTCGCTGCTGGCGCAGAATTTCATCTCCCAGGCGGCTTTCGATCGGATCACGCAGGTTGCCAACAGCGCCCAGGCGCAGGTCGACGCGGCGCAGGCGCAGGTCGGCATCGCCCGCAACCGCCTCGGTTACACGCGACTGCTGGCCGATGCCGGCGGCGTGGTGACCGCAGTCGGCGCCGAGCCAGGCGAGGTGGTCCAAGGTGGGCGCATGGTCGTTCAGGTTGCGCGCAAGGATGGTCGCGATGCCGTTTTTGACGTGTCCGCGCGGTTAAAGGACATCGCGCCGGCAAATCCGGAAATCACCGTAACCCTGGCGACCGATCCGGCAGTGACGGCCAAGGGCCGGGTGCGCGAGGTTTCGCCGCGCGCCGACCCGGTCACCGGAACCTTCGCGGTCCGTGTCGGACTGATTGACCCGCCGGCCGCGATGCGACTGGGAACCACCGTGACTGGTCGCATGCAGGTCGGCGCACCGCAGGGGATCGAGATTCCCGCGTCGGCGCTGATCCGCGCCGAAGGCCGGTCGGCAGTGTGGGTCGTCGACCCGCAGGCTTTGACAGTCTCCATGCGCACGATCGAAGTGCGCGCCTCAGACCCGGCGAAGGTTAGGGTCGCGGCGGGCCTGAACCCGGGCGAGATCGTCGTCGCCGCGGGCGTGCAGGCGCTGCGCCCGGGTCAGAAGGTCCGCCTGCTCGAGACGCAGCCATGATCGGCCCGAATCTATCGGAATGGGCGCTGGCCAACCGCTCGCTGGTCATCTTTCTGATGATCGTCGCGGTGGTCGCCGGGACACTCTCCTTCACGCGCCTCGGACGTGGCGAGGATCCTGCCTTCACTTTCCGGACGATGGTCGTTGGCGCCTCATGGCCGGGCGCGACGGTCGAGGAAACCCTGAATCAGGTAACCGAACGCCTGGAGAGAACGCTTCAGGAAACCGACTATCTCAACCGGGTGCGCAGCTACACCACGGCCGGCCAGACAACGATCTTTGTCGATCTGAAGCAGTCGACGCCGCCGCACAAGGTGCCCGACATCTGGTACCAGGTGCGCAAGAACATCGGCGACATGCGTGGCTCGCTGCCGGCTGGCGTCATCGGGCCAGGCTTCAACGACGACTTCGGCAGCACCTTCGGCATCATCTATGCCTTTACCGCCGATGGCTTCAGCTTCCGCGAGCTGCGCGATCATGTCGAAGCGGCGCGTTCGCGCCTGCTGCACGTCCCTGACGTGTCGAAAATCGAGGTGCTCGGCGCGCAGGAGGAGCAGATCTACATCGAGTTCTCGACCGAGCGCCTGGCCGGCCTGCGCCTTGACTACCCGACAATTCTCGCGTCGCTGCGGGCGCAGAATCTGGTGCGGCCGGCGGGCACCATCCAGACCGAGCAGGAGCGTGTGTTCCTGCGCGTCAGCGGTTCCTTCGATTCGGAACTTGACATCGAGTCCGTCAATCTTGTCGCTGGCGACCGCATTTTCCGCCTTGGCGACATTGCCACGGTGCGGCGCGGTTTTTCCGATCCGCCGCAGCCAATGTTCCGCGTCAATGGCAAGCCCGCGATCGCCATCGCCATCGCCATGCGTGACGCCGGCGACATCCTGGCGCTGGGTCGAAACATCCGCAGCGAAATGGCGGAGATCAGCGCCAACCTGCCGCACGGTATCGAGCCGACGCTGGTCGCAGACCAGGCCGTCAGCGTCGACGTTGCGATCAACGACTTCATGACCTCGCTCTGGCAGGCGATCGTCATCATCCTCGTCTGCAGCTTCGTGAGCCTGGGCGGACGGCCCGGCGCAGTCGTCGCGCTGGCCATTCCGCTGACGCTGGCGATCGTCTTCGCCGTGATGGACGTTGCCAACATCGACCTCCATCGCATCTCGCTCGGCGCGCTGATCATCGCGCTGGGACTGCTGGTCGACGATGCGATGACGACCGTCGATGCCATGCTCCGGCGCCTCGGCGCCGGCGACAGCATGGATGAAGCGGCTACCTTCGCCTACCGCACGCTGGCGGCACCCATGCTGGTCGGCGCACTGGTAACGATCGCCAGCTTCGTGCCGATCGGCTTCGCGAAAAGCAACGCCGGCGAGTACACTTTCGACATCTTTTCGGTGGTGGCCATTTCGCTCATCGTGTCGTGGCTGGTCGCGGTGATCTTCGGGCCACTGCTCGGAAAGGCCATCCTGAAAGCTCCGAAGGTCGAAGCGGAGCCCAAGCCGAGCAAGATGCTTGGCGTCTACAGCGCTTTCCTGCAAGGCGCGATCCGCGCCAGATGGCTGACCATCGGCCTGACGCTGGCGGCTTTCGTCGCCGCCATCTTCCTGCTGCGCTACGTACCGCAGCAGTTCTTTCCGGCCTCCGATCGGAGCGAGTTGACCGTGAGCATGACGCTGCGGCAGAACGCCTCGATTTACGCCACCGAGGCGCAGGCCCTGCGCCTTGAGGCGCTCCTGAAGGACGATCCCGACATTGACCACTACAGCACCTATGTTGGCCGCGGCGCGATCCGTTTCATCCTGACGCTTGACGTGCAACTGGCCAACCCGTTCTTCGCCCAGTTCGTGATCGTCACCAAGGACATCGAAGCGCGCCAGCGGGTGCAGGACAAGCTGGAGAAAGTACTCGCCGAGCAGTTTCCCGAAGTCGTTGCGCGCGTTTCTCCGCTCGAACTGGGGCCGCCGGTCGGCTGGCCGCTGCAGTATCGCGTGACTGGCCCGGACAAGGACGAGGTGCGTAGAATTTCGCTCGAGCTGGCCCAGGTGATGGGTTCAGACACCCGCACACGCTACATCAACTACGACTGGATGGAGCCGGCCCGGCAATTGCGCGTCCGCATCAACCAGGATCAGGCGCGGCAGCTTGGTATCAGCTCCGCAGCCCTAGCTACCGTGCTCAACGCCAAGGTGACCGGCTCCACGGTCACGCAGGTACGCGATGATATCTACCTGGTGAATGTGGTGGCGCGTGCGGTTGACGCAGAGCGTGCCTCGTTCGGGACGCTGGCTTCGCTTCAGGTGCCGACGTCAAGCGGGCGTATGGTGCCCTTGAGCCAGTTTGCGACGGTGGTCGAGGAGCAGGAATTCCCGATCGTCTGGCGCCGTAATCGGCTGCCCACCCTCACCGTGCGCGCCGACGTCGACCACGGCGTCCTGCCTGATACGGTAGTCGGCGCGCTGGCGCCGAAGATTGCCGAATTGAACGCCAGGCTGCCTTCGCAGTACAAGATCGAAACCGGCGGGCTGTACGAGGAGAGCGCTATCTCGAGAGCCTCGGTGTTCGCGGTTGTGCCGCTGATGATCGTACTGATGCTGACGGTCATGATGGTGCTGCTGGTGAGCTTCCGCCGCCTGGCGATTGTGGTCTGCGTACTGCCGCTCGGGTTGATCGGCGTCGTCCTCTCGCTACTGCTGTTCAACAGGCCGCTCGGCTTCGTGGCTATCCTCGGCATCCTCGCGCTGATCGGCATGATTGCCAAGAACACGGTGATCCTGATCGTGCAGATCGAGAACGACCGCGCGGAAGGCAGGAACGTTCTCGAGGCGGTCCTTGCCTCGGCAACCTCGCGGTTCCGGCCGATGGTCCTGACGGCGGTCTCGACCGTGCTCGGCCTGATCCCGATCGCGCCGACCGTGTTCTGGGGGCCGATGGCCTTCGCCATCATGGGCGGCTTGTTGGTGGCCACGCTGCTGACGCTGGTCTTCCTGCCGGCGCTCTATGTGACGGTATTCGGTGGCAAGTCGTCGCCCCCGGAGGCGGCGGGAGCAAAGTGAGTCCTGCGCTGCCCACGGCACTGGTGCGCGGAGCGCTGTTCCTGGTTTTCTGGAGTGCGCTCATCGGCCTTTCCGTGTCCTCGCTGATTGTCGGCATCGTTGCCGCGGCCGGTGCCACGCGGGCGAGCCTGTACCTGTTGCCGCCCGGGCCGCAACGGGTGCGGCTGCTGCCGCTGGTCGCGCTGCTGCCGCGTTTCCTCTGGCAGTCGCTGCTCGCCGGTTGGGAGGTCGCGCGCCACGCCTTCGCGCCGCGTCTGACGCTGCGCCCGGGGTTCGTCGCCTATCAGAGCGCTCATCCCCCCGGCCGCCTGCGCAACACCTTCGCCACTATCGCCAGCCTGTTGCCGGGCACCCTGCCGTGCGGCGAAAACGAAAGGGAAATCCTGTTCCATTGCCTCGACGTCGATCAGCCCATCCTCGAACAACTGGCTGACGAGGAGCGAGCGCTCGCCCGCGTTCTCGCGGACTCCGGCGATGTCTGAGTTCCTCGTCGTCGCGGCCTGCCTGGTGCTGGTGGCGACGGCGCTCGGCCTGATCCGCCTGCTGCGTGGTCCGGGCGATGCAGAACGGATGATGGCGGCGCAGTTGCTGGGGACCGGCGGTATCGCGGCGCTGCTGCTCGGCGCCACGATCTCCGATCCGGCCATCGTCGATGCCGCGCTGACCCTGGCGCTGCTCGCCGCCTTCGCTTCGGTGGCCTTCGTCAAGTACGGCGGCGGACTGGGCCGCGCCCGGGCACCGGAGGAGGGCGAATGAGCCAGCTCCTCGATTTGTGGACCGTGCTGGCGGTAGGGGCCGGCGTCTTCTTCTTTTTCGCCGGCACCGTCGGCCTCCTGCGCTTTCCCGATACGCTGACCCGCCTGCATGCGTTGACCAAGGCCGATAACCTGGGCCTAGGCCTGGTCGTCCTCGGCCTCCTGCCGCGCGTCGGCAGTCCGCTGGCTGGCCTCAAGCTGATCTGCGTCTGGCTGCTGGTGCTGCTTGCCAGCGCGACGGCCTCCCAGTTGATCGCGCGTGTCGCGCGCCGTGCGGGGCCGCCGGCATGAACCTGGCGCTTCTCTTCGACGGCATGCTCGTCGTCCTCATCCTGGCGGTGGCCGTATGGACGGTCACGGTGCGCGATTCCTTTGCCGCGGGCATCGGCTACGCCGTCTACGGCCTGCTGCTGGCGCTCGCTTGGGTACGTCTGGCGGCGGTCGACGCGGCGCTGACCGAGGCCGCCATCGGCGGCGGGTTGACCAGCGTGCTGATGATCCGGGCCACGGTGCGCCTGCGTGCCGGCGAGGCGGCGGCGCGTGCCGCGACCCCCGGGCCGTTGCCCAGACTGCTGGCGGCGCTGCTCGGCGGTAGCGTCGCCGCGGGGCTGGCGCTGGTCGTCCTCGCCCTGCCCGATCCGGCGCCGACCCTGGCGCCGCAGGTGGCCGAACACATCGCCACCACCGGCCTCGGCAACGCGGTGACCGCCGTGCTGCTCTCCTTCCGCGCAATCGATACCCTGCTCGAAGCGGTGGTCCTGATCTACGCGCTGATCGCGGTGTGGACGCTGACGCCCGACCGCTTCTGGGGCGGGCGTCCGGGGCCGAAGTACGAGACCGACCCCAACGGCATGCTGGCCTACCTGGCACGCCTGCTCCCGCCAATCGGCATCGTTGTCGCAGTCTACGTCCTGTGGGTCGGCGCCGACCTGCCCGGCGGCAAGTTCCAGGCCGGCACCCTGCTGGCGGCGATGTGGCTGTTGGCGATCATGGCCGGCCTCACCGAGGCACCGCCGATCAGCCGCCGCTGGCTGCGCGGCGTGCTGGTCGCCGGCACTGTCGTCTTTCTCGCCATCGGCTTTGCCGGGGTGCCGCTGGCCGGCGCTTTCCTGGCCTATCCCGAGGGTTTCGCCAAGCCCCTGATCGTGGCCATCGAGGCGGCGTCGATGCTGTCCATTGCCTTCACCCTCGCGCTGCTGGTGCTGGGACCGCCGGAACGGCGCGATCAGGCATGAACGTGCCCACCCTGTTCGGCCTGTGTGGCGCCGTGCTGGTCGGTCTTGGCCTGTATGGTCTGGTCGTCAGTCCGCAGCCGTTGCGCAAGATCCTGGCTTTCAACCTGGTCGGCAGCGGCGTCTTCCTGCTCTTCGGCGTCGTCGCGCGGCGCGGCGCCGCGCTCGGCATGGGCGGCGACCCGGTGCCGCAGGCGCTGGTTATTACCGGTATCGTCGTCGCCTTTTCCGCGACGGCGCTGGCGGTTGCCCTCGTCCTGCGCCTGCATGACCTGACCGGTGCCGCGACCCTCGCCCCGGCCGACGCCGACGAGCCGCCCGCCCAATGAACGCGCTGCCGGCCATGCTCCCGGAGACGACGACAGCCGGCGGCTTCCTGCTCGTGCTGACACTCATATTGCCCTTCGTCGGCGTGCTCGCCGCGCTGACCCTGGGCGGCCGCCATGCGCGGCGCGTCGCCATGCTGGCGATTCCGTTGGGCCTTGTCCTGTCCCTGGCGATCGTCGTCGAGGCGGTACAGACGGAGCGGACGCTGGTCTACCTGCTCGGCGGCTGGGCGCCGCCGCTTGGCATCGTGCTGCGCGCCGACGGGCTGTCGGCGGTCATGCTGCTGACGACGGCGGTGATCTTGCTGGCGGTGGCCCTGTTCGCCCATGCCGATTTTGATACGCCGCCGGGTACCCGCGAGGCACGCCGGCCGTTCATGTTCTGGACGCTGTTGCTCGCCATGTGGGGCTCGCTCAATGCGGTGTTCCTTGCCGGCGATCTGTTCACGCTGTACGTGGCACTCGAACTGCTCGGCTTCGCCGGGGTGCCGCTGGTCTGCCTCGACGAGCGCGCCGAGACGCTGCAGGCGGCGCTGCGCTACCTGCTCTTCGCGCTGCTCGGCTCGGTGCTCTACATGCTGGGTGCGGTGCTGCTGTACGGCGCCTACGGCACGCTCGACATCGCCCTGCTCGCCGGGCTCGTCCGGCCGGAGCCGGCAGCCTTCGCTGCCGCCGCGCTGATGACCGTCGGCCTGCTGGCCAAGACTGCGCTCTTTCCTCTCCACCTGTGGCTGCCGCCGGCCCATGCCGGGGCGCCGGCCGCCGCCAGCGCGGTGCTCTCGGCGCTGGCGGTGAAGGGCTCGTTCTTCCTCGTCATCCGGCTCTGGCTCGACGTCATGCCGGGAATCATCACGCCGGCCGCCGGGCAATTGCTGGCAGCGTTCGGCGCCGCGGCGATCCTCGTAGGCAACGTGGTGGCGCTGCGCCAGAAGCGGCTCAAGATGCTGATCGCCTACTCGACGGTGGCGCAGATCGGCTATCTGTTCCTGATGTTTCCGCTTGCCGCCGGGCTCTCGGCGATGCAACTGCCGAACGACCCGGCGGTGACCGGCGGGCTGCTGCAGGCGGTTTCGCACGCGACGGCCAAGGCGGCGATGTTCATGGGCGCCGGGCTGATCTACGCCACCCTCGGCCACGACCGCATCGCCGACCTGGCGGGCGTCGGCCGCCAGCTGCCGATGACCCTGCTCGCTTTCGCCCTCGGCGGCAGCGCGCTGGTCGGCTTGCCGCCGGCCGGCGGCTTCCTCGCCAAGTGGCTGCTGCTGAGTGCGGCGCTGACGACCGGACAGTGGTGGTGGGTGGTGGTGATGGTGGTCGGTGGCCTGCTGACCAGCGCTTATGTCTTCATCGTGGTCATGCGGGCGTTGGTTACGGTCGACGCGGGAAATACCCCGAAAATGGTCGTGCCGCGTCATCGCGAGGCGGTCGTCTTGGCCTTGGCCAGCCTGTCTTTCCTGCTCGGCCTGGCGGCGCTGCTGCCGGTCGACATCGTGCAGATCGGCCGTCCGCAGCCGTTTGCGGCGGGGCTGCCATGAACACGACCGTCGTTTTGCTCGGCGCGACTGTCGGCCTGCCGCTGGCCATGCTCCTCGCCTGCCTGTGGCAGCCGCTGCGCGAGCGCATGCTGCCCTGGCTGGCGCTCGGTGCCGTGCCCGGGCTGTTCGCTTCCTGGTTCGCCATGCGCGACGAGCTGATCGTCTTTGGCAACGCACAGGTGCCGCTGGCCCTGGCGATCGACCGCCCGGGCGGCGTCCTGCTCGGCGTCGCGGCGCTGCTGTGGATCGCGGGCGGCGCCTACGCGGCGACCTACCTCGGCGAAAAATCCTCGCGCGACAACTTCGTCGTCTGCTGGTTGATGACGCTAGCCGGTTGCCTCGGTGTCTTCGTCGCCGCCGACATGGCGAGCTTCTATGCGCTGCTGGCGCTGCTCAGCGTCGGCACCACCGGGCTTGTGCTGAGCGAGGGGACGCCACGTGCCTATCGGGCCGGGGCGATCTACATCGGCATGGCACTGTTCGCCGAGTCGCTGATACTGGCTGGCATGGTGCTGACGGTGGTCAGCGCGCCCGGCAACAGCCTGCTGATCAGCGCCGCGCCGGCGGCGATCGACGCCTCGCCGTGGCGCATCGAGATACTTGTCCTGCTGATCGCCGGCTTCGGCATCAAGGCCGGCCTGGTGCCGCTGCATTTCTGGATTCCGCTCGCCCACGGCGCGGCGCCGGTGCCGGCCTCGGCCCTGCTCAGCGGCGCCGTCGTCAAGGCCGCCGTCATCGGCCTGATCCGCTTCATGCCGATTGAGTCGGCGCCGTGGGCGGTCGGCGCGACGGTCGCCATGCTCGGGCTGCTCGGCGCGCTCTACGCGGTGCTGGTCGGCATCACCCAGTCGCATCCGAAGACCGTGCTGGCCTATTCCAGCGTCAGCCAGATGGGCGTCATCGTCGCCATCATCGGCATGGGCATGGCGGCCGGCGACGGCAGCGCGC
>Ga0209202_1001142_pt1 | contig 17202 bp, 12 predicted proteins | sample AD_UKC032_MetaG_FD_184416 | JGI IMG/M metagenome (GOLD analysis project Ga0209202, IMG submission 184416) | Active sludge microbial communities of municipal wastewater-treating anaerobic digesters from USA - AD_UKC032_MetaG (SPAdes) (version 2) | ecosystem: Engineered > Bioreactor > Anaerobic >... | reverse complement strand
ATGTCGTCGCCGGTGTCTATCATGTCCAGAACGTCAATGCCTACGATAGCCGACTCAAGGAATGGATGCGCCGCTTCCACGGCGTGGCCACCCGCTACCTGGGTAACTATCTGGGCTGGCGACGCCTGATTGAACGGCACGGCCGGGAAATTTCATCAGCCGATTTCCTACGCGCCGCTTTGGGAATCGATCAGGTTCAACATGCTATGGATACATAGCCTTTTTGTTTATGGGGTGCGTGAGCGGAAATGAACGACGGTCAGGCAGCCGCCAGTCTGGCAAGTAAGGCGGGGACGCTCAGGATATTGGTCACGCGCTTGAAGTTATGATCAAGCACTGCCAAGGTCATTTCGCCCCGAACACCACATAGGCCTCTGAGCAGGAAGGGGGCATTGCCGAAGATGCGCTCCTTGAGGTTGCCAAACGGATGCTCGACGATTTCCGGACCGCGTTTCATCAGCTCCGGTTTGGCCTGGCATCGTGCCTGAGCCGCTTCGAAGGCCGCCTCATCGAAATGGCGACTGACGAAGCGTTGTTTGACCTGTGTGCATCGAGGCTTTAGGGCGCATACCGGACAAGCCGCGGTCGTGTAGGTCACAATCCGCTTCGCGCTCATGACCTGTTTGCGCTGAAGTCCCTGATCAGCCGGGCAGCGGTAGGCATCCTGTTCGGCATCGTAGGTGAAATCGCGCTTCGCGAAGAGTTTGCCATCGCCTTGGTTGTGGACCGCCCGATTGGGTGGGACAAAAGCCGTGATGTCCCGCTCGGCACAGTGCGCCAACTGCTCTCCGTTGGAATAGCCGGCATCGGCCACGACGCTCAGGCGTTCCTGATCGAGCACTTCTTTGGCGGCCTCGGCCATCGGTGCCAACTGTCAGTTGTTGCTGGCATCCTGCGTCACCGCGTGATGCAAAATCAGCCCATGTTCGGCGTCGACGACACTTTGCACGTTGTAGGCAACCCGGGTCGGCCCCTGAGCCGTCTTCATCAGACGGGCTTCGGCTTCCCCCTGAACATGGTGATCGATGCGCATCTCGGTCATCAATGCCGCCGCCGTGGTCACGTCGTCGCGTCTGTCCTTCAAACGGGCCAGCGTTTCCCGCAGCGCACTGGCATCGGGAGCTGCATCAGCTTGCTCCGCCGCATCGGCCGCTTCCAGTTCAGCCAGGTAGCGGGCAATGTCTGCATCAAGCGCTGCCACTTGCCTTTCCAGCTTCCCGCGGCTGACCGCCTTGCGCTTGCTGGCGACTGCTTGAAACTTCGAACCATCAATTGCGACCAACTCACCACGAATCAGGCGCTCACCCCGGCAGAAAGCCACGAAGACCCGGCACGCCGCCGCGAAGGCCGCGCCATTCTCCCGGCGAAAGTTGGCGACAGTCTTGAAGTCCGGCGTCAGCCGCTTCAGCAGCCAGAGCACTTCAAGGTTGCGATGGCTTTCCCGCTCCAGCTTGCGCGAGGAGCGAATCTGGTTCAAATAGCCATACAGGTACAGCTTCAGCAGGTCCGCCGGATCGTACGGCGGTCGCCCCGTACTCTTCGGTTGCGCCTTGGCAAAGCCCAACCGGGCCACATCGACCCGATCCACCCAGAGGTTGATGACACGGACCAGATGATCCTCCGGAATCAACTCGTCCAGCGAGACCGGGAACAGTGCCCCTTGTGATCTCGATTCACCCTGTACAAAGCCCATAAGCAACAATGCCTGCCATCTTTCGATGACAGGCATTGTCTCAATTTAAGGCTATCTCAAACTGGTTTTTACAGTCTGCGAGGGCCGGTTTTCGTTTCGGCAATCAGGCGCTGACTGGAATCTTGCCGATCTTGATCTGCCATTCCTTCGGCCCGGTGTTGTGAACCGAGATGCCTGAAGAGTCGACCGCAACCGTCACCGGCATGTTCTCGACATCGAACTCGTAGATCGCTTCCATGCCCAAGTCGGCAAAGCCGACGACCTTGGCCGACTTAATCGCCTTGGCGACCAGGTAGGCAGCACCGCCAACGGCCATCAGGTAGGCCGACTTGTTGTCCTTGATCGCCTCGATGGCGACCGGGCCGCGTTCGGACTTGCCGATCATCGAAATCAGGCCGGTCTGTTCGAGCATCATGCGGGTGAACTTGTCCATCCGTGTGCCGGTGGTTGGGCCGGCCGGGCCGACGACTTCGTCGCGCACCGGATCGACCGGGCCAACGTAGTAAATCACGCGGTTGGTGAAGTCCACCGGCAGCTTTTCGCCCTTGGTCAGCATGTCGGCAATACGCTTGTGGGCAGCATCACGGCCGGTCAGCATCTTGCCGTTGAGGAGCAGTTTCTGGCCTGGTTTCCAGGCAGCGACTTCTGCCTTGGTCAGCGTGTTCAGGTTGACCTGAGTCGCCGACTTGAGGTCCGGCGTCCAGGTGACGGCCGGCCAGTCTTCCAGCTTCGGCACTTCGAGCTTGGCCGGGCCGGAGCCATCGAGATGGAAATGGCAGTGGCGGGTGGCCGCGCAGTTGGGGACCAGGGCAACCGGCAGGTTGGCGGCGTGGCACGGGTAGTCCAGCACCTTGACGTCGAGCACGGTGGTCAGGCCGCCCAGGCCCTGGGCACCAACGCCCAGCGCGTTGATCTTTTCCATCAGTTCGAGGCGCAATTCTTCCGGGCGGGTCAGCTTGGCGCCGGTGGCCGCCTTGGCTTTCAGTTCGTGGATATCGACCGGCGCCATGATCGATTCCTTGGCCAGCAGCATAGCTTTTTCCGGCGTGCCGCCGATACCGATGCCGATGATGCCGGGCGGACACCAGCCGGCGCCCATTTCGGGGATCTTGTGCAGCACCCAGTCGACGAGGTCGTCGGACGGGTTGAGCATGGCGAATTTGGACTTGGCTTCCGAACCGCCGCCCTTGGCGGCACAGATCACTTCAACGTGGTGGCCGGGAACGATTTCGAAATGCACGACGGCCGGGGTGTTGTCCTTGGTGTTCTTGCGGGCGCCGGCCGGGTCGGCCAGCACCGAGGCGCGCAGCGGATTATCCGGGTTGCCGTAGGCGCGACGGACGCCTTCGTCGATCATCTGCTGGATGCTCATGGTCGCATCCGGCCAAGTGACCTGCATGCCGACCTTGATGAAGACCATGCCGATACCGGTGTCCTGGCAGATCGGGCGGTGGCCTTCGGCGGACATGCGCGAATTGGTCAGAATCTGGGCGATGGCGTCCTTCGCGGCGGGGGATTCCTCGCGTTCGTAGGCTTCGCCGAGCGCCGTGATGTAATCCAGCGGATGGTAGTAGCTGATGTACTGGAAGGCATCGGCAACGGACTGGATCAGGTCTTCCTGTTTGATGGCGGTCATGCGCAGCTCCGGATTAATGATGTTTTTGATGTTGCAGTGCAAGGGTCTGGGTCATGGTCTTGTCGACATAAGCCATGGCCAGGGCGGAGAAAAGGAATACGACGTGAATGATGACCTGCCATTGCAGTGTGTGCTCGGTCAGGTTGGCGGCGTTGATGAAGCTCTTCAGCAGGTGAATCGACGAGATGCCGATGATGGCCGTCGACAGCTTGATCTTGAGGACGCCGGCATTGACGTGGGAGAGCCATTCCGGCTGGTCCGGATGGTCCTCGAGATCGAGGCGCGAAACGAAGGTTTCGTAGCCGCCGACGATGACCATAATCAGCAGGTTGGCGATCATCACCACGTCAATCAGGCCGAGAACGACCAACATGACTTCGACTTCGCTGAAGTTGCTGCCGGTGACCGCGCCGTGTACGAGGTGACTCAGTTCGATCATGAACAGCCAGCAGTAGATGATCTGGGCGACTATGAGACCGAGATAGAGCGGGGCCTGGATCCAGCGGCTGGCAAAAATGAAGGTTTCTAGGGTTTTGACTACAGGGAGGCTCATGATTGCTTCGCAAATTTGGGGAGGCGCAAGTTTACCACGGAGCACCAAACAGCCGGGATGCCCCGGAATGCTGCGCCGCAGCGTGATTTCGTAAGCGCTTTGTAAGATTATCGTCGTCTAATGCCGCCCAACCGCTGGCGAGGGGAGTGGTTTTTCTCCAGCTGGCGCGGCATCACCTGTTCCGGGGCATGCCCGGAATCCGATCGGTTGTTTCAACATAAATTGCGAAGTACCGCAGAGGAGAAGAATATGTCGAATGAGTCCGTGCAGCTTATTTATCCGTCTGACGAAATGGTCAAGAACGCGGCAGTTTCGGGGATGGACGCCTACCGGGCGCTGTGCGCGGAAGCGGATGCCGACTACCCGGAATTCTGGGCCAAGCGCGCCCGTGAGTTCATCACCTGGAAGCAGCCTTTCACCCAGTCGCTCGATGAATCCAACGCTCCGTTTTTCAAGTGGTTTGCCGATGGCAAGCTGAACGTTTCTTACAACTGTCTGGATCGTCAGGTTGAAGCCGGCCTGGGCGAAAAAGTCGCCATCATTTTCGAAGCCGACAACGGCGAAGTAACCAAGGTTACTTACAAGGAGATGCTCTCCAAGGTTTCCAAATTCGCCAATGCCCTGCGCGGCATGGGCGTCAAGAAGGGTGACCGCGTCGTCATCTACATGCCGATGACCGTTGAAGGCATCTGCGCCATGCAGGCCTGTGCCCGTCTCGGCGCCATCCACTCCATCGTTTTCGGCGGCTTCTCGGCCCAGTCCCTGCGCGATCGTATCAACGACGCCGGCGCTGTTGCCCTGATCACCTCCGACGGCCAGTTCCGCGGCGGCAAGGCCATCCCGCTCAAGCCGATCGCTGACGAAGCTTTCGCCATGGGCGGTTGCGAGTCAGTCAAGAACGTCATCGTCTTCAAGCGCACCGGTGCTGAAGTCAACATGGTTGCCGGCCGTGACTCCTGGCTGCACGACGTCGTTGCCAACCAGTCCGACGTCTGCGAACCGGAATGGGTCGAAGCCGAACATCCGCTGTTCCTGCTCTACACCTCGGGTTCCACCGGCAAGCCGAAGGGTGTCCAGCACTCCACTGGCGGCTACCTGCTGCACGCCATCATGACCATGAAGTGGACCTTCGACATCAAGCCGAACGATGTCTTCTGGTGTACGGCCGACATCGGCTGGGTCACGGGCCACACCTACATCACCTACGGCCCGCTGGCCTGTGGCGCCACTGAAGTGGTCTTCGAAGGCGTCCCGACCTACCCGGATGCCGGCCGTTTCTGGAAGATGATCCAGGATCACAAGGTTTCCATCTTCTACACCGCACCGACCGCCATCCGTTCGCTGATCAAGTCTTCCGACACCAACCCGGCTGTCCATCCGAAGAGCTACAACCTGTCTTCGCTGCGCATCCTCGGTTCGGTCGGCGAGCCGATCAACCCGGCTGCCTGGACGTGGTACTACGAAAACGTCGGTGGCGGCCGCTGCCCGATCGTCGATACCTTCTGGCAGACCGAAACCGGTGGCCACATGATCACCCCGCTGCCGGGCGCCACCCCGCTCGTTCCGGGTTCCTGCACCCTGCCGTTCCCGGGCATCCAGTTCGCCGTGGTCGATGAGACCGGGGCCGATCTGCCGTGGGGCCAAGGCGGTATCCTGGTCTGCAAGAAGCCGTGGCCCTCGATGATCCGCACGATCTGGAACGACGACGAGCGCTTCGTCAAGTCGTACTACCCGCAAGACTTCCAGGGCAAGTACTACCTAGCTGGCGACGGCGCGATCCGCGACAAGGATACCGGCTACTTCACCATTACCGGTCGTATCGACGACGTGCTGAACGTTTCCGGTCACCGCATGGGCACGATGGAAATCGAATCCGCGCTGGTTGCCAATCCGCTGGTTGCCGAAGCTGCCGTGGTTGGCCGTCCGGACGACCTGACCGGTGAAGCTATCGTCGCTTTCGTCGTGCTCAAGGGCCAACGCCCGACCGGTGACGACGCCAAGCGCATCATCAAGGAACTGTCCGACTGGGTTGGCAAGGAAATCGGTCCGATCGCCAAGCCGAAGGACATCCGTTTCGGTGACAACCTGCCGAAGACCCGTTCGGGCAAGATCATGCGTCGTCTGCTGCGCGGTCTGGCCAAGGGCGAGGAACTGACGCAAGACACGTCCACGCTGGAAAACCCGGCCATTCTGGAACAACTCAAGGGCTAATTCCGGTTCAGGTCAAGGAGGCGGCGAGCTTGCCACGCCGCCTCCAACGAATAAAGGCAAGGAGGAGACAATGGTCGCCCAAAAGGTGACCTCCCGTGTGGTCGTATCAGACTGCATGCCAACAACGGCTGGCACGCTTGGCGTGTCGGCCGTTTTCTTTTCGGGGGGAGGCGCATGAAGCGTGCAAATCCGATGCGGCAGCGTCTGGCGGCGCTCGGCCTGCTGAGCGTTCCCATGCTGACTTATCCGTTGCTTAGTCTGCCGCAAGGGGAAATCGCCGGAATTCCCGCGCCCTACCTTTATCTTTTCGGCATGTGGACCTTGCTCATCGTGCTGGCGGCCGTGGTCGCCGAGCGGCGGGGGAAATAGTTGCTGTCACCCGGCTTCGTCCTCTTTTTATCGGCGGCCTATCTCGGGCTGCTCTTTGCCGTCGCGCGCTTCGGCGATGCGCGGGCCGATGCCGGAAAATCGATCATTTCGGCCAATGTCTATGCGCTGTCGCTGGCGGTCTACTGCACCTCATGGACCTTTTACGGCAGTGTCGGCCGGGCCACGTCGGGCGGCCTTTCCTTCCTGACCATCTATATCGGGCCGACACTGATGCTCCTGTGCGTCGGCGTCATCATCAAGATGATCCGTATCAGCAAGGCGCAGCGGGTCACCTCGATTGCCGACTTCATCGCGTCGCGCTACGGCAAGAGCCAGTTGCTCGCCGGGCTTGTGACGGTGATTGCGGTGATCGGCGTCGTACCTTATATAGCCCTGCAACTGAAGGCGGTTTCCGCCAGCCTGCAAATCCTCTTCCAGACTTCCGGCGGCGAGTTCCTGCCGGGCATGATCGATTCCACTTTCATCATTGCCGCGCTGCTCGCCTTGTTCACCATCCTGTTCGGCACCCGCCATCTCGATGCGACCGAGCGCCACGAGGGGATGGTCGCCGCCATCGCCTTCGAGTCGGTAGTCAAGCTGGCGGCCTTTCTGGCGGTCGGGGTGTTCGTCACCTACGGCATGTTCGGCGGCTTGTCCGACCTGTTCCAGCGGGCGGCTGCTGCACCCGAACTGGCGCGCCTGCTGCAGATGGATTCGAGCCGTGCCGGAACGTGGACCGCACTGATCCTGCTTTCCGGCCTCGCCATCATTTTCCTGCCGCGCCAGTTCCAGATCATCGTCGTCGAAAACGTCGACGAGGCCCACCTCAAGCGCGCCGTCTGGCTGTTTCCGCTCTATCTGGTGGCAATCAACATTTTCGTCCTGCCGCTGGCGCTCGGCGGCCTGCTGCATTTCCAAGGCCAGGATTTCAACCCCGACACCTTTGTGCTGACCCTGCCGCTGGCGCGCGGCGCCGAGTCGCTGGCGCTGCTCGTGTTCATCGGCGGCCTGTCGGCGGCGACCGGCATGGTCATCGTCGAAACCATCGCCTTGTCGACCATGGTCTGCAACGATCTGGTCATGCCCTGGCTGCTGCGTGCGCGCTGGCTCGGTGTCGGCGAGCGCAAGGATCTTTCCGGGGTACTATTGGGCATCCGGCGGGCCGCCATCATCCTCATCCTGTTGCTCGGTTACATCTACTTTCGGGCCGCCGGCGAGGCCTATGCGCTGGTCGGCATCGGGCTGATTTCCTTCGCCGCGGTCGCGCAGTTCGCCCCGGCGATGTTCGGCGGCATGTACTGGAAGCAGGGCACGCGGGCCGGGGCGGTGGCCGGGCTGCTCGGCGGGTTTTTCGTCTGGCTGTACACGCTGTTGCTGCCATCTTTCGCCAAGTCGGGCTGGATCGCCAACGGCTTCGTCGAGCAGGGGCTGTGGGGGATCCATGCACTCAAGGCGCAGGCCTTGTTCGGCTTGTCGGGGCTCGACGAAATTTCGCACAGCCTTTGGTGGAGCTTTCTGGTCAATATCGGCTTGTACTTGCTGGTTTCACTGTACTCGAAGCCGGACGCCGTCGAAGCCGGCCAGGCCGAGCGTTTTGTCGACATCTTCCGGCACGGCGCGCGCGATACCGACGCCCGTTTGTGGCGCGGCACGGCTTCGGTCGACGAACTGGTCAGCCTGCTCGAGCGTTTTCTCGGTCCGTTCCGGGCGCGCCAGCAACTCGCCGCCTATGCTGCCGCGCAAGGCACCAGCGACTGGCATGCGCTGCCGGCCGATGCCGGCTTCGTGCGCTTTGCCGAGGCGCAGTTGTCGGGGGCGATCGGCTCGGCCAGCGCACGGGTGATGGTCGCCTCGGTGGCGCGTGAGGAGGACCTGGGGCTCGAAGAGGTGCTCGACATCCTCGACGAGGCGACCCAGGTGCGCGCCTACAGCCGCGAACTGGAGAGCAAGTCGCGGGAACTGGAGGCGGCGACCGCCGACTTGCGCGAAGCCAACGAGCGCCTGCGCGAACTTGACCGCATGAAGGACGATTTCATCTCGACCGTGACCCACGAGTTGCGTACGCCGCTGACCTCGATCCGCGCCCTGTCGGAAATGCTGCACGATGACCCGAAAATGGACCTTGTCGACCGCAAGCGTTTCCTCGGCATCATCGTCAACGAGGCTGAACGCCTGACGCGCCTGATCAACCAGATTCTCGACATGGCCAAGCTCGAATCCGGGCGTGCGGAATGGACGACCGCCGAGGTCGATCTCGGCGAGGTGGCGCGCGAGACGATGGAATCGCTCGGCCAGCTCTTCCGCGAGAAGGGCGTCACGCTGGAAGGCGAAATTCCGGCGCAGGGGCCGGTGGTGCTGGCCGATCGCGACCGCCTGACACAAGTGATGATCAACCTGCTGTCGAATGCCGTGAAGTTCGTTCCCGGCGAGACCGGGCTGGTCCAGGTACGGGTGATGGCGAATGACAGCGAAGTACGCGTCGAGGTGGCGGACAACGGACCGGGCCTGACGGTGGAAGAATATAATGTCATTTTCGAGAAATTCCGTCAGGGTGGAAACACCATGACGAACAAGCCGCAGGGCACGGGACTCGGGCTGCCGATCAGCCGGCAGATTGTTGAATATTTTGGTGGTAATCTGTGGGTTGAAAGCCGGCCTGGCGCTGGCGCAAAATTCATTTTCACGGTGCCGTTGCCGGCATCGGAAGAATAAGGGAGACAAAAACATGGCGCACAAAATATTGATCGTCGACGACGAGCCGAACATCGTCATTTCACTCGAATTCCTGATGAAGAAGGAAGGCTTCGAGGTCGCTGTCGCCAACGACGGCGAGGAGGCGCTGGCCAAGGTCGCCAGCTTCAATCCCGACCTGATGCTGCTCGACGTGATGATGCCCAAGAAATCCGGCTTCGAAGTCTGCGAGGCGTTGCGTGCCGACCCGGAGCGCGCCGGCCTGCAGATCGTCATGCTGACCGCCAAGGGGCGCGACACCGAAGTGGCCAAGGGCCTGGCGCTGGGCGCCGATGCGTATGTCACGAAGCCGTTCTCGACCAAGGATCTGGTAGCCAAGGTCAAGGAAATGCTGGCTCGCTGACTTGTAACGCCCATGTTGCGGTCGACGGCCGCAACAGCCCGAAATCCATTCCGGATGCCCGCCATGAAGGCAAAACACCGTTTCATCCTCGCTGTCGTCGTGCTCGGTCTGCTGATGACCGGCCCCTTCGTCGTCACCTCGCTGCTGGTCTGGCTCGACATGAAGGATGCCGAGCGCGTCATGCTGACCGAGCTGCTGCTCTCGCGCCTGCCGGTCGGCACCATGATGACGCTGTTCGGCTTCGTGGTCGGCGTGCTGGTCCTGCACCGCCTGTTCAAGCAGTATGTCGAAGGCCTATTGCGCATGGCCGAAACCCTGCGCCTGATGCTCGGGGCCAACCGTAATTTCCGGGTCACCATCGAAGGCCCGCCGGAAGTGCAGCAACTGGCGCGCGCTGCCAATGATCTGGCGCAGCAGCGCGATGCCCTGATGGATGATGTGGAAGCCCAGATCGCCACGGCCAAGGCCTCGGTCGAGGAGGAAAAGAACCGGCTGGCGGCGCTGATGTCGGAACTGGCGCAGGCCGTCGTCGTCTGCAACCTCGACGGCCGCATCCTGCTCTACAACAACCGCGCCCGCCTGCAGTTCAAGGCACTTGCACAGGGACCGACCTCGGTTTCCGGCGGCGCGCTGATCGGCCTCGGCCGTTCGATTTTCTCGATCCTCGAAAAGAACCAGGTACAGCACGCGCAGGAAGTCATCCGCCAGCGAGTGGCCACCGGCAAGACGGCGATGGCCAACTTCATCACGACCACGCGTGGCGGTCAGTTGCTGCGCATCCAGATGGTTCCCGTCCTGGCGGCGCCGGGCGAGGGCGAGGCGGCGATGTCCGGCTACGTGCTGACGGTCGAGAACATTACCCGCAGCATCGAACAGGAAGCGCACCGCGACCAGGTGCTGCATTTGATGACCGAAGGCAGCCGGTCGGCGCTGGGCAATATCCGCGCGGCGGTGACCAACCTGATCGATTACCCGGACATGGAGCCGGAATTGCGCGAGCGCTTCCTGCGGGTGATCGAAGAAGAAGTCGCCAAGCGCGGCCAAAGTGTCGACCAGACGATGGCCGAATTTTCGCACTCGATGAAGACGCGCTGGCCGCTTGAGGACATCCTCGGCATTGACGTCATCGCCGCCGCCCAGCGCCGCATCGAGGACAAGCTGAAGCTGCCGATCAAGACCGAGGAACTGGACGATGCGCTGTGGGTCAAGGCCGACAGTTTCTCTCTGGTCTTCGCGCTGGTCTTCCTCGCCTCCAAATTGCAGGACCACTACGAGCCGCGCGAATTGCGCTTTCGCCTGACTTCCGCCGGCAAGCTGGCCTATCTTGACCTGATCTGGGCCGGCCCGGCAATGTCGTCCGAGACCTTCTACACGTGGGAAATGGAGTCGATGCATGCCGCCGGGGAAACCTCGCCGCTCAGCCTGCGCGATGTCATCGACCGCCACGGCGGCGAGATCTGGTATCAGCGCGAGAAGGCCGCGCACCGCGCCTTCTTCCGCTTCGTGCTGCCGGTAGCGACGCCGGAAATCGGTCACGACGAGGAGAGCGCGCGCGGCAGCAACCGGCCGGAATATTACGATTTCGACCTGTTCAAGTTCGAGGACAAGTCGATCGACCTCGACCGCAAGCTGAGCGAACTGACCTACACGGTTTTCGACACCGAAACCACCGGCCTGGAGCCGTCGAACGGTGACGAAATCATCCAGATCGGCGCCGCGCGCATCGTCAACAACCGGCTGCTGCGCCAGGAAATTTTCAACCAGCTGGTCGACCCGGAGTGTCCGCTCAAGCCGGAGTCGATACCCATCCACGGCATCACCGAGGACATGGTGCGCGGCCAGCCGAATATCGACGTCGTCCTGCCGGCCTTCCACGAATTCTGCGAGGACACCGTGCTGATCGCCCACAACGCGGCGTTCGACATGCGTTTCCTGCAACTCAAAGAGGAGCGCACCGGGGTGAAATTCTCGCAGCCGGTGCTCGATACGCTGCTGCTGTCGGCGGTCGTCCAACCCAACCAGGAGTCGCACAAGCTGGACGTGATTCTGGAGCGCCTCGGCATCCATATCGAAAGCCGCCACAACGCGCTGGAGGATTCCCTGGCGACGGCCGAGGTCTTCCTCAAACTGGTGCCGCTGCTCGAGGAAAAGGGCATCGTCACCGTGCGCCAGGCGCTGGAAGCTTCCGAAAAAACTTTCTTTGCCCGAGTGAAGTACTGACGTGCCCTGGTCCCTGGAAGGCGTCTTGCCCTGCCGCCGGCAGCTGGCACTGGAAAACGATCTGAATGCGCTGACGGCGCTGGAGGAGGCGCCGCGCCTCGCCGGGCGGGTCGACGAATTCCTGCGCGATCTCGCTGGCCGCGATCTTAGCGGCCGCCTGCTGACGCGCCTGATCTCGGCATTTAACGACCACCTGTCGTTGCGTGTCATCGAGTTGACGGCGCGCCGGCATCGTTTGCCGGCAGTCTCCTGGTGCTGGCTGGCGCTCGGTTCGGAAGGGCGGCACGAGCAGACCTTCATCAGCGATCAGGACAACGGCCTGGTCTTCAGCGCCGCCGACCGCCACGAGGCGGATGCCCTGCGCCAACTCTTCCTGCCCTTCGCCCAGGACGTCAACAGGCGTCTTGCCGACTGCGGCTTCACCTTGTGCAGCGGCGGCATCATGGCCGGCAACCCGGCCTGGTGCCTGTCGCTCGACGAATGGCGGCAGCAGTTCATCGAATGGGTGCGACGGCCGGAGCCGCAGGCGCTGCTCAACGCCACCATCTTCTTCGACCTGCGTCCGCTTCACGGCGACGCGAATCTCGGCGAGACCTTGCGCAGCCTGCTCCTGTCGCTAACGGTCGAGACGCCGGCCTTCCTGCACCTGATGGCGACCAACGCGCTGCATGCACCGGCGCCGCTTAACTTCCGCGGCGAGGTGGCGGGGGAGAGCGGCGAGTCTGGCGAGGAGGTCGACCTGAAGAAATTCGGCAGCCGCATTTTTGTCGACGCGGCGCGCATTTTCGCCTTGTCCGGCGGCGCCCGTGCGGTGAACACCAGCGCCCGGCTGCACGATGCCGGGCTGGCCAACGGATTGCAGGCGGACGAGATTGTTGCGGTCGACGCTGCTTTTTCGCACATTTTGCGGCTGCGTCTGGCGCATCAGGTCGCCGCCGGGCCGGAAGGCGGCAATGGCGTTCCGCTGGCCAGCCTGAACGACGTCGATCGGGCGATTTTGAAGGAGTCGCTGAAGCAGGCCCGACGCCTGCAGCAGCGTCTCAAGTTAAACTACGGTCTTTGAAGAAAATGAGGTTGTCGTGAGCACCGAACAACAGGCCATCGGCCAGGCAGAAATGGAATTGCGGCAGCAGGGCAGCCGCCGTGTCGCGGGCAGCACCCAGAATTTCCTCAAGTTGCACGCGCCGTTCGACAAGATGACGGTGGAGGCACTGCAGTTGTTCGCCGACAAGGCGCAATTGACGTTCTATGCCGCCGGCAGCGAAATCGTCGGTCCGGATTCCGGCAATGTCCGTTTCTTCTACCTGATCGAGAGCGGCAAGGTGCAGGCCCGCCAGGCCGGCGAGGTGACGGTGACCGAATATTCGATCCTCAGCCTCAGTGCCGGGGAGAGCTTCCCGATCGGCGCGGTGACCGCCGGGCGGCCGTCGACCAATACCTATACAGCCGTCGAGGACACCTTCTGCTACCAGCTGCCGGCCGAGGATTTCCTGACGCTGATGGCGACCAGCCGCGAATTCAACCTGTTCTGCACGCAATACATCGCCAGCCTGCTCAACCAGTCCCGGCAGCAACTGCAACTGCAATTCGCCCAGCGCGCCAGCGAGCAGCAGACGCTGAACTCGCCGCTGGCCGGCATCGGTTCCCGTTCGCCGGTCAGTGTGGCGCCGGAAACCCCGCTGCGCGCAGCGCTGGAAAGTATGTCGAAAGCCAGTGTCGGCTCGCTGGTGATCGCCGGCGAGGATCGCAAACCGGTCGGCGTGTTCACCCGTTCCGACCTGCTCGACCGCGTCGTGCTGGCCGATCTGCCGCAGACGGCGCCGATCAGCCAGGCGATGTCGTCTGCCCCGTTCATGCTGGAAGAGCATGCCACCGCCTACGACGCAATGCTGGCGATGGCGACCAACGGCATCCGCCATGTGCTGGTCACCGATGCCGAGGGCAAGCTGACCGGCGTCGTTTCCGAGCGCGACCTCTTCGCCCTGCAGCGCGTCGGCCTGCGCCAGATCCGCCAGACCATCGAGTCGGCGGCCAATGTCGAAGCGCTGCAGCAGTCGGCGGCCGACGTTCGCCAGTTGTCGTTCAACATGCTGGCGCAGGGGGTCGGCGCCGAGCAGCTGACGCAGTTCATCTCGGTGCTCAACGATGCGCTGACCCGCCGTGTCATCCAGCTCAACCTCGAAAACCACAAATTCGACGGCATCGAATGGGCCTGGCTGGCCTTCGGTTCCGAAGGGCGCGACGAGCAGACCTTCAGCACCGATCAGGATAACGGCATCGTTTTCGCCTGTGCCGACGAGGCTGCGGTCAACGGGTTGCGCCAGCGCTTTCTCGCCTTCGCCCTCGGGGTCAACAAGGATCTAGACCGCTGCGGCTTCCCGCTGTGCAAGGGCAATATCATGGCCAGCAACCCGCAGTGGTGCCTGTCGCTGGACGAATGGAAGGAACAGTTTTCGCAGTGGATCCGCGTGCCGCAGCCGGAAGCGCTGCTCAACGCGACCATCTTCTTCGATTTCCGCACGCTGTTCGGCAAGGCCGAACTGGCCGAGGCGATGCGCCGCCACCTGCTGATGCAGACGTCATCCAACCCGATGTTCCTGCGCTGCATGGCGCAGAACGCGCTCGATGTCGAGCCGCCGCTGGGCAAGATCCGCGACTTCCTGACCGATCTCGAACCCGATCAGCCGGGCAAGATCGACCTCAAGAAATACGGCTCGCGCATCTTCGTCGATATCGCCCGTATTTATGCCTTGGCCACCGGCGTGCACAACACCAACTCAGTGCAGCGCCTGCGCCTGGCCTCCAAGCGCCTGTCGATTCGCGACGAGGAAATCAACGCGGTGCTCGAAGGCCTCGATTTCATCCAGCTGCTGCGCCTGCGCCACCAGTACCTCGAAGGCGAGCCCGGCCGTCAGGGCGACAATCTGATCAATCCCGACAACCTGAACGAGCTCGATCGCCGTATCCTCAAGGAATCCTTCCGTCAGGCGCGCAAGATCCAGACCCGTCTCAAACTCGATTACCAGGTGCATTGATGGTATTCGGACTCAAGAATTTCCTCTTCAAGGGCGGCGCCCGCTCGCCGGCGAACCTTCCCGAAGACGTGCGGCAGGCGCTCGCCGACTGGCGGGCCAGCAAGGCGCCGGCGCTTGACGGGCCGCATTTTCACACGCGTTACGTGGTGATCGACATCGCCACCTCGGGGCCGCGTGCGGCCGAGGACGAATTGCAGGGTCTTGCGGCCGTCGGCCTGCCGAATGGCGCGATCCAGCCGGCCGACGCCTTTGCGCTCGACCTGTCCGCCGAAGAGGCCGACGATGCTGCGGTCGACCGTCGCCTGACGGCATTTCTCACCTACACCGCCAAGGCGCCGCTGGTGACCTACCACGGCCCGTTCGTCAGTGGTTTCCTGCAGCGCGCCTTCAAGGAACGTCTCGGCGTCGATTTCCAGCCGCAGTGGGTTGATCTCGCCTGGCTACTGCCCTCGCTGTTCCACGAGAAATCGATGGTCACGCTGCCGCTCGACGACTGGCTTGAAATGTTCGGGATCGCTGGTAGCGGGCGCCGCGACACGATGGCCAATACGCTGATGCTGGCACGCCTGTTCCAGATGTTGCTGGTCCGTGCGACGGGCAAGGAAATCGCTACCGCCGGCAAGCTGATCGAGGAATCCCAGGCCGCCACCTTCCTCCGCCGCAACCACTAAAAGGCGGCGATGCCCGGCTCCCTGACCAGGCTTCAGCGCTACTACCTGCTGTATACCGGCGGGTTCATCCTCTTCGTGGCAGCGCTTGCGTTGCTGGAAGATCACGGTATGCCGCCGCGCTGGATCGGCTACTCTTTCCTGATCTTCACGATCTCGATGTACGCGGTGATCGGCATCATGAGCCGGACCTCGGACGTCTCCGAGTTCTACGTGGCCGGCCGCCGTGTGCCAGCCTTCTTCAACGGCATGGCGACCGGTGCCGACTGGATGAGCGCCGCCTCGTTCATCGGCCTCGCCGGCACACTCTACCTCTCGGGTTACCAGGGGCTGGCCTTCGTCCTCGGGTGGACCGGCGGCTTCGTGCTGGTCGCCTTGCTGCTCGCCCCTTATCTGCGGCGTTTCGGCGAATACACGATCCCCGATTTCCTCAGCGCCCGCTACGGTGGCAATGCGATCCGGCTGGTCGCTGTCGGTGCTGCCATTCTTGCCTCGTTCGTCTATGTCGTGGCGCAGATCTACGGCGTCGGCGTCATCACCAGCCGCTTCGTCAGCCTGCAATTCGAAATCGGCGTCTTCGTCGGCCTCGCCGGCATTCTCGTCTGCTCCTTCCTCGGCGGCATGCGCGCGGTGACGTGGACCCAGGTCGCGCAGTACGTGATCCTGATCATCGCCTACATCACACCGGTCGCCATCCTGTCCTGGTCGGTGACCGGCAACCCCGTGCCGCAGGTGGTTTACGGCCAGGTGCTGCAGCGGGTGCAGGAGATGGAAGACAAGCTGTTCGACAGCCCGGCCGAGGTCGACGCCCGCCGTCTCTATCGTGAGCGGGCCGACGAATATGCCCAGAAGATCATGCAGTTGCCGAACTCCCTGTCGCTCGAACGGGAACAGCTGACGGCGAGGATCAACGAACTCAAGGCCAGCGATGCCCAGATGAAGGACATCGTTGCCCTGGAAAGGCAGCGCCGCGAACTGCCGCACGACCCCGATCAGGCCCGGCTGCGCTGGGAAGCGGCGATGTTCGCCGCCGCCGAGCGGGCCGCGCCACCGATCCACCATGCGGCAGCCTTTCCCGGCGAGGACGAGGAAGGCTGGGCACAGCGCATCAATTTTCTGGCGCTCGTCTTCTGCCTGACGGTGGGTACCGCTGCCTTGCCGCATGTGCTGATGCGCTACTACACGACACCCAACGTCCGCGAGGCGCGGGAGTCGGTGTTCTGGTCGCTGCTGTTCATCCTGTTGCTCTACATCACCGCGCCGGCCTACGCCGTGTTCGTCAAGTACGAGGTGTTCACGCATCTGGTCGATATTCCCATCGCCAAGTTGCCGGGCTGGGTCGCGGCGTGGAGCAAGATCGGCCTGGTCAGCATCGAGGACATCAACCGTGACGGCATCCTGCAACTGGCCGAACTCTCTCTCAACCCGGATGTCATCGTGCTCGCCACCCCAGAGATCGCCGGCATGCCCTACGTCGTATCCGGCCTCGTCGCTGCCGGCGGCCTGGCGGCAGCGCTGTCCACCGCCGACGGCCTGCTGCTGACGATTACCAGCGCTCTGTCGCACGATGTCTATTACCGGATATTCCGTCCGCAATCCTCGACCCAGTTCCGCCTCGTCATCTCCAAATCCATGCTGCTGGTGGTCGCGGTACTGGCCGCTACGGTGGCTGCACAAAAGCCGGGCACCATCCTGTCGATGGTCGCCTGGGCCTTCTCGATCG
>Ga0209202_1001139_pt1 | contig 17214 bp, 21 predicted proteins | sample AD_UKC032_MetaG_FD_184416 | JGI IMG/M metagenome (GOLD analysis project Ga0209202, IMG submission 184416) | Active sludge microbial communities of municipal wastewater-treating anaerobic digesters from USA - AD_UKC032_MetaG (SPAdes) (version 2) | ecosystem: Engineered > Bioreactor > Anaerobic >... | reverse complement strand
GGTTGTATAAGGTAATAAGGTTGGAGTGTCCCCGGCCGCCAACGTGCTACTAAGGTTAATGGCAGGATAAGGTTTATTCTTTGCCGGGATAGTTCATTGCTCTTCCGCCCTTACAGGGCTTACTGGTTATGTACCGGGTTTGTTCCCGGAACTACGCCTCAGGGTAATTTCCGGCGCGCCCTTCGACAAGCTCAGGGCATCGCCTGCGGCGCTTGTAATATTCAAGCGTTTGAGTGTTCAAGCGTTCAAAGATCAAGGTTGAGCCCTCCCCGAAAACCACTTTTTTTATTTTCCCGCAGATTTTGCAGATAACCGCAGATTGTATGTTGTTGTATTTCAGCATATCGCTTTCTGCGAAAATCTGCGGGATTCCGGTAAACCGGAACAAGTCCTGCGGCCATTAATTTTCGGAGTGGGGTCAAAGATCAAGGATCAAGGATTAAGGATCCAGGATCCAGGTTCCATAGATCCAGGTTCTATGTTTCTCGATTACTAGCGGTCTGCCGGAACGAAACATGGGCAGCTCCGGAGGCGATGCCCTGAGCCTGCCAAAGGGAGTGTAATATATATAGCAAAGAGGGGCATCCCCAACAAACAAAAAGCTCCGTAGGAGCGTACTCTTTGTAGCAACGCAAGTCATCCCCGGGAACCAATAAGCTCCGTAGGAGCGAAACTTCAGATCACATCCGCAAATTGGCTGGCGCCGCACCAAGCCTTATCTATTATGCACCGTTTTTTATTTTGTCCTTCCACTTTTTCAGCTCTTCAAAAAGTTCTGTTTTAGTTTCGATCATTAATTGTTCGTTTGTCTTTTCAGTTTGCCAAGGTCCGTTAGCACATGAAAGTTCGTCAATGGTGTCAAATAACCCATAAGCTGTTTCAAATCCAATACTGTCGTATACATATTGCTTGCTCTCGGAGAAAAAGTCGTAGCTGTCAATTGCATTATAACGAATTTCTCTTGTCCCAATGATTACGTCTTTTTTGCCTTCCAGAATTTCGTCAACTATAGCCATTGCATATTCAATTGCTGCTTGTCTTTTATCGGGCAGCTTAATATTCAATTCTTCAAGTGTCAGTTTGAAATAATGTTCAATTTGAAAAGGGCTTTCATTTTTGCTCAGTCCTGCCAATATGCAAAGTGATGGCGTGTCCAAACCTTCTTGAAGTCCGGTCACACCGATGTCAGGAAGTTGGTTTGTGGTCAAATTTCCCGTCACAAACTTTGCTATTTGTTGTCTGAAATTCAATGTTTGTCTGTCGTCTTAAAATGGTGCATAAAGTCAGTTTGTCTAAAAACCTCTCTTCGAGCCTTCTGAGGGTCAAATGTACGTAGGTTTGAGATGGGTTGTACAGGGAGGTGGTAATTTTGGTTCAAACATATTCAGGCTGGCAAGATAGCGGATAATGTTAACGTTCCCAGGCTTGCTGCTGCGGCGTTGTTCGCCGAAGGGCTGCCTTTCGGGTATCAAATATAGGTAGTTCTACGCCATAATCCCGGTAATTTGATTAGCCGTTGCAGAAAGCCTCTGTCAACAAAAGTGGCCTGTTCAAATAGCATCAACATTTAACCTTAATTGCCTTCCAAATCCTTCCTTAAAGATCCTCATTATTGTCGACAAGCGAATATCAGAAGCATTGTTTTCAATTCTTGATATATAGTTTTTCGTTGTGCCACACCGGACAGCAAGTTGTTCCTGGGTCAGGCCTTTCTCCTTACGAAGTTCCTGAAGCATAACTCCAAGGCGGAATGCTTCGAATCCTTCTTCAAATTTTTCGCGACCGGGAGTTCCGCGTAAACCATACTGTGCATCAAGATGATCCTGAAATGAAGTCAGGTGCTTGTTTTCAGTATTTTTCATTATTATATTGTTTTTTAATTCTTTCTGCCAATTCAATCTCTTTACGAGGTGTTTTGCTGGTCTTTTTCTGAAATCCATTCATCAAAATAATCAATCTTCCATCATCAAAGAAGCAAAAAACCCGGTAGATGGTTCTTTTAACATCCACCCTAATCTCATATATCCCTTCTGTCGAAGTTACATGATTAAAGAACTTTACCGGGATCCTGTCAACTGTTGCTATCAATTTCAATGTCCAGTTGAACTTCAGCTTAACCTCCGGACTCAGACTATCAAAGAAATCCAGATAATATCTCCTGTAATAAACAACCTCCCGAATGAATTTCTCTTCTTTCATGATGCAAAGATACCTATTTAGGTAACGTGGCGAATACGTTTGTGAAAATTTTTATCAGGCATTTGCCAACAGCTGAATCCAGCAAATAACATATCAAAATCTCAAAGAACGCTGGCAATTTGTCTCTCCTAAAAGCACCCAAAAACGTCGCAAAGTACATAGTTCAAAATCCACCGATGGGCGGGTTGCGATGCATCGAGCGCCTGTCCTGAGTGGAGTCGAAGGAAAGTCGAGATGTAGTTCAATCCCGCAAGTGCGGGACTGGGTTCCCGACAAGTCGGGACTCACTTCGTTCGCTTCGCTCGGCTTCGCACCGCTCAGAGTACTATTTTTATCAGCAGGCATTTTTACTCAGAATCCAACAAGTCATTCAAGCTCATTGTATTGCTGCCGTTTTTTTTGTAATAATTCAGCATTTCGTCGATTTTCCTTTTATCATAACTCGTAATACAATCTGACAAGACTGTAACTTTGTAGTTTTCCTTACACATATTAAATACGGTTGATTTCACACAGGCAATGGCGTCTGCTCCCGTAATGTAAAATTCGCTTATTTCATTTATCCTGATAAAGTCTGCAAAATCCTGGCTGGTCAATGCATTGCCTTTGGATTTTTGAAAAATGTTTTCGGAAACCACTTTAAGGTCAGAAACCAATTCAGACCCACGGGTATTGGGTTTGAATGTCCTTGTGCCATCAGATAAGTTATAATGCTTTATGTAAACGACATGAATATCATTCTCCACTGCCCAACCTATTGCCCGATTAATATTGTCAATGATTTCTTTGTAGTTTTTAGTAATGTCATTTTGAATGTCAATTACCACCAAAGACTTTTTCTGCATAGGATTTTCTTCTTTTTTTTATTTTACTTCCATTTTCTTTTCATTGTCCATCGCATTGCCGGTTTTCGCTTGCGACAAACGGCAGCTTGTCCAAAAACCTCCCTTACGGCCTTCTGAGGATCAAATGTACGCAATTTCAGAATGGTTTGCACCCGGAGAATATATTCTTTCAGGCTGCTATACAAATGATCCGCATGATCCATATCGATCCGTGCGCGGTTTGTCGCCCATCGTACGTCCGATAGTCACCATGCCTGCCCCGATTTATCGGGGCAGCCTTACCTATTATGGCTGGTTTTCTTATCCGACTTTCCTGTCCAACTCTGAAACAAAGCTTAAAAATACCCGGACTACCTATTTTGGTTAGTGCACTTAAATGACCCTATGTTTATAAGTGTTTATTTGTCCTGGTCGTATTTGTATTTTGCGAAGGAAGGAATAAAAATTAGTGCTAAACCCACAAGTCCAAGTACGAGAAAAATCGAAGCACCTGGCCAATGTTGAATTTTCCAAACAATACCCAGCAGTGTCAAACTGGAAAATAACGCTCCGGAAATAAATGTTAATTTTTTCATTTCAATCGAAATCAATGTTGTCCTACTCTTTTGGTTTTTCGGTTTCGCCCCGTTTTTAATGGTCTCTGGTCTCCATTGTTGTTTTGTCCATTTGGGTGGTCAGCCCTTTGTCTTTTGAATACCAATTCTAATTTAAAAGATCATTTGTTAATATTCACAAATCATAACTCTTGTCTAATTTTCCCACCATCGGGTAAATGTTTGAGTGGTATCGTTTATATAAACTAATTCACCTATTTTTGGGGTAATTATGGGCAGATTCAAGCTGTCACTTAATTCGGTAATGCGTTTTAAAGGCTCGTCCCAATCATGTGAGGATATGGAAAATTTACCCGAATGAATGGGTATGATTCTTTTTGCTTGCAACTCTTGCGCAATTTGTATGGTTTCTTCGGGGAAAGTATGTATTTTCGGCCACAAACGGTTATATTGACCATTTTCGAGAAACGCAAGGTCGAACGGACCAAACTTTTCTGCTATCTCTATAAAATGACTGCCGTAACCACCATCACAACCCAAGAAAATCATTAAATCAGGAGTTTGTAAAACATAGGAAGCCCAAAGTGTCTGGTTCCGTTTAAGTCCTCTGCCAGAAAAATGTCTTGCTGTGACCGTATGTAGCATGCTTTGGTTAGTAATAGAAATGGTTTGGTTCCAATCTTTTTCGATGATTTTATCTTTGTTAAAACCCCAGTGCTCAAAATGTGCTCCAACTCCTAATGGGCAAATAATTGTATCAACTTTATGTTGTAAAGAGGTAACGGTTTTATAATCCAGGTGGTCATAATGGTCGTGAGTAATTATCAGGTAATTAATCTGAGGAAAGTCATCGGCAGTATAAATATCTGTGCCTTTGAATGCCTTATTGATAAATGCAACGGGAGCGGCGTATTTGTTTAAAACAGGGTCGATCAGAAACCTATTGCCATTTACTTGCAGCAAATATGAAGAATGTCCGAACCAAACAAACAGGTTTTCACTTGGGTTTAGCGACAGAAGGTCAGTTTTAATTGTTGGGATTTCAACAGGGGGTTTAGTATTCCTGCCAGAAGTAAAAAGCATCTCTTTTATTGCCTCTCCAAAATTCATTGACTGGGGCGTGTGGGTTATATTCTGAAATGCCCCATCATAATAATTGGCAGATTGTTGTATTATTACCAGTTTTTCACCGGAAGGCTGTTTCCCGAATTGAGGTTGTCGTAAAACAGCAAAAGCGGTAACGGCAATCACAATTGAAATTGACAAAAGGATTATTATCATTTTTCTTATCAGTTTATTTTTCATTTTCCTATCTTAACGTTATAGTATCTTGTCAACCTTGCAGCCAACGGCAGTTTGTCTAAAAACCTCGATTCCGGGGTTATGAGGATCAAATGTAAGCATGTTTGAGATAGGTAGTATATGAGGTTGGTAATTTTTGTTTCAAAACTTCCAGGGTGGCAAAATGGCCGTTTTTAGCCCTGCAAGTGGCAAATAGACGCAAAAGATACGAACACATTATGAATAAAGCTGCTAAAAACCAGGAAAAACCCAACCTGACCAACCCACAAGGTGGGTTGGATAATAATAGCTCTGGATCGCATCCGGCTGGAATGCGCCCCAACCATCAGGCTCAAAGGGGTCAACATGCTCCGGTTTATCTACCAGTGTGCTGCCACGCAGCCGATTCCTCCCTCAAAGCATTTCTAAACGACGACAAGCACATGGCTCAACTTCCAACGATGGCGGGTTGTTGTTCAATACCGACAGGTCGGAACCCGCTTTGCCCGGCTTCGCACCGCTCGAAGTACTATTTTTAGCAGCAGGCCTTTTACTTGGATTCCAACAAGTCATTCAAGCTCATTGTATTGCTGCCGTTTTTTTTGTAATAATTCAGCATTTCTTCAATTTTCCTTTTATCATAACTTGTAATACAATCTGATAAGACTGTAACTTTGTAGTTTTCCTTACACATATTGAATACGGTTGATTTCACACAGGCAATGGCGTCTGCTCCCGTAATGTAAAATTCGCTTATTTCATTTTTCCTGATAAAGTCTGCGAAATCCTGGCTGGTCAATGCATTGCCTTTGGATTTTTGAAAAATGTTGTTGGAAACCAAATTCATGTCAGAAACCAATTCAGACCCACGGGTATTGGGTTTGAAAGTCCTTGTGCCGTCAGATAAGTTATAATGCTTTATGTAAACGACATGAATTTCGTTTTCCACTGCCCAAACTATTGCCCGATTAACATTGTCAATGATTTCTTTGTAGTTTTTAGTAATGTCATTTTGAATGTCAATTACCACCAAAGACTTTTTCTGCATAGGATTGTCTTCTTTTATATTTTTTTTCTTACTTTAATTTTCTTTTACATTGTCCATCGCATTGCCGGTTTCCCGCTTGCGGCAAACTACAATTTGTCTAAGAAGCTCCTTTTCGACCTTCTGAGGATCAAATGTACGTAATTTTGAGTTGGATTGCACAGAGGGATGTGAATTTCATGAATTGAAGGCAGAAAATCTGTCATTTCTACTATCCTTTAGATCTTATAGTTTTACAAATGGTTATGAAGGTTTTCTGACCGATTTACGGTCGCCGCCATGTGTCTAGCAGGGTTGTGAAGCAGCGTCCGCATCCACAGAGAAGAAAACTCATACATGGCAGAAAGATGGCAACTTGCTGCTGCCCGCCCGGAACAGAGCGGTTGTTTTGTGACGCCATTCCATTTCATACTTTTGTATTTGCCGCGTCAGCAATTTTTTCCTTATTCGCTTATAACTGTTTTGATAATTTTAAATTTCCCAGAGTACCCGGATCATATTTATGAATTTTTCCTACCATCGCACATTTCTCCATTAACTCACAATCAGCGCAGGTTTGATAATTTTTTGATTTTACACAACTCCTGATCTCACATTGTGAGCAATGTATCATCTTTACTCCTTCTTCCCCGCAACCAGTACATTTTATCATTTCAGCCGAAATATCCGAAACTTTATAATGTACTTTCCATTTTTCAGTTGTTTCAATAAGTAATTCAATATCATTAGTTACGGTTGCAATTCGTGCATCACAAGTTGCACAATTTAATCCACAACATGCTATTATTTTTTCCATCTAAATATCATTTTAATTGATTAAAAAGCTCTTTTGACTCGTTTAAACCAAAAACGTCAGGTGGCACACAATGTTTTGCAACTACCCGAAGGTGGCTATTTCGAAGCACTTCACTGTCAGCTTGATAGAGGCAGAAAGATTGATTTAACCACTGAACCGCCACTATGGGGTAGGTGCTGTTATAGGGTGTTTTTATTTTATGATACCCAGACATTATATTCCTTTGTTATTGTCCAAATTCCGTTTACTTTCTCAACAAATACAAACATCCCAAATCCACAAAGGCCTGAGCAATTGTTTTGAAAATAAAAAATTGCTTTTGTTCTGTCAGCATTGTAAATGATTCTAGAATATGAAATTATCCTTTCTCCAATTTCTCTGTCAATTTTTTGTCCTTTTACGACAGGCGTTAATCTCCAAAGTCCAACATTCGTAATTGAGTCAATTTCAATATTCAATTCTTTTAGTTCGTCTGAAAAAAGCCTGTTGTATAACTTTTGAGCATTAGGGTCTTCTAAGTTTAGGCTGTTATTAGGTCTATGATAAAACACAATACTGTCAATTAAGGGAACCAAGACATTTGTAAAATAGATGTTTTTAATATATTCTTCAGGTATCTCTCTCCCCTTTAAATTGAAATTGTCGTAGCCAAATTCTCTTATTGCGCCTTGCTGTGGAGTCAAAACCAGATGCACAAAAGTCGAGTTAATGATTTTATAGTCATCTACCAATAATGTCTCCGGAATAACTTTTTCAGGCACTTCGTTTGTCTTAGAAACATTGACACCACAAGACAAAGTAAGCCAAAGAAAAATCGTCAATATATATATTTGTGGTTTCATGGTGTCGTCACTTAAAATGCCCTATAACGTTGACAATATGAAACGGTTGGGTTTTCGGAGCACGTTCGTATCAACCGAGTAAAAACGCTGGCGCGGAAACTATAAGCCCGCAAACCATTGAACCCCAACTGTTTTATATTGTGTGTTGTGCAACGTATTTTATACACTGTCAGCTTGATTTTGTAGATATTTCATATACATATCAAATTCTTCATCAGACATCGTCGCTCTATGATATTCAACATCCTCTTTTTTCCTTAATTCCTCATTCTGTGGATTTTTTAAATAGTCCTCATATGCTTTAATATAATCTGGATGATTTCGAAATTGAATCTTTGTAATTGTCGACTCAGGTAGAATTGCTAAAATCAAACCGAATCCACCAATTATTGCAATCCTCGAAAAAATAAGTTTATAGTAATCACTCTTAGATTTCAAGTATTTAATCAATGCGATTATTAATATTATCAGAGTAGTTACTAAGCCAGCGATTAAATTTGTATCACCTCCAGGCCAATGTTGTAGTTTAAAAAGTATCCCTATACAAATAGCCGCCAGTCCCATACCAAGTCCGATGGCCCCAATAATCCTCAATGCTGAAACACCTTTGTATGAATCCTTTTTAAAAATCGCTCTAAGTCTAATTCCATTAAAGAATGCAAATCCAAGAGGATAATAAATACATGCTAAAATTGTCAAAGATATCACGGTTAATATGCTGCCACCCGGTATCAAGACAAGTTTTAAAAGCAAAGCAATAATTATCACTAATCCTAATATTTTCTCAAGCTTTTTCATTGTATCTCGGTCTTTTTAATATGTTGCACAACGTTTCGGGGCTTTGCAGCGGGCGGAACTTGAATATTCTCGCCGTTTCAACCCGTCCATAAAATTATTTAATTTTCCATACGTTTCAAGTTTTCCTGCACTCCGCCTGGTACAAAGCCCCTGTTAGCCATAGTGCATTCTTCGTTCATTGTTTCAGTCCGTGATTACTAATTTTTGTGTAGCAATTATTTTATTTTCTTGCATCAGTTGCATAAAATATAATCCGCTTGGTAAATTGTCACGTTGCAAAGTCAATGTCTGTCCTGAAATATTATTTATTTGTTTTACTTGTTGTCCAACCGAATTGTAAACTGTCAATGTCGCGTCTTTAAAAAAAACATCTATTTGTAAATTTGTCTTGGTTGAAAATGGGTTAGGATAACAAATTAAACTATTTTCAATATTTATTTCGTCATGCCCAACAATCAAATTACAGCCCATTTCAGAATTATAAACGGAAGCAAATAATGTACTTGAGCTGTCTTTAACACAAACAAGGTATCTATCTGTAAAGTCAATGGCATAAGAACACAACAGTTCAATCAAACCAACACTTGTTCCGATTCCCTCAATAATATATGGGTAATTATTATGGCATTGGCCAAAATTCCATCTTTTTCTATACAATCCATCTATTAAAACAGAGTCTACAGATAAAACTATCTTGTTATAGACATAAGGGTCTTGTGTAATAAATCCTTTCATTGTATCGTCAACAACTAAATTATAATCATAAAGAAGTGAATCAATATTTGTATTTGGGAATACAAAAAATGTTTTATTGGCTATGGAATCATCTCTCAATGCTCCGATATAACCCGAATTTGGAGGGCCCGGAGGATTCACAGGATTCGTGCAAGATATTGTATCAACTAGTACAAATGATCTATGTATTTTTTTATGAATGTATGAATTAATCACCGTATCTCCTGTAGAATAATATTGAAAATAATATTTAGCATAACAGGGGTATTGAAAAGAGTTATTATAATAATAATCCACCCTCCAAATAAATGAATCACGGAAAGGATGGTAAACATTTGTCTGTCCATGAACAACTGTCAAGGAAAAGAAGACGGTCAAGAAGAATAAAAGCTTTTTCATAGTACTTTGTTTTTGCATTGTGGCTAACGTTTCGCAGCTACCCGAAGGGCGGGACTTTTACCACTAAACTTTATTCGGAGAACTGAACTTTCGGCTACCACAAATGTGTCTGCGAAGCACGAAAACCCGCCTTTGGGGTATGTGCTGTTATAAGCCGTTTTCTTTGTTTTCATTTGGTTTTCAGTCATAAGTCCATTCTGTCAATGTCAAGGTTTTTGAATTTCTGTCAACCGAAATAATGAGAAAATAATAGGTGTAACACCAACTCTCCGGTTCTATTAATCTTTCATCGTCTTTGTCAAACCAATCTTTTGACAGTATGTAAAATTCATTGTATGCAATTTCTCTATAAATTTCAAAATACCTGTCGAGTAGTTTCGCAAAATCGTCTCTGTCATCGCCCCAATCTGGTTCATTTGAAAAGTCAGTAAGGATTTTTGATATTCCTTCTTTGTCTGTTTTTTTAAAATCAGAGATTTTTATCTTGTCAATATCAAATGCTCGTCTAAGAAATCCTTTGTCGGGTTCCTTTTTAATACAGTCTCTCAAACTGACATAACTGAAATGTTTTGTCCGAATGAAGGTGTCAACAATTTGGTCGTTGTCCAAATGCTTGTCAGCCGCAAAACCAAACTCTGTCAAGTTTATACCTTGATAGTTTTCGTCAATTTCGATATGTCGTTTGGTTTCGAAGGTTTTCATTGAAATGGCAATAACGGTTTTAAATGTAGTGCGTTTGGCATTTCGACGCTCCACTATTTCATTTTAATACTATGTTTATGAATTGCTACCATCTTCATTTTTAGTACTATCTGCCAAATGCACTATATTTATTGTTGGACTTTTTATGTTTTTAAAATTTTAATTCCGCATTTATTTTATGTATCAGTTTTCTTTTCTTTTCGGTTTCTCTTTCAACTTTTTCAATTGCTTTATTATTATGTTTATTAAGCCAAAATAATGGTAGAAAATTAATTAACCCGAAAATGATGGCAACAGTTTTATGGTTAATTGTTGCAGAAAAATAGTTCAACGATATGTCATTCGAATTGATGAGAATCCAAAATACAGTTAAAGCTATTATACTTCTAATAATCAATTCCCTGATAGTATTTTCTTTTTTTATCTTTTGGGGATTAGTATTATATTTCCGGCTAAAAGCATCTTCGATTGAATCAATCAACTCACTTTTGGCTCTTGTAAGTCTTTCTATTTCGTAATTCCGATCGAAAAGAATATTTCCAGCAAATATTTGAGGATCAATATTGATTCTTTCTTTCTCAGAAAATATTTCAAACAACCTATCGCTGCTTTTTTCTTTAAAGCTATCTTTCCAATTCAGATTCATTTGTGATTTAATATATTAAGTCCAACGGATGGGTATATGAAACGTTTGGCATTTCAAAGCGATTACCTATCAAACCGCTACGATGTTTATTAAATGTACTGCATTTAAAATTAGCACTTTCCGCCAAATGTTTTATATACCGTGTTGTGTTTTTGTGCTTTATTCTATCTGTCAAACCATGTGTTGGGGAGACATGCTGTTTAAGCAAATTTGGTCGTGCGGTTGATATGTGTGTTTGCTTAATGTGCATGGCTTAAGGAATGCTTTATCTCATCCAATTTTCTTTCATAATTATTATCAAGTGTTGCATACCTCCACAAAACTAAATCTACAACTTGTATCTTTTCGGATATATAATCTGAGATTAGTTTACACAAAGTATGTGGAGAATCAAAACCAATTTTATTAGAAATTCTTAGTAAATGCCTATCAGGTTTGGCAAAATCCAATCCAATATTTTTTGCAAGATGATAACAAGTTGTGTCACCAATAAATTTAAACGTTTTAAGAAACATTAATCCTTTATTTTGAATTTGAGACTTAATTTTCTCAAATCCTACAGAATAGACTTTTATTGAAGTGTCCAATATTGCACTGATTTTAAGTTTATTATTAAATATTCTTAATAGGTGCTCTTCCAAGGATTTATAATTCCTTGCAATATATTCTAGATCATTCCAGTTGCAAAGAATCGCATTAATTTTAGGGAATACTTTTGAAACAACTTTATCACTCATTCCTGAGGCTAATACAACCCAGGAATACTCTTTTAAAAATGTTTTTGCAGTTAAGTCTGAAAAACTCACTTGTTCTTGCCAATCTATTTCATCTGAAAAACCTTTTTGAATAACATAATTTTTAGCTATGAAATAGACTCTAGCCAAATTATCAATATTTTCCATCTCAGTTTTATTTTGTTTTAAATGTTTTGTCGAAAAAAAATAAAAATTTTATCACAAAATACGGTTTTCCCTTATGTTTGTCAATAAATTTACTTAACTCAACCTTTTTATAATGCTTTGCTTTAAGATTATTAAATTTCCTGTCAGGTATTTTGGGTATTGTTTCATTTATCTGATTGTAAAGTTCATCAAATAACTCTGACTTATGCGTTAAGGCAGATGAATCCTCAATTTTCAAAATTGACCTTAACTCATTTAGTAACCTAGATAATTGATTAACAGCTTGTAAATGTTGCTCGCTCTTTTTTGACCATTCTATAAGCATAAATACAACAGATAATAGAAAAATTAAGAAAGATGATATAGAAACAATATTCTTAATATTTGTAGCATCTAAACCTGTAAATGAAAGATAATCATAATCAAAGAATATAAATACATTTAATATAATGGCAGTCAATAGGAAAAATATATTACCTACAAGAGTTTTGAATTTAAAACGATGATGCAATACAGAATGCATTGATATCATCATATTGATTACTCTATATTTTCTTTCTAATTCTTCTTTCATACTATTCAAAAAGCTTAGACCAAGTTCCTGAATCTCTATTAGCATCTGCATTATTCATTCTCCTACTAATCTGAGATAATGAATCAGAAACCATCCGACGATTTGTACTACTTCGTGCACCCAAATAGTCATCAACATGTCTTGATTGACCTGTTGAATCTGAAATAGGGTTCATTACCATTTTTGAAGCTTCACTGAAAAAATGCTTTAACATAGCCTTTGTTTGGATGGGGCCTGTATAATTTTTAAAGACTTCTATAGCTAATGATTCAGTATGATAACCTGATAATTTTCGTGATTCTGGCAAAGTGGAAATTATTGATTTGGCTAATTTCACAACTGGAACAACTTTATTACCATTAGCTTTATTTATGGAAGTTAATTTTTCAGCAAATTGGCTTGGTTTTACAACATTTGACCAATAATTTGAGCCATCTGAAGCTGCAATTTTATAACCAGTGGCTGTTTTTATTGCAGGTAAGATTTGGATTTCTCTTCCATCTGAATATTTAACGGTTACTGCTAAATTTCCAGTTGATATTTTAGTATTAGGCAATCTTTGTTGTAGTCGTTCGGCAAAATAGGACAAAACCTCGTGTGGTGTTTTTTCTGAAAGTTCACCACTATTAAGTATTGCTAATGAATCAACATCACTTAAACCATCTACATATGTATGTTTATTTACAGACCCTCCAAAAACTAGGTCTATAAATCCATCAATATCGGATTCAATTGCTTTTTGTATTGTTTCTAAACGTTTGTTAATTTCCTCAACAGGTCTATTGTTAACATCGGTTAGAATATCGTTTAAATTATTATTTACTTCCGAATCATATGATTTATCAAGAGAATCTTGTTCTGCTTCTCTAATTCTGTTAGCAGATTCGCTTGGATTCGAATATGAACTAAAACTACCACCTGAACCGCCCATATTAAAGTTTTTTTATTGTGTTTTGTACTATTTCATCAATCATTTTACCAAATCCATTCCCGACAAATTTGTCAAATATACTGTAATCCTTATTTTGAGAGAAATTCAATAATATATTTTTTAATGACTCTAATTGATAAATATTATCCTTAATTGTCCTCATTCGAATTTCATTATCAGTTAAGTATACGTTTTCGATACTTTTCATAATATTGGAATTATTAATGTAGGAAGCACAACAGTTATAATAATCATACTTAAGCCAAGATAATCCATCAAAAACCTCAGCTCCCATTATAAAATAAAGAATTACAGAAAGTGGGTCTAAGGAACCAAAAACATGAATAGGTGATTTTATATTATTTTCATCCAATATCTTTCTGAGTAGAAAGATATTTTTCATTCTAGCAAAATATGAATCTCCAAGTTCCTTTTCTGTCACACCAATTATATTAAAACTTTCAAAGCTTTTTGTGTGTTTAATAACTTCATCTATATCAATAAAGGTAGATTCAACATCTATAGGCTTAATCAAAAAATCGGATAAAAATTGTGTTTTTGATTTAAAAAATTCTTTTGCATTCTCAACTTGCTTTTCAATAGGGATTTTTAATTCCACAGCATCATAACTTACAACAATTGCAGGATATAACTCAGTCCAAGAATCAATTACATCATTAAACAAATTGATATTCCATTCTTTTTTTGACCTATCATACTTTCTTGTTTCAGACAAATCAAAAATATTTGAAGTCTCATACCCTCCACTATCAATGACTGTTAATTGAGTTGGATTCAATTCCATAACATCTAGCATATGTCCGTAATATATGTCATAAGCACTTAATAATTGAGTCTCATAAATGAATTCTTTAGCAAAAAGCATGGTGTTACATAACTCTGATTTACCATCATGCATCGCAAAGCCTTTACTTGAATATGATGGGATAAGAAGTGGAGTTGAAACTTCTATACCTAATGGATGTTTTAAAATGGTAGTTTTAGGATTCATATTGTAATTTTTTAATATCCAAACATGTTAAACACTTTCCACAAGGTCTTTCTCCACCTAGTTCACAACTATATGTGAGTTCTACAGGAATATTTGTCTTAAGAAAGTAGTTGAAGATTTCTTTTTTGTTCATATTTAAGAATGGGCAGTCAAGAATTATATTTCCTCTAGTATATAAGTCTAGCATACGTTGATTTAAGTCCACAAATTTTGTGGAACAATCAGGATAATTTGTTCCAGAATGAATTCCCAATGATATTATTCCCTGAGTGAAAGGAAAGCTACTCAATGAAACAGCAAATAATAATAAATTACGACCTTGAATATATCCCTCTTTTAAATCAAGATTTATTTTTGATTTAATTTTTACAATTTCAATTCCCAAAACTTTTGACAATTTATCGACCGCAATACTTTCTTGATAAGCTGCAGGTTGACCATAATCAACAAATAATCCAATGACATTAAAATTAAGTTTCTGATAATAATAAATGCATGAAGTAGAGTCAATTCCACCACTGAAAAGAACTAGAACATTTTTATTTAATTTTTCTTTCATCGTTTGGGTTTGTGCGTTGGCTTTTATTGTTTAGTATTTAACTTGTTGCACTGTCTTTCTAAGCATGAAACACAACTCATTTATATACGTACCTCAATCACCACCACAGGTTGGTATACCTTCCCACACAAGGCATGGCTAGCCCAACTTTTTTATGAATATCCCAACCTTTTATGTCGCTCTATAAGTACGTCTATTTGTCAAGGTCATCGAAGGGGGAGCGGATTTTCTTTAGCTGTTTTGAGGATACATGGGTGTAAATCTCCGTCGTTTTGCTGCTTTTGTGCCCAAGTAACTCCTGAATGTACCTTAAATCGGTTCCGCTTTCCAGTAAATGCGTTGCATAACTGTGCCGTAACCAATGCAAGGTAACAGGTTTCCGGTTCCCAGCCAAAGATAAAGCATTCTTCAACACTTTTGCAAGTGATTCTGCAGAATATTTTTCACCCGCCTTCTGCCCCTCAAAGAGCCACACCTTCGGCCGGTACCCTTTGTAGTATTCCCTCAGCATCTCTATGATCCGTTCCGGTAACGGTGCCACCCGGTCCTTCCTCCCCTTACCCTGCCTGATGATCAGCAAACCCCGCTTTGAATCTACATCCGCAGGCTTAAGGTTCAACAGCTCACTGCGGCGTAAACCACAGGCGTAGATCAGACTCAGCATCGCTTTGTGTTTTGGGTTTGACAATGCGTCCAGAATCGCCTTTACCTCCTCTTTGCTTAGCACATTCGGTAGTTTGTGCTCGCTACGTGGGCGCTCCAGCTTCTCAATATCAATCCTTGCCCGGATGATCTCCCTATAAAATAGTTTCATGGCATTCACCGCCTGGTTCTGCATCGCGAAGCTATAGCCGTTGCCGATGATGTATTCGTGAACGTAATGCACCATATCATCATTGCAAGCCTCCGCCGCCGGTCTTGGCTGCAGAAATGCCAGAAAACCTGAAATGGCATCGGCATAGGTTTTCACCGTCGATGCACTGTAACGTTTGTGCTCCATCCAGACGCGGAAATGTTTCACATGGCTCACGTTCTCATCATTGAGTAGTTTGCGCTCAGTTCTGGCTGGCGGTTTTCCGGCATCCGGCTCTGATATTCTGCGTTGCAATGGCTTTGGCAACGGAAGCAACTCCCGGTAGTTTACCATCGCTACCGGCCTCATGGCCTCCGTAAAGGATTTGTAATCAAATCCTTTGGCATCGGTGTACCAGTATTTAGTGTCAGCGTTGTACCGGGCAATACCTAAAGTCTTCAGGTGTTCAACCAATTCACGCTGGTACCTGAAATGCATGGTAATTACGTCGCGGTGGTGCTCTGTACCCCGCCGTAAGGTAATCCATGGCAGCTTTTTCATAGAGGTTCATTTTCCGTATAGTTGATTGAAACACGGAAAAAGGAGAGGAATGAGTAATGAGTTATAAGTTATGAATTATGAGTGTTTTAACCCCGCTTTCGTGGTGATATGGTTACAGCAGAAGGCGGTAAAAAGCCAATAGCTAAAAGCCAACAGCCAAACAACCCTTCTGCGTTTGCCAAACCAAACCTTATCACAATAATAACCTTAGTAGCCAATGGGTTCACGTACAAATCATTAACCTTATTACCTTATTGGGTTGTATAAGGTAATAAGGTTGGAGTGTCCCCGGCCGCCAACGTGCTACTAAGGTTAATGGCAGGATAAGGTTTGTTATTGCCGGGGATTAAACTCTATACCCCTAAACCTCTCTACATCTAAACAAATAAACATCTAAACAATTACATCCTTCGGTTGAAAATTTGTTGATAAAATCACTTCGCACTAAACCGTTTTAGCGAAAAATTTGTATTTTTGCAGCTAAAATTTAGATTGACGGTTTGCGCGTAATCGAAAAAATCTTGTTCTCTCGTTGAATATCATTATCTTATAAAACACATATCGCATGAAAAGAGTATCGCTGGCCGATGTAGCCAATGACCTGAAAGTGTCGAAAACCCTGGTGTCGCTGGTGCTCAACCAGAAAGGCGACCAGCATGGCATCAGCAAGCAGACCCAGGCACGGGTGCTTGCCAAGGCCGAAGAGCTGAATTATTTCCCCAACCAGATGGCCCGGGGACTGCGCATGGGTAAATCGGGCACCATCGGGCTTATTGTGGCCGATATCGCCAACCCGTTCTATGCCACCATCGCCCGCAAAATAGAGGACGAAACCAACAAGGCGGGCTACAACCTCATCATCTGCAGCTCCGACGAAAAGGATGAAAAGGAGCTGCGGCTGCTGAAGATGCTGCGCGACCGGCAGGTAGACGGGCTCATCGTATCCTCCACCCTGCAACGCCCCAACGCCCTGGCCGACCTCAAAAGGCTGGGGTACCCCATCGTGCTCATCGACCGTGCCATCCCCAGGCTCGATGTGC
>Ga0209202_1001132_pt1 | contig 17282 bp, 19 predicted proteins | sample AD_UKC032_MetaG_FD_184416 | JGI IMG/M metagenome (GOLD analysis project Ga0209202, IMG submission 184416) | Active sludge microbial communities of municipal wastewater-treating anaerobic digesters from USA - AD_UKC032_MetaG (SPAdes) (version 2) | ecosystem: Engineered > Bioreactor > Anaerobic >... | reverse complement strand
CAAAATTTAAAGATGTGAGGAATATATAATTAACTAATTGATATTTATGATTATTTAATGATTATTTAATGATTATGTCGCTGAATGATGCAACGGAAAAAAGATCTTTCTACGCCTTCTCTTCCATGAAATGTTCAACCGGTTTGAACGAAATATGAAAAAGGTGAAGATTAAATAGAACGTCCTCTTTTCACCCCATTGGTGACGCGGACTCGGCGATCATTGCTCTCTTTTTTGGAAACCCATGGTGAGTTCGTAAACACCGTTTTCTAACTTTTTTTCAATTTGAAAATCCATGCTTTCGAAGAGGTGAAGCATGGCCTTGTTCTCCGCCAGAACCGTGGCTGAGAAACCCAGGAGCCCCTCCTTCTTTGCGATTTCGGTAAGGTATTCCAGCAGCACGATGCCGACACCGCGGTTCTGCCAGGTGTCTCCAACCAGGAAGGCGGCGGCGGCCGTGTGCGTATCTCTATCAATGATGTACTGACCGATGCCTGCTATCTCTTCCACACCCTGCCGCTCGATTATGGCAAGCATCAGAACCTCCTTCGAGTAATCGATGACAACATATTTCTGAAGGATGTTATGAGGCATGTGGATCATGTTAGCGAAGAACCGCGTGTAGATGCTTTTATCGGAGAGGGAGTAGAGGAAGCCTTTAATAAAATCTTCATCGCTGATCTTCACCGGACGAAGGAAGAGTGGTAGGCCGGTCCTCGTTGAGCGGTAGGTTTCCAACCGCTCGGGATAGTTGCCCGCCGCGCCGGGAATGAACGCCTGATCCCGGTAAATGAGGCCTCGTTCTCTGGCCTTCTCGATGAGCCAGGGACGGAACTTGGGGTGTGCGATTGATATGAGTGCCATGGCGCGCTCGCGGATATTCTTCCCGTGCAGATAGGCCGTCCCATATTCCGTCACGACGTAATGCACGTCTCCGCGAATAAGCGTGGTGGAGGCACCGCCGGATAGGGACGGGACAATCCGTGAATGGGACTCGTCGGTGGAGGTGGAACGCATGGCCAGGATGGACTTGCCACCCGGCGCAAGCGCTGAACCGCGCATGAAATCAGCCTGTCCGCCCACACCACTATAAAAGATCTCTCCGATCGATTCCGCAGTAGCTTGCCCTGTGAGATCTATCTCCAGCGCGGAGTTGATGGCAGTCATGTTGGCCTGTCGCCCGATGACAAAGAGGCTGTTGGTATAGTCAATTGGCCGGAAGTCGAATGCCGGGTTGTTTTCTAGGAACTTGTAGGTATCGCGACTCCCCATGCAGAATGAGGCAACGGTCTTTTTACGGTCCAGGGATTTTTTCGCGTTGGTCACCACGCCTTTTTTCATGAGATCTATGATGCCGTCGGAAAGGAGCTCTGTGTGTACACCGAGGTCTCGCTTGCCCGAAAGGTGGGTAAGGATGGCATTGGGCATGGTACCATAACCTACCTGGATGGTGTCACCGTCCTGTACGATGCGCGCCACATATCCGCCGATCTTCTCCGTGACCTCACCAGGGGGTTCGGTAGTGTATTCCAGGATCGGTTCGTCGTAGGGTATGATGACGTCAACGTCATGGATGTCCACAAGCGAGTCACCACGAACGCGGGGCATGTGCGAGTTCACCTGCGCAACGACGAGACGAGCCTGCTCGATGGCAGACTTCACGATGTCCACACTTACACCCAGGCTCATGAGCCCGTCGGCATCGGGCGGGGAGAGCTGCACCAGCGCAACATCGATGGTAATAATTCCGCTGCGGAAAAGCGTGGGTATTTCAGAAAGAAAGACCGGTGTGTAATCCGCCATCCCCTCGTTTATTGATTGCCGGGAGCTGTCACTTATGAAGAACGAGTTGTGGCGGAAATTCATCTTGAACTTCTTTTTGGCGTAAGGGGCCACGCCAAGGGTCCAAACGTGAATGATCTGCGTTCCGTAGATGGTGTGCGACGCGTTCTCCACGTAGTTGACGAGTGAGGCTAGAAGATGCTGCGGCTCGCCGCAGGCGGTGCCGACGAAGATGGAATTGCCGCGGCGTATGCGTCCGAACAGCGTTTCTTCGGAGATGAATTTTTCCGGGTAGAGTTTTTTAAATTTTTCGAGATGGTCTTCTTTCTCTACATACATAGCCGATCCTCCGTTACACTCCCTCTGTCTCCTACAGCCGGTCAACCTAAATAGATGAGCACCTCACCTTGCCATTCGGTTGCCTGACGCTTGAAGGTCCTGCATGTTCAAACATTGGACCACTAAAGAGTTTTTGACAAGAACTTCCTCTTGTGACGCGCAGTATAGGGAACGTAGTCTTATCCGTCAAGGAAATCTTAATCACACAATGCAGGGTGTTGTTTCGATAATTAGGTATCTTTAGAAACCGAGAACGGATGTTTATGCGCCCAGCGAAAAGAACAAAACCAGCAAGAAAGAGAGCCTGAAATAAAGATGCCGAGACATTGCTCATCTCATACAATTTTTAAGATTAAAGATGAGACTAGGCATATGTACCTTAGGCTTCATGGGCCTTTTTCCCATAAACCCTTTCATAAGCCGCGCAGTATGGGCATCTACCATTCTCGATATTCTTGACAAACCAGAAAGCGATCCCGCGCTGTTTCTTTCTTGCATGCGAGCATACGGGACATGTGACACAACGTTTGGCCATTTTTATATCCTTTGGCGTTACGGAAGTTTTGATCATTTAGGCGCCTCCCTTTAAATTGAACGATTTCTTTCTCGATTTAATTTATTCTATTGCCGTCAAAGATTCAACACCCAGAGGGGTTTTTCGCCTTTTATTACGCGAATCACATTGTCCATGGCCATGTTGATAATGCGACCGCCGGATTCTCGCGTGGAGCCTGCCAGATGCGGTGTGAGAATTGCATTTTCCAATCCGAAGAGCGGATGATTTTGGGGAGGCGGTTCTTCAACAAAGACATCCACAGCGGCCATCGCTATTTTTTTGGCGCGCAGGGCCTCGGCCAGCGCCTCTTCATCCACCAGTGCGCCGCGACCGACGTTAATGAGAACTGCCGAGGGTTTGATCAGCGCCAACTTTTCCGCGTTGATGATTTTGGTGGTTGCCTCCAGCAGAGGAAGGTGGAGGCTGACCACGTCGGCTGTTTTCAGAATGTCTTCCAGCGGTGAGTAAACAGCCTGATACTTTTTTTCATCTTCCGCACTAAGCCGGACAATGTCGTAATAAAGCAGTTTGACGCCGAAGGGTACCAGCCTTTCGGCCACGGCGCGGGCGGTGCGGCCCATACCCAGCAATCCATACGTTTTACCGTTCAGTTCAAAAACGCCGGTTCTCTGCGCATAGGTAAAGAGCCACTCCCCTTGATGTGTTTTGGCATTGTAAAAAGGCAGATACTTCAAGCAGGCCATTGCCAGCATGATGGTGTGTTCGGCCACGCCAATGTCGTTGGCGCCGGGCGTGTTGGCCAGTGGAATGCCTGCCTCCTTACAGGCAGGCACATCGATATGGTTGTAGCCCACGCTGGGCTGCTGAATAAGTTTAAGATTTTTTGCCGCCTGAATAACCCGGCGGGTGATGGGTGTGCTACCGGTGTAGTCACCCAACAGAATATCCGCATCAGCAATTTCCGCTACGAGTTTTTCTTCAGACATGTTGTGAGCATCCACAACGGTAAACGAAAAACCCTGCGATTTTGTTTCGATAAGGCTTTTCAATACGACATCGGACAGGGGTGCTGTGTTGAGTATTTTCATATATTTCTCCCCAGGGGTAATCTTCAACCGGGTTTTCCTGCTACGTTCCTTCCACTTGCTGTGTGACTTGCCGTCTTCTCCCGGCACTCTTTTTTCACAGTCGCCGGTATGATCATCAGCGCCGTATAGATTAAAGCCGGAACGATCAGCAAGTCGTCTAGGTACCCAAGAACCGGAATCCAGTCCGGAATCAGATCAACCGGCGACAGCATGTAGGCCAGAGCGCCACCGACCAGACAACGGGCAAGCTTCGGGGTTTCCGGATGGGCGATCAATGCTCTGTAATAAGCTATTTCGCGCTTTGCCCGATCAATAAATTTACTCATGAATGGTTCACGTTGATCGATTAAACATACAGCCTTTATCATCACTGCGACAGCGCACGCTGAATCCTATTACGGAGCGTCCGTAACACATAAAACTGTTCGCCATAAGAGGCGGGCACTGTCATGGCATTAATGATACCAGGTTTTCTCCATGAAGATGGACAGAATTTTATGAAATCCGGTTTTGCCTTCTGCGCTCATAATGATTACTCCTCATCATGATAACAGGTAGTAGTTGCCACCGCGCGCTGAGCCTTCCTCCGCCTAACTCCCCACTAGCGTTTGAGAGCTTCCTGAATAGCTTGAGCGAGTTCCCGTTTTTCAAATATTTTTTCTATCCCGTCACCCAGGGCCATACTGGCCTGATTTCCCAACCGGTCCTCAGAGAAAGATACATGCTCGAGCGATGTTGTGGCTTCCACGGTTGCGCGGTGCAATATTCTTTTATTGACCGTATCCGCCAGGTAAATGGTCAGTTTTATTTTTGTTGTGTAAGAATTGGTTGGAAACGCCCGACGACAGTTGATTTCGATCTCTTCAATCGCACCGCCGATCAGAATTTTGCTGTTAGCGACCTTCGCAATCGTTCCTTCGCGTAAATCCCATTTTTCGCCAACACCGGATACATTATATCCGGCTTTTCTTAAATACTGCCTGATCCCCTGGGCAACAGCATTTGTCGGCCGGTTGTATTTCGGCAGAACCAGCACCTTCGTACCGTTTTTTTCAATGACTCGCCCAATCACCAGCGGGTCGTCTATTTTACGCGTGTCGGTGAATTCAGCCACCCCGATAATTGACTGCAAAGTTTTTTGATCCGCTTGCAGGTAGGATGGAACAACAGCATTTTCCGCTTCATATGCGATATTGACGGAGTAAATCCCCGTTGTGGCGCATCCTGAAATGCTGATAGCCGCCATCAAAATAAGCAATGTCAAACCATACAGTTGAATCTTTTTCATCATATCCTCCTTTATTATAGGGCGTGAACAAACAGACCGCTACGGAGCTTGGGCTCAAACCAGGTGGACTTGGGCGGCATGATCGCACCGGCATCGGCAACCTTCATAATCTGCTCCATCGTTGTGGGATAGAGCGAAAACGCCACGGCAAAGCCATCCTGATCCACCAGCTTTTCGAGTTCCGCCATGCCCCGAATACCGCCGATAAATTTTATCCGGTCGTCAGTGCGCGGATCGGCAATGCCCAAAACAGGCGCTAGCAGGTGATCCTGCAAAATGGCCGCGTCCAAGCTGGCCACCGGATCCTTGGCGTCATAAGCGCCGTCTTTGATGGTGATGCAATACCAGTGGCCGCCCAAATACATCCCGAAATCATGCAGACGCTGCGGTGATTTTGCGGTAAAGTTTTTCGTAACGTTAAATTTAGCGCTGATCCTTTCCAAGAACTGTTCCGCAGTCAAACCATGCAAATCTTTCACAGCCCGGTTGTAATCCATCACCCTCAATTGATTGTGCGGAAAAAATACGGCCATCACCATATCCGATTCCTGCGTTACGCCGGATTTGCGGCGATTGCGTGCAATGGTGGAACCGGCGGCGGCGCGGTGGTGCCCGTCGGCGATATACAGGGCGTCAACCTGCGCAAACTCGACTTTGATCGCTTCAATATCGGCAGTATCGGCCACCACCCAGGCGGTATGGACCACACCATCTTCGGCGGTAAAATCATATTCCGGCAATCCTGCAACAATCTTTTCCACAATCGCGTTAATGCGGGGACGCGCCATGTAGCTGATGAACACGGGACCGGTCTGCGCATTAACCATATCGACATGGCGAATGCGGTCTTCTTCTTTGTCTTGACGCGTCAGCTCATGCTTCTTGATCTTTCCTTCATCATACTCGGCGGCGCTCATGACCCCGACAATGCCGGTCTGTATCTGGGCTCCCATCTGCTGACGATAGACATAATAAAAGGGAAATTCATCCTGCTTGAGGATGCCCTCTTCTCTTAATTTGCCGAAATTACGCCTGGCCGTTTCGTAAATTCGAAGATCATCAGGTCTCGTGCCATCCGGCACGTCAATTTCCGATTTTTCCACACGCATAAAGCTGAGCGGACGGCCTGCCACCGCCTTTTGTCCTTCTTCCCGGGTCATCACATCGTACGGTAACGCTGCAACTTGCGACGCATATTTCGCCACCGGACGAACCGCTTTAAAAGGTAATACCAAAGCCATTGTTTTTATCTCCTTTTTGAAAATACTGTTGCGCAAGGTGTAACACAATGGCATAATCCCGGCAATATCAAATTAACAATGTCCAGAAAAACATCAGAGGTTAAAACAATGAAGTACACGCTTGTTTTTATTCACGGTCTGGAAAGTACATCTCAGGGAAATAAAGCGCAATATTTCCGGAAACTGTTTCCGGAAATGATTATTGAAGATTACGCGGGCGATTTCGAGACCCGGATGCTTAAACTGAAACGGGTTCTGAAGGATAAGGATAATCTGATGCTTGTGGGATCAAGCTTCGGCGGCCTGATGGCGGCTCGCTTTGCATTGGATGAAGAACCGCGTGTAAAGAAGCTGATTCTGCTCGCCCCCGCGCTGATTTTAGAAGGGTTTGAAAACGCGGTAAATCATAAACTGCAACTCCCGGTAATCATTTACCATGGCACACGAGACGACGTTGTCAATCCTTATGCTGTTAAAAGGATTGCCGAGAAAACATTCAACCATCTGGAACATCATTTGGTCGATGATGACCATCCATTGAATAGCGTCTTTCCACAACTGGACTGGCCGAACTTACTTTGTTCAGAAAAAATAAAAACTGACAAATGATCGCCTCGTTAATATTCTAATAAATGTCATACCGGCCGCAGAGGAATCAAAAGGCACAATCGGAGATCTTTTAATTCTTGCATCTTTTTCCATCGGCATTCCGGGAAAGCTTCGTCTCGTATGTGCCAAAATATATTGACAAACATTGTCTTCTATATTACAAAAAGATCACTTTTACGGGTATGACTATCGTCAGGATTATGGTTAATCAGCAAAGCACAACCCCCGACCATCATCCGTCAGCGTTTTAGAAATCGTTGTTATTTGTTCTATTCTTTAATTTAACTGATTCAACCCTTTTTGCCGATATGCCGGTTATTGACAAATAAGAGGTGGCCATGGCGGACGACGACAAATCATCTCCTTTCAATGAATTCCCTATTTTCCCCTGGATGAAGACGGTCACGGATATGTGGCTCAATTTGGCAAACACAATGCCAACCAATGCGGATTCCGCTTCGGATTCCACATTTAAAACACAAAATGCCATCCAGAACCGTTTCACACAGCAGATGGAAACAAATTTAAATCTGCTCAAATCTTTTACCCGGATGATGAGTGAACCGGAATCTGCCTCGGCGGCCGCCAGTTCTGTCAGTGCTCTACCGGAAATTGTTCTTAAAATGGCCAGATCCGGCTTTGACGCAGCAATGCAAATACAAAACCATCTCATGGAAAAGGCAGGTAACATCGGCAAGCGCACGGAAGCCTATAACTTTGATAATCTGGATCAGGAAGTTTTTAGAGCCCTAACCGATGTCTATGAAAAAGAGCTGCGTCAATACCTGAAAATCCCGCCGCTGGGCCTGACACGTTTTTATCAGGAACGCTTTAATGAAATGCTGGATAAGCACAATCTCTTTGAAACGACGTTGGCCGAATTTCTTTCCATCTTGTATCTGCCGCTGGAAAAGTCTTTCAAAGTACTTCAGGAAAAACTACAGCAGATGGCAGACGAAGGCAATTTACCCAGCCAGACAAAAGAAAGTTACGGAATGTGGCTGAAGATTCTAGAAGGCCACTATATGAATTTGTTCAAATCCAAAGAATACACTGACACGCTGCATCGAACACTCAACAGGTTGGAGGATTTCCTCATCGCCAAAAATGACGCCTTGCGCGATTTTCTCCAATTGATGCCTGTTGTGACACAGAGGGACATAGACGACCTCTACAAGGAATTCCACCTGCTTAAAAAGCGAGTGAAAGAACTGGAAAAGCAAGTCGGTATTTCATCCAATACTCTGACTGTTGTAAAGTAGCCGTTCATCTCCAGCTTGGTTGGAGAGAACCGATGATTTTTGGAAGGAATATTTTTTCATGAATTCAACAAGAATTCCTATAAACCTAATACTGGAGCGAATGGCCGAGGATGCGGAAAAGGCTCAAAAGCGCACTTCCAAAGCTTCCGACGTTTTGCTGGGCGAGCTCAATTACGAACTCGGCTCAACACCTCATGAAATTGTCTATGAAGAAGATCGGGTCCGCCTGAAACATTACTTCCGCAATGAAAATGCGGAAAACAAGTTAAAAACCCCCCTGCTGGTGGTTTACGCGCTGATCAACCGTGAAACCATGCTGGATTTGCAGCCGGATCGAAGCGTGGTGAAAACATTTCTGCAGGAAGGCATTGACCTGTACATGGTGGACTGGGGCTACCCGACGCGTAAGGATCGCTTCCTGACCATTGACGATCATGTCAACGGTTACCTGAACAACATCATCGATTTTATCCGTAAAAAGCATCAGGTACCAAAAGTTAACCTGATGGGCATCTGCATGGGCGGCTCATTTTGCGTTATGTATTCAGCGCAGCATCCGGAGAAGATCAAAAATTTAATCACAACCGTCACGCCGACAAACTTTGATACGGATAAGGGTCTTTTGCATGTTTGGATGAAAGACATCGACACGGACCGGATGATACGGACCTTCGGCAATATTCCCGGTGATCTGATGAATTTTGGTTTTCTCCTACTCAACCCGGCTCGTCTGATGATCGATAAATATGTCGGCTTCATGGAAAATATGGACAACAAGGATTTTGTGGAAAATTTCGTACGGATGGAGCGCTGGATTTTCGACAGTCCAGACGTTCCTGGAGAAACGTTCCGCCAGTTTGTCGATGACTGCTACAAGAACAACCTGTTGATTCAGAGCAAAATGTTTCTGGGTGGCAAGCTCGTGGATTTAAAAAAGCTGACTATGCCACTTCTGAATTTCTTCGGCGAATATGACCATCTGGTGCCGCCCCAGGCATGCAATCAATTGACGAAAGCCTCTGGCAGCAAAGACACAGAAGATGTCTGTCTGGAAACCGGACATATCGGCATTTACGTCAGTTCCAAGTTCCAGAGACAGTTCGCGCCCAAGATTGCGCAATGGCTTAAAGAACGCGACCGGGAAGAGATTAAACAAGAACTGCAGGTCAAACGCGAATCAAAATTACAAGGACTAACCGTTAATAAAAATCCTGCTGTAAAAAAAGCAAGTGTGATGAAAAAAGTGGCGCACAAGCCGAAAATCACTCGTCAGGCGCCGTCCAGAAAAAGCAAGCTATCACTCATTCAAAAAATTTCTGAAGCTATATAAAAGAGAGAGGGGAATATGTCATCTGAAAAAAGTTATTTTCGAGCTTTGAGCGAACTGAGCAGAGAAATAGGCACAACGGAAGATCAATCTAAAATGCTGCACCTGATTGTGTCCACGGCGGTGAAAACTCTGAATGCAAAAGCAGCCGTCATCTTCCGGAGAGATGATGATTCGGAAGATTCCATCCAGAATGCCGCGGTGGCCCAGGTTGGACTTTCCAAGAAATACACACACGCGGGTCCGGCACACGCCGTTAAAATCAGCCCGCAATTGTTAAAAGACGGTTACATGTATTTTAGGGACGCAACAACGGATAAACGGCTGACCAACCGTGAAGCCAAGAAAGCGGAAGGAATTGGCTCGATCTTGTCCGTACCGGTCCTGGACAAAAACCGGATGCTGGGTATCCTAAGCCTTTATACCAAGAACATCCGCAAGTTCACCAAAGATGAAATCGATTTTCTGTCCATTCTGGCTGAGCAGGGAGGCTCCGCAATTGAAATTGCTCATCTAATTCGGAGATTACGAAATAACACCCAGATCTTCCTGAAACTGGCCGCAAGTATCTCGGCAAGCCTTGACGTCAAAACCATTTTGCAGGCCATGACCCAGGATATGGTTGAATCCCTGGATCTTAAGGCGGCAGCGGTCAGACTGCTCGATGAAGATAAGCGCACCTTGAAATCGGTGGCCAGTTTCGGCTTAAGCGAAAAATATATGAATAAAGGCCCCATCCTGGCGGATAAAAATATTGCGGAAGCCCTGAAAGGAAAAACCATCGCCATTCAAAATGTTTTTAATGATACGGGGATCCAGTACAAAAAAGAAAAAAAAGCAGAAGGCATTGTTTCCATGCTGTATGTTCCAATTAGAGCCAAGGACAATGTCATCGGCGTCCTCATTGTTTACAGTGGTCGGCAAAGAACTTTCACGGAAGATGAAATCCAGTTGGTAACAGCTCTGGCCTACCAGGGTGGCCTGGCGATCCACAATGCCTGCGAGTACATGGTCATGCAAGATGACATCAAGGATTTGAAGGAGAATATCTGGAGCCACAAAAGCTGGTTTTAGCGGGACATCCATAATGTGCAGTTTTTCTTCCTCAGGATAAGGAGGTCGTTTCTATGATCACAGGAAAAAGTATTGACCGGCTTCAAGTTGGAGATGCTGCAGAATTTGCCAAAACGGTAACAGAAACGGATATTTATTTATACGCAGGCATCACCGGTGATTTCAATCCGGCACATGTTAACGAGGCCTACGCGAAAAATACTTTTTTCAAAACCCGCATTGCACATGGGATGCTCACGGCGGGATTCATTTCCGCCATTATCGCCAATCAGTTGCCCGGCCCCGGAACCATTTACTTGAAACAGGATTTAAGTTTTCTCGCACCGGTGCGCATCGGTGACACCATCACGGCACGTGTTGAAATTCTGGAATTGAACAGCGAAAAAAACCGTGTCCGTCTAAAGACCACCTGCAGCAATCAGGACGGCGTGATGGTACTTGCAGGCGAGGGACTCGTCAGCCCGCCCAAAGAAACAAAATCGTAATGGCTTTTATTGCTGAAGCGAAAAAAACCGCCGCGACAAACCGCGGCGGTTTTTCCCAATTATTATTTTACTTTGTAGCGAAATATGCCTCAACTTTTTTGAAATTCTCATCCGCGGCCGCCTTGAATTCCTCACGGCCTTTCTTGTAGGTTTTCATCCAATCATTGATCAACTTCTTGCCTTCCTCCGGGAAAAAGGCTGTCTGCTGCATCATTGCCGTGACCATTTTCTCAGTCTGTTCCTGAATAACAGCCATGGCTTCGAATGAATTATCAAAAGCTGCTTTGTTAAAATCCACCATTTGTTTTGCAATCTTTTTGGGTTCCATTTTCTCCTCCTTCTTTTTGTTTGTTGTTGTTTGTTATTGTTTGTCTGTTTTATTACGATTCATCTTAGCTTCCTTAACCACCAACTCGCTGGGAGTTACCTTTTTCCCATTCGCAATAAACTTTTTTGTTGTCCAATCAATTGCAGGGCTAACTGACTGTGTTTACTTGACCACAGTGTTGAACGACGATTCAATCTGATCGCAGCGTTCTGGAGATAGTCTTCAACAAGTTTTAAACGGCTGTCCACACTCGTCTTGAACTCATCCAACCCATTTTTATAACTCTGAAGACAATCTCCGATAACTTTTTTCCCCTCTTCAGGAAAATATTCGGAACTTTCCCAGAAATCGAGAACTATCTTTTCGGTATGTTCCTGAACGGCAATCAGGGCGTTAAAACTATAGTCAAAGGCTTTTTTATTGAAATCGAGAATTTGTTCAATCATCGTTATGGAATTCATGGCAGCCATCCCTCACCTAATTTTTTGATTTTGCTTTTGATTGTATCGGCTCAAGTTCTGAAGTTAAAAACTGTTCCAGCTTTACAAAGTTCTGGTTGACAGCATGCTTAATATCCGTCGTCCCCTTTTTATACATACCTATCCATTCGTCTATCATTGACTTGTTTTGAACCGTAATCCACGGAGACTGCTTTATTAAACGATCCAATGCCTTCGAAGTTTGCTCCTGCAACATAACTATAGAGGTTAATCCAGACTCAAAAGCTGCCTTATGTCCATCAATCATTTGCTTCGTTATTTCTTTATAATACATCTTTAATTCTCCTTTTTTTGTTTGTCTTGGGTCTAATTATAACCAGTATTTTCTCTTTGTCAATGAGAAATTGTTGCAGTGCAATATTTTTTATTCATTACGCCAACAGCGTCATATTTTATTTATTATAGTTATTACATACACTTAAAATAATAAATCATCATTTTTGAGGATAACGACGATAATTTTATGTTGCAATATTTAAAATAATCGCATAAGAAAAGTGCAAGGAAGTCATATGGATAAAAACACCCTGTTGTTAAAAAAATATACCAACCGCAGACTTTACGATACTGAAAAAAGTATTTACGTTACGCTGGATTACGTGACCGATATCATCCGTCAGGGCCGTCAGATTCAGGTAACGGACGCTAAAACCGGTGAAGACGTCACCCCGGCAATTCTGACGCAAATTGTTCTGGAAGAGGCGCGCAAAAAGAAATTCCTGTTACCTCCTCCCCTGCTCTACCTGATTATCCAGTATGGCGAAAATGTGCTCACGGATTTTTTTGAGAAATATCTCGAGCAGACTATTCGCAATTATCTTCTATTCCGCAATATGGCGGATGATCAGTTCAAAAAGTGGCTCGAGTACGGCGAAAATTATCCCAAGATGAATCCCCAGGAAATGACTGGACTGGCGCCCTTCAAATCTCTATTGGATCTGTTTTCCACCGATACCCCAAAAAAACCTAAGGAAGACCAGTCATAATTTTTGTTCAATCACTGAAATATGCAAGATCACGGACGTAGCGCAACTATTGCCTTGACATTATGCGTTGCATCTCTTAACATGCTGCGAATTCGGAGAGTTATCACTTTTTAGGCTATGTACTCGAAAAAAATAGTTATTCGCTATACACCGGAAATCGTCCAGCAGCCGATCATCTATCTGCTGGCCCAAAAACACAACCTTGTCTTCAATATTCTCAAGGCAAGAATCTTTCCGCGCCGTGAAGGCGTGATTGTATTGGAACTCTCCGGTCAAAAAGAAGATTTCGACCACGGCATCCGTTTTCTGAAAGAAATGGGACTGAAAGTTGAGCCTCTTGCCAAAAGCGTGTTCCAGAATGTCGATAAATGCGTCCACTGCGGCGCATGCACAGGATTTTGCCCAACCGGTGCCTTATGTTTTGAAAAACAGACACAAAAAGTCTTGTTTGATCCTGAAAAGTGCAACGGCTGTGAACTTTGCGTCTCCGCCTGCCCCGTCCGCGCAATGGAAATTAATTTAATGTGATAATGATAACCTCTTCAACCAGTTGAGCTTCCCCATTTATCCATGAGTTTGTCTGTAAATTTCCCTCTGTTTCAGATGATTGGACCATTTTTTTTTGGATAAATAATCTTAATTGATATATGAAACAAAATTGTATTGATTAAAATACATCACTGTATTTTATACGAACATTTTCGCTCGAGATGAAAACAATCGTACATCCCCAAGGAGGAGCAATAAATTCGCATGAACACAGGCAATAACGGATTCGATAATGAAAAATACATTACACAACAAACTGAATCAATATTAAAGCGTGTTGAAAGATTCAACAATAAACTCTATCTGGAATTCGGCGGCAAACTGCTCTATGATTATCACGCAGCCCGTGTGCTGCCCGGCTATGACCCCAATGTCAAGATGCGTCTTATCAAAGAGCTGAAAGACAGCGCGAATATTTTGCTTTGCATTTATGCAGGCGACATTGAACGAAAAAAAATCCGCGCGGATTTCGGCATCACGTATGACGCGGATGCGATGAAACTCATTGATGATCTGCGCGGCTGGAATATTAATGTGATGGGCGTCGTCATAACCCGTTTTGAAAATCAGCCTTCGGCTGTCTTGTTCAAGAACAAACTGGAGCGCCGGGGTATCCGAGTCTTTACGCACCGCTTCACAAAGGGCTATCCAACCAATGTGGATTTAATCGTCAGTGACGAAGGCTATGGCGCCAATGAACATATCCCCACAGACAAACCGCTGGTGATTGTCACAGGTCCTGGACCGGGCAGTGGAAAACTGGCCACCTGCCTTTCTCAGCTTTATCACGACTACAAAAGAGGAGTCAAATCAGGCTATGCCAAGTTTGAAACTTTTCCGATCTGGAATCTACCACTGAAACATCCGGCCAACGTCGCGTATGAGGCCGCTACCGCCGATATTCGTGATTTCAACCAGATCGATCCATTTCATCTGGAAGCCTACGGCGAAGCCTGTGTGAATTACAACCGCGATGTGGAAGTTTTTCCGGTCTTAAAAAGAATTCTGGAAAAGATCACCGGTGAGGCATCCTTTTATAAGTCCCCTACCGACATGGGCGTCAACCGCGCGGGATTTGCCATTATCAATGACGACATCACCAAAGAAGCATCCAAGCAGGAGATCATCCGCCGATATTTCCGTTACCGATGCGAGTATGCCATGGGATTTTCCGATAAAGAGACGGTACAACGCGTAGAATTATTTCTTAATGATTTTAATCTAAAACCGGAAGACAGGCGTGTAGTGCTGCCGGCACGTCAGGCAGCACAGGAAGCAGTGGAACGCAATAGAGGCAATGAAGGCATCTTCTGCGGCGCGGCCATCAAACTCGCCGACGGCTCAATTATTACCGGCAGTAACTCTCCCTTAATGCATGCAGCATCCAGTGTCGTGATCCATGCGATCAAGCACCTGGCCGATATTCCTAATAAAATAAAACTATTACCTCCCAACATCACCGACTCGATCCGCAAACTAAAAACTGAAATTCTGGATGAAAAAAATGTCAGCCTTGACCTGGAAGAGGCGCTCATTGCGCTCGCCATCAGCGCGACCACCAATCCGGCAGCGGAACTGGCCCTGGAAAAATTAAAGGAATTGCAAAACTGTGAAGTTCATATGACCCATATTCCCACACCCGGCGATGAGGCGGGGCTCAGACGTATGGGCGTCAATCTGACCACCGACCCAAATTTTTCGACAAATGATCTTTTTATTACATAGGAAAGCTCATTTCTTGAAATTTTTTTGGACATCTTTGTCGGCTGTGTCCAGCATTTTGTCGATATCACCGGGAACTTTTTTTGCTTTGCCGGCCAGATCTTTGGTATCCCGCCATAAATTGCTGACCTTATCCACGATCTGTTCTCCGCCTGATTTCAGTGTCTCAACGGATTTCTTAATTTTGTCGGGCATTGTTGCGGGGTCTTTAAAAAGGTTAATCCCGCCGACCAGCAAAATAACAAAAAGAAGAACAATCGTTAATTTAATAAATTTCTTCAAGATGAAATACAGAATCATAATGACGACAAAAATCAGCAGCAACGTGAAGGCCGCCGGGTGTGCCGCAAAATAAGTTGAAACAGATTCCATGATCTAATCTCCCTTCCCCTGTTGGTTAGGTGAGAATTTAGCTCATTTTCGACATAAAATCCATTTTTTGTTTGTCTTGACAAAGGACAAGTTGCCCCATAGATAAAGCGCCGGATGTAAGATGAGGAAGGGAATAAAAAGCCATTGAACAGCGAAAGGAAAATATTAAAAGTCGGCATCGCCACCTTGGGCTGCAAGGTCAATCAGTGCGACACGGCGGTGTTGGTCAAGGACCTGCAATCTGCAAATTTTTCGCTGGTACGGTTTAATGATTTCGCCGACGCCTATATCATCAACACCTGCACGGTCACCGCTTTTGCGGACTTTCAGGCGCGCCAGCTCATTCGCAGGGCGTTGCGTGTTAATCCCTCGGCCCGCATCATCGTTACGGGCTGCTATGCGCAAACGCAGTCCCAGACACTGGCCGACATCGACGGTGTCACTCTTGTTGTGGGCAATGATCAGAAACATCGGATTCCCGAGCTGCTAAGCAATCCCGTCCAGAATTCACATCGGATCTATGCCGATGATATTTTTCTGCAAAAGCAATTTCCTGCTACCGCGGCGTCAGTGCATGCGGGGCGTACCCGCGCTTTTTTCAAAATTCAGGACGGTTGCGATGCGTTTTGCAGTTATTGCATCGTGCCTTTCGCTCGAGGGAAAAGCCGCAGCCTGCCTTTCCCCAGTGTGCTTGCCGGCGTGCGGGACTTCATCTTGCAGGACTATAAGGAAATTGTTCTCACGGGCATCCATCTTGGATATTATGGGCATGATCTGCAACCTCAGACTGACCTTTCCCGGACACTCGGGACCCTGTTATCAAAAAATCCCCGGGTGAGGTTCCGGCTTAGTTCCATTGAGCCCAACGAAATATCAGACGCGTTACTTCATCTTTTTAACCGACACGAAAACCTTTGTCCGCACTTGCATATTCCACTGCAAAGCGGTGACGATTCCATTCTAAAGATGATGAAACGTCGATACGATAAAACATTCTACCGTGCACTCATTGAAAAAGTAGTAAAGACGGTAGAAGATATTGCAATCGGGATAGATGTCATGGTCGGATTCCCCGGAGAGGACGAAAACGAATTCGACAATACGCGGAAGCTGCTTGCAGATTTACCCGTAGCCTATCTGCACGTCTTCCCGTATTCGGAAAGACCCGGAACGGCCGCGATCGCCATCCAACCCAAGGTTCCGAAAAAAACAAAAAAAGAACGCGTCGCGATCCTGAGGGAGATAGGTGTAAAAAAAAGAGAAACATTTTCCCTAAGATTTCTGGGTAAAACACTGCCGGTATTGGTGGAACAGGCCAAGGACAAAAATACCGGACTGCCTAAAGGCTTCTCACATAATTACCTTCCAGTATTACTGGACAAACACCCCGCATCTTTAGTAAATAAAATCGTCATGGTCAGAACCGACGATTATCGAGAAGGCAAACTGACTGGCAGGGTTATACATGGATAACGACAGACTGAAACGATTCAAGGCTCTTCAGGAAAAACTGCACTATACTTTCCGGAATATGGATCTGCTCTCGACCGCTCTGACGCATCGGTCTTATATCAACGAGAATCCTCAATTGGGCGTGAGCGATAATGAACGACTGGAATTTCTGGGCGATGCGGTTTTGGGGCTTTGCGTCAGCGATCTACTGATGAAAAAGCATGCTGATTTCGATGAAGGCACTCTTTCTAAAATTCGTTCTCTACTGGTCAATGAAAAACCCCTGGCGGATCTGGCGTCAAAACTTGGCCTGGGGGATTGCCTGCTTTTGGGCCGGGGAGAAGAACACTCCGGTGGACGC